>ENA-OZFH01000799-OZFH01000799.1-human-gut-metagenome-genome-assembly--contig:-NODE-799-length-11784-cov-5.617614_pt1 | contig 11784 bp, 8 predicted proteins | sample MGYA00245073_ERZ653619 | MGnify/ENA primary metagenome ERZ653619 (study PRJEB26926, sample SAMN06165178) | human gut metagenome | biome: ENVO:00009003; feature: ENVO:2100002; material: ENVO:00002003...
GTAAGATCGTCGGCAGCGTCAGATGTGTATAAGAGACAGTTATCGGACAGCGCCCGCCCGTGAATCGCATCCGCTTGAAGGATTTGCGAGATTCCGGCATTGATTGGGACAGTTTCACACTGGACTCTATCGAGAGCATGAAGCAAGCCCCCAAGAAACAGCCGCGCCCGCATCAGCGCGAAGCCATTAAAAGTGTACTTTCAGGCTTTGCAGAGCATGACCGTGGCAAGCTGATTATGGCTTGCGGCACAGGTAAGACCTTGACCGGCCTAAAGATCGCCGAGGGGCTGACGCAGGGCAATGGCAATGTATTGGTGCTGGTTCCTTCTATCAGTTTGCTCAATCAGACTCTTTCCGAATGGGCGGCACAGTGCGCCTATCCGTATACCGTATATGGCATTTGCAGCGACCCCAAGGCAAGCAAAATCACGGAAGACGAGATCATTGATACAATGGTTCCGGCAACCACAGATGTGGATACCCTTATCCGGCAGTTTGCTGACTGCGACAGCAATACCTTACAGCTTTTCTTCTCGACCTACCAGAGCATCAATGTTGTGCACGACTTCCAGCAGAAGACGGGCGTACCCTTTGACCTTGTTATCTGTGATGAAGCCCACCGCACCACAGGCGTAACCCTTGCTGGCGAGGATGACAGCAACTTTGTTCGCGTCCATGATAACGAGTATATCAACGCAACAAAACGCCTATATATGACCGCAACCCCGCGCATTTATGCGGATGGCAGCAAGCAGAAGGCCAAGGACAACAGTGCCCTTCTTTGCTCGATGGACGATGAATCCATCTACGGCCCGGAGTTCTACCGCCTTAGCTTCTCCGATGCCGTCTCGCAGGGATTGCTTTCCGATTATAAGGTTATCGTTCTGGCCGTTGATGAAGATTTTGTCAGCCGTTCCCTGCAAAAGCAGTTGACGGATGCCAATAACGAATTGACGCTTGATGATGCCGTCAAAATTGTAGGTTGCATGAATGGTCTTGCAAAAAAGACCCATTTCCCCGGTGAGGATGACTATTTTGCCAACGACCCGCAGCCGATGCGCCGCGCCGTTGCCTTTACCCAGACTATCGACCAGAGCAAAAAGTTTGTGGCGATGTTCGAGGAAATCCAAGCACTGTACAAAATCAACACCAGTGATGGCAACAACCAGACTGTTGAATTGAAACACGTTGACGGCAAAACTAACGCCCTTGAACGCAAGAACCGCATCGACTGGCTGAAGCAGGACGCGGGGGAAGACACCTGCCGAGTCCTTTCCAACGCCCGCTGCCTGTCGGAAGGCGTGGATGTTCCGGCGCTGGACGCGGTGATGTTCCTCAATCCGCGCAAGTCTATTGTGGATATTATCCAGTCCGTAGGTCGTGTTATGCGCAAGAGCGAGGGCAAGAAGTACGGTTACATTATCCTGCCGATTGGTATTCCTGCTGGCGTGGAGCCGGAAGTTGCCCTTGCAAACAATGAAAAGTACCGTATTGTGTGGGATGTTCTGCAAGCTCTCCGTGCGCACGATGACCGCTTTAATAACACCATCAACCGTATCGAGCTGAACAAGAATAAGCCTGACAACATCTCTATTATTGGCGTTACAGGCTTTGACGAAGACGGCAATACCAACGGCATCAACGGTAATAGCGACAGCTACAACGGCTCCCAGCTTGCCTTTGATATGACCGAGCTGAACCAGTGGAAGGACAACATCTACGCCAAAATCGTAAAGAAGTGCGGCAGCCGCCAGTATTGGGAGTCTTGGGCGAAGGACATTGCAGAGATCGCCGCCCGCCATATTGCCGAAATTAAGGTACTGATTGAGCAGCCGGAGATTGCACCGCAGTTTGAAGCGTTCCTCGATGGTCTGCGCCATAGTCTGAACCCCAGTATTGACAAGGAAGATGCAATAGAGATGCTGGCAGAGCATCTTATTACCAAGCCTGTCTTTGACGCGCTCTTTGAAAATTACAGCTTCTTACAGAGCAATCCTGTGTCCCGCATTATGCAGAATATGCTGGATGTGCTGCACGACAACGCCCTTGAAAAAGAGCAGGAAACCCTTGATAAATTCTATGCCAGTGTGCAGGAACGCGCCAAGGGCATCGACAATGCCGAAGGCAAGCAGAAAATCATCATCGAACTGTACGAGCAGTTCTTTAAAAATGCACTTCCAAAACAGACGGAGCGGTTGGGCATTGTCTACACCCCTGTGGAAGTGGTTGACTTTATCATCCAGTCGGTTGAGTATGTGATGCAGCAGCGCTTTGGACATAGCATAAGCAATATGGGGGTTCATATTTTTGACCCGTTTACGGGGACGGGAACCTTCATCGTGCGCCTATTACGCAGCGGCATTATCAAGCCGGAAGACTTGCTGTATAAGTACACCAGCGAAATCCATTGCAATGAAATTGTTTTGCTGGCTTACTACATTGCAGCGGTTAATATCGAGGAAACCTACCACGAGTTGAGCCAGAGTGAGAACTATGTTCCGTTTGAGGGCATCGTTCTGACGGATACCTTCGAGTTGGCAGAGCGTGTAGGAACCCGTGAGGGAGAAGCAGACACAAGCATTTTCCAGCCTAATGCAGATCGTGCCACAAAGCAGATGCAGACTCCGATTCAGGTTATTATCGGAAATCCGCCTTATTCCGTTGGGCAAAAAAATGGAAATGATAATAATCAAAATGTATCGTATGAACATCTTGAAAAAGCGATTGCAAATACATACGTTGCAAATTCTAAAGCGGCTTTGAAACGCAATGCTTATGAAAGTAGCGTTATGGCAATCAGATGGGCAACAGACAGAATCAGTGAAAATGGGATTGTTGCGTTTGTAACGAATGGTAGCTTTGTCAACAGCAATGCACATGATGGATTTAGAAAATGTTTACTTAACGAATATAATTCTGTTTATTGCTTTGATTTGCGCGGTGATCAGCGCATACAGGGAGAGGCATCCAGAAAAGAAGGTGGCAAGATTTTCGGGTCCGGCTCACGAGCAAGAATTGCAATTATTGTGCTGGTGAAAAAGAAGGGTGCCAAGAAAGACGGCTATGTTCGTTATTATGATATTGGAGATTACCTTTCTCGAAACGAAAAACTTCAAACCATCAAGGACTTTGGAAGTGTAAAGGATGTTCCTTGGAAATATGTAACACCTGATGAAAACAACGATTGGCTTAACCATAGAAATCCTGCATTTTCCAATTTTGTGGTACTTGGTGACAAGAAAAAACGGGATAAAGTAAGTTATTACGCCGATAATTATGCAATGGGGTTGTCGACAAACCGCGACGTATGGATTTATAGTTTTAGCAGGGAATGTACAAACGCAATACGCATGATTGAGTTCTATAACGCTGAACTTGATCGCTGCGAGGTTGAATACCAAAATGTCCTTAGTCATCAACACTTCTCAAATATTGATGATTTAAAGAAAACGGTCTATACAAACTGTAAGAGTAATGATTCGCATAATATCAGTTGGTCTGCGGGGCTATTAAATAGGTTCTTGAAAGGAAAACGAATATTGCCTGATGCTATAATGCGAACGGTAATGCACCGACCTTTTACAAAAGAATATTGCTACTTCAACACAGATATTATTGAACGTCCATCTAAATGGGAGAGTTTCTTCCCTAACGAGGGCATGGAAAACTATGTAATATGTGTGTCTGGTTCCCCGTTGAAGCGACCTTTCTGCACGCTTATGACAGATTGCATCCAAGATTTGCATTTGCTTGAAAATTCACAATGCTTCCCGCTATATGTTTATGAAAAAGAAGAGAGCAAAGAAACAGCACAGCTTTCTTTTGAGAACATGACAGAAGGAGAAAGCATCAAATGGCATAAACGCTATGCCATTACAGATGCTATCCTAAGTAGATTCAGAAGCATTTATGGTGATCGAGTAACGAAAGAAGACATATTCTACTACATATATGCAGTATTTCAGAGCAAAGGGTATATTGCAGAATATGTGACTAACCTTTCCAAAGAGATGCCTCGTATCCCGATGCTGGCAAATTTCCCGGAGTACGTCAAGATTGGTCGTGCGCTTGCTGACTTGCATCTGCACTATGAGAAGCCCGTGACTGCCGCAGAGATTGGCGTGACTGTGGATATGCGCACCGAGGACTACACTATCGTTGACAAGATGCGCTTCGGCAAGGGCAAGGACAAGAGCATCATCGAGTACAACCCCTATATCACCATCCGTGATATTCCTGCTGCGGCCTATGATTACATCGTCAACGGCAAGTCTGCTATTGAGTGGATTGTTGAGCAGTACGCCGTCACGACAGACAAGGCCAGTGGCATCGTCAACGACCCCAACACCTACGCTGGCGGTAAGTATGTCTTTGACCTGCTCCTGTCTATTATCTCCGTCTCCCTTAAAACCCAAGAACTGATTGCACAGCTTCCCGAATACAAAGAAATCTAAATACCCCTTCATCCCCGTGGCTTGGTTGTTTTTGACCTTCCGCGGGGATCTTTGTTAATAAGCTATGAACTTTTTGAAAATCGCTTGACTTGCACCTTGGGAGCAGCTTTATAATCAAGATACAGAGGTGATGCCGATGAAAAGATTAAGTGAAGTCTGTAAAATAGTTGGCGTAACGAGGAAAACCTTGCAGCAATACAATGACATAGGACTTCTGAAGCCAACAGCCAAAACCGAAGGCGGCTATTGGCTGTATGATGGCGAGAGTATTCAAATGTTAATGACAATACAGATTTTTGTGGAAGCTGGCTACAAACGCGCGGAGATTAAACCACTGTTGACCGCCAAGCAGGACGAACTTCCCGGAATCCTAGCGGATGCCATTGAAAAGCTCAAGGCCAAGCGAGCCAGAATTGATGGCATGATAAATTATTTCCAGACTCTTAAAGACTTTGCTGGATTGCCACCAGAAGTATCTAAAAGACTATATAAAGTTGACCTAAATAAAACATTTGCTCAGATAAGTTTTAAAACTATGCTTGAGGAAACCATCGACATTGTATCTGGTAAGGACGGTGATGGCGAAGTTGTACAAGCATCTGTAGCATTTTGGCTTAGACTTTCGGCAGTTGGAGCACTCGTATCTAAAGGAGTGGATTCGGAGATCGTTCGGGACAAAATTAAGCTGGCCTATGAGTCGTATCTGAATTGTATTTTTCAGGGACTATCTAACGATGAGCGGGCTGAATTTGACACATTCCCTATTGCAAATAGAATGGAAATTTTTAAAGAGTGCGTGCTCGGCTTACTCTCCGAACAAGAGGTCATGGAAAATTTAACAGCGCAATGTGGGAAAGAATCCGTACCATTTATTAAAAATGCAGTTTTAACTTTTTGCAAAGCACAGAGTTCTAAGAAGGAGGACTAAAATGGGCGTTTCAGCAAGAAACCTTGGGCAGCAATATGGATTGACCCCAGAAGAAATGAACCGTGTTCTTGTAAAGAAGGGTATCCTTGCAGGAAAACCCGGTGATTACTACTTGACGGAATTAGGTGATCTATACGGTGCAACTAAGCACTGCCATCGTGGTTGTGGTGGTTCGGCACAGTATAATCGCTATTGGTCTGAACGCACATACGATGAAAGTATTCGGGATGTTCTAAACATTACAGATGAGTTGATTCGACAGGTTCGCAGTGAAATGGCGGCGGAGCGCGCAGCCAAAGTAGCTGCACGGGTTGCGGAGAAGGAACTATTACAGCGCCAACACCTCGAAGAACTTGCAAGGGCTGCTGCCGCAGAAAAGGCCGCAAAAGAAGCCGCAGAACTTTCCGCCAAGAAGATTGCAAATTTGAAGAAGGCGGGCTGCGTTGCTCTCATCATACTCGGCGGAGCGGCATTATGCTATGCAGGGTACTATGGATATAAAAAGATCAAGGCGTATCGGAAAGATTCTATTTGTAGGTTAAATCCGCCAGACTGCCCCGATGATAAGAATGCTGAAAAAGAAGAATAGATCAGTAATGAAGACTCGTAAATGAACCGTAAGGGCTTGTTTACGAGTCTTTTTTTGCACCTTTTTCCAAAACGAAACTTTTAATTGAGGTTTTCCAAAACTACACTTTTAATAGCGGCTCTAAAAATAGCTGGCAATTTCGGCCTGAGGTATAATAAGACTGTAGCTACAAACAAAACCAACCGCCCCGACACCGGGAAAGGGGCGCTCATACAAGGAGAACAAATTATGAGATGCAACGTTATTAACTTCGAAATGCGCACCCGCAACGACAACACCTACGAAGATCGCTTTTGTCACAATAAATCCGATGCCAAGGGCACTTTGGAATTTCTGGGAGAGCGTGTATACGTTGAATTGGATGTCACCCAGAAAATCGCTGGTGACTATCTCGGCGGCACAATCTACTTTAGCGCTGGCGAATACTCAGGTGACGTTATGATGGATTTCATGTGCAATACCGCTGTAAATATCTACAAGGGTAATGAAGTGGTTTTTCGGCATTACGATAGACACTGGCGCTTTCCCGATGACGGCTTAGATGACGTGACATCCGATTATAAAATCTCTAATCCGGCGATTGATTGGATTAAAGAGAACTATGGCGGCTTCTGTTATTCTACGCTTTCATATGCTGATGATTGCAGCAAGAAATGCCCTGATTTGCGCTGGGAGATTTACAACACCTGCGATAATTCGTGGGCATCTGTAAATTGGACAGTTACAAATCTTATTCGGACTGCCGAAAATGACGGCTATGAATGTGATGCTACGGCACACTTTGAAAGTAATGGCCAGAAAATTGAACGGGAAGAAGCCGAACCCTGCTTCCATGTGGTAACGCTGGATAAAGACCCCATCAATGCCATGAAAGTAATCTATAATGGAGAGCAGCTGTCAAACATCGAAGGCCCTGGGTTTGACAGCTTGTGCGAAGCCATCCTCAACTATATTGATTTATGTAATTTAGGATACGGAGAGTATTAACTATAGCGAAAGACTCGTAGAAGAACCGTAACGGCTCAACTACGAGTCTGTTTTTTTGCGTTTCATTCCAAAACGAAACTTTTAATTGGGGTTTTCCAAAACGAAACTTTTAATGGCGGCTCGAAAAATAGCGTCACATCAAAAACTGTCCTATACTGGAGATACCAGATAGCTACTGGAAATCTACAGGAAGGAACACGGAAATCTGGCGCCGGATTTTCGTGACATTACATGAAAAATTCTGAATTTGTCAGCATTCCTCTCAAAATCAAGAATGAGGACGGTGGGATGCAACTGCTGGTGCAGGAGTACAAGGTGATCCGTGAGATGTACAAGGGACGCCAGCCTGTTACCATCAAATATGTCACCATCTTTGTACCGCACAGCATCGGACAGGCTGACAGTGACATTGTGTCCGCTGCGATTGCGGACTACCACGAGTGTGGCTACAGCGTCAATGTTATGTACTCCGGCAGCGAGCCGTTGAAGGACTGTATATGTGACCTGCTCCACAACAACCGCAATACAGAACCGCTGGATGAAGCGGCGCATCCAACGAAAGGGGGTGCAGGCCAATGATTACTCCAACTCTCGCATCCGAATTTGCCCAGCACATTGATGGTGCAAAGCAGCACGGCGAATGGTGGAGCGGGCGTTGCCCCGCGCATGATGACAAGAATCCCAGCCTGTCATGGAAGGATGGCGAAGACGGGAAGCCTGTCATCGTTAAATGCCATGCGGGCTGCTCCCGCAATGCAATTTTGGCTTCTCTTGGAATGGAAGATCATCCCCCAAGGGAATCTCTGCCCCCTAAAAAGTCCAGTGTCGCCTACCCTTACTATACAATAGACGGTAAGTATCTCGCAGAAAAAGTGCGTGGTTATGATGATAGTGGAAAACATACCACTAGATGGCGCAGAAGAAACGGAAAAGGCGGCTTCATCAGCGGGCGTGTTAAAGGTGAGCTTTACCTTTATGGACTCCCGAACCTCAAAAACGTGCGTGATGGCGATACCGTATATATTGCGGAAGGCGAAAAGGATGTCGAAACGCTTCGTAAGCATGGACTTGTTGCAGTAAGCGGTCCGGATGGTGCTGGACACAATAAGTTCCCGCAGGAAGCTGTTAAATGGTTTGCCAAGAAGAAGGTCGTGATCTTCCAAGATAACGATGAGGTCGGCAAGGCATTTGCGCAAGACGAAGCGGCTGCCGTATCTAAGGTCGCTGAATCCGTAAAGCTGATTGATTTACAGGCACTTTGGCCGGACATCCCCGAACACGCCGACATCAGTGACTACTTGCAGCGCTTCGGAGATGGGATGCTGCCGAAAGTTCTGAAACTGATTGACAGCACTCCGTACTGGAAATCTTGTTCGGAAGACCAATCTGTAAATTCCACTTCTATTGCCACTACGTCCACTACTAAATTTGAGTGCTTCTCCGCAGAGAGCATCTTGAATGAGTACATCGAACCGCCGCAGTTTATCGTCCAATCTTTGTTAGCAGAAGGGCTTACGGTTCTGGCAGGACCGCCAAAGTATGGTAAGTCGTTCCTCTCAATGGACTTGTGCTGCTCTGTTGCCACTGGAAAGCCTTTCTTGGGTTTTTCTACTGTGCAAAGCCAAGTCCTCTACCTGTGCCTTGAAGATAGCAAAGGACGCATTAAGAAGCGGCTTACAGAAGTCAAACATGACAATCTGGTAGCCAAGAACCTTTTCTTTGTAATGGACGCTCCCGACATGGATAACGGTCTGTTTGATGCGCTGGAAGGCTTTCTTAAAGACCATCCCGACTGTAAGTTGATTGTGATTGACACTTTCCAGAAGATTCGCGGCGCATCAAGTGGCAGCGACTACAGCTACATGATCGACTCCCGTGATGGCGGAAAGCTCAAGAGCTTCGCTGATCGTCACCATCTTTGCTTGCTTGTGATTCATCACACCGCAAAGAAGCGTGACGAAGGCGACCCGTTCAACTGCATTAGTGGAACCACGGGTTTGCCCGGTGCGGCTGATACGAATATTGTTTTGCTTCGCAATGAGCGTATGGAAGGTACAACCAATATGTACATTTCTGGCCGTGATGTGGTCGAGGCTGCATATTCGCTTAAATTCAACAAGGATACCCACCTTTGGGAATTTCAAGGCGATGCGGAAGAGATTGAGAACAGCTTCCGCAAGAACCTATATACCGCAGACGATGTAGTTAAGACCATCAAGGAAGCTGTTGCGCTGGGTAAGGGAACGTGGCATGGCACGATGAGCGATCTTAGTCGCTTGGCGGAACAAACTTCCTACATTGGACACTCCCTCGGAGAACCACGAGCGATTGCGAGGGCTGTAAAACAGTACGCCGATGACCTGTATCGGTATGACGGAATCTCATATACGGCTGCACAGAACGGAACCGGGGGTCGAAAGTACACTTTTACACAAGCCAACTGTAAAGGGCTTGAAAAGTGGGTCGAAACGGACGTTTCGTTCGAGGATGTAAAGGATTCAAACTGATTTTAAGCAGTGACGGAGTAGCCTGACCTTGTGTCCCAGTTTACCCCGTTGCGGAGATGATATCAATAGCTTTCGCGGCATATTCTCGCATGACGCTGCGATATTCCACGGTCTTATTGACACCATTTCCGCAGCGGGGTACTGGGAAGCCACAAGGCAGGAACCGAAACGCCTTGCACAACAACGGAGGTGCATATAATATGCGTAATGTAAACGAAGTCCCTATTTGGGAAAAGAGCAATCTGACGCTGGAGGAAGCCGCTGCCTATTCCGGCATTGGAATTACCAAACTGCGTGCAATGTCCAATGACGAAAACTGCCAGTTTGTGCTGTGGAATGGAGCAAAGCGGCTGATTAAGCGCCGTGAGCTTGACAAGTACACCGATAAGGCGTATTCAATCTGACAAAATAAGCAATAGACAGGAGCCTTACATGGTGGTATACTTCATTGTGTAAGGCTCCTTTTTTGAAAGGAGTAACTACTATGTCTGTAGCAAGAAGAAAAGATAGTCGTGGTCGCGTTCTCAAAGACGGTGAGGTTCAGCGCAAGAACGATGGACTTTATATGTTCCGTTGGACTGCCCGCAATGGAAAGCGCCACACGATTTATGATGCAACGCTGGAGGGGTTGCGCGATAAGGAAGACAAAATCAAGCATGATCTCGCTGATGGTATTCGTGCTGTTGAGAGCAATGTGACGGTCAATGATATGTTTACGCTGTGGCGTAAAGATAAGATTGGAATTAAGGAACATACACTCACCAATTATGTGTATATGTACAATCGCTTTATTAAAGATACGATTGGTGAGATGAAGATTAAGGATGTCCGCAAATCCGATATTCGTCATTTCTACGGAGACATTTTGCGCAACAACAAAATGGCAATTAACACTCTTGATACCATCAACAATGTTCTCCATCAAGTCTTTGCCGTTGCGGTTGACGATGAGTACATTCGGGGTAATCCCACGGACGGCGTGTATGCGTCTATAAAGGCTGCATACCACTACGAAACACCGAAAAGGCACGCTTTGACTCGTCCGCAACAAGCAGCATTTCTTTCGTTCATCAAGAATACGCCGAAGTATCTGCACTGGCTTCCCCTTTTCGTATTTCTGTTGGGAACAGGATGCCGCATTTCGGAAGCAATCGGACTGTGTTGGGAAGATGTGGATTTTGAGAACGAAACCATCACTATCCGGCATAATCTGGTTTATCATCAAGATCAAGCGGGAAAGTGTTATTTTACTCTTTCAACGCCAAAGACAAAAGCTGGTAAACGGGTACTTCCTTTAATTGACGAGGTGCGAGAAGCACTATTGAAGGAAAAGGCGCATCAAGATGAACTTGAAATGACTTGCCAGTTTCAAATTGCTGGATTGAATGATTTCGTATTCCTAAACCGTTTTGGTAGTGTCCAGAATCCACAAGCTGTTAATCGTGCTATTGCAAGGATTACGCGTGATTATAATGAGCATGAGCTTGATCTCGCAGAAAAGGAAAAGCGTGAAGCTCAGTTGTTGCCGCCGTTCTCCTGCCATAACTTACGCCATACTTATTGTACTCGTCTTTGTGAAGTCGAGACAAACATTAAGCTGATTCAAGAGCTTATGGGACACGCAGACATTAAAACTACAATGCAGATTTACGCGGAAGTAACCCAGCAGGCAAAAGCCGATGCGGGTGTGCGGTTGAGTGGTAATCTCGGTATTGCCATTTGATTTTACTACACCAGCTACTACACCACTTTTACACCAACTGTGTTGAGAGTTTTGAAAAAGCTATTGAGGGTTACACCAAATGACTAAGTAAGACATCCTATAAAGTAAGGGTTTTATAACCTTATAGAGACATCTAAGGATGCCAACTTAGAATCCCCACGATGAAGCCCATCGACTAAAAAGCATTGATTCTACGCATTTTATCAACCGCGTTTGGATGATTTGACACCACATTGACACCAAACTTGTGCAGAAAAGGCTTTACAAGAAAGCAGAGAGTTATCCTCTTACGGATGACTCTCTGCTTTTTTTGTTTATGTAGTTGTGCATTTCTGCGCGGAAGTAATGAGGTGATAGCTGACGCGAAGGAACAGGGCCGTAAGGGTCTTGTCCTGACCTGCAAGGTCCGACCTGTCCACTACTACGCCAAGTTCGGATTTGTGGATGAGGGTGTGACCGACAAGTCCACGCACGGCAATGTTTCGTGGCATCAGATGCGATTGACATTCTAATACTGTGCAAAAAAATCCCCCAGAGTAATTGAACTGCACCCCATTTGTTAGACAGTATGATATACTATCTAACAGATGGGGTGA
>ENA-OZFH01000828-OZFH01000828.1-human-gut-metagenome-genome-assembly--contig:-NODE-828-length-11495-cov-8.032692_pt1 | contig 11495 bp, 9 predicted proteins | sample MGYA00245073_ERZ653619 | MGnify/ENA primary metagenome ERZ653619 (study PRJEB26926, sample SAMN06165178) | human gut metagenome | biome: ENVO:00009003; feature: ENVO:2100002; material: ENVO:00002003...
AAAGGGAACAATCTCGCCCACCATTTGATACAGTCCTTTGAGCCGGGAGAGGTGGACTATGAGAAAGCCCATGCAATCGGAAAGCAGCTTGCCGACGCAGTAACTAAAGGACAGCACGAATATGTCCTCACTACTCACATAGATAGAGGTCATGTGCATAATCACATCATTTTCTGTGCGGTCAATTTTGTAGACCACCACAAGTACAATTCCAACAAACGCAGCTATTACGGCATACGGAACATGAGCGACAGGCTGTGCCGGGAAAACGGGCTGTCTGTCGTTGTTCCAAGCAAAGGCAGCAAGGGAAAAAGCTATGCGGAATACCAAGCCGAAAAGGTGGGTGCAAGTTGGAAAGGCAAGCTGAAAATTGCCGTTGACGCACTTATTCCCCAAGTATCAAGTTTTGAAGAATTGCTGTCAAGGTTACAGACGGCGGGCTATGAGATAAAGCCGGGAAAATATGTGTCCTGCCGCGCTCCCGGACAGGAACGGTTTACCCGCTTAAAAACCCTCGGCGCAGATTATACAGAGGAAGCAATCAGAGAACGGATAGAGGGAAAACGTGTCCGCGCTGCGAAAGCTCCACGCGCAGATCGCGGCGGCGTTTCCCTACTTATTGACATTGAAAACAGTATCAAGGCAGCGCAGAGCCGGGGCTATGAGCAATGGGCGAAAATCCACAATTTGAAACAGGCGGCAAAAACTATGAATTTCTTGACAGAACACAAGATTGAGCAGTACGCAGATTTAGTCAGCCGGATTGAGGAAGTGACAGCCGCCAGTGAACAGGCAGCGGACAGCCTAAAGGCGGTGGAAAAGCGTCTTGCAGATATGGCGGTATTGATGAAGCACGTCGCCACCTACCAAAAGACAAAACCTGTCTATGACGCATACCGCAAGGCAAAGAAAAAAGAACAGTTCCGCGCCGGACAGGAAGATAAGCTGATTTTACACGAAGCAGCGGCAAAGGCACTAAGGGCGGCGGGTATTTCCAAGCTCCCTAATCTTGCAGAGCTTCAAGAAGAATATGCAAAGCTCCAAGTGCAGAAAGAAGCCCTTTCCGCTGATTATGGCAAGCTGAAAAAACAGGTCAAGGAATACGACGTTATCCGGCAGAACATTGACAGCATTTTAAGACAGGAGAAAGAGCCGGGGCGGGAAAAGGAAACTGAACGGGGGTAGATTTGATTATTTGGGTATGATATAATAATTCCAATAGTAGGATTTATGAGGTCATAACAATGAAAGTATTAGTAAGCTCATGTGTTTTGGGGAAAAACTGTAAATACAATGGTAAAAACAATTACAATCCTAAAGTGATTGAATTTCTGCAAGGAAAAGAAATAATTGATATATGCCCGGAATTACTCGCCCAAATGCCAATTCCAAGACCGAGCGCAGAAATAGTGAACGGCATTGTAATGGATATAGATGGTAATAATGTCGATATGGCTTATCGTAATGCTACCCAATTAGCATTAGAAAAAATTGTGGGTATGGAAATTGATTTGGTAATCTTACAGTCAAGAAGTCCTACATGTGGAGTTAATTGTATTTATGACGGAAGTTTTACAGGTAGGTTAATTAAAGGACAAGGGCTTTTTGCAATAGAGTTAATAAACGCCGGATATACAGTTATTGACGCAGAAGATTTTAAGTAAGAAAAAACCGGGCGCAGCAGCCGACAATTTGGCTACCGCGCCCGGTTTTCTTTATGGGTACAAATGTTTTTTGTTACGCAGTAGAAGCCCGATTTTGAGGGGAAAGGTATTAAGTCCTTACCACCTTAGAAAGCGGCTGTCAGAGCCGCTTAAATCAAGGCTTTTTTCGCCCCTACTGCGTAACAAGAGCGCGTCTTTTCCTCATGCGCTCCGCTGCCTGTCTGCGGTTAATGCGCTTCCGGCAATCCGGGCAGTATTTGACGCTGTTAGAGGTGGACGCAAAGAGCGCGCCGCACTCGATACACTTCTTTTTGTCCTCGGTGTGGTAAAGTTCCGCAAAGAGCAGCTTATCAAGGGGAAGTACGGCAATCCGAAACCACTTGCAAAGCAGCGAATAGGAAATGAGCTGCGGGCAGACACATTCCTCCCCGTCGTCAAGCAAAATACAGTGTCCGCTATCGCAGTTGCAGCACTCCCGGCGTACAAGGGAATTGACTTTCCGGCTTTGGGGCGGCGTGAGCCGCTTAACCGCAATCATGCTTCATCAGCGGCGTAAACGGCAAGCTCCGCATACTCCGCTTCGGTCAGTAGGGTTACTTTGGAAAGGGTGCGTTCTGCAAGCTCCCGTAATCCAACGTCCATGAACGGCAGCGCAGCGGTCATGTTTGCTATAAGCTGTGCCTTGCTTCCCTCATGGTAAATGCTCAAAAGGTTTATTTCCTCAACAGTAAATCTATTCATGCTCATACCTCCATATCGTGATGTTTTGACTTTGCCGCTGCCTTTTTAGGTGCGGCTGTTTTCTTGTCTGCGGTAAGCTGCGCCCGGACAGAGGGACGTATTTTTCGGATATTCCGGGTTCTGTCCTCGGCTTTGTCTACCAGTGCATAAGTACCATGCCTGTCCTTGATTGCAGAGAAAGCAAGGGTTTTATAGGGCAGCATAGCAAACAGGCGGTCAGTGTCCTTTCTGGAAGCTGTCTTTACAAAGTAAGGCGACAGCTCCACCATGAAATGTGTCTTGCCGGGGCTGTTGGGGTCAGTAAGACTTTTCATGGCTTCCGCAATACGCTGCGCTTCGGCTTCAATCCGGCTGTCATGCAGCGTGGCGATATGTGCCTTAAAATCCCCCGGTTTTTGCTGCTCATAGCTGTGACGCTGCTCCCGCAACAGGTCTTTCAAGGCTTCCGGGTCGTTGGGCTGCGCTTCAAAGCGTTCAAACTTCCCAAGCTGCGGGTCGGGGTTGCCGTCAACATACGCTCCGGCGGGCTGCACCCGTTCTCCATGCTCATAGAGAAGTGTGTAATTATCTGCGGGCAGAGATTTTTCAACTACTTCCCGGAAGTGCTGCGGATAGTCAAGCTCATAGAGATTGCCCTTGATTGTTCCGTTTTCTTTCCCGGTCAGCTCCACCGCATAGGCAAGGATTTTATCGCGGGTCTGTTCTCCGTAAAACCGCCATGTGTTATGCTGCCTTGTGTCCTTTAGGAAAACGTCGCGCTCCCGGAAGCAGCACGTTCCCGACGGGCGGGAAAACCATAGCAGCCGCTTTTCTTCAGCAGCGGGTCTTGTCGCCGCTTCCTGCAAAATCCTTTTGTCTATCTCAAAATCACTCTGATAAAAAGCGGTATTCTGTTTCATAATCGCTTCAAGGGAAGCAATAACGTCCACATTCTCAAACTTATTTAATTTACCCAATCGGTCAGCTCCTTTCTAAGTCCTGCGACTTGCTTTTTGGCGGTTTTTTCTTTTCCTTTTCCTTATCTGCTTTGAGCTGCGCCCGGATAGAGGGCTTCTTTTCCGGCTTTGCCGTCTTGCCCCGTTCCTTATCAGCTTTGATAGCGTCGGCAAGGTCAACAAGGGAAATGGTTTCTCCTGCCTTTACTTTTGCTTCCAGTTCGTCAACCGTAGGCGTGTTGTTTATCTTTCCGTCAATCATGTTGTAATTCTGCTCGGTAGTCTGTTCGGCAGTTTTCAAGTAGTTTTCCGGCTGTTCAGCAGCAACGGCAAACGCCCTTGTGCCGTTCCCCATAATCAGATATTTTCCGTCGTCGGAAGTATGATGAAGCCCATACCCGGCGGCTTTCATCTGCTCCACGCTCATAGAAGTGAAAGAAAAGCTCCCCCTCGGCGTTTGGATTTTCTCGCCTGTTATCAAGCTGTCCGGGGTAAGCTGCGGCTGCTCCTGTAAAAACTCCGGCACTTGCCGGAAGTCCCCGCCCCGGTCTACATAGTGGGCGGTGTCCTGTGCGTTTTGATGAAACACAATCACGTCCGATATGGAAAGGCTGTGTCCCTTAAAATCTTTCGGGTGGTCGATATTGAACCGTTCATAAATGCTGTTCAGCGTCATATCCGGCGTAAGGGGTGCGGTGTAGACAAGCTCATAATTCACCCGGTCAACTACATTCCCCGTCGCCTGTAGGCGGTCGTAAGGTTCAAAGCGCAAGTCCCGCGTTTCGTCCCCGCCCTTTAACTGATAAATGGAAAAGGTGTCTTTGTCGGCTTCCGGCTGCTCCGGGGCTTCCTGTGTAGGTGCAGCCTGTTCCTTGTCCTGCGCCTTTTGCAGCTCCGCGATTTCTTTATCAATGGAATTGATAATCTCGGCTGCGGTGCTGCGTATGGTTTCCAATGAGCCTTTCAGTTCCGCAAGCTCCCGCCCGCTGCTCCAACCGGCAACATACCCAAAGGAATAGTCCGACGTATCAAGCCCGTAGTGTTGGCAAACGGTGTAAGCGACGCTTTCCGCTTCTACCTCGCGGGTGCGACGGTCAACGCGGGGCTGCTCGTCTTTCGGGGCGTTAAGGTCTATGTCATGGAGCTTTGCATGGGCGATTTCATGGATAGCGGTCTTTAGGGTCTGTAATTCGCTCATGCCCTCGTCAATGGCAATCCGCTTGTCCTCCAAGTGGTAATAGCCATGTGCGCCGCCCTCGATTTTTTCAAAGCCGACAGGGACAGGGGAAGTCTTTTCAAGGGCTGCGAAAAACTCTTTATAGCGGTCAACGTCCCCGGTCAGCTCGCTTACTCCAAGCTGCGGCAGCTCCCGTCCCTCGGTCTGGGAAACATCAAAGACAGTCACTACCCGATAGGCGGGGATTGTGACTTCTTTTTCTTCTGTAACAGGCTTTCCGTCCTTGCCGATAATGGCTTTCCCGGTCTGCGGGTCGGTTTTCTGCATTTCCTGTTTTACCTTGAACGGCGACGGAGCAATGATTTTTATTCCCTTTTGCCCTTTCATCACGTTTCGCCCAAAGTTATTTTTCCAAGCATTAAAGCCCGCAATAAGGGAAGCGTCGGGCTTCTGCATGGCAATAAGCAGCGTATTGTTAAAGCTATAATTATGAAATTTTGACATGACTTGCAGATAGTCTTTGAAGCGCTCGCTGTCAAACAGTTCTGTGATACCCTGTTCCAAACGGTCGGTTATCTCTTTCATTTTCTCGGCGGGTTTATCAGCGGTCAGCACGATAGGGATAACCGGGCGCGGCTCTTTCGGCTCTGCACTCTTTACCGCTTCTGGCGGTGCTGCGTCCTTGTACGCCTGTTCCTGCGGGAAGCTCATTACCCGGTATTCCTCCGGCACGTCGCGTCCCTCAAACTGTTTTTCCCATTCGTCGCCGCTTTTCACAAGGTAGCCATACGGGGTAAAGCTGCCCTGTTCCTGTGCAGCAGCATTTTTCCCAAAAGCTGCAAGGTCAACGCCGCCTTTCCATTCTTCGGGCATTTGTACCATGCCGGATTTATTCAGATAGTAGTCGCCCAAGTCGCGGGACGTATGTACTTCCGGGATATGGACGAAATAATCGGCATTGTAGGTAAAGTCAATGAGCTGCCCGATATTTTCAAAGCCCTGTTTTTGCTGTGCTGCCGCGTTCAGCTTTTCCACCTCGGCGGGGTCAAGCTGTGCAATCCGCGACGCAAGAAAATTCAGCTCGTCCACCTTTGCGGCGCATACCATGTTATAAGGCAGCGCAAGGGGCTTTTCTTCCGGGGAAGCATACCCGTTAATGAAAAAATCCTGCGGGTTGTCTGCGGTAATGCCGACGCTTTTCATAGCTTCGTGAAGCTGCTCGGTGGTGGTCGGCATGGAAAGCCACACGCCGCCCGGCTCGCCTGTTTCAAAGCGACTGCGGCTGTCAATCAAAATCGAAAACTGTTCGTTGATAGTTTCACGCTCCTTTCTCTGCCCGGTGGTCGGCTCTGCCGTCTGTTCTGCCGGGGTGTCGTCTGTTTTTTCTATGTCCTGTGGGGGCTGTGTCCGTTCCTCGCCCTCAATCATGTAGCCGGGTAATAGCTGCCCGTTTACCTTGAAGCAGTCGGCAAGCTCCGGCGGGATAGGCAGGGACACTTCGGTAAATAAATGTGCATGGGCTTTGATACGCCCGTTCAGATACTTTTCCATAGCCGTCTTGTCTGCAAAGACTTTCTTATCCTGTCCGGCTATCTTTTTTCGCTCGTTCCTGTCGGGGCTGTTGGTGTAAATGCTCCATGACAGGGAATAGGAATACGGGACAGATTTTTCCGCTGTACGGTCATAGCGGGTATTTTCATAAACATGGTAACGCATTTGATATACGCGGTTGCTCCTAATGTGGTGTCCGTAGTCGGTGGCTTCCCACTGGTTAGCGGTGTGCTTGACTTCGGGCGTTCTTGCGTATTCAATGGCTTTTTCAAATAACAGGGTCTTTCCCGCCTGTTGTTCCCATGCTGCCGCCTGCCCCTGCAAGGCTTCAAAAATGGTCTGTTCTGCGGCGGTGCTTTCTTCCCGTAGTGCCTGTAACTGCTCCAACGGTAGGGCGGTCAAGGTGGAAATATCCGCGCTGTCCTCATTAAAATAAATGTTTCGGTCAATCCGCATTTTGTCAGCGGTTTTCAATTCGTCGCGGTCGTATCTGGAATAGCCTGTTTTCAATTCCTCCATTCGTTCACTCCTTTCGTTTTTCAGAGGGTTTGGGAAACTTCCCAACAAGCAAAAATCCCCGCTCATCTCGGCAGAGAAAAGGGGGATTTTACGGAAAAGGGTACTCTTTTCCTATGCTTGCTATTCAAGTTATTTCTTCTTTGGAAGCTCCACGCGGTAGTTGACGTATTTCCCGCCCGTATCGGCTAGAACAACGCTTCCGTCGTAGGTCTTGCCTGTTTTCGGGGAATATAAGCCCTTGATTTTTACCTTGCCGGATTTCAGAAGCGCGGCGGCAATCTTTACAGAAAAATCTACTTTTCGTTCCTCAAAGAAACGGTCATTTTTCCACATGGTAAAGCTACATTCCTTGTTGCTGCAATAATAGTTTTTCTTTCCCTCATAGACGGGAGAGCCGCAGCGGGGGCATTTGCCGATTTCCGGCTTTTCGGATTTGAAACGCCCCTTGTCTGCGTCGGAAAGAAACGGATAGGTCTGCACAAGCTCCCGCGCCATAGCTTCGATACGCGCCATGAAGTCCTCCGGGTCTGCTTTGCCCTTTGCTATCTGCGTTAGATTGTTTTCCCATTCTGCGGTCAGAAGCGGGGAAGTCAGACTGTCCGGCAGGACGCATATAAGATTGATACCGTCTTTGGTGGGAAGTAGCTGCTTGCCTTTACGCTCCACAAAGCCGCCGCCCACTAACTTTTCAATGACAGCGGCGCGGGTGGCGGGTGTCCCAAGTCCCCGGCGTTCTGCTTCCGGGTCGGTGTCCTCATTCCCGGCGCGTTCCATAGCCGACAAAAGGCTTGCTTCGTTGTGGGGCTTCGGGGGTGTGGTGTCATGCTCCGTTACCGTCGCCGCCGGATTGTCAAAGGTCTGCCCCTCGGTAAAGAGTGGCAGCGTGTTCCCGGCTTCCTCGTCCTCCGGCTTTCCTTTGAGGGTCGCCCGGTAGCGGCGGTCAAGGTCTTTCCAACCGTCAGAAAGTACGGTCTTTCCCTTTGCGGTAAAGAGCTGTCCTGCACAATCAAAAACCGCCGTAACCGCTTCAAAGATATGCGGCGCGGCGGTCGCCATGCAAAGACGCGCCCCGGCAAGGGTAAGGATATTTCTTTCGGTTTCCGGCAGCGCAGCAAGGTCAGTCTTTGCAATCTCCATAGTAGGAATGATTGCATGGTGGTCTGATACCTTTTTACTGTTCAGCACCTTTGAAAGCTCCGGCGTAAAGGAAACGCCCGCAAGGAAAGGCAGCTTGCCGGAAAGCAGCGCGATAATGCTGTTTGCAGTGTCGCCCATGTCGTCGGTCAGAAATGCGCTGTCCGTTCTCGGATAGGTCAAAAGCCGCTTTTCATACAGGGCTTGTGCAAGGTCAAGGGTCTGCTTCGCGGTGTAGCCGAACAGTCGGTTTGCTTCCCTCTGTAAAGCGGTAAGGTCAAAGAGCTTCGGCGGTGCTGCGGTTTTCTTCTCTTTCACAAGGGACGTACAGACTGCCCGCGCCGCTTCGCAAGCTGCTTTCAGCCTGTCGGCTTCGGCTCGGTCAGACAGCCTTTCACTGGCAGCGTCCCCGCCGGATAGAGAAAGGCGCACATGGTAATACTTTTCTTTCTTGAATGTACTGATTGCCGCGTCCCGGTCAACAAGCATTTTTAAGGTCGGGGTCTGCACCCGTCCCACATTCAAGGTATGATTGTAGAGGACGGAAAACAGGCGGGTTGCATTGATACCGATAAGCCAGTCAGCCTTTGCGCGGCAAAGGGCAGACGCATAAAGCGGGTCATACTCGCTGCCTGTTCTAAGTTCGGCAAAGCCGCGCCGGATTGCGTCGTCCTCCATTGAGGAAATCCAAAGGCGGCGCATGGGCTTTTTGCACTTCGCCACTTCATAGACGAAACGGAAAATCAGCTCGCCCTCGCGCCCCGCGTCGCAGGCGTTGACGACTTCGGAAACGTCGCCCCGGTGCATAAGCTCCTTTAATACTTTGAATTGCTTCCCCTTGTCGGCGGCTACGGTGTACTGCCATTCCTGCGGCAGAATGGGTAAGCTGTCATAGCTCCATTTCCTGTACTGCTCCCCATAGGCGGCAGCTTCGGAAAGCTGCACCAAATGTCCCACACACCAAGAAACGATATAGTCATTTCCTGTGATAAATCCGTCTTTCTTTTCTTTTGCCCCAAGTACGGCGGCGATAGTCTGCGCCACACTGGGCTTTTCTGCGATAACTAAAATCAATCTAAAATTCCTCCTTTCAGCGTTCCGGCTCATGTTCTTTTATCTTTCTGATACAGTACCCCACACAAGGGGCTTGCCCTTTGTAGGGGCAGCCCGCGCAGCGCGGGGGAAAGGAAGCGGGCGGGGATTTATCCCGCTTCCTGTTGTCCGGCTTTTGTATCATCATTCTTTCAAGGGGATTGTCGGTAAAGAGGGTCATGCTTCCTCGTCCTCCTGTTCTTCCAAAGCTCCGTCCCCGTCGTCTGCTTCCGGCTCGTCCTCGTCGTAGTCCTCAAAATCAAAATCGTCAAGGTCAGTGCCGCCTTTGACATTCTGCTTCGGCTTAATGAATTTCAGATAATAGAACGCCCCGCCGCCCCCAAGAAGTGCCACGACAAGCACAATCAGAAGCCCGCTTGCATTGCTTTTTTCTTTCGGCTGCTCGGTTTCCTCCGGGGCGGCTTCCTTACCTGTGCAACTCGTCATAGTAGTAGTGCAGACGGGACAGGTCATATTGACTGCTCCGGCTTCGCATTTCTCGGTACAGTTGCAGACAGCGGGCGCGGGTGCTGTGGCGGCTTCCCCGTCCTCCATAAGTGCCATAAGGTCGGCTTCGTCTACTTGATTGAGGAAATGTACGGTGTTTTCCCCCTCGGCGGCGCGGTCTACAAGAATATAAAAGTAGTTGCCGCTTTTTGTGGTAACAGTAATGAGCTGCTTATTGCCGCCGTAGTCGTCAACCAAAGTTGCGTTGCCTTTTGGGGTAAGGGGCGGCGTGTCCTCCTGCGGCTGCTCCACAACCACGTTGCTGTCGTCGGTGGTATCTGCCGGGGTCTGTGCAAAGGCGGTAACAGAAAAGCCGCCCACAAGCATAAGGGCGGCGCAAAGTGCGGTAATGCTTCTAATGATTTTATTCTTCATCTGCATTGTCCTCCTGTTCTTCATAGTCAGCAGCTTCCGGGGCAGTCATGCCGGGGATAGTGCCGTCTTTCAGCATAGCGTTAAGCTCCTGCGGGGTCATTTTCATGGAACGTACAAGCTGCACGATTTCAAGGTTTTCTGCTTTGGTTTTCTGTGCTTCCAGTCCTTTCAGCTTGTTCTGATACTCTGTGATTTTCTCGCGGGTCTTTGCGATTTCTTTATTGATACGGTCAATCTTGCTGTTTGCCATAAATGTTGTTCTCCTTTCGATTTTGAAAAAGTGTGTTTACCAGTTCATCAGCCCATAGCCTTTGATACACTGGTAGTTAAGGTCATAGCTTTTTATCTTGCAAGCGTCGCCGGAGTTCCCCTCGACGGTATATACCCGGCTTCCGTCTGTTCCGATAACAAGCCCTACATGGTCTGCGCTGCCGTCTAAGTCCCAGTCGAAAAAGATAGCGTCGCCGGGGGCGATATTTTCATACCCACGCGCTCCCCATTGTCCCCTTGACTGAAACCAGGGAATACCCTGTGACTGGCAGGCGGCAAAGCGCGGCTCGCTTTTTCCGGCTTGATTGTAGCACCAAGACACAAAACAGGCGCACCATTCCACGCGGGAATTGAAGCCGTACCAGCTCCAATAGGGATAACCGCCCACGTTGCCGACTTGCTGCTTTGCAAGGTCGATAAGTTCCGTATTTCCGGGGCGTGTACCGTTTACAAACTGTACGCCGCTTAAATCCTCGGACGCGGAAGTATCGGCATAGCCGCCGCCGAAAATCAGCGGTTTGTTGCCGCTTGTCTGTAAATACACCCGGTACATTTCAAGCTGCTCCGGGGTCAGATTGCTTTGTGCAATCGTAAAAAGTGGGGTGTTCGTCAGCTTGACGTTTAAGATGTAATACTCATAAGGCACTTGTACGGTGTAGGTGTCCGTATGCTCGTTACCGTCCTCGTCTGTCCATGTGTCGGTGCGTTCTTCCTCCCGGTAGCGTATCTCCACTTCCTCGGTCAGCGTCAAGGTGTACTGCTGATTGAAAAGCCTTTGTAGTTCTGCCTGTACGTCGGCGCGGGTGTAGGTCTGATATTTTGCGGTCAGATAGGACGCTAATTCATGGGGGTTATGCCCGATACTGGCAAGGTCATAGCGGTATTCATCATAGCCGGGGTGGGTGCTTTCAATATTGTCAATTTCCTGTTGCAGCTCGTTTTCCAGTCCGGCGTAGCTGTTTTCCACTTCCACAAGGTCGCTGTCCTCGGACGTGTAGGAAGTCCCCACCACGCCGTTTAATGCGCCGGAAAACATTGCCCCGCAAGAGGACAGCCCGGACATAATGAGGATAAAGAGAAGCAGCGCGGCAATGGCAATCACAACGCCCGCCGGGTGTCGTACCGCAAATGCCGCCGCTTGTCTTGCTTTCTCTGCGGTTTTCTGTGCTGCTTTTCTTGTGTTCTCCGCTGCGGCTCTGATACCCTTTGCGCTCCCGGTCTTTGCCGCCTTTGCATACTGGCGTTTGATTTGCTGCTTCTGCATGAAGCGGGACAGGGGATTGCTCCTAAGCTGCGGGTTCTCCTGCAAGGTCTTGTGATACTGAAAATCCACGTTTGCCTTGAACGCCGCCTTTTCTGCCTTTGCCGCTTCCCGGTAAGGTTTCAGCTTGTGGCTGCGGTAGCCCTGTTTCAGCTTCCGCGCCCCAAACTTTGCGCCGCGCTCGGCGGCTTCCTCGCTTTTGTGTGCGCCCTCCACGCCGGAATTGTCCTTTTCAACGGAATGTATCTTGTTGTGGACGAAAATACCCG
>ENA-OZFH01000835-OZFH01000835.1-human-gut-metagenome-genome-assembly--contig:-NODE-835-length-11401-cov-18.006610_pt1 | contig 11401 bp, 18 predicted proteins | sample MGYA00245073_ERZ653619 | MGnify/ENA primary metagenome ERZ653619 (study PRJEB26926, sample SAMN06165178) | human gut metagenome | biome: ENVO:00009003; feature: ENVO:2100002; material: ENVO:00002003...
TGTTAGGTACAATCCGTATAAGTAGTGCATGATCGTTCCCTTATCAGCTTCATACTGCGCCACCTCTTCCGGATTGCGACCAAGCATCTTTATCTCTTGCTTCCATTCCTGAAGTGCGGTCTTATCATCTACATACCCATCTTTGATTAAGGTTGTTACTGAAGCATATATCTTGGCCGTTCCATCATCCATCTTCCTTACATAAAAACGATTATCGTCTAATGTCAATCTTACGAATTTGGGAGTCTCAATCTTCTTCAACTCATCGCAGATATAAAACGGCTCTAACGTTTCTTGATTTTCTGTAAACGGATTCGAATCTTCCTCTCCAGGGTTAGGATCTGCTTCCTCCGCCGGAGCTTCCGGTTCCTCCTTCTGGGCCTGCTCTGGCTCAGGCGCCGGCTCTTCAACTACTGGAACCTGCCCGCCTCTTTCTGCTATGTCTTTATTCTTTATTAAAGCCATAACTTCCTTTTTCAATTGCTCTGGTGTCTGATTAGGATCTGATACCGACATCACAACATCGTTCATCCTAAATAACGTATTTCCTTCTCCTTCCACCATAGGGACAAACCCTAAATCTGTCAATATTTTTATTTTCTGTTCTATCATAACATTGTCTCAATTAATGCTTCTTTAACATAATACAACACAGTTTCAGCTTCATCTATATCCGAAGCCGCTCCCTCAAAGTCAATTTCTCTCTCACTCTTTTTCCTTTTTACGTTGGCAATGAAAATGATTTCACCGTCAGCTTCTATTGTGACCTTGTATTTTTTTTCTCATATCTGTCAATTATTTCAATAATCAATCTACCTCTTTCTTTAATCATTCCTCTACTTTCCATATCCAGTACCTTATTTATTGCATATTTCCATACAAAAGGAAATTCTGTTTCAAGTTTATCAAATTCCATCCGGTCAAGATACATGTCGAATATCGTATGCTCCGATTCATGTAGGAAAACTATATTATCTCTGCAAGTAGCAACCGACTTATATATCCTTTTAGGAAGTATGTGACATACGTTACACACTGTAGGAAAATGAATAGCCCTACCAGTCATAGACATCCGAATACTATTTAACTCTTCCAGCATAAGACGAAAAAACCCGGATAAATCCGGGTTTTTTAACTTTTTCTTCTTGTTGCTGTTTTTAATGGATGTAATTCTGTTTTTTTTCTTCGGAGTCAACTCTTTGCTCCTACAAGCCTGGCATAAGCCATGACTTCTTATCATCACTTTTCGTCCGCATCGTTCGCAGACGTATAGCTTCTTTTCCTTGCTTTCCATTCGAATAATAATGATATTATTGAAAAGAACAATCCCGCTGAAGCCAGTAGATAAGGTACGTTCATTAATAATTTAGATACCTCGTCTGTCTTAATCACTATCAGAAGGAAAGCGCCTGCTGAAAGCAATGATATTATCGCCACAACAAGCGCTATGTTGGAAACTACATCAGCCTTACTCTTCACTCTTCTTCTCGCCTAATTTTTCAGCTCCCTTCTGAAGATCGTATTTGAATACGTCAATGATCTTCGTTTCAGCAATAGCTTCGCAATTCCAGTCTCCTAACGTGCCCTGCATACCTTTAGTTAACACAGCCTCAGCGTCTTTCGGATTGCCGGCCTGGACATACATATAGCATGGCGTTTTCTTTTCTTTACCTTTCTTTTCATTCAGTGTAATGTAATTCACCTTACACTTATACCAGTACTCAGCTTCTCCGTTGAAGAAGATTTCCGACACTTTAATAGGATTTATTTTAATAATGTCGAACACTTGAAATAAATCCTTGAAAATCTCTAAAGATCTTGATTCTGCCTCTGTATAAGACAAGGCATCTACCAAATACTTTTCAGTTACTTTCTTTTTTTTGCCGTTCTCGATATTATCAATCTCGGCTTTTACCGTAATTTCAAACCAGCGATTCATTGTATTAATATTTAATTAGTTGATTTCTTTCCTTTCTCTATACTATTTTTAAATCTTTCAGAACACCACTGCAAAACATCCATCATCATCATCTCATTATTAGATAAGATGCCTTTTATAATTAACGCCAATTGATGCTGTGACATTCTTAGACTCATATCAAATCTTCTTTCCTCTTCATTTACTATCGTGGCTACGAAATACTTACACCCCTCTAAGTGCGTCAGGGCTTCAATCATAGCTTCTTTTATCTCTTTTTCTTCCATTCTGTTTGTTTTTTTGGACAAAGATATGTCTTTTGATAATAAAAAAGATTCAAAATGATTTAATTTAGCTTAATTACTACTCTTTTGATTCGTCCGGCATAGGCATGTCAAACTTTTTCCTGATAAACGATTCTGTTTCTTCATTGAATGGATAGGCCTCCTTAATAAAATTCATAGCTACCTCCATATCACCGTCTGCTATATCTTTATACCTTTCAAAGGTACCAACCAGGTCATTGTTATATGAACGCTCTTGTTTTATGTTGTACACGTATTTCAACACCCTGTCTTTAATTTCATTGGCTTTTTTCACAGTATCATTGAAGGAATTTATACTTTCCAATTCTGGATCTTTGCTTTCCTTGTTTACCTTATCAAACTCTTCTTTGCTATACCCCGCTTCCCCTTTAATAGCCGGGCAAACACTTTCTTTTATGATCCAAAACTGTTCATACGATCCTGTCAGAAACCTTGATTCTATTTTAAATGCATTATATTTAACAAGCAAATTAGCCACCTCAGTTGCACCTTCTACGGTTCTAAAACCGATGCCGATATCTTTTAACATAAATACTGGAACTCCAGTTCTTGGATACACGACTTCTTTTTCGTTCTTTATATTCCAGTTTTTAGCTTCAATTGGAATACCTTTACCAGCAAGCTCCTTGTCTATATACAGACTTATCTCTTCGTCTGTCAATGCCACAATCTCATCTCTGCTTAAATCAAAAACTGTTTTCATTTTTTTATTCATTAAATTAAACAACTTACTTCTTTGTTCAGGCTCCGTATATTCCACCCATATATCGGCTGCCACATTTCTAAGAAATTCCATAAAGTCTTGATGATCCCTTTTTAGAAATGGTTTTGCATAAACACTAAAACCGAAAGGTTGGGTGTTTAAGGCATCTAAACGGGAAGTTCCATCTCTCCATTTTCCATTTTCATCGCCTCCTGTCCATTCCTTAGAGGGGTTAGGGACAATATTTCCGTTTTTGTCATAGGAAAACATGCAATTCGTTTCCAGTTGATACTTAATAACAGGCACTTCTTCTACTATTTTATAACTCAAACATCTCTTCAGAACTTCCCTGATTTGACTTTCCAAATCAGAAAGTGCTATACTATTGAAATATCCTTCGTTGCCTAATCTGTTTGTAGGTAATTTGATCCCATAAGAATGAATCTTGTCCACATCTTCTTTTGACAAGGTAGTGGTAAACACTCCTTCTTTGGTGACATTCACTTTAACAGTTACAGACAAACTGTTATTAGCGTTCTTTTCCGTTATATTTAGTGTTGTTAATGCTGCCATAATCAGATCTTTTTAAAATCAATTCGAATAAATATAATGCATTCCTGCTTCATACACCTTATGTACATCAGGGTCATTCTTGTCTTCCAGTTCCAATTTTTCTATCTGATTGTTATTCCCATATGTATTATTCATACACTGTTTTACAAGTTTTTCCAATAATGATTCTATGTTTTTGATTATGTCTTCTTTGGTAAGGTGAAGTTCATTTAGTATGCAGTTCCTTACCGCCTTGTATTCTTTACTTGTTCTCATGATGATATTTTTTATAATTCAACTCCCTTATTTTCCATTTCCTTAATTACCTTTCTTGCTGTCTCAAGTTCAAAAAGTCTCGCTATTGCTTCATCCTTCATTTTTTTAGCATTTCTGAATCTTTCAGGGTTTTCTCCTCTCTTAAAAAAGTCATAACCGGCCTCTTCGTATTCTGAAATGGATCTCTTTACTTCCATAACTGCTTTGAATGATTCATTTTCAAGATAAGCATGTGCTGTTGGTTTCATTTTAGTTCTTTGATTAAAGCATCCGCATATATCACAGCTAATTCAGCCGCCTTATCACACGCTTCCAATATTAATTCACCGTGAGGTCCACGCCCTGATACAGACGTGATCGGAAGCACAGTTTTCGCTATCTCGTATCTACGTTGTTCCCAATCTACATGGGTGTTACACGGTTCTTGATTGACCTGTATATATCTTCCTTCAATATTAGAAGATCTTAATGTTTCCGCATTCTCTTCGCCGAATGCAACCAGAATAGACCCACATCCTGGACTTTCACCTATTGTCCCATCTTCTCTGTGGAATTTTATTCTTCCTTTCATGAACAATATACCTTTCGCTTTCGGGAATACAACATCCTGAAACATCTTATTGTCAAGACGATTGAAAAGAAGAGCTATTCCATTATTGTGCTCTACCATACGAGTAATAAAATGCTCTATCGTCGGTCTTGAATAAGGTGGGTTTAACCATACCCTTCCTTCCCATTCCTGTTTTAATCCATCTTGTTCTTTGTTGTACATCACTCTGGCTGTCCTCCATAAAGGACGCATAGGCGCACATGGATCTAAATCAAATTCTCCTAAAGCATCTATAATCTCTTTAGGTGTGTACCATTCATCTGTACTATTTTTTTTTGATTTTTCAAATGATGTGTTCATATATTTATGTTTTATAAGTTAATCCCATCCTCCATCAGCATACAAAGATACATCTTCCTCCTCTACGTTTACACCTTTAATAGCCTGTAGAAGTTTTTTTCTTTGTCTCCCGGCACATATTGTAACCATATCCTTTATACCGATATGAGCGCTCCCATGTACTTACTGGAAAAGGAATATTTTCGTCAATGACCAGCCTCTTCATATGAAGATGTTCGAAGAATTTCTCATGATAGAGTAGTTTGTACTCGTATGCTACTATACTTGCAGATGAGAATGGAAAATAATCATCTTCTTTTTCTTCGTATTTGGGCTCCTTATAGTAAGCCATTTTTGTCACAGTAAAATCGAAGCTCCTAAGAATCTCTTTCGGCTTTCCAAACTCTGACTCTATGAACTCTATCCATACCTTTTCTCCCTCTTTCTGGAACGCACATACCTTCTCATTTCTGTACTTAAATTTCCATCCTTCTTTCTGATGTTTTTCATCATTGAACGAATCAATAGCCTCCTGAAAATCGCTTTCACTTTCAAAGAAAATATCAATGTCTTTTACTCTTTCTCCGGAAAGGATATTTTTTAAACATCCACCAGCTATGAACCCCTTTGTGGCCTTCCATATACTTGTCAAGCCATCTTATTTGCCAGAAATTATCTGGAGTATCTATTACAAAATTATTCATATTGTTTATGTTTTGCCGTTACCAAGCGAGATAAAAATTCCGCTTCACAATAATACAATGAGTGTAATTACTCAGGTCGATTCCGTTGTCCGTAAATGCATCCAGGACCCGTTTTTCCACGTATTTGAGTTTTACTGTTATCCCCTTCTTAAACACTTCTATTAACTTCTCATTGCACTCAATAGGTCCAATAAGACAGTATCTATTCGAAGGACTGTCTGATATACAATATGTCTGACATCCTAACATGTTGCTTAAAATTACTTCGTTCATAATTTCTCTATGATTCTAATATGGTGTCTACAAACTCCGTTATTTTATCAACGGATTCTTTTGATAAGGTATATCTTCTCCAATCCCATCTAAAATGCGCTTTTGGGAGATTTTTAGTAGAATATTTTTCATTTCCGTCCTTGTTAGTCCATTCGTAATTATCCTCCGGATCCGCCACTTTTATCCCCGATTTAGGTCCGTTACGAAAGCTATATAGCATTCTTATAACCGATTCAAAATCCGAACCTATATCAAATAGCATATGATACACCTTGTTTATTAAAGCCCTATCAGCTTGTTCCAAGTCTTCACCAAACAACTCTCTTACACTCCAATTTTTCATTTCTGAATAACGAATGAAATTAAGTTTCCCTTTTTCTATATTAGGATTTTTTCTTGATAATACAAGCTCCAAATCTTTCACAAATGATTCTTTTAGCTTCTGTTGTCCTAACAAGGCGGTGTATTTACTTACTATATCCATTATCCAAAGTTTTTTAATATTACTCCAAACGAATCATATTTAACCCCTAATATATCATGTGCCTTTTGGGATCCACATTCACATTTTCCTACCTTCTGTCCTGATCCACACCCGCATAAGCCTATTCCCCAATGGTTGACACAGTGGTCGCAGCAGTAGGACTGGTGAAGCCATGTGGCATCACCAGTATCCAAATCCAATTTTTCAAATGTTTCCCAAAACATGCTATTCGAAGCACTATTATCAAATCTGATAGTGACTGCACCGCATTTACATTTTTGTATGTATTCTATTTTCATATATGTTCCATTTTCAAAATATCTGGGGACAGATATTCTTGCAACTCCAATTTGCGTACATTAAAGCGCCTCATCAGTTCCTAAAAGATGCTCATTTCCTTGGTATGGGATACACTCTTTGTATCTCAAACCTCCCAAGCATTCATATTTATATTCTTCTTCTCTTACTCTGGCAAATAAGTGTAGATTCCAATTTCCCAAATTGCTTGCTCTCACCAAGACTTGATCGAATGGCTTAAAATCGCATTTCTTTTCTTTAGTCAGCAAGTATTCGTACTCACTTAGATATTGTTTTATTATTCCTGCTTTTTTAAGGTTTTCTGTATTAGCAATTCTTTCAGCAAAAGATTTTTTCTCTTCCTCTGTGGCTAATCTAACATACTTGGATTTATCCTCACCACACACACTTGTCCATATTGGAACTTCTTCAGATGTAATCTCGCCATATGCCGATATACCATATATGCATCCCATATCTCCTTCTCTATTAATAATACCATTATATATAAATGGGTTCCCAAGCGTGCTTATTAATACATCTCCTTTCTTAAAATACGCTCCAGCCTCTACTTCCAATTCCAGAACGTTGTTGAAAAAAGTACGACCTTTTGTATCGGCATATATAGCACTTATCCCAGATTCATCTTTTTTTACAAAAAGTAAATCATAACGATCTGCACAGTCTTTTGACTCATATACAAATTCTATTTTAATATTACCAATTAATACTGAACCTTCTATTTCTCCGCTTTTAATTTTTCTCGCCGTATTTAAATCAAACGGAACAATAATTGGATTTTCCATATCTTTTTATTTTTAATTATGTAATCAATAAAACAAGATGGGTTACTTAAACCCATCCCAGTTGTTTTGCTATTCTCTCCATTTCGTTATATGCTATCCTATGACATCCAGCGGTTAGCAAATCGTTTTCGTACCGATTTAGACTCCACTGGTGACCGGTGATGTCCTCCACCAGACCGTGCCGAAACTCGGCGCCCCGGTGCATTGCCGACACAGCCCGCCACAGTTTTCTGGCTTCTGTTATTCCAATCTTTATCTGTTTACTTGTCTCAATAATATTTCCTTTTATACGAATCCAGGCGTTAGGTTTTTCACCAGGAATATAGAAAGGTGTATTCAAGAAATTGATTTCTCCTGACTTCCACTCTTCCAGTTTTTCATCAAAATCCTTGTGACGGGCTTCTTCTTCCTTTCTTAATCTCTCTAATTTTATTCTTTCTCTTTCTTCCTCACCCTTTCTCCATCTTTCAGATCTTTCTGAATACTTAATCCATGTACCTTCCCCGCAAACTTCATCAACAATCACATTTACGGTCCCTAACACTTTTAATCCTTGATGATCCAATAAAATTTGAAAGATGCGTTTTAATTCATGTACGTGCTTACGCTTGATACTATCTTCGCTCTTGGATAATTCATGATTGGTTCCAAGCCAATCATTAGCACTCTTTTCAAGGATACTCTTAGCAGTTCCCATGTTAAAGAACTGAATGTAATCCATCATATTCCCAAAAGCGCCCCAAATATCTGTATAAGATAATTCTGTTTTAGCTCTTTTGTATTTTTCAATAGACTTCTTAATTGATTCCAGTTTGCTGGCAACAAACCTCATATTACCAGTATCCGATATATTATCCCCTACACTGAAAACCATTGCCCAAATTGGTATCGCATTACGAACATAGTGTTGATGTTTGCCCGTGGTAGCAGAATAATAATCTTCATTTATCAGGTATGCTTTCTTCCCTTGTTTGTTTTTTACTATTCTCCCGACTTCAAAGTGATGCCCATAAGAATAAATACTTGTACCTTCAAAGAAGAAATTGCTCCCTGATGCTGATTCTTCTTGTTCATGAGCCCACAAGTGAGCGACCATTGAATTGTTCATATAAATATCTTTTTAATTGTTTAACTTACCTTTATCATATGACATTCTCTTTTCGTATTTTTCAATACGTTCGGTTATCATATCGCAGAAGATTTGCCCTTCTTTTTCGGAACCTCTGAAGTAACCAATCATCTTCATGATATTCCCGTTAAACTCATGGACAAACTTGTTGTAATAATGTTCCCCCATAACTTTCCCGTATTTTTCCATGAACAAATCCTTATCCAGTGATTCATCCTTAAAGCAGCGGTTGTAATCCCATCTTACGATACGAAACAATGTTTCAAAATTCAATCTTTCCATATCCTATATTTTATTTAAGTTCAAACCTAATATCTTCCGGCAACTTGGAGCGGTCTACCTTATTCACAAAATCATCAAACTCTTCCTGTGTGATTTTTTCTCCATAACCGTTCCAGTTGAAAGACAAAGTGTTCGTGTGAGGATAATATATAACATTATTAATTGGCAATCCATAATCAAACACACAGAGCATTATCTTCTTTTCTGCTTCTGCTTGTCTGATTTTCTTATCGTATCGCTCACAAATTTCAGCACGCTTTTTCAACATCTTTGCCTTATGAGCCTCTTCCCTACGTTTTTCGATACTTTCTGCGGAATAATACCCAGCTTTAATGCGCTCTTCAACAAGCAAACGTTCCCCGTCCGTTAATGTCAAAGTAAACCTTTCCTTTTCCGGCATATACGGATTTACCCATTTCTTGCCACACATTTTTTCAAGTTCCGCAATAAGTTCTTCTGATTCTCTTTTCCATCTATCTACGATTCCAAGACTGAAAAAGTAGATACTTGAAATACAGCTCATCCTCAGAAGCTATATATAATTCTACGCATTCTTGTTCTGATATACGCAAATACTCCATTGCCACAGACATACCACTTCTTCTAACGTGATATATGCCATTTTCTACCGGATGCATAGGAGCACCATAATGGTTACAAAGATGCAACGATATGAATTTCGCTAATTCCGGAAAATGTTTTGCGACTTCATCGTGGCAGCAGCCTCCTAAGTAATCCTCATATTTTCCATGCTTGTTTTTCCAGTCAACGTCGGCTGTTATGCTCCAGTCGCATATGTTATTTTTGCAGTCATCATCCAAAGAGATTCTAACTGTTATTCTATAATCTTCTTCATTTTCTGTAAAGAATTTTGTACCTGAATAAAACAGTTTGTTTGTAGTTTCCATATTATTTTAGTTTAATCATTACACTTATGAAAAATAAAATCTGCACACTCTCCGGGAAGTGTTCCTGCGTCATTACAACGGTAAAACCCTTGTGTTTCCAAATCTACATCTACCGGATAACCTTCTGCTTTTTTCAAAAAAGCATCTATTTCCTGTATTTCTTCTTCAGACAGTCCGGTATAATCATCATTTATCAGAGCGCAAGCCCAATAAACCGGAAGCCTGTATCTTATTATTTCTATCATGCTACCTTCGTTTATACACATTCTATTATATCCACATCATCAATTTGAGCAACCTGCACACCTTCGCCGTTTTTTTATGATATATACGTTAATTGCAAAAGGCGAGTAGAAACCATTTTTTGATTCTCCTCCAGTGATGGGATTATTATCCTCATCTAACCCACCCCATACCTCAAAATGATAAGTCTGCAATGACAATCTTCAAATACCGGAACCAAACCCTGTCCCCTGAAATAAGCAGTAGCCACCTTAAAAGCATATAGCGGATTCACTTTCTCAATTTCTTGCTGTGATTTATAGAAAGATGCCGGCTGACATATATAGAAATTTTCATTGCCAAGACTTCCAAAAAGCCAATCCATACTACCTTCATCACAATTAGTGCCACCCAGTATTATTAAATCACATCCGGTCTTCCGGGTTCCCAAAATAAATGCCTTGTTCTTATTCTCTGGCTGCATGAATATCTCTTTATCGATATTAAACCAATCACCCTGGCAACTCTCTACATCCCGGAGAACAATCTCGTCAATCTCACGGGCATATTCTTCTTGTGTTTTCATAAGATATGTTATTAAATGTAGTTATATAATTTCTGGATAAAATCACTCATGGCATCAGCATACACAACCTATTCTTCTAAGCCATTCTCTATCATGACTTCCTTTATCAATTCATCTGTCTCCTCGTAATATCCCCAGCAAGAATCAACCTCTTCCCATTCTTCGCAATCTTCATCCTCTCTTGATTCGTCTTTGTATTTCTTGGTAAATGCTACTTTCTTTTCAAGAGCGTACCCTTTTACATCTCCCCACATCCACATACCTATGGACTTTACCTCATTATCTATAATCTTGGCACAATCTTCTTTCCAGTCTCCTTCTTTATTGCAGACTTCATTATCATATTTTTCTTTTGTAACGTATGCTATCCCTTTTATATAATCACCTTGATTATAACCTCTTGTTGACCACTCTATAGTCACCACATCTTTTCCATATTTGGATATGATATCTAACAAATCTTCGTCATCCAGATCTTCTATTAATTCTCCTCTGCAATCAAAGTCCGTTAAATCACTTGGAGAAAACTCTTGACCTATATATGGACTTGTCTTATGCTTCAACTCCCATACATTGCTACCTCTGTTGTATGTGAATGAGATCCCATTCGCTTCCCCTTTCTTTAAATATTTTACAATGTCTTTCTGTTCTATATGCTTCATTACAATAGCATCAATAACATCTCTAAGATCATGCTTGTTATCGTAGAAGAAAGTTTTCCAATTGCATTCATCATGCAATTGATGCATATCAGAGTATTCAAAAAAGAATGACCCAAACAAACCCCAATTAGTTATAGGGCATTCTGAATCACGGCAATAATACACTTTAATGCGATAATCGCCTACTTCTTTTGTTGTAATAAGATCGTCTTCCATGTCTTTATATTTTAAATAGTTCTTAATTTTTCTTCGATAAATGCATCTATTTCATCATAGTATGAGCCATCAAAATAATAATTCCCATATTTCTCTGTAAACTCTTTGGTCCACTCTTGAATGATGTTAAATGCCTCTTCCCCGCTACGTTCTTTTAATCCCATTAGA
>ENA-OZFH01000891-OZFH01000891.1-human-gut-metagenome-genome-assembly--contig:-NODE-891-length-10836-cov-4.457193_pt1 | contig 10836 bp, 8 predicted proteins | sample MGYA00245073_ERZ653619 | MGnify/ENA primary metagenome ERZ653619 (study PRJEB26926, sample SAMN06165178) | human gut metagenome | biome: ENVO:00009003; feature: ENVO:2100002; material: ENVO:00002003...
GTGCCATTGTCACGGATGACGGCACCATTTGTATGCCGGTTTATGTTTACGGCGACAATGCTTGGGGCTCCGGTGACGCTTCTCAGGGAACCAGCTTTATTTACAGTAAAGACCAGGGCAAGACCTGGAGCCGTACGGCGAACTTTACCAACACATCCTCTTTTGGCGGCAGCGGTTGGTCCAGTGAGGCGCAGCTTGTAGATTTAGGTAACGGCGTAGTGCGCTGCTTCTACCGTAACGGTAAGAAAAAGATTATGTACTGCGACGCCACTTGGACCGGCTCTCTGTACAGATGGGGCGATGTGGTAGATACTGGTATTGACATTTGGGGTAACTGCCAGCTGTCTGCCATTATGTATCCCTATCTGATTGACGGCAAGCGTGCCATTTTGGTTTCTTCTCCCTCCTCAACAGAGGGTCGTAAAACCGGTGCCATCTTTACCTTGCTGCTGAATGACGACAATACTGTTTCTACCGAATATGCCAAAAAGACCATTACCGCAGAGGGCGCCATGTTTGCCTACTCCTGCTTGACGGTGCTGAAAGACGGCAGCGTAGCAGATTTGTACGAGACGGACGCCTGTGACTTTACCTATAAAGTTTTTGATATCCAATCCCTCACCGGTATGGATGTGGATGTTCCCACCACAACGGACATTCAGATGAATGTGGGTCAGAAGAAGACCTTAACCTTCTCTGCGCAGAATGTGAATAACTCTGCAAGCGATATTGTGTCTTTGTCTGCTGGGAAGGAAGTACCCGGTGCCACTGCCAATAAGGCAACGGATGCCAATTACAGCGGCGATTCCGTTTCTGTAAAGCGCGCTTTGTACACCTTTACCTCTACCGGTACAGAGTACACCATTGCCCACGCAGGTATGTACTTAAGTGTGGGTACAAACGGTAAGGCCGGCTATCCCGGTGCGTCTACGCCTGCCAATGTCACATTGCGCGCAGTAGACGGCGGCTTCCAGCTGTTGCAGGACGGCCATTACGGCCTGTATTTTATGGAAAAAGATTCCAAGGGCAATGTGGTGAACCACTTTGAGCGTTGGGATTTTGAGGGTAAAGATAAGGATACCAAAACAGAGGAAGAAGTGCTGAAAGCCACCACCTTCCAGCTGTATCGCAGAATCCGCACCGGCGAGACCGGCAGCACGGAGCTGCCCGGCTACATTCAGGTGAATACCGTGGATGACGGCGAGGAATATTTGATTGTCTATCACGGTACGGACGGCTATTTCCTGCTGAATCCCTCTACTTCTACAACGAATATGTATGCCCATTGCTTAAAGGCAAACGGCGGCAGCACCATTGACGGTTACAATGTTACCGTTACCGCCAACGCAGTAGGCAACGCTGTGGTACAGGCAGGGCTGAATACTTATAATATTACGGTTGTGGACGGCGACTTGGCTGTGACCGGTGTGGTTAAGTATGACCCTGTGATTTATACCCACGGTGACGCTTCCGGTAAGGGGCAGCCGTATATGTATTGCGGTTCTTTGATTTCCGACGGTTCCCAGGCCGGCGAAAAAGAGACCCATTATACGGTTAACGACAGTCGTTATACCATTACCGGCATAAAGTGCGTGGAGGATTCCGCTGCGGATATTAAGTATGCGGACGGTAAGCTCAGCGGTACTTTACATATTGCAGATACTGCCGAGTATGCAAATTATAACAAAGGCGAAACGGTCACCATTGAGACCAATCTGACGGATACGGACGGCAATATTTGGACCCAGACGGATAAACTGTATGTGGCTTCAAACCCGGTGGCTGGACACACAATCGGCACGCAACAAATGTGGGGCAACTGGGGCAATCATGTTAATATGTTACCACTGATTTATGTTGCTGAAAACTCTTACGGTAACACGGACAGAAAAACTTATACCGGAACGCATCAGATTTGTAATGCATACAATGTTGAGGATGCCAATTCTCTTGTTTATAAAAAAGATACAACTTCTATCGGCAATTTGTTGAGTTCTTCCGCAGGAGACAAGTTGGCTGGATTAGGTGACAACAACAATTCCGGCGGTTCAACAGGAAGTCAAAGTAACTTATTAGAAGTTAAAGATAGTTCAACTGTTTCTGCCTATTATTATTATGATATGAGTTCGGATACCAACATGGGTATTACGCGAAATAATTCCGATGGTACGCGTTTCTCTTTGAAGTTGGGTATTACTCCAATTTCAGTTTCGGGCGGCAATGCGGATGGTGCTGCTATCGACTTTCCTTCTAACGACAAATTGAATTATTTTACAGGCGACGGATTTACTGCGGATAGAGTTTATTTTGATTCCTATTCTCTTGGTGTTGCGGCAAAACAGTATGAGACAATTACCGGTACAACAAGCGTTGCTGCAAATAATACTGCAACGATGTCAGGCGTTGCGGAACTTCAAGCGCACTTGAATACAACATTCAAGTCTGCAGGAACTAAGAATGTAACCAACTGGTTAAATCTTGGTCTGAATTTCCAGGTCAAGGTCTGCAACAAGAGCAACGAGCGTACGCCGTATAATGAAGCGGTGAGCAAGGTGCGTGTGTCCACGGACTACACCAAGGAGACTTGGGACAAGTACACCACTGCGCTGCTGAACACAGAGGCATACCTGAACAATTACACCCTGCTGACCACGGACGAGACCACCCAGGATGTGGGCACGGTTTTGGATTCTACTTATACGGGCCTGACCAAGCGTGCCGACTTTACGGAGTTGGAAAAGGTGGTAGAGCAGAACAAGGCGGCTTATGACAAGGGCTTTGCCGGCAATGTAACCGATACAGACCAAAATAAGTACACAGTGGACAGCTGGCAGAACTTTGAGAACGCCTATAAAGCCGGTACGGATCTGCTGGCGCAGTATCCGGAAAAGGGCAGAAACAATGTGGCAGGCTTTACCGTAGGTCCCGATTCTGCGGAAAAGACCACCCAAACCCAAATTGACGAAACCGCAACCCAGCTGAAAAACTCCGGCCTTGTGGTTGCTGCTGACGCCAGCGCCTATGAATCTGCCCGCAGCATCAGCGCCACCATCGACCGCACCGCGTTCCCGGACGGCGGTACCGCCATTACCAATACGGTAACCAACGGCAACGGCACCATTTATAAAGCCTACAATGGCAAGGATTATGTGAATGTGCCTGCTGCGCAGCAGATTACGGTAGACGGCTTTACTGCGGATTTGCTGAGTAATATGAATGTAGGTGAGTCCTCCGAGAGCGGCCGCATCTTCACCGTTGCCTGCAGCGTCAACGGCAATGCCTTTGAAACGAGAGAGGGTAAGACGCAGTATCACTACGGCACCATTGCCCATTTGGATTTTTCTGCTTACAAGTCTCAGGATACCGTTTGCGTTGTGCATACGGCAAACGGCGATACAAAGATTGACCTTGCCAAGTGCAAGTATCAGTTGTCGCTGCTGGTGCAGCAGGATACCACCATTACGGTGACCACTGCCACCAGACCCAATGTGATTGTTGCCGACTACTTTGGCACGATTTTGGGCGCGTTTGTGGGCGCTACCAGCGTTACCGTAGAAGGCAACACCGTAAAGGTAGGCGATACAGTGATTACCGCCAAGGATTCCCCCAAGTACAAATTTACCGGTTGGACTTGGAGCGAAGGCACCCATCAGATTCCGGCGGGTCAGGTTGCGCAGATTGTGCAGAAAGGTACACCCACCGGTGTGGATGTGAACTACACCGTCAGCAACACCGGCACGGCTGCCAACGCCTTGATCAACGGCGCTACCCAGTACACCGCACCCGGCATCAACAAACCCTTAGAGCTGACCTCTGACAACGCAGCGTACTGGACCCGTACCGTAAACGGTGTGGAGACTTTGGCTTCCTACGAGCAGAAAGTTACCCTGTTCAGCGCCAATACGGATACCACTTACACGGCATACGCCAGCTTAAATGATCTGCCCAAAAATTTGCAGGAGCAGGCAGAGAGCGGCACGCCGGCTTTGAATGGCGTAGGCTTCTTTGCAGACGAGAAGTTTACCATGTCCTGTGATTATTCTGCCGGTGCGGATGTGACCGTCTTGGAGGTGGGTGTGATTTACTCCGCCACTAAGAACGGAAAGGACACCCTTGTGAAGGGCGGCGACGGTGCGACAACGGTTGTGTCCCGCAATGTTGCCAACTGGACGGGCAGTCCCAATTCCGGCACCTTTACCATGACCAAGAAGGGCAGCGATACGGGCAGCCATTATATGCGTATGTATGTGAGCTACCGTACTTCTCGTATGAACACCCAGGTACCCTTTGTGGTTTATGGTGATATTTATCAGTGCGTAAACGGCGCTGTTTCCGCAGTGAACTAAAGAAGGAGGACAATAGAATGAAAGCATACGATACTCCGACTTTAGATGTAGAGTGGTTCACCGCCCAAACAGCACTGAGCCAGAGCACCACGGACCCGGATAAGGAAAATCCCGGCACGGAGTTCTAATCAAAGCATAGAAAACACCCTCGACCATTGGTCGAGGGTGTTGTTTTATGTATGAGAGGTTATGCGCGGGAACAAACTTCCGTCTGCTTAAAATCCCCCCTGCGGCTGCGCCGCTTTCCCCCCTTTACAAGGGGGGCGAGAATGTGTAACCAATAAGGCTCCCTTGTAAAGGGAGCTGGCGCGCTTGCGCGACTGAGGGATTATTCGGGCGGCAGATTGTCGCCTCCTGCCTTATATTTTACCCATTCACCACGTTCTGCGGTTTGCCGTCTAAGTAGGCGGCAATATTCGCTTGCAGAATGCCAAGCAGTCTGGCACGGGTTTCATAGGCTGCCCAAGCAATATGGGGGGTAATGCGGCAATTTTTTGCGTGCAGCAGGGGGTTGTCTGTTGCCGGCGGCTCGGTAGAGAGCACATCCAGCCCGGCGCCTGCCAGCTTGCCGCTGTTTAACGCCTGCGCCAATGCATCCTCGTCCACCACCGGTCCGCGGCTGGTGTTGATAAAGATCGCGCCGTCTTTCATCTTGTCAAAGGCCGCCGCGTTCATCATACCCTGGGTGTCCGGTGTCAGGGGACAGTGGCAAGTGATGATGTCGCTGTTTGCCAGCACCGTATCCGCATCTGCAAATCGGGTGCTGTGCAGCCCGTCAAGCGGCTTTTCGTGCGGTGTGCACACCAGCACTTGCATACCGAATGTTTCTGCAATCTGTGCCACTCTGTGCCCGATGGCGCCAAACCCAAAGATGCCCAAGGTTTTGCCGTCTAATTCCATCAGCGGTGTTTTCCAAAAACAAAAGTCCGGGCAACGGCACCATTCACCGTTTTCTACCGCCTGTGTATGCACTGCAACCTGGTTGGTAAAGGACAGGATAAAAGCAAACACCAGCTGCGCCACCGCATTGGTGGAGTAAGCGGGAATGTTGCACACGGTAATACCCAGTTCCTTGGCTGCCGCACAGTCTACCACATTGTAGCCGGTGGATTGCAGCCCGATGTATTCCAGCTCCGGGCGCAATGTTTCCAGCGTTGCACGGTCAAGGACAGTTTTGTTGATAATCAGCAAATTTGCACCTTTGGCGCGTTCTACCACTTGGTCAGCCGTTGTACGGTCATAGACCTTATAGTCGCCATAGTTGCCCATCCAGTCCCAGCTTTGGTCGCCGGGGTTGGTGGTATAGCCGTCTAAATTTACAATTTTCATAAAATCACGCCTTTCTGTCCAAATTATAACCCAGTCCGTCTTAAAATGCAACCTGTACTTGCGCCGGGCACGCCGGGCGGTTATAATAATAAGCAAGGGCGCACCCGCATAGTATGTACGGGTGATTTTTGTGAAGCGTGTTTTTCCCGCTGCGCTGTGCGTGGCGTTTGTGTTTGTGACCTGCCTGTCTCTGCAAGTGCTGTTGCGGCAGTCTGTGCCCTCGGCGGTGCAGTACCCCAAGGCGCGCTACAATTTGGTCATCGACCCGGGCCACGGCGGCATGGATGTAGGCACGGTGGCGGCGGACGGCACGGCAGAGAAAGAGATCAACCTGGCCATTGCACGGGATTTGTATGCTTTTGCGGTGATCAGCGGCATACCCGCCTCTATGACCCGCACCGGGGACTACCTGGTCTACAAGGCCGGGGACAACAAAAAACGCTCAGATTTGTATAACCGTTTTGACTATATTAACAGCGTGGATAACGCAGTGCTGGTTTCTATTCATCAAAACCATTTTGCCGATACTTCCCAGTGGGGGATGCAGATTTGGTACACGGTAAACGATCCGTTGAGCAAGGCACTGGCTGCTCATATTTTAGCTTATGACAAGCAGCACTTGCAGCCGGGTAATCGTCGGGAGAACAAGCCGTCGGACGACAGCTATTATCTGCTTTATCAAGCCAAAGTGCCCTCCGTGATGGTGGAGTGCGGCTTTATGAGCAATGTAAAAGAAAATAATCAGTTAAAACAGGATGTTTATCGGCGCCGCGTGGCCTTTTGCATTTTGGCAGGGCTTAGCGACACCATGAAAACAGGGGAGTTACCGTAATGGCAAAACAGAGGAGTATGTATATTTGCAGCGAATGCGGCTATGAGAGCGGCAAGTGGTACGGCAAGTGCCCGGGCTGTGGCGAGTGGAACACCATGAATGAGGAGACCCCTGCGGTTAAATCCACAGGCACCAAGCGCAGCAGCGGCGGTTATGCCTCGCGACCGTTAAAACGTTTGTCGGAAATTACAGAAGACGTGGAGCGGCGTATTTCCACCGGTATTCATGAGTTTGACCGGGTGCTGGGCGGCGGTATCGTAGAGGGCAGCCTGGTGCTCTTAGGTGGCGATCCGGGTATCGGTAAATCCACCATTTTGCTGCAAGCCTGTCAGCACTTGGGACAGCACCATACCATTCTCTATGTGAGTGGCGAGGAGTCTGCCAATCAGATCAAACTGCGTGCCAATCGGCTGGGTGTGACTACGGACAGTCTATACATTTTGGCAGAGACGGATGTGGGCAGTATTGCCGAGACCATCCGCAGCGAAAAGCCGGATATTGTGATCATTGACTCCATTCAAACCATGGTGTACGATCAGGTGACTTCTTCTGCCGGATCTGTGACCCAGGTGCGGGAGTGCACCAATATTTTTATGCACACAGCCAAAACCTACGGTATCCCTATTTTTGTAGTAGGCCATGTGAACAAGGACGGCGCCATTGCCGGACCTAAGGTGCTGGAGCATATTGTGGATACGGTGCTGTACTTTGAGGGCGAGCGGAACTACTCTTACCGTATTCTCCGAGGGGTGAAGAACCGCTTCGGCTCCACCAATGAGATCGGTGTGTTTGAGATGACTCAAGAGGGGCTTTTGGAAGTGGAAAATCCCTCGTTGATGATGCTCTCCGGTCGTCCGAAGAACGCCAGCGGCACCTGTGTGGCCTGTGTAATGGAAGGCTCTCGCCCCATTTTGGCGGAGGTGCAGGGATTGGTAACGGCAACCGGCTTCGGCACGCCCCGGCGTATGAGCACCGGCTTTGATTTTAACCGTATGGCAATGCTCATTGCGGTATTGGAAAAGCGGGCGGGCTTTTTCTTCAACACCATGGATGCTTATATCAATGTGGTCAGCGGTCTGCGGTTGGACGAGCCGGCGGCGGATCTGTCTGTGGCAATGGCGCTGGTGTCCTCGCTGAAGGACGCGGTGATCGGCGACAAGGTGCTGGCCTTTGGCGAGATCGGCTTGGCTGGCGAAATTCGCGCTGTCAGCCATTGCGAACAGCGCGTGCAGGAGGCCGGTCGCTTGGGCTTCCAGCGCTGTGTGATCCCATTCCATAATTACAAATCCCTGTCCAAGGAACTAAAAAAAGAGTTGGATATTGTGCCGGTGCGCACCGTTCGCGACGCATTTAGTGCCTTGACAGTGAAAGAGTGATATTTTGACTTAATAAAGGACCCTGCTGTTGCAAGGTCCTTTTGCTTTTTTACTATCGCTCCCAATCTTAGCAGGCGTTACGGCGCTGCGGTTTGGGGCTGATTTTTGCCGGTGGCCACTGTGCCGTCGTCCATTTGGTGATCCAGCAGGATTTCCTCTTGGGTCAGCATAAAATAGCTTTGCCAGGCGGGGTCCAGCGGCGTGTTGCCATCTGCATCGGCCCAGGTCAAATCTACATGGTAGGTGCCGCTTTCCAGTTTTACCAGGTTCCAGGCGTGGGCGGTGTCTTGGGACACGCCGCTGACCTGTGTGCACCACAAATTTGCCTTGCGGCAAAGGTATTCAAATCCGCTGGCATAGCCCTGACAAATGGACGACCCGCCCTCAATGGCGCCGTAGGCGGTGGCAGTAGGTTTGCCGCCGGCGGAGTCGTTGTCATAAGTGGTGCGCAAGGAGATCACCGCTGCCAGATAGCGGTACTTGTCGTAGGTGCTAAAGGTCTTTGGAATGGCGCTGACGATCAAATTGCATTCTTCTTCAAAGATCTGTATTTCCTCTTTTATCTGCTTGGTATCCGCTGCGGCGCCTGTTGCGTCGTAGGGCAAAAAGTAGCAGGCCCGCAGAGCCGTGGTGCGGTCGCCCTCTACGACTTCTTCTATATCAAAATAATTCTCATATTCCGGGTGGTCCCGACACAGCGCGGATGCAGCCATCAAAACATTGTCCAGAACAGCGTAGCCCCGGTCCTTGGCCGTGTATGTAAAAGGGGTCAAATCTTTAACTTTTGGGAGCATTTCGTCATAAAGTGCCTGTTGGTCGCCGTTTAGCTCGGCATAGGCGGCATTGTCCTGTTTGTATGCGTAGCTGACCGTGGAGGACCAGCCGCCCACAGGGTTCTTCTTCACCAGCTCCAGCGCAGTCTGAATGCTGTCCTCCACCCGCTGGCTGGCAAATGTTTGTGCGGCGTTTTCTGTGGTGGTAACTGCGGTTGTAGGTTCGGTAACCGTGGGCGCTTCTCTTTTGCAGCCGGTGAGCAGGGGAAGCAGTACGGCAATACCGGCGCAGAACAGGGCGGGAAGCACTTTCTTGAATCGCGTTCGTTTCAGTGGCCATTGGCGCATGGTTTTCCTCCTATTGGTTGGTGGTTCCGCTGCTTTATGTACGCTGAAAATAAAAAAGCCACTGTAACCGAAATTACAGTGGACTTGGTGGAGCATAGGGGATTCGAACCCCTGACCTCCACACTGCCAGTGTGGCGCGCTCCCAACTGCGCTAATGCCCCGTAGCTATCTTGCTTTGGTAGTATAGCATAGCGTATGTGGGAAAGTCAAGAGAATTTTTACAAAAAATGCAAAAACACAGATTTTTCTCTTTTGCATAGAATGAGATAGGTTCGTAGGAGGGGTGACAGTGGCGAGTATCAGCCTTTGTATGATCGTGCGGGACGAGGAAGCGGTACTGGGACGGTGCCTGGAGAGCGTGGCACCGGCGGTGGATGAGATCATTGTGGTAGACACTGGCAGCTTGGACGGCACCAAGGCGGTGGCGGCTGCCTATACCGATCGGATTTTTGACTTTGCCTGGGTAGATGATTTTGCAGCGGCACGCAATGCATCCTTTGCCAAGGCCACCGGGGATTATATCCTGTGGTTGGACGCAGACGATGTGCTGTTGCCGGAGGATCTGGATGCGTTGTTGTGTCTGAAAAATCGGCTAGACCAATCCCCGGCAGATGTGGTGATGATGCGCTACAACACCGGATTTGACAGTCGTGGCAATCCCACTTTTTTCTTTGATCGAGAGCGGTTGGTGCGCCGTGCGGCGGGACCGGTTTGGCACGGTCGGGTACACGAATATATTCAGTGCCCGGGCACCAGAATTACAGTGAATATTGCCGTGACGCATCGATCAATCAAGACAGCGTACACCACCCGAAACCTACGGATCTATGAAAAGATGGCGGCGGCAGGGGAGTTGTTTACGCCCCGAGATCGATTCTACTACGGGCGGGAGTTATACTACCATCGGCAGTATGACCGTGCGGTACAGGAATTGCAGGCGTTTTTGGCGCCCGGCGACGGCTGGCTGCCGGATCAGTTGGAGGCCTGCAAGTTTCTGAGTGCAGCCCTGCACGTCCAAGGGGATCGGAAGGGGGCGTTTGCTGCATTGTGCCGGAGCTTTGCCTTGGGAGCACCTCGGGCGGACCTGGTATGCGGCTGCGGTGATCTGTTACTGGAACAAGGGGACTATCCGGCGGCGATTTGTTGGTACAAGTGGGCGCTGGAACTGCCCCAGGACCTGCATAGCGGCTTTGTAAACACGGATGACACCGGGTACTTGCCGTACCTGCGGCTTTGCGTTTGTTATGATCGTATGGGGGACCATGCAGCGGCTGCCCGCTGCAATGCCCAAGCCGCAGCGTACCGACCCGATGATGCCGCCGTGCAGCAGAACGCAGCCTATTTTGCCGCACTGCAGCACCCTGCCAACCTGCCATCTATTGGAGAGGATAAGGAGCAAAACCGATGAATACAACGATTTATAAAAACCAACCTTGCTGCGACGCTTGCTGCAAGCCTGCCTGTTCCTGCTGTCCCACCATTGTTGGGCCTACCGGTCCAACAGGGCCTACCGGTCCCATCGGCCCCACAGGTCCGGGTGTTGGCGCTACCGGCCCTACCGGTCCTATGGGTCCTACGGGCGCTACCGGTGCGGCCGGCAGTAACGGACAAATGGGGCCCACAGGCCCCACCGGTGCACCGGGTAGTAACGGCCAAATGGGTCCCACCGGTCCAACCGGTGCAACCGGAGCTGCTGGTTTTGCAGGCGCAACAGGACCTACCGGCGCCACAGGTGTTGCAGGTCCTGCCGGTGCCACGGGTGCAACCGGCGCGGCCGCTACGGCTGTCTCTTATACACATCTGACGCTGCCGACGATCTTACGCGTGTAGAT
>ENA-OZFH01000892-OZFH01000892.1-human-gut-metagenome-genome-assembly--contig:-NODE-892-length-10833-cov-8.463815_pt1 | contig 10833 bp, 10 predicted proteins | sample MGYA00245073_ERZ653619 | MGnify/ENA primary metagenome ERZ653619 (study PRJEB26926, sample SAMN06165178) | human gut metagenome | biome: ENVO:00009003; feature: ENVO:2100002; material: ENVO:00002003...
CAGCGTCAGATGTGTATAAGAGACAGGTATAATAAAAAGCTTTACACAAAAAGTCTTTTAGTGTATAATTAGACAAAAGTTAATTTGTATTTGTTTAAGTTTTCTCTTGACTTTTGATTAAGTATCGTCTATAATAGAGTTGGTATCAGCTTGGAATAATTATGGTATTTTCGGGGCGGATTGTGAAGAATTATTGTATATAATGTTTAAAGCGCGATAAAATGAAGATTTATTCATTATATTCAACAATTCCAGGTGATTTATTTTATAAAACCATACAAAAAGCTTGAATACCTATTGACTTTAATGTGCATTTAACTTATAATTGTAATGTGAATAGATTATAAACGTTTAATTGCTCACATGGTCGAATATAATGAAGGGAATGTACAGCGAAAGAATTCCCTTGTTATAGATAAAATATTATGCTTAATCAGAAAAGGAGGAAAACGCAAATGAGGACCAAAAAAGTAATTGCGGGACTTTTGGCAGCCGCAACGTTGGCGTCTGTTTCGGTTTCTGCAATTGTATCGGCTGAAGACGGCTTCGGCGTCGGTATCAGCAATACAACCGCTGAAGCAGGCGGAAGCTTTACATTAACGTTAGATATGTCCAATATCCCCGATACCGGACTCAACGGATGTGATTTTGGAATTTCATATGATTCATCATTGGTTACTGTTGAAAGTGTAGAGCTTGGCGCATTGGCAAAAGACGTGTCGGGTGTGGAAACAGATCTGCCGTCGCCTTTTGAATGCAATATCGACACTGATATTATCAGCATAATGTATGCATTGGGTACAGTAAATCCTGATTATTATCTTACGGGCTCCGGTACATTTCTAAGTATTACAGGTACTGTTAAGGAAACCGCGGCCGCCGGCGACAAGGCGGACTTCAAGATAGTTCCTATTGACAGAGCTGTAAAGCCGGGAGATTCTGCAACTAATGCAAGCATTATATTCGGTTATATGTCGTCGGATGAAGCGATAACAGTATATGATCCGGTATTTACCGACGGCTATGTGGAAGTTACAGGAGATGTTCAGTCTTCAACAGAGGAGGGCTCTACGGAGGATATTCCGGTAGGAACCAAATACGGCGATGTTAATGTGGACGGCTATATAAATATCGCCGACGTAGTAGCGCTTAATATGTACATATTGGATAATGAAAGCAATGCGCTTACTGCCGAAGGCAAGGCTAACGCCGATTGTCTGAGAGATATGAAGATTGACGCTCAGGACAGTCTGGTGCTTATGAATTTTGTGGCAATGGTTGTTACAGAGGATAATCTCGGAGCAGCTCAGTAATTTGCAAATATAAATAAGTTTTTAAGCCTAACGGTTTAAAATAACGGGGGATCCGTAAATAAAAAAACAGCGGTCTGCGGGAGAAAGCAGACAGAAAGGAAAAATAGTGATGAAGAAGAGTAGAATTCTTTCGGCTCTGACATCTGTGGCTATGGTTGGTACCATGATTGCAAGCGCGTTGCCGTTTACAGCGTCAGCCTTTGATAGGTTAGTAGTCAAAGAGTCAGTAAGCCAGTTCAGCTTAGTGCCTGAAAAATCATCTTTCACTATGGATGAGGTTAAGGCCGGAAACGCTAAAACGACTGTTGCTATGTTAGTAGATAATTTTGGTGACGATGAGTTAGTTACATATCTTAAATCAGGATTTGCTGCAAGCGACAGCGGAATTACTTTATCTAATTTAAAGTTTACAGAAGTGAACGGTCTTACAAACGTAAATGGTACTGGAGGAAAGTTCAACAGAGACTTTGACGCTTCCGGTATATCGGGAACAAATTTCTTTATTCAGAACGGTCCTGATAAATGGTTTGTAAAGAATGACAACGACGCGTCGGTTGTTACATTCGACGTTACTTTTGACAGCTCAATGGCTGAAGGCGAATATACGATTGATTTTGACAATCAGTTTGAGTTATTGTCGGGTAACTCTACGGCAGCCGGCTTAGATAAGGATGATCCTAATTACGGACTTGTAAACGTTGATTATTCAGCTTCTGTAACTAAGATTCCGGCTACAATTACACTCGGAAGCTCCTCTCCTTCAACCGAGGGAACGACAGAGCCTTCTGAAGCAACGACGGAAAGTGAAGATAATCGTGTATATGTTGGCGACGCTAATCTCTGGGCAGATAAGGTAGAAGCTGCTCCGGGTGAAGAAGTAGTAGTTAATATGTATATAGATACGCAGGGAAAAGAAATCAGAGGACTTGAAGCAAGAGCAATGTTTGACAGAACAATGCTTGAAGTAACAAAGATGGTTCAGGACTGGGGTCTTGATAAGAGCGCGACAATTACTCTGGAGGAAGCGTTGTACGTAGTATCTTCAGCAGAAGAGAGAATTCCGAACGATCCGACTCTCCCGATTGCAAAGATGACCTTTAAGGTATCGGAAGACGCAAAGCCGGGCGAAGTTTATGAGATAGATATTCACGGTTCAAACGGCGCTTTGAAGCCGGTAGTACTTGTTACAGGCGGCGGCGAAGGCTACACATATCTCACACCTATAGTAGAAAAAGGTTCTATCACAATCAAGGGCGAAACAGAGCCTGAAACAACAGAGCCTTCTGAAGCTACGACTGCAAGTGACGGTCGTATATATGTTGGCGACGCTGATCTCTGGGCAGATAAGGTAGAGGCTGCTCCGGGCGAAGAAGTAGTAGTTAATATGTATATAGATACGCATGGTGAATTACTCAGAGGACTTGAAGCAAGAGCAATGTTTGATAGAACAAAGCTTGAAGTAACAAAGATGGTTCAGGACTGGGGTCTTGATAAGAGCGCGACAATTACTCTGGAGGAAGCGTTGTACGTAGTATCTTCAGCAGAAGAGAGAATTCCGAACGATCCGACTCTCCCGATTGCAAAGATGACCTTTAAGGTATCGGAAGACGCAAAGCCGGGCGAAGTTTATGAGATAGATATTCACGGTTCAAACGGCGCTTTGAAGCCGGTAGTACTTGTTACAGGCGGCGGCGAAGGCTACACATATCTCACACCTATAGTAGAAAAAGGTTCTATCACAATCAAGGGCGAAACAGAGCCTGAAACAACAGAGCCTGTTACAACAACAGAAGCTCCTGAAACAACTGTAACTACAACATCAACAAAGGCTCCTGAAACAACTGTAACTACAACATCAACAAAGGCTCCTGAAACAGGCGATGATACTGTAAAGACGATTATTGTAACAGTACCTGTGACGGTTCCTGTAACAGTACCAGTAACAGTACCTGTGACGGTTCCTGTAACAGTACCAGTAACAGTTCCTGTGACAGTGCCAGTAACGGTAACTGTTCCAGTAGTTGAAACTGTAGTTGTGACTGAAACAGTAATAGTTCCGTCCGAGACAGTTATTGTGACAGTTCCGGTAACGGTGACTGTTCCAGTAGTTGAAACTGTAGTTGTGACAGAAACGGTAGTAGTTCCGTCTCAGACAGTTATTGTAACGGTGCCAGTGACGGTAACAGTTCCGGTAGTTGAAACGGTAATTGTAACAGAAACGGTAATAGTAACCGAAACAGTTATTATAACTGAAGCTCCAGATACTTCTACAACTGTAACAACGGGTACGGGAGAAAATGACATAGAAATTGTCACAAATTACGATGTTGACAAAGACAGCGATCAGTGGTATCATAATGATAACGTCGAATTCTTTAAGAATGGTATCGTTGTTATGCTTGGTGATGAAGACGTAACTGAAGACGCAGTAATTAAATTTGCTGATACGCCTGCCGATGTTTACGACGGTGAGAACTTTGATTATACAGTTGAATTTACTGTTGAATATAACGGTACAACCAAGACTGCATCAATCCCTGTTAAGATCGGACCTCGTGGCGACGCTAATATGAGCGGCGGCGAATTGGCTGACCTTTACGATGCAATCACAGTTGCTACGTTTATTCTCCCAACAAAGCCTATTGATATTCCTAAGGGTTCATTCCAGGAATTCCTCGGCGATAACAATGAGGACGGCGTTGTAGATCTGTATGATGCAATCAATGTTGCTAAGCTTATTCTTCCTACGGTAAACGGAGATTGGACTAAGGTTAGTAACGATTATCAGAACTGGATTAAAACCTGATAATCAGTAATCATTAATTAAGTTTTGTTTTCGCATAAGCCGGAATTCCGGCTTATGCTTAACAAATATAGAAAAGAAAGGAAAATATTAAAAATGAAGAAGAATGTATTTTCAAGAGCAATTGCAGTATTGGCTTCTATGACAGTACTTGGCGCAGCATCAATGATGTCTGCAAGTGCGGCAGGTGAAGGCGTTAAGGTTGCTGATGTAACAGTTCCTTACGGTACAACAGAAGCTACAGTAGGTCTTTCACTTATCGGCGATATTGACTCTCAGGGCGCTGTTCTTACAGTAACATATCCTGAGGAACTTACACTTGTTGAAACTCTTACAGGCGCACTGGTTACAGATGAATCTGTTGCTGGTTCAGTTTCAGCTACATATGTAGCTCCAAACGGTCTTAAGACAGATTTCTCATCAATTACATTTGGTATTCCTGCAGATGCAGAAGCTGGTACAGTATATGACATCGGTATCACTATCACAAGCCTTGATAACGGCGGTGCATATGTTGAATCTCCAGTAGCTGAGGCTGGTTCTATCACAATTGAAGCAGAGCCGACAGAAGAACCTACAGAAGAGCCGACAGAAGAGCCAACAGAAGAACCTACAGAGGCTCCTGCAGTAACAACAGCAGCACCTGCTACAACAGTAGCTCCTAAGAAGACAGGTTCACCTAAGACAGGTTCAGCTGGCGTAGCAGTAGCAGTAGCTGGTCTTGTAACAGCTGGTGCAACAGCAGTTGTTCTTAAGAAAAAACACTAATTTAAGTTAGTCGTTAATTTTTCATAAAATTGTCCCCTTGTTTCAAGGGGACTTTTTTTATTTCCCAACAAAAAAACCATCGTAACTAAACGATGGTTTAAAGTATTTGATCAGTCATTACCGGATTCTGAAAAGCCGACTCCTCCCCAGCCGTCAATATTGCTTCTTCGCATAGCACCGAATATTCTGTCTGAAAAGCCGCTGTTCTCCTTATCCATTTGCCGGATAAAATTCTTTGTTTTCTCACGGTTTGTATGTCCGTCGGCAGGGCATTTTGATTTTACAACATTTAATTCATTCTTTAAGGCTGCCTTGCATATTTCTTTTTCCGGAGCAAAAACAAGCGGACGGATTAATGTTATGTCTTTACGTGAAAGGTAGCTTTTCGGAGAAAAGCAACCGATTCTGCCTTCGTTAAATAAATTCATTATAAAGGTTTCTATTGCGTCATTATAGTGATGTCCAAGGGCAATTTTATTGCAGCCATATTGTTTAGCTGCGTCATGCAGCGCGCCTCTTCTCATTCTTGCGCACAGACTGCATGGATTTTCCTCCTTGCGTATATCGAAAACTATTTCGCCGATATGAGTTTGAATAATATGGTATTTTATGTCAAGGCCGGAGCAAAGTCCTGCAACTGAACTGAAATCTCCAGGGGTACCTTTAAATTGTGGATCAAGCGTAATTCCTACAAGCCTATAATCAATACCTATAAATCTCCTGAGTAACGCAAGACCGTTTAATAAAACAAGACTGTCTTTTCCGCCAGATATACCTACCGCTATGGAATCGCCGTCTGAAATAAGATCAAATTCTTGAATGGCTTTTCTCATATATCCTAAAATTTTTTGCATAAATTCCTCCTTATCAGTTAGTATATATTATACAATATTTTGCAGTATTTTTCAATTATACTTGAAAAAAATGTCGCTTTATTATATACTATACTTAAGATTTACTAAAAAGGGGGATTAAATGGAAAGTGTTGATGAAGCGCTGAAAAAAATTGATTCCGGCGGCTATGATAATATATTGTCAGATCTTTATGGATGTGAAAAGTTAAGTTATCAAAGGCAGCGTATAGTCAGTGCGTTAAATTTATTTGAGCGTTATTTTGGAACTGAAAGAAAAATCAGTTTATTTTCGGCGCCAGGAAGAATGGAAATTTCAGGAAATCATACGGATCATCAATGGGGCAACGTTCTTTCAGCAAGTGTTGATTTGGACACTATTGGTATTGTATCTCCCAATAATGACGGGGTTATAAGAGTTAAATCAAACGGCTTTCCTATAGACGAAATAGCTGTTTCACTTAAAATAAAGGGGGATCCGCGGGAATACTCGCCGCTTGGAGACTTTGTAATAGCTGATTTAGATCCGTATCCTAATGAAATACATAAATCTATAGCGCTAATCAGAGGGATCGCCGCTAAGTTTTATCTGATGGGAAAAGAGCTCGGCGGTTTTGATTGCTATACCACGTCAAACATTATACACGGCGCCGGACTTTCCTCTTCTGCGGCGTTTGAGGTTTTAATAGGCTGTATAATGAATTATCTATTTATGGATAATTCGGTATCTCCGGAGGAAATAGCTCAAATAGGACAATTTGCTGAAAATTATTATTATAAAAAGCCCTGCGGACTTATGGATCAGCTCACTTCGGCTGTCGGCGGGATAATCTGGATAGATTTTTACGATAGCGATACTCCTTTTGTGAAAAAAGTGAATTATGACTTTTCAAAATCCGGATATACTATATGTATGCTGGACAGCGGCGGAACTGATAATGATAATGTCAGAGAATATGAAACGATTACCCGTGAAATGAAGTCAGTGGCGAATTTTTTCGGCAAAACTGCGTTATCAAGGCTTGATGAGGACGAATTTTTAGCTTATATAGGAGATGCCAGAAAAAAATGCGGGGACAGGGCGGTTTTAAGAGCATGGCACTTTTTCAATGAAGACAAAAGAGTAATAAGGTGTGCCGAGCTTCTGAATAAAAATGATTTTCAGAAATTTTTAAGAGAGGTAGATAATTCTGGAAAATCGTCTTTTATGTATCTTCAGAATGTTTTTGATCCGTCTGACGTCAAATATCAGCCGTTGTCAGTCGTACTCGCTCATTGCGGGAGAATACTTGACGGAGAGGGTGCGTTCAGAGTGCACGGCGGAGGATTCGGAGGTACGGTTCAGGCCTATGTACCTGATGATATGGTAGGATATTTTAAACGGGAAAGTGAAAAGCTGCTGGGAGACGGCAGATGTCATATATTAAAAATAAGACGGCACGGCTGTGCTGAAATAGGAGGAAGCTATGAGTAAAGTTTTGGTTACCGGAGGTACAGGCTTTATAGGAAGTCATACCTGTGTTGAGCTGCTTGAAAACGGATATGACATAATAATAATGGATAATCTCAGTAATTCCAAAAGAGAAAGCGTGGAGCGCATAGAAAAGGTTTCCGGAAAGACGGTAAAATTTTATAAAACCGATATGCTTGATCTTGATAAAACTGCTGAAATCTTTGAAAAGAATGAGATTGCCGCAGTGATTCATTTTGCAGGTCTGAAGGCTGTCGGGGAATCGGTTGAAAAACCGCTGGAGTATTATCATAATAATATTTCCGGCACTATAAACCTGCTTAGAGTTATGAAAAGATATAACTGCAAAACAATGGTCTTTTCATCGTCGGCAACCGTATACGGAGTAAATAATAAAGCGCCGTATACAGAGGATATGCCTACCTCCGCTACCAACCCTTACGGTTATACCAAGGTTATGATAGAACAGATTTTAAAAGACATTACATTATCGGACAAATCGTGGAATGTCGTTTCCCTAAGGTACTTTAATCCTATCGGCGCGCATAAGAGCGGTCTTATCGGAGAAAACCCGAACGGTATACCAAATAATCTTGTTCCGTATATAGCGCAGGTAGCTTTGGGAAAGTTGGAAAAGCTTAAGGTATTCGGCAATGATTATAACACTCCGGACGGTACCGGCGTCAGGGATTACATTCATGTAGTGGATCTTGCTAAGGGTCATATTTCAGCTTTGAAATACGCTGAAGAGAACAGCGGCTTTATCCCCGTTAATCTCGGTACCGGAAAAGGCTCTAGTGTACTCGATGTAGTAGCCGCTTATGAAAGAGCGTGCGGTAAAAGTATTCCCGTTGAGATAACGCAGAGGCGTTCAGGTGATATTGCAGTTTCATATGCAGATACATCGCTTGCTAAAAAGCTTTTTAACTGGGAGGCTAAAATGACCGTTGACGATATGTGCAGGGATAGCTGGAATTTTACCCTTAATAATCCTGACGGTCTTTAATATATCTAATTCAGCAAAATGATATGCGCCGGAAACTTAGCGAATTTTCGGCGGCGAAAGGAGTTGAAAATAATTGAAGAAGCATATTAAAATTGACGGTATGAGCTGCGAGCATTGTGCAAATGCGGTAAAGTCCGCGTTGGAAGAAATCGGTGCGAAAAATATTTCAGTGAATCTGGCTGACGGCTATGCGGAAGCTGAGATCAGCGCTTCGGACGTCGAAATAAAGAATATAATTTCAGAAGAGGGATTTACCGCAGAAACTATTACAGTTATTGAGTAGACTGTTATTTTTATAATATCGTCTTTTCAATAGCAGAAATTATTGGGTATAACCTATAAGCCGTTTAAACGGCTTTAAATTGCGGCGGAGATACTGTTAGAATGTATCTCCGTCGGTTTTTGATAAATTGCTGCGTTAAGGCTGTTTTGCTTCTTATACGATACTATAATTTGTTATTGAAGAAAGGTAAGGCAGACGGTATGAAAAACATATTAAAAGAGGACCTTATATATGAAATTCTGTCAGTAGTTGCGGAAATTCCCTTAGGAAAAGTAGCTACATATGGTCAGATCGCAAGACTTATCGGCAGGGAAAAATACTCGCGGCTTGTGGGAAGAGCGTTGAGTATGGCTGATTATTACGGTAGGTATCCATGCCATCGCGTGGTTAATCATGCAGGAAGACTTGTTCCCGGATGGAGCGAGCAGGGGGATCTGCTTCGAAGCGAGGGCATACCAATGAAGAACGACAATCATGTTGATTTAAAGCTTTGCAGGTGGGATTGTTAAAACGCTAAAAGAATATTGGAAGAATTTAAGGAAAAGCCGTAAATGCATATAACTGAAACAGCGTTACTAAGCGCTTTTTCATAAGTTAAAATTGAGGTCTAAGGAATAAGGTATGATTTACACAACACATTATTCTTCGCCGATCGGAAAGCTTTTACTTGCTGAAAAGGACGATGCTTTGGTTGGTCTTTGGATAGAAGGGCAGAAATATTATCTCGGAACCGTTCGTGAGGAAATAAAGGAAGTCGGCGATTCAGCCGTTTTAGCTCAGGCAAGGCGATGGCTTGACAGGTATTTTGCTGGCGAAAGACCGTCGGTAATGGAATTGAATATCGCGCCGGATGGCAGTCCGTTCCGTAAAGCGGTCTGGCAGATTCTTTGCGAGATTCCCTATGGCAGGACTATTACTTATGGCGAAATAGCTAAAAAGCTCGTTCAAAATAACGGATTTTCAAAAATGTCCGCACAAGCTGTTGGAGGAGCGGTAGGGCGCAATCCTGTTTCTATTATAATACCATGTCATCGTGTAGTCGGTTCAAACGGCAGCCTGACCGGCTATGCCGGCGGCGTGGAAATAAAACAAAAGCTACTTGCATTAGAGGGTGCGGATATGACGGGTTTGTTTATACCTAAGAAGGGTACGGCATTATAATAAACGCTTGTATAATTACCGCTTTCACACAGAAAGCTTTACGTTCTTATAATTTCGATTTAAGGCTGAAAAAATGCGCAGGATCAGTTATCTGACCGTTCTGCGCATTTATTTTTATTTTAAATTTTACAGCTTTTCATTATAGTTATCTTTTGATTCTTAAAACTTCGCCGACAAAAATAAGATTGACATTAGTTATTCTGTTTTCCCTTGCTATTTCTTCAACTGTTGTATCGAATCTTCTTGCAATATCATAGAGGGTATCGCCTGCCTTTACCCTGTAATAGATAAAGTTCTCGTCAGGACGGTTTTCATTTTCATCGTCAGTTATATAAACGGTATCAGTAAATCTATCCCTGTCCACCGCATCGTCTACTCCGCATACTCTTCCGTCGTCAGTAAACTGGAAACCGCTCCAGCCGTTGGTGAAAACTCGAGTTATATCAGGCTCGTATGCGCCGTAATCCGCCGCCCATAAAGGATATTCGGCAAAATTTTCGTCCCAGATGCTGTCGGCAGCAAAGGCGTCCGTATATATCATCGGTTTTGTATAAATAAGTTCGTGAAGTCTTTCCATAAAGGCAGTTCCGATTTCATTTATCTCTCTTCGCGAAAGACCTGAAAATTCTTCAAAGTCCATTGCAGGGCGGCAGCTATAGTCCTTATTCCTGATCAGATCCGCAAAGCGTTCGGCCTGTCGGCGGGCTTCTTCGGCGTTTCGTGCTGTAACGTAAAAATAATAACCGAATTTTATTCCCGCTTCTTTTGCCTTTCGACTGTTATTTTCAAATTCTGAATCAGTATAATCTCCGGCAGCCGCTCTTATATAAACGGTTTTAATGTCGCAGTTCTTAAGCTCGTCAAAATTAACGTTGCCCTGATATTCGCTTATATCAATGCCGTCGTGTACTCGTTCAGAGTCCGGACGCAGAGCGTATACGGAAAAGCTTCCGGTAAATAGCATAAGAAACGCGGAAGCGGCTGCTAATAATTTCTTTTTCAGCATATTTTCCTCCATTTGCCGCAAAACAATTTGCTTAATTTTTAGCACAGTAAAAAGTGTATTGCGGCGATTAGACGTTATATTAGTATATAGGATTAACTAAACTGATAGTTATCCAATATTATGACTGTCTCTTATACACATCTCCGAGCCCACGAGACCGATCAGTATCTC
>ENA-OZFH01000898-OZFH01000898.1-human-gut-metagenome-genome-assembly--contig:-NODE-898-length-10780-cov-7.359720_pt1 | contig 10780 bp, 12 predicted proteins | sample MGYA00245073_ERZ653619 | MGnify/ENA primary metagenome ERZ653619 (study PRJEB26926, sample SAMN06165178) | human gut metagenome | biome: ENVO:00009003; feature: ENVO:2100002; material: ENVO:00002003...
CGAGATACTGATCGGTCTCGTGGGCTCGGAGATGTGTATAAGAGACAGGTTCGGCCCCGGGTTCGGGTGGCGTACCGTTCCTCATATGACCGGCTACGGCGACAGCGCCGAGCTCGTGTACCGCCGGCTGTTCGCTGCCGGCGACTGGCGCTGCACCATCGAGATCCCCAGGGAGGGAGAGGAGCCGACGCGCCACGTCATGTACTGCCGCGACCCGTTCCCCGCCGCCCCTCCCGACGGCGTGGCGGCGGACGAGTGCACGCCCATGATCGTGCCCGCGGCGGTCTGGGGCGACCGCCTCTAGGCCGCGGCCTTCGGTGCTGCGGTATGTTTGGGCATGTCGTAACATACTGCAACACCCAGAGCAGCAGCGGCGCAGGGGCCCGGGTCTCCCCCGGCGGACGCGCCCGCGCGTCCGTGTTGCTCCCCGCTCGCGCCCCTCGGCGGGCGGTCTTGGCGGGGAGCAACCTCTGGGGTCCGGGGTTGCCCCGGCAAGCTGCATCGGAGTATGACAAAAAACGGCCCGATCAATGGGGCCGTTTTTTGTCATACGAGATGCGTCGCTTGCTGTTCAACCGCCGCAGGGGCTCAAGACGCTCTAAAACCGGCAAACCACGAGGAAGCGCATCTCGGGCACTGGATGCCACCGAACGCATATTGCCACTCGAAAAATAAAGTAATAGAATAAAGTAATACGATAACCGAACGAAGAGGACAGCGTGAACGACGCGAAAAAGCCCGCCGTCGCCATCGAATCAGCCCTGAAGCACGGCTTCACGAAAGACGAAGTGGAGAGAGCCTGGATGAACGCACAGGGCAGCTGGCGCATGGTGCGCAAGGACAAATGGCCGCCGCATTTCATGGCGTTCGGCCGCATCGGCAACCGCGATGTTGAGATGATCGCGTACTCAACAGGAAGCCAATTCGTCATCTTCCATGCGAAATCGCCCGTAGGGGCGAAGTTCAAGCGAGAGTACAACGAGAACGGGAGGTAGCGCGATGACGATCTCGATGAACAACCTGCCTGCTGCGGAAGGCGGATTCGAAGTTACGCGCGAGATGATCGAGCAGTGGTGCGCCGCGTACGATGCAGGGGAGCTCCCCGACGGATACGCGTTCGATGGACCAATTAAGCCAGGAAGGCCGAAGCTAGCGAACGAGGCGACGTCGTCGTTGTCGTTTAAATGCCCCGAATCCGGCGCCGAGATGATCGCAAAAGCAGCCAAGATCGCCGGCATCAAGAAGTCGGTGCTGATGCGCGACGCGGCACTTGAAAGAGCTGCAGAGATTCTCTCAGCCGTCAGCTAAGGCTTTTTAAAAGCTCAACACCGAAGGGATCAAGCGCCGAGAAAGGCTGTCAAACCTTGTCAAGAAAAGGGGACTTGATTTACGCGCCGACCGTCGATCACGTCCCTTGCCGCAGCATCGGCGAAATCGCAGGCCTCCGCCTCGGAGGCGAAAGGCGCGGGGTAGAGCTCGTCATAGACGTCGTCCTCCTCGCAGTATTCCTCGGCGGGAAGCACGGTGCGGCCATGCTCGTCGACTTTGCCAACGATTCTTACTTTGACGTCCTTTGGATCCATGGGCTTCGGGTACCCATAGGGTTCATTGCCTCCGAATGTGGCCTCAAAAGGCAGTTCGCCCCTCTCGACGCACTTGACGAGAAAATCGTTGACGGCATCGCTAAGGGAGACCCCCCAGCGCGAGCATAGCTTTTCAGCTTCGTTCTTCGTATCCTGCGAGACCATGGCCTCAACGATAGCGTCCCTAGCCATAAAGCCCTCCTTCGTAAGATGCCTGTTCGCACCAGCGGCTTCCGGCGTCATGCCCATGCCCCCTCGCCACGGATCTGGTCGTAGATGTTGTGCATGTTGTCCCTCATGAACGACTCGATGTCCCACAGCTCGGACTCGGCGAACCCCTTGCTCTTCGCAGGGGTGCATGTCGGGAGAGAGCCTTGGGCGAAGTCGAAATCTCCTTCGCCGTCGTCGCGCTCGACGTAATAGGGGACCGTGTCGCACAGCTGCCCTTTGACGATGTCGCCGTACGTGACCGTCATGCCGTCTATCTCCATGAAGAAATGCCTCACCGACCGCCTCCTTGAACCGTGTCCGGCTTCAGCTGCTTCTGCGCGGTTCGGTAGCCGAACACCATGTCCAGCTGCTCTGGGGTGAAGGTCGCCTCGCCGCAGCTTCGGCACAAGAGGTGGGGGATGCCGCGCACGGCGTCCCCGTTGACCTCGAACATCTCCGTGGTCACGATCATGCCCTTGCCGCACGATGGGCAGATTTCACGCATAGCGAGCACCTCCTTGCATTGCATCCAACAACGTAGCCTAGGGGAACATGGAACGATGGCTCAATTTGAACTCGTGCATTTCGTCCAAATGCTTGGGCCCGAACGTTATCTCGCCGCATTCCGGGCACTTGTTGTGATGGACCCCCGTTATCGTGATCGGTCCGTTCGGGCCATCTAGCGAGAAAGCCTCGTCGGTCTCGATCATCCCGGCCTCGCAATAAGGGCATGTGTCCTTCATCGCCGACCGCCTCCTTGCATCGCATCTAACTTCAGCTGTTTCTGCGCGGCCGGCGGAAACGGTTGCACCCGGCGCGCCTAGCGCCGGCGTCTCGCTGCAGGCCTTGCGCAGCATGGCGCTTGCGACCTTCTCGATGCTTATGCCGGTGCGGGCCGACTCTCTCTCGAGCCAGCCGAGAGTTTCCGCGTCGACCAGGAACCTGATCTCGGCGGCATCGGTCGCGTCGTTGCCGGACTCACGCGCCGCAGCCTCCCTGCGCCCGTAGCACCTCTCCATGTCGATCATCGCCGACCGCCCGAAGCTCTCCCGGCATGCGTCGATGTAGTCGTCGACGGCGTCGCGGAACGCCTTCTCGATGCCCTCCGCGGTCTCCGACTCGTACTCGCAAAGGCCGTCGATTCCGTCGACCAGGCCGTAGAAGACGCCGCACTCGGCATCATGCTTCGGGGTCGATTCGAACCCTTTGTAAACCATGTGCTCCATATCGGAATCCCTTCTCGAAATAGACATGGCATCAACCAATCTTCGACTAGCCGACCATTTAGTCGAACATATTGAAATCATTGTTCGGATTATAGTCGATGTTTACCGAACAAACATCGACTAGAAAGTATAATGGCTGGTAGACAGCGAAAATGCACCGACTAAGGCACAACAACGACTAAGGATGTTCGATAAATGGGCGCAACCAAGAAAGAGCTCGCAGACACCCTCGGGGTCGCGAAGCAGACCGTCGTGAACTACATAGAGCGCCTCGGCCTCGCGCCGGATCACGTGACACGCGTGGGCAAGTACGACGTGCTCGACGACTTCGCCGTATCCGCCATCGCCGACGCGATCGGCAAGGGCATCCCGAAGACGGAAGCGCCCGGCAACGTCGAGGAGACCGCAAACGACGCGGTCGTAGCGGCGCTGAACGACAGGATCTCCGACCTGAAGTCCCAGAACGAGAGGCTCACCGCTGAGCTCGCCGAGACGCACGCCGCGCGAGAGAGGGAGGTCTCCGAGCTCCGCTCCCAGCTGGCCGACGCGAACGCCCGCGCGGCGAAGCTCGCCGACCGCGTCGCCGGCATCGCCGAGGCGCAGCAGGCGATCGCCGCCACCCCTTGGTGGAGGCGCGGGAAGCTGGCCATGAAGCTCCTCGGCGCGGGATCCGAATAAACGCCGTTAAAGCATGAACTCTAAGAGGGGCAACAGTTAAAGCGGAGGTCGTATGGCGGCAAGATACCGCTAGTCCTCGGAGCTTCGGCCAAGAAGGCTCGCGAAGGCGCTCAGATCAATCGCCCCACCCGCAATCTCCCCGGCATACAGCTTGGTCTTGACGCGCATTTTCGCGCCGTCCAGCTTTTCCGCCGCAGCCTTTCCCTGCTCGGGTTCCTGATCGGGCTTCAGCCACTTGTTGACGGTCGTCGGCGAAACGCCGAGGGCCTTCGCGATCGCCCGCTGGCTCGCTTCAGGATACTCGGCGGCGTAGGCGCGTATCTCGTCGCGCTTCGTCGGGGCCCCGTTTTTGTTGCCCCATCCGCCAGGCTCGCCATAGTTCAAATCTCTAGCAAACCTGGCAATTTTCAAGTGCTCGCCCTGCGGTCTCCCGTTGCGCTTGTTGCGGCTGATCCCAATCGCCGACCGCCGCGAAATCGTCTCGACCTTGAGCTTGTGCGTGCTGCCGTCTCCGTAGCCCTGGATGGCCGCCAGCGCGTCTTGCTCGCTGAAGTGGTTGTCCTCGCGCGTCGTAAGCGATTCGAGATGGGGGACCAGCGCCAGCGCATCGCGTTCCAGCTCGTCGTACGGCACGCCGCATTTGTCGGCATACGAGGCCAGCGCGTTCAGGCACCAATAGCGGTGGTGGTCGGTCGCCTCGTCCTCGATGCGCTTCAGCCACCAATCGTACAACGCGCGGTTGTTCGTCCAGCGCCCGTTCGCCTTCCGGCCTTCCACTATCCGCGTCTGGTACCACTCTGGCCACAGCCCCTTGGCCTGCTCGATGGGCGTCTTTCCGCCGGTCTCCATGAGCTTCAACAGCTCTTCGGCGTCTTTGCCGTCGTTCTTCGAGCCGGCATAGCCCAGCAGATATTCGAGGCTGCACAGATACGGCTTCCTATCCCAGCCTTCGCCGACGTAGTGGCAAAACGCCACGGCCTCGTACTTGTCCTCGATCTTCGAATCGGCCGTCTTGCCGTTGAGCTTCGTCGGCGTGCCGGGCATGCGGAATGCCTGGTAGATGCCCTGGAACTGCTTTTCTTCCAGTTGAGAGGTGGTGTCGCGCCAGATGTAGTCTGTCAGCTTGTCCTTAAACTCTTCGAGGAACGGGACGAACCGGGGATGCAGGGGAATCGGCTTCTCCAGCACGTAGTAGAGGTGAAATCCCGTGCCTGAGTTCACAAGGAAGGTGGGCTGCGGCAGGCTCGTCCAGCGTGGCAGATTCGGGTCGTAGCCGTTGCTAATCTGCTTGAGGACGTTGGAAAGCTCTTGCGGCCCCACGCCGTCCAAGTCGATGGCAAAAGCGTGCAGGAACCGAGCGTTGCCGCCGTTGCGCGCCTTGCCGAAATACGACACCGGGGCGCAGAACACGGCCTCGTTCTTATCGTTTGAATCGCTGACGCGCTCGGTGATGCCGTTCAGGTCGTCGGTTATCGTGAAACGTTTGATACGGCGCTTGTCGTACTCCTTGCCCGCCTTCGTCTTGGCCTTATAGAACTCGTTCGTGAACTGCAGGGCGATGGCGTTCGGCTTGCCGCCGCCCGGCTCGTCCCAATCGATCATCACGCCCTTGGTCTCCAGAAACCCTTCAGGGAACAAAACGCGATAAAACTCGACAGGAGGGATGAACTCCCAATCCGGGTGAGACTCCATGAGCAAATCGTTTTTAGCAATGTACTCGCGACGACGCTCCGCCCACCACTGGTCGCTATGCTCGACCTTCTTCTTGTCGCTCACCGAACCCCCCTTGAAAACCGCCCTCCCCGAGGGCTATGGCTACGCCATTACAGGGCGTATATTATCAATATGGTTATTGTAACGTTTTGAAGGCCAAAAAACGGAGGCTATCAAGCCCTCCGAAACCGACCGCCCGGAAGCCATCCTGAAAGCCCCTCCCCGAGGGTGTTCTATACGGGACTGCGGCATAGGGCCCGGAAACCGCTTACCGAGACCTTTTAGCCTGGCTCAAACCAAGCGGCGTTTCCCGTTTACCCTTGCAAAAGGATTCGAATCCCTGCATGTCATAAAGATCCACCTTCGCAGAAGGGGAAACACCTATGGACAGAAGAACATTCGTAAAGCTCGCCGCAGCAGCTGTTATCGCATCGACGATAAGCGGATGCACTTCAGCAAACGATGAAACGGGAGCGAATCAGATGCCGATGGAAGATGGCTTGACGAGCGGCGGTCCGATGTCGTGCATAACGTTTAGTACGGGAGAAATAACCGACATCGACGAAGACGCGCTTACAACGACGATCAACCTTGACGGCAACCAAAAATACGGCGGCGAAACCATAGTCGTCGAATATACAGGCGTATGCCAGGTGTCGCCATCGTCGATTCGAAGCGCGAAAATAGGCCAGCGGGTAAGGGCCGGATACTTCGATTCAAAATATAAAAACGGCGTTTTTCCTGGTGAAACACTCGAGTTCATCAACTGACAGCTATCGTAACAGTTCGGAGATCGAATAGGGCGGCCGGTTCCGGCCGCCCGGAAGCCATCCTGAAAGCCCTCCCCGAGGGCGTTGCACGCAGGAAGACATCTACCCTTGTATCTTCGCCACATATGGAGTATCTTCGCCATATTATTTATATTTGGCGAAGATACAAGGAATGTGGCGAAGATACCCCATGGCTCAATTCGACTATTCGAGGCAGCTCGGCACCCTTATGTCGCCCGAAATCATGTCGTCTATCGGCGATATGAGGGAGCACCGCGGAAGACAAGCGCTTTACGAGGCGACAAGGCCGGACGTGCTGGAAAGCCTCGTCGAGGTCGCAAAAATACAGAGCACGAGCGCGTCAAACAAAATCGAGAATATCGCGACCTCGGACAAAAGGCTTCGCGACCTGATGGCCGAGAAGGCCGAACCGAAGAATCGAGACGAGCGCGAGATAGCCGGATACAGGTTCGTGCTCGACACGATCCACGAAAGGCACGATGCCATACCCGTGACACCCGGCGTGATCCTGCAGCTCCATCGCGACCTGTACAGGTTCAATGGCGACTCGTTCTCGGGAAGGTGGAAGGATTCCGACAACGTGATCGCCGAGAGGTCGGCCAGCGGGGAGATGGTCGCAAGGTTCAGGCCTACGAGCGCCGCCGCGACTCCGGCGGCGATAGACGCCATCTGCAGGGAATACCGAGCGCAAATCGAAGCCGGAACGTACGATCCCGTCCTCGTGTCGCTGGTGTTCGTGTTCGATTTCGTGAGCATCCACCCGTTCAACGACGGGAACGGGCGCATGAGCAGGCTGCTCACCCTGCTCCTCCTATACCGATGCGGATACACGGTCGGAAAATACGTATCGATCGAAAAGGAAATCGAAAGATCGAAGGAAACGTACTATGAGGCGCTCGGCGCAAGCTCCGCCGGGTGGCAGGATGGCGAGAACGACTACACCCCGTTCGTGACCTACATGCTCGGCGTGATGACGGCCTGCTACAAGGAGCTTGACAGGAGATTCGCCATTGCAGCGGGCCCCAAAAGCGGCGAAGGCATGCTGCGCGCATATTTCGAGCAGCTCGTCGGCGCAGCGACGAAGCGGGACATCATGGATGCGAACCCGTCCATAAGCAAGCGAACGGTCGAGCGCGTCCTCAAGAAGCTCCAAGATGACGGGACCATCGAGAAGACGGGCTCGGCGAGGTCTACCGCATATCGCAAACGCTAGGAACGGCGTCGTCGGGCTCGCTGAACGTGTCATCGAAGGCCATCTCGCGGCGGATCTCGCCGTCAACTTCTTTTTGGCCATCCTAAAAGCCCTCCCCGAGGGTGTTCTATACGGGACTATGACATAGGGCCCAGAAACCGTTTGCCGAGACCTTTTAACCTGGCTCAAACCAAGCAGCGTTTCCCGTTTATCCTCATAAAAGGATTCGAATCCCTGCATGCCATAAAGACCTACCTTCGCAGAAGGGGAAACACCTATGGACAGAAGGACATTCGTAAAGCTCGCCGCAGCAGCTGTTATCGCATCGACGATAAGCGGATGCACTTCAGCAAACGATGAAACGGGAGCGAATCAGATGCCGATGGAAGATGGCTTGACGAGCGGCGGTCCGATGTCGTGCATAACGTTTAGTACGGGAGAAATAACCGACATCGACGAAGACGCGCTTACAACGACGATCAACCTTGACGGCAACCAAAAATACGGCGGCGAAACCATAGTCGTCGAATATACAGGCGTATGCCAGGTGTCGCCATCGTCGATTCGAAGCGCGAAAATAGGCCAGCGGGTAAGGGCCGGGTACTTCGATTCAAAATATAAAAACGGCGTTTTTCCTGGTGAAACACTCGAATTCATCAACTGATAGTTGTTCTAACAGTTCAGAGATCGAATAGGAGCGTTCTTCTTCTGATATGTCGAATCGTGCCCGCATCGTGCCAGTCCTAGCCATAGCGTTTGTCGTAGCCGCTTTGATTTCGGTTTCCCTCATTGCGGTTACGACAAATGACAACAACAGCACGACCACCACAACAAATCAGGAGAGCTTCGAAAACGTGAGCGATGTTAAAAAGAAAAGCGAAAAAAGCCCTGAGGAAGATTCCACTGGCGGCCTAACGGACGCCCTTCATTTCGCGGACGGTGTCATAATTTCCCTAGACAGGGATTTGGAAACGGCCGAAGTCAAAATAGCGACCCCGGGATACGGTCTGAACAGCGGAAGCGTGTACGCATTCGGCTTTTCCGAAAGGATCGAGCATAGAATCATATCGTTCGACGATCTAAGCATCGGCGACGAAGTCCGTGTCGAGTACATGTACTTCCTCAACAAGGACGAAACGTTGCACGGCGAGTACATCGTGAGAGGATCCGTCGAAACCAGGCCGTCTGCCCGAAACGCGACAGCGGACGGATGATCGCGCAAGCGCATCATTCGCTCTCACGAAACCGCAAAGCGCGGGCTTTGATGACAAGGCCCGCGCACTGGGCGGCGTTTCTCGACGGTATTAAGCCAGGGTGCTTTCCACGGTCACCTGGCTTTTTTCATAGCTCGAATCGCGGTTTGCCGCCCCTCGTCCTTCGAAAGCCGTCGGCCGATCTTGCCCAACGCACCCCGCGCATCAAACGTCGAGGTCGCCGAACTCGGCGACGTACCTGCGGTCCATAAAGTGCGCGCCGCAGCGGGCGCAGAAGTCCCAGTGCTCGTCGACGAGGCACCCGCAGTTGCCGCATTCGGAGACGGCCCCGCCCGCATGGAGGCCGATGAACGCGATGCTGGGTGACAGCAGCGCGCTTTCGCGGTCGGACAGCTTGCCCGACCGCGCGATGCGCTCGGCCTCCTCCAGGTGCGCGTAGCTCGCGGCGAGCCTCTTGTCGCCGTCTTCCAGCGCCTTGTCCTTCCTTTTCGCGTAGTACGAGACCAGATCGATCATAGACGGGCCGTCCTTCCTTGAGCGGCGGGCGTTTGCCAGCCGTCTCGGCGCTTGCTAGAATACGCAGCGAGGACGCCCCAGTGTGCCTGGGCAGCGTTCTACATCGTCAAAGCCGGGCTACTTTCCAGGGTGTCCCGGCTTCTTCTTTGCCAAATCGCGGTTCGCCGTCGTCATTCCTTCCTCACCAGCAAAAGGCCGATGATTCCGATTACCACCAGTAAAACGTTGCACGTCGCGTTGATGGTGTTTGCATCCATGGTCAGACCTCCTAAACGGTGGTGCTGCCCAGGCGGCGAAGCGTCCCCGCCCGACATTGTACCGTGAGCGAACGGCGCCGCAGCCGGTCACCGGCAACGCCAAACGCCGGCACAAGCCAAGGCTTGCGGGAACCGAGAAATCGAACAAAGTGCGTCGAAATCTGTGGCACGCGGTTCATCAGGCATAACGCCGATTTGTGGCACAATTCCCCGTGTGAGTGTGCCACAATGTGTGCCACGTACTCTTGTTCTATTCTACCTGGTAGTTCGACCGCCACAAAAACCGTTCGCGAGAGCGGCGAAAATCGCCCGGAAAAGCCCGAAAACGACCGCGAAAACGCGCCGAAAGCCGCAAATCCTGTGGCACGCGGTTGACCTGGGGTTACGCCTGCGTTTCCCCAGGTCGCGGTTTATTTCCGTGCCACACACAGTGAATAATCGTTTTTCCAGTTCATAAGCAGTTTTTATGCTGCATATGAAACATCTGTGGCACATTTCACACGTGTTTTGTAGCACAGATTCAAGCTCCGTCTTACAGGGCGTCAAATATGCGTTGAGCCTGCTCAACCCCGTTTTCGGCTTGCCGAAAATCGCAATATAGACGCTCCGCGTCGTACGTCCTTATCCTGTAACCAACGATTTTTCACCGAGCGAGACGGATGGCGAGGACGTCTTCGCGCACGAACTGGCGGAGAGGCGACGGGCGCAAGGAACCGGTAACCGGGCAAGGGTCGTCGGGTATCGTTTCGGGGATATTTGAGGCATCGGCGACGGCGAGTGCCTAACCCTGGCGGCGGACGCGATCGACGCCGCCGTCGCCCGCATCGATACGGCGAAGCCGGCGCTGGGCGCCGAAATCGGATAACCAGGCAGCGGGGCGGCATTTGCATGCCGCCATCGATGCGGCTACTATGTTGGTGTATGTTGCAACATAATAGAAAGGAGCACGGCATGGCAGGCAGCAGCAGGGCCGACGACCCGATGCTCGTCAGAACCCCCGACATGGGCTCGCTCAGGTCGGCGCTCGCGGGGCGGTTCACGATCGGCACGCACGACATATGCCGGTCGCTCCAGTGCTCGCGGACGTGGTTCCAGAAGAACGTGAAGCCGCACCTGCACTACGTGTTCATCACGACGAACGGGATCCGCGCCCTGCGCGACTACGAGCTCGTGGACAAGGCGGGAGAGCCTTGCCTGGACCAGTGCTGGTACGACGAGGCGGAGTTCCGGGATTTCATCGACAGGCACACGGTCATCGAGCGGCGGACGAAGGTCGTCATCGCCGAGAACCTGGTCGACGACCTCCGCGCCTGCCGCCGGGCCGTCTCCCGCGCCCTGGCCGCGCTCCCCGCCGAGGCCCCCAGGTCGGCGAGGGCCGCGGCACGCGAGCTCGCCGTGGC
>ENA-OZFH01000913-OZFH01000913.1-human-gut-metagenome-genome-assembly--contig:-NODE-913-length-10671-cov-4.766296_pt1 | contig 10671 bp, 9 predicted proteins | sample MGYA00245073_ERZ653619 | MGnify/ENA primary metagenome ERZ653619 (study PRJEB26926, sample SAMN06165178) | human gut metagenome | biome: ENVO:00009003; feature: ENVO:2100002; material: ENVO:00002003...
TCTCGTGGGCTCGGAGATGTGTATAAGAGACAGTTCTTGTACATGGTGTGCCCAGCTGGACACGTAGCGACGCCATGCTGCCGCTGGCTCTGCTGTTAGGCGGCACCTTAGGCGGTGCGCTCTCCGCCATTAAGGAGGGGCACTGATGCGCACGGCACAACCTACGCGACCCGCTGTCAGTGCCCGGATGTTCTGGCCGCGCCAGCCAGCGTCGCGAGTGCCGCAGGCCCCAGCAAACGCGGCGGGCAGGCTGCCTTATGTGCCCTTGGGCTGCGCCTGTCTGTTTTTGCTGGGCTACCTGCCAGGCATTTGGCTGGGGCGAACCGGAGCCTGGGAGTCAGGCAGTCAGCTGGCGGCTTACTACCTGTCTAAAAGCAGCTACAGCACGGTTTTCTCTGTATGGCAGTGGCAGTTTTCCGCTGCCTTTTTGCAGTTGGCCGCGCTGTATCTGTGCAGCTTTTCGGCCTTGGGATGTTTCTTTTTTCCGATTTTATTCTTTTTGCGCGGTGGCTTTCTCGGCTTATGCGCTGCCTGCGTACTGGCTGCAGGGGAGAGCCGGGGCCTTGTCTGCTACTGGCTGCTGAGCAGCCTGTCCAATCTGAGTGTACTGTTTGCAGGGCTGTGGCTATCCGGCTACAGCGCAGCGATAAGCAACGGGTTGTTCCAGTGCGTCTTTTCGGGCGGGGCCGCCCGTGGGCAGCTAGCGGGGGCTTTTCGGCGGCTGACAATGCGCTTTCTGTTTTGCCTGCTGCTGGCCGGAACGGTCAGTCTGGTCAGCGGCTGGCTGTCAGTCTTCCTCGCCGGAGTCCTGCTGTGAGGGCTTGCTTTCCGCGATATAACCTTGATCCGCAAGAGGAGAGGCTTTCACCGCGGCGCGCAGGCGCTCCTGGTTGATGTGGGTGTAGATCTGCGTGGTGGAAACACTCTCGTGGCCCAAAATTTCTTTCAGCGCCAACATATCCACACCGCCCTGATACATCAGCGTTGCCGCCGTGTGGCGCAGCTTGTGGGGCGAAAAACCTCGTCCGCTTAAGCCTGCGCTTTGCAGGCAACGCGCCACGATCTGTTCCACGCGGCGCGCCGTCAGCCGCTTGCCGGTGCGCTTGGAGACGAATAAGGCCCGTTCATCTGCCGGCAGGTTCGGCAGCGCTGCACGGGCCTTTTTATAATGGTCCAGCGCTTCCAGGCAGGCGTCGTTCAGGTAGACAAGCCGCTCTTTGTTGCCTTTGCCGGTGATGCGGATGGTATCCTGCTTGAAATCGCCCATGTTGATGGTCACCAGTTCTGTCAGCCGCATGCCGCAGTTTAAAAACAGGGTAATCATGCAGAAGTCACGCTCATAGAAGTCGCTTTGTATATTTTTTAACAAGTCTATGCTTTCCGCGGCAGTCAGGTATTTAGGCAGGGCCTTTTTTGGTGAGCCGAGACTGATTCCCTCGGTGGGATTTTCCTGCAGTTTATTCACCTGGGTCACCAGATAGGAGAAAAACCCTTTTAGGGCGCTCAGCTTGCGGGCACGGGCTTTGCCGCCGTTGGCGTCCGTGCTGCGCACGTAGTCCAAATAGGAAAAGATGTCCCGCTTGGTGATCTTTTTTATATCCTCGGTTGAGATGTCCTTTAAGTTTATTTCTTCCAGCGGCGTATCCCGCGGCACACGCGACCATTGCATCGCCATCATAAAACGGAAGAAGCCGCGCAAATCGAGATAGTATGCGTTGATGGTGCGCGGTGACCGCATCTTTACAAAGTCCAGATAATGCAGGTATTCCACCACATCATTGGGTATATCCAAATACGGCGCATGGCGGTCCGGGTGGACCACATCGATATAACTGCTCATTTTCCCTGTTTGTCCCTCCCTTTATTTCGCTAAACTTTAATTTAGCGAAATAGCATGTTATGCCTTTATTATAGCTTTCTGCTTCCCCTGTGTCAAGCGCGGGGCTTTTTTCTGCCTGCTGTCAGGTGGTGCCGGGTGCAAGCTCTGCCGTTGATTTCGGATGTGATTGTAATGTGGTGTTTCCTACAAACAAAAACTGCACAGCAGTTATATGAACCGCTGTGCAGAAATTGTTTAAGAAAACGACTGGACCGTAAGCCGGGTTCTGTATCAAACGACGATCTATCTTGGCCTTACGTTGCCGTAAGGCTCACGCCATCACCGGGACGCGCGAGGCTCCGCATAATGTCCCATACGGATGTTGCTTCAAGCAGGGTTTACATAGCCGCAAAGTCGCCAGTGCGCTGGTGAGCTCTTACCTCGCCTTTCCATCCTTACCGTGCAAAGCACGGCGGTTTCTTTCTGTTGCACTATCCCTGGGGTCGCCCCCGGCTGCCGTTAGCAGTTGCTATGCCTCTGTGAAGCCCGGACTTTCCTCAGGCAGTTCTTGCGAACTGTCCCGCCGCCGTATGTTCCACTCGTTTCTGGGATATTATAGCATATTGCACAGCAATTGGCAAGATTTTTTATAATATCAGCTGTAAAAGCAGCAATAAAACCACCCCGGGCACGCCCAGCACAGCCGCCACAAAGGCCGTATAGCGGTTCAGCGGCAGTGCAATGCCGCTGACAGGTTCCAGCAGCGCCATCACAGCCAGCACCCCCAGCCCGCAAACGGCCCCAGCCAGCACAGCCAGTACCGGGTGCCGCTGGCGGGCGGCGCACCGCAAAACCAGCAGCAGGCATACCGCGCCGACCGCCCAGGGCCACAAAGTGTCTGTCAGCGGCACGGGGCATCCTCCTCCCGCAATAAGCGCAGCAGCACACGGCTGCGGCATCGCAGGGCCGCATGTTGGTAGGTTAGCTGCTCAATTACAAAAGGGTCCAGCGCTTCTTGAAAAGCTTTCTCGTTAGCACGCAGGGCTTGCGTAGCTGCGTCCAGCTCGGCCATCAGGGCGCGGCGCTCTTTCTGGCATTTCTTTTCCTGCCGGGTCAGGTGCTTCACGGTAAGGCCCCCTTTACAACAGGATGCAGATCAAGCCGTCGCAGCCCTCATTGATAATGCGTTCCAGCGTAGATTGCAGGCGGCTGCGGGCCTCCTGCGGCATATGCAGCAGCTTGGCCTGCACTCCCTCGCTGACCAATTCGTTCAGGCTTTTGCCAAAGATGTTAGTGTTCCATAGTTTGCCGGGGTCGGTCTCGAAATCTGCCAGCAGGCTCTTGATGAGTTCTTCCCCCTGCTGCTCACTGCCCACCGTGGGGGAAAGTTCAGTGTGGATGTTGGCCCGCATAATGTGCAAACTGGGTGCGCTGGCGGAGAGCCGCACGCCGTACTGCCCGCCCTGGCGCACGATCTCCGGCTCTTCCAGCGTCAGCTCTTCGATACCCGGCATCACAATGCCGTAGCCGGTGGCTTCCACCTGGTCAAGGGCCGATTTGATCTTATCGTAGGCGCGCTTTGCCTTGGCCAGGCTGACCACACAGGGCAGTAGGCTGGCTTCATCCACGATGGAAAGCCCGGTCTGCTCACCCAAAATTTTGTAAAAAATATCAGGCGCAATCATTGCCGTAATGTGCACCGAACCGCTGGCAAGGTCCATGCCGGTCAGTATGGTTTTGGTGATGTACTCACATTCCAACGGCAGATTTTTTCCTGCAATATCGGCCATTTTGTGCACAGAGCCGGCAAATTTCAGCATGGCAGTGTATACGGCGCTTTGCAGCCAATGGCCGGGTTCCAGCATCATGACCCAGCTGGGCATCTGCACGGCGATTTCTCGAATCGGGAACTCATACAAAAGCCGCTGCAAAATGCCGTCCAGCGCTTCGGCAGTCATTGCTACGCAGTTGATGGGCACGACCGCCCGCTGGTAGGTATCCTGCAATTGGGCGGCCAGCTGGTGGGCGGCATCACTGTCCGGGTCAGTACAGTTCAGCAAAATGACGTAGGGCTTACCGATGGCCTCCAGTTCGGCGATGATGCGGCGCTCGGCCTCGCAGTAGTTTTCCCGCGGCAGGTCGGCCACGCTGCCGTCGGTGGTGACAACGACGCCCACGGTTGCATGCTCACGGATAACACGCCGTGTGCCGGTCTCGGCCGCCAGGTCAAAGGGCACCTCGTGGTCAAACCAGGGGCTTTTCACCAGGCGGGGGGCGTCCTGTTCCTCATGTCCGAGGGCACCGTCCACCATGTAGCCCACGCAGTCGATAAGCCGTGCCCGGAAGCTGCCGCCGCCGGAAAGCTCGATATTGACCGCCTTCTCCGGGATGAACTTCGGCTCGGTGGTCATGATGGTGCGGCCTGCGGCGCTTTGGGGCAGTTCATCGTTGGCGCGGGCACGCTGGGCTTCGTTTTGGATATGCGGCAGCAAAAGCAGCTCGGAGAAGCGCTTGATAAAGGTGCTTTTGCCTGTGCGCACCGGCCCCACCACGCCAATATAAATATCGCCGCCGGTCCGGCGCGCAATATTCTGGTAGATTTGTTCTTGCGTCACGGTGTTTCCTCCTTTACAAAGCGGCGGGAATCAGCAGGCAGGTGCTCTCGGTGGTCAGGTCCTGGGGTGCGGTGCCGCCGGTCTCCAAGTGGTTGGCGGCGGCCAAGTCTTTAGCGCGGGCGTGGTAACGCTTGGCAATATCAAAGATGCGCTCCCCTTCCTGCGCATAGTACAGGTACAGCGCCGGGCCATCTGTGCCATCGGTAAATTCTTCTCCCAGATCCACCTCACTTAAAGCCTGCTGGGCCTGGGCCTGCAGCATGGAGCCGGTTATACTCAGCTCAATTTCTACGCGCAGCCGCGTACCGCTTTTTCCGCTGGTCAGACGGGTCACATCGGCATGCAGGCAGGGGTAAGCATCGCCGGGACTTCCCTGCCAACTGCCTTCCGGCTGCCAGGTAAAAGCTTTATCGTAACAGGTCAGTTCGCCGCGGCTGTCGGCACACAACACATGGGCCGTGCCTTTGCCCTGCAGTTCCCAGCGGGTCTCTCCTGCTTTTTCTTTGCTGGCTGCTTCCTCAGGAATCTGCACCGGCGCTTCCAGCGTGACAAAGCAGCCGCGCACTTCGGCGTCGGGCGTGGGCAGGTCATCCTCTACGGTCACGGACAGATGGCCGTTCAGGTCGGTGGTCCTTTGCAGCAGCTTGCAGACGGTCTGCACGGTCTGTGCCTGGCAAAGGGTCGAGTAAGCGTCCGCCACCACGGTGTGGGCAGCGAGCCGCCACAGTTCCAGGTGCAGTTTCCATGTAACCGATAGGCTTGCATCCGCCGCACCATCCTCTGTGCGCAGGGTGCAGTGCAGCAGTTCGCCCCAGGCGATGCACTGGTCGCTCTCGGCTGCTCCGGGAAGGTCGACGGTCTGTTGAACCGTCATCTCTTTGGTGCGGACATCCAGCGCTTCGCTTTCCGGCGGCTGGCAGCAAACTTGCACCTGCAAAATGCCCTGGCAGCTGGCCTGCCCGGTCTGCATGGTCAGGCTGGTCAGGGTAAAGCTGCCGCCGATATCCAGGATGGACTCCCCTGTGCCCGGCAGCGGCAGGTTGATCTCACTGGTCAGGGCCTTTTCCTCGGCGGCCACGCGGGTCAGGCCGGATAGCTCTTGTGTGCGCTGCTCAATGCCGCAATCGGCCAGCGAGGTCAGCAACTCGCAATTCCTGACCATCAGCGCCGCGGCACACAGGATGTACGCCCCGCGCAGGTCGATGCGATGCTCACTGACGGCGCGGCAGTTGCAGTATTCCTGCTCGCCCCAGACCTGGGCCGGGCCTTCGGCAAAGGCAGCGTCCGGGAGCTCGACCGATTTTTCAAAGGCAAATTTCTGCTCGGTGCGGTACAGTCGGCAGCCGGGCTCATCGCTTTGATAATACACGGTGCAGCGCAGATACCCCTCGCAGTGCCAGCGCCCGCTAGCTACCCGGTTTTGCAGCACCACCGGCTGCATCAGGCATTTGACGATCTTAAAAACAGCCGGCTGATAATCCGGGATCAAAATTTCCGTTTCCACCGGCAGTTCCTGCCGTGTCTCCCACCGCCCGCCGTATGCTGCAAGGGTGTCCTTAAACACCTTCAGTTCCATGCTGGTTACCCCTTTCCGTTTGGTATTCTTGTGCATGTATATGCGGCAGGGTAAAAAAATAGCCCCTGCTCAACGGGCAGAGGCATAGGATATTTTACACTTTGAAAGCTGCGCGGAGCAGCCAGCGCAGCGCGCGGGGACAACGTACCACCACTACATGCACGGCTTACACCTCCCTTCCCTGGGATTTACTGTATAAACCATACTATGGCAGCGGTGTGGGATGTGTGCCTTTAATCGGCGCGGGTCAGCACAACGATGCCATGGCCTGTCTGGCAGCGCAGGGTAACGGTGGGTTCTACAAACTCGTTGCTGACACCAAGAGGATAATCCGGCACGAGTTCTGCACCGTGCAGGGGGTAATACGCCCCCTCAATGTCCACGCCGATCAGCTTGCCATCCCACGGGAACACCGAGAGGTACTGCCATTCGCCGCGCTGCAAGGTAAGGTCTTTGCCGGGGACAAGATAATGGATCTCGCTGGCGGTATCTGCCAGCACTACGTCCACGCCATGCTCAGCTAAAAACAGGCCAGTGGAAAGGTTGGCAATCGTATGCTCCAGCCGGGCACCGCCCAAGGCGCCCAGCATGGTGACCTGGGTATAGCCGTTTTCCAACAGCCATTTGGCGGCGTAGTGGGTGTCGGTGTCATCTTTGACGTGTGGCAGCACAATGGTATCGCTGTCGGTATCAGGCTGCGGGGCTGAATCAAAATCCCCCACGATCAGATCCGGGTGCACACCCAGGCAATCGGAATTGCGGTAGCCGGCATCGCAGGCTACTACAAAGTTGCCGGGGCGGCAGTAGCGCTTCATAGCTGCATCGACCGGCACGGCCGAAAGCAGGATCGCGTGTTTCATTATTTTTCCCATTCTTTCCTGGCGCTGGCTTCCTCGTACATGGCAAGGTAGCTGGCATAGCGCGTTTTGCTGATTTTGCCTTCCTCAACTGCCTGTCGCACCGCGCAGTCGGTCTCGGCACGGTGCGAGCAGCCGGTGAAGCGGCACTGCCCAAAGTAAGGCTCAAACTCCGGGAAGGTGTGCTGGATGTCCTCTTTGGGGATGCGGCAGAGCTTCTGGGCTTCCAGGCTGGCAAAGCCCGGCGTGTCGGCCAAACGGCCGCCGCAGATTTCAAATATCTCCACCTCGCGGGTGGTATGGCGGCCGCGGCCCAGCTTTTGGCTGATGGAGCCGGTCTCCCGCTGCAATTCAGGTGCCAGAGCGTTCAGCAGTGTAGACTTACCCACGCCAGAGTTGCCGCAGAAAGCACAGAGATGATCTTTGATCTGCGCCTTGATCTCGTCAAGGCCCTCGCCGGTCTCGTAGTTCAGCTGCACCAGCGGGATGCCACTAGTTTTGTAGGCATGCACCAGCGTATCCGCCGCGCCAAGGTCAGCCTTGGTCACGACCAGAATCGGCTGTACATCTTTATAAATGGCAGCCGCTGCCAGCTGGTCCAGCACCAGGGTACTGGGCACAGGCTGCACGGTGCTTGCCACAATGAACAGCACATCCAAATTTGCAATAGGCGGGCGCACAAACACGTTTTTGCGAGGCCTGATCTCGTCGATGACCGTGCCGTCCGGGGAAAGCTCTACCCAATCGCCTGCCACCGGCTTGATGCCGCTTTTACGGAAGATGCCGCGCGCCTTGCATTCTTTAATGCCATCCGGCGTTTTTACGTAGTAAAATCCGCCGATGCCTTTTGTGATATAGTTCATAGCGTTCCCCATCAAAGCGGGTTGCCCTGGGCATCACAGCGCTGGCCGTTCTCATTCCACATGGAACCATCGGTCAACTGGTGAATCTGGTGTGTACCGTCTGCGCTGGGCCACCAGCTTTCTTCAATAGTGCTGTCACCTTCATCGCCGTTGCCGGTATCCGTCGGCGTTTCGACGACTTCAGGCACACCGGTGGAGACCACCAGCGTGATAGCCGATGTGATGCGGGCATCGGAACCGGCGGCCGGGCTCTGGCTCAAAACGGTACCGGCTGGCTGTTCGCTGGCCTGCTCGACCACGCGGACCGAGAACTTGCCCTTGATCTCGTTGCGGGCATCTTCGAGCATACGACCGGTCAGGCTGGGCACAGGCTGGGTCTTGTCCTTGTCCTGGCGGCTGACGTAGACGATGACCATCGAGTCACCGGTGACGGTCTCACCGGCAGCAGGCTGGGTGTAGATGACCGCGCCGGGGGCGACGGTGGCATCCACCATCGGCTTTTTGGTTACGCGCAGGCCCATGTCTTTCAGGGTCTGCTCGGCATCCTCAGCCACCATGTTTTTCGTCTCGGGGATCGTAATATACTGGGTGCCCAGGCTCACGGTCAAGGTGATCTTCTGGCCCTCCTTGACAGTACGGCCGGCCTTGGGGTTCTGCTTGACGATGGTGCCGGCGGGCTCGTCGGAATATTCTTCCTCTTTCTGCAATTTCAGCAGAGAGTTATACTCCGAAGCGCGGAACTCATCCTCGGTCATGCCGATGAAGCTGATGAGGGTGACGTCGTTACGGTTGGAGAAAAGCAGGTTGCTGGAGTTGGTGAAGATCAAATAGATCAGGATAGCGGCACCGATGACAAAGGCGACCGCCATACCAAAGAAAATGGGCAGCAGAGAGAAAGGCTTCTGGCCTTTTTTCTTCTTATTCTTTTTGCTGCGGCCGGGGTTCTGGGTGCCCACACGACGGGCTTCTCCGGTGCGGATATTGCTGCCGGACTTAGCCGCTGCCTTGGTTCCAGCCGCCGATTTTGCGGCAGGTTTTGTGCTGTTTACCACGCGGTTGATATTCCTTTCCGGGTTGTCCTGGGCGTTGCGGTACTCATACGCAAAGCGGGCCGAGGGGTTGCGCTTGAAAGCCTCGATGGCTTCCAGCATTTCCTGGGCGCTCTGGTAGCGGTTTGCCGGGTCCTTTTCCATGGCTTTTTCGGTGATCTGGCACAGGGCTTCGGGCACGTTGGGGGCCACCTGCGCCAAAGGCTTGGCCTTATCGGAGATCTGCATGATGGCAATGGACACAGCGCCATCGCCGTCAAAAGGCAGCTTGCCGGAGAGCATCTCGTACAGCATAACGCCCACTGAGTAAATGTCGGTACGGGCGTCGGTCTTATCGCCCTTGGCCTGCTCGGGGCTGATATAATGCACCGAGCCAATGGCCTTATCGCTGACGGTCTGGCTCTGCGCACGGGAGAAGCGCGCAATGCCGAAGTCCATCATTTTAATCGATCCGTCTGCCAGCAGCATGATGTTCTGCGGCTTTACATCGCGGTGAATGATGCCCTTGGAGTGGGCGTGCTGCAAAGCGCTGAGCACCTGGGTGGCAAAGTGTACAGTTTCTTTCCAGGTCAGGGCGCCGCCGCGCTGCTTAAGGTACTCCTTCAGCGTGATGCCGTCCACATATTCCATGACAATATACTGCAGACGGTCCGTCACGGATACATCGTAAACCTTTACGATGTTGGGGTGATTCAAGATGGAAATAGCCTTGGACTCGTTTTTGAAGCGGCGGACCAGCTCCTCGTTATCCAGGAATTCCTCTTTCAATACCTTAACGGCGATGGCATTGCCGGTCCTGGTATCGGTGCCGCGGTAGACGTTGGCCATGCCGCCCATGCCGACCAGACTTTCGATCTGATACCGTCCGTCCAGCCGTTTTCCAATGAGATTATCCATGATTGACCTCCGTAATTTCCACGCCCATCAGCAGCACGGTGATGTTATCCTGCCCACCGGCCTGCAAAGCTCTATCTACTAAGATGCTGGGGGCCTCAAAGAACGGGACCTCCCGCAGCACCAGTGCAATCTCTTCATCCGAGATCATGTTGGTCAGGCCATCACTGCACAGCAGCAAAATGTCGCCGACTTCGATCTCGCAGCGGTTATATTCCGGCACGATATTGGCCGAAACGCCCAACGCCCGGGTGATTAGGTTCTTTTTGGGGTGCTGGGCCGCCTGCTCCCGAGTGATCTTGCCGCTGTCCACCAACTGCTGGACCATTGAGTGGTCCCGCGTGATCTGACGCATCTCGCCCTCGTGGAAAAGATACGCGCGGGAGTCGCCCGCATGGACCACATGCGCCAGCCCCCCGCCGGCATACGCACAAACGCCGGTCGTACCCATGCCCATCATCTCAGGGTCCGAGGTGGCTTTTTCATACACGGCGCGGTTGGTAATATCAAACCCGCGCATGATAAAGCTTTTCTCGCCGCCCGGCTGCAGGGAGCGCATCTGACGGGCAAAATACTGCTGCATCGTATCGGTGGCAATGTGCGCGGCGATACGCCCGCCATTGACGCCACCCATACCATCGCAGACAATGCCCCAGGCGGTACCGCCCGGCAGCTGCTGCGCGCAGTAGTTATCCTGGTTTTCCTGGCGGCAGCTGCCGATGTCAGTAATTGCGGCAATCTTCATTCAGGTTGGTTCCTTTCCGTAGTTTTCAGCAATTTTCGGCCTGCTGGGCATCCTCGCGGCGCAGCTGGCCGCAAGCGGCACTGATGTCCGTGCCCAAGCGGCGGCGCACCGTGGCGTTCACGCCCAGGCTTTCCAGCTTTTGCTGGAAACGGTGCACGTTGGCGTCGTCCGTAGCGGAGTACGGGCTGCCGTCCACGGGGTTGATGCTGTCTCTTATACACATCTCCGAGCCCACGAGACCGATCAGTATCTC
>ENA-OZFH01000938-OZFH01000938.1-human-gut-metagenome-genome-assembly--contig:-NODE-938-length-10468-cov-4.522136_pt1 | contig 10468 bp, 8 predicted proteins | sample MGYA00245073_ERZ653619 | MGnify/ENA primary metagenome ERZ653619 (study PRJEB26926, sample SAMN06165178) | human gut metagenome | biome: ENVO:00009003; feature: ENVO:2100002; material: ENVO:00002003...
ACGCGTAAGTTCGTCGGCAGCGTCAGATGTGTATAAGAGACAGGTGCTAGACTATGTGCAGAAAAACAGAAACGAGAGGGAACTGGAATATGGTCAAAAAATGGAGCGTCAGCTATCCTGCGGTGAACGGCGTGGAGCAGCGCCGGGTGTATGTCTACCTGCCCACCATGTACGAAGCCGACCCGGAGCGCCGGTATCCGGTGCTGTATATGTTCGACGGCCAGAATGTGTTCTTTGATGCGGATGCCACCTACGGCAAGAGCTGGGGCGTGGCGGATTATCTGGACTACACCGATACCCCGCTCATCGTGGCGGCAGTGGAGTGCAATGCAGGCCCCAACAATGAGCGCCTTGTGGAGTATTCGCCCTACCGCTTCGATGACCCGACCTATGGCCACTTTGACGGCAAGGGGCAGGCGACCATGAGCTGGTTCATCCACCGGTTCAAGCCCTTCATTGACCACAATTTCCGCACCCTGCCGGACCGGGAGCACACGTTCATTGGCGGCAGCTCCATGGGCGGCCTGATGAGCCTGTACGCCCTGCTGCAGTATAACGATACCTTCAGCCGCGCGGCAGCCCTGTCGCCGTCGATCTGGGTGTCTCCTGAAAAGCTCAGCGGTCTGGTGGGCCGCGCAAAGCTGGAGCCTGGCACGGTGCTCTACATGGACTACGGTTCCCAGGAGATGGGCAGCCACGAGGGGATGCGCAGGGAATTTGCCGAGATGTGCAGCAAGATCATGGTCCGGGGCATCCACCTGACCAGCCGCCTGGTGCCCGGCGGCACCCACAGCGAAGCCAGCTGGGAAAAGCAGCTGCCGTTCGTGTTCCATACTTTGATGTACGAGTTGGACTGAACCTCTCCGTCATCCCTTCGGGATGCCACCTCTCTTGGTAGGAGAGGCGCGGAGCGCCTGAGAGGTTTTTATAGAGGAGGGAAACCAGATGGAAACACAATACTTCAAGGATTACAGCCCCGCACTGGGCCGGGAGATGGAATGCAAGGTCTACGGCCACGCAGGCCGCCCTATGCTCTTTATCCCCTGTCAGGATGGCCGTTTCTTCGACTTTGAGGACTTCCACATGGCCGGTACGCTGGCTCCGTGGATCGAATCCGGGCAGATCATGGTCATCTCCATCGACACCATCGATCAGGAGACCTGGTCCGACACCAACGGCGACCCCTACTGGCGGATCCGCCGCTATGAGCAGTGGATCCGCTACATCGTGGAGGAAGTTGTGCCCAAGATCCAGTATATCGCCAAGGAGCGCAACGGCTGGGACGGCCTCCCCGGCGTGATCGCCTTTGGCTGCAGCCTGGGCGCGACCCATGCCGTCAACCTCTACCTGCGGTTCCCCTATCTTTTCGATGGCTGTCTGGCCCTCAGCGGCATCTACACCGCAAAATACGGCTTTGGCGATTACATGGACGAGGTGGTCTACCAGAACTCCCCTGTGGACTATATGGCCAACTTCCCCACCGATCACCCCTATATGGACCTCTACCGCAGCAGGAAGGCGGTCATCTGCTGCGGTCAGGGCGCTTGGGAGCAGCCCGATACCACCCGGCAGCTCAAGCAGATCTTTGAGCAGAAAGGCATCCCTGTCTGGGTGGACCTGTGGGGCTATGATGTCAAGCACGACTGGGATTGGTGGTATCAGCAGGTCGTGTATTATATGCCTTATATTCTAGGATAAGGCGGCTCACCCTCTCAGTCAAAGCCTTGTGGCTTTGCCAGCTCTCCCAAAGGGCGAGCCTTTGGCATGTCGGGCAAGTCTGAGCGTCTGTGATAAAATGGCGGGCTCTGTCTTCTTTGGCAGAGAACGTAAGTGTGAAAAAGGAACGAGCAACAATGAGCAACTTTATCTTTATCTCCCCCAATTTCCCCACCAATTACTGGCAGTTCTGCCGGGAGCTGAAAAACGACGGCATGAACGTGCTGGGCATCGGTGACCAGCCCTATGATGAGCTGAAGCCGGAGCTGAAGGACAGCCTGAACGAATACTACAAGGTCGGCAGTCTGGAGAATTATGACGAGGTCTACCGTGCAGTGGCGTTCTTCGCCTTCAAGTATGGCCGCATCGACTGGCTGGAATCCAACAATGAGTACTGGCTGGAGCGGGATGCGGCCCTGCGCACGGACTTCAACATCAAGTCCGGCTTCCAGACCGAGGATATGCCCCGCATCAAGTACAAGAGCAAGATGAAGGAGTATTACCAGAAGGCCGGCATCGCCACCGCACGTTACCACATGGTGGACGACCTGGAGGGCTGCAGGAAGTTCATCAACGAGGTGGGCTATCCGGTGGTGGTCAAGCCGGACAACGGTGTGGGTGCCTCCGATACCCATAAGCTGTCCAGCGATGAGGAGCTGAAGCGCTTCCTGCTCTACAAGAGCACCTATCACCCCGACCTCTCCTACATCATGGAGGAGTTCGTCCATGCCGAGGTCAACAGCTACGATGCCATCATCGACGGCAGCGGCAACCCCATCTTTGAGGCGGGCAACGTCAGCCCGGTGTCCATCATGGACATCGTCAACGACAACGATAACTCCATCTACTATATCATCAAGGACCTGCCCGAGGATACCCGCGCCGCCGGACGTGCCGCCGTCAAGAGCTTTGGCGTGAAGAGCCGATTCGTCCACTTTGAGTTCTTCCGCATGACCGAGGATCAGGCCGGCATGGGCAAAAAGGGCCAGCTCGTGGCGCTGGAGGTCAATATGCGCCCCTGCGGCGGCTTTACCCCGGATATGATCAACTTTGCCCGCTCCACCAACGTGTACAAGATCTGGGCGGATATGATCGCCTTCGGCGGCACGGATATGCCGGTGGGCGAGCACTACTACTGCCCCTTTGCGGGCCGCCGCGATGGCAAGAACTTTGTGTACAGCCATGAGCAGATCATGCAGAAGTACCAAAAGAATATGCGGATGGTGGACCGCATCCCTGAGGCTCTGTCCGGTGCCATGGGCAACCAGATGTACGTTGCAACCTTCTCCACCCGCGAAGAGATGGAGCAGTTCTACTCCGATGTGCTGGCTGTGAACGACCCTGTCAACGCCAAGGTGCAGAAGGAGCTGACCGAGGTGCTGGCACTGGGCGAGCCCACCACCACCGCCCTCACCGAAAAGCCGAACCTCTCCCCCGCCGTGAAGCCCACCACGGCTGTGACCAAGACCCCCACCCGCGCCGTTACAAAGACAGCACGGAAGAGAAAGTGACCAGAAGCTAGAGAACAGCCCCGGGACAAGGAAGAAAACTCCATGTTCCGGGGTTTTATTGTCCCCTGCTTCAGAATGTGATATACTGTTCCCAAAGAAAGAGAACGAGGTATTGCTGTTATGAAAATTCCTGCAAACGGATTTACCCACGCCGGCAAGTTCCATGCGGACGACGTATTTGCAACGGCGCTGCTGCAGATCATCCGGCCGGACATCAGGATCACCCGCGGCTTTGTGGTACCGGACGATTTTGACGGCATCGTGTATGATATCGGCTTTGGCATGTTCGATCACCATCAGGAGCCCCGCGAGTGCCGCGCCAACGGCATCCCCTATGCGGCCTTCGGCCTGCTGTGGCGGGTGCTGGGCCCGGGGCTGGTGGGGGAGCGTCAGGCCCGGCTCATCGATGAAAACTTTATCCAGCCCCTTGACCTGAACGACAACACCGGCGAGCAGAACAGCCTGTGCGATGCCATCGGCTTCTTCAACCCGGTGTGGGATTCCAAGGAGGATCAGGACACCTGCTTCTTCAAGGCGGTGGCTGTGGCAAAGCAGATCCTGGAAAACCAGATCGAGAGCGCGAACGCCGTGAACCGCGCCGACGAGAAAGTGCAGCAGGCCTATAAGAATTCCCGAGACGGCATCGTGATCCTGCCCTGCTACCTGCCCTGGAAGAATGGCCTGTACAAGACCGATGCCCTCTTCGTCATCTACCCCAGCCAGCGCGGCGGGTGGAGCGCCCAGTGCGTGACCGACCACAAGACCAAAAAGCCGAAGCTGCCTTTCCCCCAGAGCTGGGCGGGCCAGCCGCAGGAGGTCATTGAGCAGAAGAGCGGCATCGAGGGCATCAGCTTCTGCCACGCCAGCCGGTTCCTCATCACCGCAAAGGACAAGGAGACGGCGCTGGCCGCCTGCCGTCAGGTGCTGAAAAACAACGGGAGACTGTGATATGAGCGGGGAAGCGGAGAAGACGGAGCGGGCCTATGTCTATATGGTGCGCTGCGCAGGTGGCCAGCTCTACACGGGCTGGACAAATGACCCGGCCAGCCGCCTGCACGCCCACAAGAGCGGGAAGGGAGCCAAGTGCACCCGTGCGCTGGGGGCACAGCGGTTCGCGTATCTAGAACGGTGCACAGACAAATCTGCCGCCCTGCGCCGGGAAGCAGCCCTGAAAAAGCTGACCAAGGCGCAGAAGGAGGCCCTGTGCGCCGAATGGGCTGAGAAGAACCTGCCCCGGCTCTCGCTGGCCACCCGGGCCGATGCGGCGGAGATCCTGGACATCTACAACTGGTATGTCCTGCACCATACCGCCACCTTTCAGGTAACGCCCTCTTCCCTGCCGGAGTATGAGGACTGGGTGGACAACACCCGTGCGCTGATCCCTCTGCTGCTGGCCCGGGATGGGGACGGTAAGCTGCTGGGCTACGCCTGCGCCCACCGCTACCACCCCCGTGAGGCCTACGACTGGGCTGTGGAGAGCACCATCTACTGTGCCCCCGATGCCCGGGGCTTTGGTGTGGGGGATACCCTCTACCGCGCCCTGCTGGATATTCTGGACGGGATGGGTTACTGGAATGTCTACGCCCTTGTGGCAGACCCCAACCCCGCCAGTGAGCGTATCCATGCCCGCCTGGGCTTCACCTGCGTGGGCCGTGAGCCCCACACTGCCTATAAGTTCGGCTGGCTGGGCCTGTCCACCTGGTGGCTGCCCCTGCGCAGGGGCAATGAAAAGCCGGAGCCCACCCACCCGCTGACACAGGAACAGGTGGAGGAGATCCTGGGAAGATACCAGGCATAAAGAAAGCGTCCTTCGGGGCGCTTTTTTGCATTTCATATATACATTTTAACTGCATAAAATTTGAATATAAACAAATAATGATGCATAAACATACAAAGTGTAACAAATCCTGCCGCAAACGCGCGGCATGTTTGGCAGTTTTCAGCATTGACGGAAAAGCCGCGTGGCGTATAATAAAAGCATCAACCGCGAATCAAAGACAGAGGATGCGAAGGGAAAGTGCGCATCAGGGTACAAAAGTGTATTTTTATTAAAAGGAGCGCGTTTATTATGAAAAAGGAAAACATTAAAAAAGTCGTTCTGGCCTACTCCGGTGGTCTGGATACCTCCATCATCATCCCCTGGCTGAAGGAAAACTACAACAACTGCGAAGTCGTCGCCGTTTCCGGTGACGTGGGCCAGGGCACCGAGCTGGACGGCCTGGAGGAAAAGGCCAAGGCTACCGGCGCTTCCAAGCTGTACGTTCTGGATCTGAAGAAGGACTTTGTGGAGAACTACATCTTCCCCACCCTGAAGTTCGGTGCAAAGTACGAGGACTACCTGCTGGGCACCAGCTTTGCACGCCCCTGCATTGCAAAGGCTCTGGCCGATATCGCCATCAAGGAAGGCGCAGATGCCATCTGCCACGGCTGCACCGGCAAGGGCAACGATCAGGTGCGTTTTGAGCTGACCCTCAAGGCCCTGTGCCCCGATATGGCCATCATTGCTCCCTGGCGTGAGTGGGACATCAAGAGCCGTGACGAAGAGATCGACTACGCCGAGGCTCACCACATCCCCCTGAAGATCAACCGCGAGACCAACTACTCCAAGGACAAGAACCTGTGGCATCTGAGCCACGAGGGCCTGGATCTGGAGAGCCCCGCCAACGAGCCCCAGTACAACCACCCCGGTTTCCTGGAGCTGGGTGTCAGCCCCGAGCAGGCTCCCGACACCCCGACCTATGTGACCATCCACTTTGAAAAGGGCGTTCCCACTGCTGTTGACGGCAAGGAGATGGGCGCTGTGGAGCTGGTGGAGTACCTGAACAAGCTGGGCGGCGAGAACGGCATCGGCCTGCTGGATATCGTGGAGAACCGTCTGGTGGGCATGAAGAGCCGCGGCGTGTACGAGACCCCCGGCGGTGCCATCCTGTACAAGGCCATCAATGTTCTGGAGACCATCACCCTGGACAAGGAGAGCGCACACCTCAAGGAGCAGCTGGCTCAGAAGTATGCCGATATCGTCTACAACGGCCAGTGGTTCACCCCGCTGCGTGAGGCTCTGGATGCTTTTGCCAACAGCCTGGCAAAGACCGTGACCGGCGATGTGAAGCTGAAGCTGTACAAGGGCAACATGATCAACGCTGGTGTTACCTCTCCGTTCACCCTGTACGATGAGCAGACTGCTTCCTTTGGTGAGGACGAGGATTACAACCAGGCAGACGCAGCAGGCTTCATCAACCTGTTCGGCCTGTCCATCAAGGAGCGCGCAAAGCTGTCCAAGAGCTGGCCGAAGATCGAGGACTAAGCGGCTGATCCACCGGGATCACACAAAGCCAACTTTCTCTCCGGTGTGTTTTCTACACTTTCACAACGGAGTTCCAAAACCGGCATAGTTGCCGGCGGCACCGCCGCAGGAGCGTTTTCCCCTGCGGCGGCTTTGCCGTTTCTAAAGGTATTCAACCCCACCGTCAATGCTTCGCATTGCCACCGCCACTAGTAGGGGCGGCCCTGGCGTTGCGTGAGGATATGCGAGTTTCCCGTTATGCCAAGGGCCCCACTATTAGGGGGGCTGTCGAGCGTATGCGAGACTGAGGGGTTTGGTTGCGCAGAGCTTTAACATTTTGAGATAGAGGGACAATAACGATGGCAGAACAACTCTGGAAGGGCCGCTTCTCCAAGGCGGTCGATTCGCGCGTCAATGATTTCAACTCCTCCATCCGCTTTGACCAGCGGATGATCGCGCAGGATATGCGCGGCAGTGGGGTCCACGCCGCCATGCTGGCCAAGCAGGGCATCATCTCCGAAAAGGACTGCGAGGATATCCTCAGCGGGCTGGCCTCCATTGCCGACGATCTGGCAAGCGGTGCGCTGGAGATCGACCCCAACGCCGAGGACGTACATACCTTTGTGGAGCAGACCCTGACCGCCCGCATCGGCGATGCAGGCAAGCGCCTGCACACCGGCCGCAGCCGCAACGATCAGGTGGCGCTGGATATCCGCCTGACCCTGCGGGACTACAGCCACACCCTGCAGGCTTACATCGTGGAGCTCATCAAGGTCATCTGCAGGAAGGCCGCGGAGAATACCACCGCTGTCATGCCCGGCTACACCCATCTGCAGCGCGCCCAGCCCATCACCTTTGGCCATGCGCTGATGGCCTACGCCTCCATGCTCCTGCGCGACCTGCAGCGCTTTGAGGATGCCACTGCCCGCATGGATGCCCAGTGCCCGCTGGGCTCCGGCGCTCTGGCCGGTACCACCTACCCGCTGGATCGTCAGTTCACCGCCGAAAAGCTGGGCTTTGCCGCACCCTGTGCCAACAGCCTGGACGGCGTTTCTGACCGTGACTTCTGCATCGAGCTGGCCAACGCCATCTCCATCTGCATGATGCATCTGTCCCGCCTTTCCGAGGAAATCATCCTCTGGTGCAGCTGGGAGTTCAAGTTCATCGAGCTGGACGATGCCTTTACCACCGGCTCCTCCATCATGCCCCAGAAGAAGAACCCCGATGTCACCGAGCTGATCCGCGGCAAGACCGGCCGCGTCTACGGCGACCTGAACACCCTGCTGGTGATGATGAAGGGTATTCCTCTGGCCTACAACAAGGATATGCAGGAGGACAAGGAAGCCATCTTCGATGCAGTGGATACGCTGGAGCTGTGCCTCAAAACTGTCACCCCCATGCTGGACACCATGAAGACCCTGCCTGCCAACATGCGCCGCGCCGCCGCCAAGGGCTTTATCAACGCCACCGACTGCGCCGACTACCTGACCAAGAAGGGGATGCCCTTCCGGGATGCCTACAAGCTGACCGGCTGCATGGTCTCCGACTGCATCGCAAAGGATAAGACCCTGGAGGAACTGACCCTTGACGAGTTCAAGGGCTACAGCGCCCTGTTCGAGAACGATATCTATGATGCCATCGACCTCATCAAGTGCTGTGAGGGCCGCACCAGCTACGGCGGCCCCAGCGAGGCAAGCGTCAACAACCAGATCCGGCTGGCCATGGACCAGCTGGCCGCATGGGAGGCGAACAACGCATGAGCGTAAAGGTCTTTATCGACGGCTCCGCAGGCACCACGGGTCTGCGCATTGCTGACCGTCTGGCTGCCCGGCCCGAAATTGAACTGCTCTCCATCTCCGAGGAGGGCCGCAAGGACGTGAACGAGCGGGCAAAGGTCATCAATTCGGCTGACCTCGCCTTCCTCTGCCTGCCGGATGCCGCCTCCAGAGAGGTCATGCCCCTGCTCCGTCCGGATGTCAAGGTGCTGGATACTTCTACGGCTTTCCGCACGGATCCCAACTGGGTCTACGGCTTCCCGGAACTCAGGGGCCAGAAGGAAAAGATCAAAAACGCCTGCCGCGTGGCGGTGCCCGGCTGCTATGCCAGCGGGTTTATCAGCATCATGCGGCCTCTGGTGGAGCTGGGCCTTGCCGGAGCGGGTGATTTTTACAGCTGCACCGGTATTTCCGGCTATTCCGGCGGCGGCAAAAAGATGATCGCCGATTACGAAAGCCCCGACCGTCCGGCCCACAGCAAGCTGGATGCACCCAAGAGCTACGGTCTGAGCCTTGCCCATAAGCATCTGCCCGAGATGCAGAAGATCAGTGGGCTGGCAAACCCGCCCGCCTTTGTGCCTGTGGTCTGCGATTATTACAGCGGGATGCAGGTGCTGGTGCCCTTCCAGCCGGTCTGGGGCGGTGCCGAAAAGGTGGCCGCAGGGCTGGCGGAGTATTACAGGGATGCCGCCACCATCAAGGTGCACGCCCTGAACGAGCCGCTGCCCGAGAACGGCCTGTATTCCAACGCTATGGCCGGTACCGACCGCATGGAGCTGTACAGCACCGTGAACGCCGCCGGGAATCAGATGATGCTGGTCTCTCTGTTTGATAATCTGGGCAAGGGCTCGTCTGGCGCGGCAGTCCAGTGTATGAATCTGATGCTCGGTTTTGAAGAGACGGAGGGTCTGGAATAAAAACTCCCTTCGTCTGCTCACGGTGTTCGCATCCACCTCCCTCGAAGAGGGAGGCTTTTGCAGCTGACGGTTACGCAAAGGCTCCCTCCGTGAGGGAGCTGGCACGGCGAATGCCGTGACTGAGGGAGTATTTCTTTGAGGGAAAGGAAAATCGTTATGCAGTATAAGAAAGTTGCGGGCGGCATTTGTGCCCCCAAAGGCTTTGCAGCGGCTGGCGTGCATTGCGGCATCCGTGCAAATCATAATGAAAAATACGATCTGGCACTCATCAAGGCGGAGGTGCGCTGTGCCGCCGCCGGTGTCTACACCACCAATAAGGTCTGCGGTGCGCCCATCAAGGTGGACCGTGCCCACCTGAAGGACGGCTATGCACAGGCCATCCTTGTGAACAGCGGCAACGCCAACACCTGCGCCGCCAACGGCGTGGCTCTGGCCGAGGAGTGCTGTGCGCTGGTGGGCGAGGCACTGCACATCCCCGCCGAGGATGTGCTGCCCGCCTCTACCGGTGTCATTGGCCAGCCCATGGTCATTGACCCCTTTGCCCGGGGAATCCCTGCCGCCGCCGCAAAGCTGGCGGCAACTGCGCAGGGCAGCACCGATGCGGCCACGGCCATTATGACCACCGATACCCACAAAAAGGAGTACGCCATCCAGTTTGAGCTGGGCGGAAAGACCTGCACCGTGGGTGCCATTGGCAAGGGCAGCGGCATGATCGCCCCCAACATGGCCACCATGCTGGCCTTCTACACCACCGATGCCGCTGTTTCCCCCGCTCTGCTGGAAAAGGCTCTCAAGACCGTGGTGCCCGGCACCTACAACCAGATGAGTGTGGATCTGGACACCTCCACCAACGATACCCTGATCATCATGGCCTCCGGTCTGGCCGGAAACCCCGAGATCTGCGAAGAGAACGCCGACTACGATGCCTTTGTGGCGGCCCTGACCGCCATTGCTGAGCACATGTGCGCTGAGCACGCTGGTGACGGCGAGGGTGCCACCCACCTCATCACCTGCGAGGTGACCCACGCCCCGGACCTGAAAACGGCCCGTGCCGTCAGCCGCAGCGTTGTCTGCTCCAACCTGTTCAAGGCTGCTGTCTTTGGCCGCGATGCCAACTGGGGCCGCATCCTCTGCGCCATCGGCTACACCCCCGGCGATTTCTCCATCGACAAGGTCTGTGTCTGGCTGAGCAGTGCCGCAGGTGAGGTCTATGTCTGCGAGAACGCCGCCTACCACCCCTACAGCGAGGACGAGGCCGCCAAAGTG
>ENA-OZFH01000940-OZFH01000940.1-human-gut-metagenome-genome-assembly--contig:-NODE-940-length-10449-cov-3.975082_pt1 | contig 10449 bp, 7 predicted proteins | sample MGYA00245073_ERZ653619 | MGnify/ENA primary metagenome ERZ653619 (study PRJEB26926, sample SAMN06165178) | human gut metagenome | biome: ENVO:00009003; feature: ENVO:2100002; material: ENVO:00002003...
GGCGTGCCCTGCTTCCAGCTCCTGAGCGCCGGGGTTGTCGCTCCCCCGCTCCGATCTCAGCAGCCCGCTGAGCAGGGAGACATCCAGCGTAGCAGAGCTTGTCCACGGATCCAGCACCACACCATCGATGCCGTCCGTTTCCAGCGCATACTCCATGGCGCTGCGCAGGCTGCGCTCCACCATGGGGCGGGTGGCGCTGGCCTTTTCCGCCTCGGCGTTCTTTACCGAGGTGAACAGCGGCAGATAGTTCCGCTCTTTCCGGGTGTGGAGCAGCCAGGGCTGCAGGCCCTCGGCCCGCTCCTCCGGGATGGGCAGATGTGCCCAGGGGGCGGCTCCGCTCTGGGGATCCACCGCCGCATCCAGCGGAACCAGCACCTTGGTCTGCAATTCCAGCGCATAGTTCAGGGCGTTCATCAGGCTCCAGAAATGTTCCTCGTTCTGCTCCCGATACAGCCGCGCCACGGCCTCCTCCACAAACGGGCAGCCTGTGCCCACCGGCCCGTACTGCGGCGCAGTCCGCTTTTTTCCGCTGCCCACCGGCCGGAAGCGCCGACCGCCCATGTTGTATGCCATTTATCTCACCCTTCTTTTTCATCAATAGGATAAGTATAGCAGGAATCCGCAAATTTCACAATATTTTCCCGCAGGCAGCCGAACGCAAAAACAGCAGGCGGCTGCACATGGCCGTCTGCTGTTCGGTTCACTCTTCTGCCGGTTTCTCCGCATCGTCCAGATAGTTCTCGATGCTGCCGATGCTGTACCGGTTCTCGTTGGCTTTCACGCTCCGTGCACTGGCATCGTAGCAGGCTTCCAGAATGGGCATCACTGGCTGCTGGCCCTCCGGGTCGGTCAGATGTCCGATGGCCCGGGCCTCATAGTAGTTGTCGATGATCTGGTTCACGATCCGTTTGCGGTCACGGAGCGGAGTCTGCAGGTTGGCCAGCAGCTCCTGCCGGATGCCGCAGCTGTTGCTGCCGTGGTCGCCGAACAGGATGTAATACTCCTGCTCGATCTCCAGCGGTGCAGCCTGATGCAGATAATAATCCGCCAGTGTCCTCCGCTTCTTTTCGGTGCTGAAGCCCTTGATATCCTCCATGCCGCGCGGAAAGAGTTCCGGATGCCGGATCCACATTTCATAGGGCCCCACCGGCAGGTGCAGAGTATCGAATACATCCAGAAAATCCTCCAGCGCAATGCGGATCTCGCCCCGCTCCCATTTCTGAATGGTGCGCTTGTCCCGCCCCAGCATATCCGCAAGCTCCTGCTGGGATCTGCCCGCCACGTTCCGGGCAAAGGCAATGGCTTCCCCGATTCGGTTCCGGTAGTTGGTCATATTCTTTCCCTCCTGACACACACTTGTCCACCAGGCATTCCAACGTCTGGCGACATAAAATACTTTCCTCTGGATAAAAGGATACTGGTTTGTCCCGCCTTCTGTCAAGAGTCGTGAATTCAATCCATTTACGTCAAATTCTTGTAAAATGTGTCAAACATGCCGGACAGCCGCCTTTTTTGCAGCGATTTCGCCGCTCTGTGGGGCAGCCGCTCCCTGTCTTAAACAACGTTCGAGCCATTTTGTCCTTTTTCACCTGCCGGAGGCGGCCGGATGTGTCAGGTACACCACGCCATGCAACGCAAAATATTTTTTGAAAAAAATTCCTCTTCGGCAAGTTTTTCCCAGCGCATCCGTTTCCATACACGCAAAAACCGCCCATAGCTGTCAAAAACAGCCATGGGCGGGTGCTTTTTCTTTATGCCAGTTTATTCAGCCTTACGGCAACGTAGGGGTCAGGGAGCTTGAGCTCGTCAGCAAGGTCGGCTTCAGATTCGTACTTCTCCGCCGCCATGCCCACCACAACGCTGCACACGTCAAAGCGTCCGGCGGGCGAAAGGGCCGTGACCTTGGCTTCTCCATCGGCAATGGCGGTCACCACGCCATCCGCATCCACGGTAACGACACCCGGGTTGCTGCTGACCCATGTAATGGGCACGCTGCCGCCGCCTTCCACCGCAACGGTGGCCGTCAGGCGCTCCTGGGTGCCCACGATGCGGAGCAGCAGGTCACTCTTGTTCAAAGTCACCTTGCCGATATCCGAAGTCACCGTGACGCTGCACCGCAAAGCCTGGCCGTTGGAGACCATTGCCGTGATGGTGGTGGTGCCCGCCGCCTGAGCCGTGACAAGGCCCTTGTCGCTGACCGTAGCCACCTCAGGGTTGCTGCTCATCCACTGGTAGACATAGAGAAAGGAGTGGTCGCTGTTGGTCAACTGGAGCTGATGGGTGGGGTGCAGGTCATTGTACTGCAGCACAAGGCTCAGGCTGGTGGTATCCAGCGTGGGCTTTTTTCTGGCTGATTCTTCATTTTTGCGGGTCACGGTCACCTTGCAGGCGGCACGTTCGCCGTGGTCGGAGATGGCGGTGATGATGGCAGTGCCTGCATTGCGGCCCGTCACCTTGCCGTCGCCATCCACCGTGGCAACATTGGAGTTGCTGCTCATCCAGACGATGAAGTAATAATCGCTCTGGCCGCTGGTGTACAGGTAGCCCTTGGGGCGGGGGTCATCATCGGTGATCTCCAGCTCCATCTCGGTCAGCTCCAGTTCCAGCTTGGAGCCGGTTCCGGTCAGGCCTGTCAGCACACCGGGCGCGGCCTGCGCGGGCAAAGGGGCAGCCAGCAGGGCCCCGCTCAGAGCCAGCAGGGCCAGAAGCCGCCCCGCGGTTTGGAATTTCCATTTCATTGGGTCGAACTTCCCTCCTTGTTTCATCCCATGGGATCAAAGGAATGCCGCACACATGGAAAAATTTCGCGTCCATGATTTTTCTCACTACTGATTCATTTTACACGTCCGGCCAATGTGGGTCAAGTTCTTCGCCCAAAGTGCTGTGCTTTCGCACCCGATTTCGTCGGGAATGCCAGTTTTTCCGGAAAATTTTGTGCAAAAAGAACGCCGCAGTCCCGGCGTGGGAGCTGCGGCGTTCCGGACAGGATCAATAATTGTGCTTTTTCAGCTCAAAGTAGCTCTGGGGATGTGCGCAGACCGGGCACTTCAGGGGAGCCGACTTGCCGATATAGGTGTAGCCGCAGTTCCGGCACTGCCAGACCTGCTGCTCTTCCCGGGCAAAAACCGTGTTGTTCTTCAGGTTCTCGGCCAGCTCACGGTAGCGCTCCTCGTGCTCTTTCTCGATCTGCGCCACCATGGTGAACAGGGCAGCCAGCTGGGTAAAGCCCTCTTCCTTGGCCTCTGCGGCCATCCGGGGGTACATCTCGGTCCACTCGTCGTGCTCGCCGCCGGCTGCCATTTCCAGGCAGGTCATGGTATCGGGGATGGAGCCGCCGTTCAGGGCCTTGAACCACATCTTGGCGTGCTCCTTCTCGTTGGCAGCCGTCTCCTCAAAGATTGCTGCCAGCTGCTCATAGCCCTCCTTCTTGGCCACGCTGGCGAAGAAGGTATACTTGTTGCGGGCCTGGCTCTCGCCTGCAAAGGCTTCCCACAGGTTTTTCTCGGTCTTGGTACCCTTGAGTTCCATATTCGTGCTCTCCTTTTGTTTGTGCGGTGTATCATTTCGCCGCCGGTGACCGCCGGGGCGTTCCTTCTGCACTGATTATACCAGAGTTCCGAATTGAAATCAAGAATAATTCCTATTTATTTTGAGAATATCTCTCAGTTATGCTGTTTCAGGGCGCAGACCGCAATGCTCAAAGCACTCCATGCCGCCTGATACATCAGGACAGCTGCCACCGACAGGGTGCCGATGCTGCCCGCGTAGGTCAGCAGAACACCGATGACCACCGAGAACCAGACCGAGACCATCTGCACCGTGGTGGCGCTCGTCTCGGCGTTCTGGGCCTTTTCCGCCGCGCGCAGGCCGCCGATCAGGCTGGCAAAGCCCTTATCATGCAGCATACAGCAGCGGGCCGTCTCGTCCGGCTGGGCAGGGGTCAGCGCGCTGCACTGCTCCTGATCCAGCAGGGTGATCATCCCCTCGGGCAGATGATAAGCCTCAGTGATGTGGCGGGCCGTCAGGCTGGGGTCCTCACAGGTGACCAGCAGGCGGATGTTCTCCCGCTGCAGCACCTCCAGCCCGCGGGCGGCGTTGCGGCCGCCCACATAGTGGAGCACGAACATGGCGTGCAGGCTGCCAGAAACAGCCAGATACAGGATCTGCAGCGCGCCGTTTTGGGAGTGCTCATCCTCATACTCCTGCTCGGGCAGGGGCACGCCCTCCCGCTCCATGTACAGCCGGTTGCCGATGAGCACCCGGTTGTTATCGCACCAGGCGGCAAAGCCAAGGCCGTGGTGGACCTCCAAGTCCTTCACAGGGTACAGGATCTCGGTGCGGTCCTCGATGATCTGGCGGAACAGGCCCCGCAGGGTCTCGCAGCTGTGGTTGAGGATGCTGGCCGCATAGAGGATGGCACGGTCGATGCGGCCGCCCTTGAAGATGCGGATATCCTCCAGGTTCACGCTGTCGGCGGTAAAGAGCTCGTCGGCATCCACCTGCACGGTGTCCACACCGCCCAGCTCCTCAATGGCAGCCCAGCCGGGCACCACGGCACCGGCGGCTGCTGCGGTCTTTTGCAGGCGCAGAGAAGCGATGCCCGCAACCAGGGTGGAGGACAGCGGTGCACCCATGCAGAGCATGGAGGTCAAGGCTGCAGCCATGCCGTTGGGCCCGCCGCCAAACAGCAGGAACACCAGCCCGCTGAGCACGGCGGCACCCAGCAGGATCAGGGCTGTCTTGCGGGCGCGGCGCTCACTGGCGCGCTCCCCGAAGCTCTGCTCCACCAGTGCCTCGTCCCACTGGACAGGGCGGCTGAGCAGCACCCAGGGGTCTTTCTGATCCAGGCTCCGGGCCAGCACCCGGATCAGGTCCTTATCCCGGACACGGAACGCGCCCTGCAGCCCCTCGGGGGATCGGGCGGCGAGGTCGTAGCCGTTTCTGACGGCAGTCAGCAGGACACGGCTGCCCAGCAGGGCCAGGAACAGGCCCAGTGCGGCCACGCCGGAAAGCAGCGTCCAGCTGGAGTTCTGATAGCTCTGGGCGTTGAGCAGGGCGACCGCAGCCTGCACCAGCGCACCGCAGGCGGCCAGCGCCGGCATGGTGTCTGCACTGGGGCGGCCCTTGAGGCCCTGCAGGCCATCCCGCAGGACAGGCCAGCCCACAGCCAGCGCACCGGCCAGAAAGAGCAGGTTGGCGGCATAGAACGCCGCCGGGGCGATCACGGGGTCAAGGGAGGCCACAGGGGCCAGCAGCCCCTCGGCAACAAGGCCAAAGTGGAGCAGCACCACGGCAAGGATGCCCTCCAGCACACACCGCAGCGTCAGCTCCGCGCCCATCCGGCGGAGCTTTTCCCCCACCTGCTCGGGCGTTTCCGGCTCGGCTTTCTCTTCAGGCTTCTCCTCAGCCTCCGGCGCGGCAGGGGCCGCTTCCTCAGCAGGCTGGGCCGGGGTCTCCTCTGCCGGGGCGGCAGGCCGGGCGGGTGCTTCGTCCTCTTCCAGCCCCATCAGCGGCAGGCTCATGCTGTCGTCCTTGCTGGGGGCCTCGGTGCGGGTAGGGGCCTGCGGCTCGTTCTCGTCCGCGCCCTTGCCAAAGAACTGGAAAGCCGTTTCCGGTTCCGGCTCAACCTCTGGCGCGGCTTCCGGGGCAGACTTTGCCTGCTTTACCGACTGATCCTCGGCAAACACCATGGGGATGGCCGGGCCCTCAGGCACTGCGGGAACTTCCGGCTCCACGGCCAGCACCTCTTCGGGGGCATCCTGCATTTCCTCCACCGGGGCGGACTTGGGGGTGCCATAGAGCATGGCCTTGAGTTCGGCCATCTCTGCATCCTCCTGCTGCTCCTGCGGGGTCAGGGGTTCCCGGCGGCGGGGCGGCTCCGGCTTTTTCTCGGGCTGGGGTACGGGCCGGGGTTCCGGCTTCGGCGCTGCGGGGGCTTCCGGCGCGGTGGGCAGAGCCACAGGCTCTGCTTCCTCCAGCTCTCCGGGCTCCAATGCCAGCTCCAGGCCGGCCTCGGCTTCTTCCTCATGGCCCAGCACGATCTCACCCGTGGGCGGCAGCTCATTCTGCACGGCCGGGGCGGCGGCAGGCTCCTCTTTATCCTTTTCGCGGTGAAAGAGCTTGCCCAGCAGGCTGCCGGTATTCTCCTTTTCCTCATCGCGGCGCTTCATCTCTTCGGGCACCTGTGCCACGCTGGTGCTGAAAAACGTGCGGAACTTCTCGTTCTGCGCATCGATTTCTTCCTGTGTCAGCTCTTTGCGCTTATCATCCTTTGGCATCCTAGTCCCTCCCTGTTCTGGTCACAGCGGTCTGGCCGCTGTTTCTTACTCTGCGGCGCGCTGGCTCTGGATCTCGTACAGGATGATGCCAGCCGCCACCGAGACATTGAAGCTGTCCACACCGGTGCCCTGAGCGGCCATATCCAGCCGCACCACACCGTCACAGAGCTTTTTCACCAGCTGGGATACACCGCTGCCCTCGCTGCCCAGCACCAGTGCGATGGGGCCGGTCAGGTTGTTCTTGCGCAGGGGCACACCGTCCATATCGGCACAGTAGACGAACACCCCCTGATCCTTCAGGCGGCGGATGGTCTCGCCGATGTTGGCCACGCGGGCCACAGGCAGGCGCTCGGCCGCACCGGCGCTGGACTTGATAACGGTGGGGGTCACGGACGCGCCGCCCCGCTTGGGGATGACGATGCCGTGGGCTCCGCACAGCAGAGCGGAGCGCATCACCGCGCCCAGATTGTGGGGGTCCTCGATGCCGTCACTCAGCACCAGGAAAGGGGGCTCCCCCTTCTCTCTGGCAACGTTCAGCAGGTCCTCCACGGTCACATATTCGATCTCGCTGGCAAAGGCAGCCACGCCCTGATGGCTCTCGGTGCCGGTCATCAGGCGCAGCTTGTTGGGGTGCACCCGCTTGACCGTGGCCCCGGCCTCCTTGGCCATGGCGGTATAGTAAGCTGCCACAGCGGGGGCCATGCCCTCCGCGATCAGCACGGTATCCACGCCGGAACCGCTCTTGAGCAGCTCGGTCACGGGATTTTTGCCGTAGACCAGGCTCTCATTCTTGGGCTGCTCCTCCGTGCTGCTGCGGCGGGGGCGGCGCGGCATTTTCTGTTCGTCCATTGATGTGTTCTCCTTCCATTCTATGGCAAGGCGGGCCGTTTGAGCCGCGCCATGGTTTCGTTCCGTTTCAGTTTTACTATATTTTGACACTGATACATTTTAAAGTATAGCATACCCCGGCATTCTTCGCAATGTTTGCCGAAGGTAAAAGTTTTCCACATTCAGCAGGCTATACAATCGGTAATTCGGCTCAAGTTTTTCCACATGTTGAAAACCCGGTGGAAAATGTTCAAAAATCAAGTTTGTACGCCCACTTTCCGGGTGGAATTCCACAGTTTCCACCGAGTTTTCAACCTCCCAGGTTCGACACGCAAACTTTCCGCCGTACTTTTTGTAAAATTCAAGTCGGAATTATGACAATTTTTTGAAGGGAGATCCAGTGGTTTTTGCCAGAATCTCCAACATCAAAATGCCCAATGTGAATTTGTGTTGAAAACGCCGCGGGAACCGCCTTGATTTTATCCTGTAATTGGGGTATACTACCCTTAGGTTCGTTAAAGGATGCGCAATCTTGTATCCAAAACGGCTTTTTCACCCCAAAATGATTTTGCGGAGGTAATGAATAATGTTGGTAAATGCAACCGAAATGCTGATCAAGGCACGCGATGGCCACTACGGTGTGCCCCAGTTCAACATCAACAATCTGGAGTGGACCAAGGCAGTCCTGACCGCCTGCGAGGAAATGAAGAGCCCCGTTATCCTGGGTGTCTCTGAGGGTGCAGGCAAATACATGACCGGCTTCAAGACCGTTGCCGCCATGGTCAGCTCCATGGTGGAGACCATGGGCATCACCGTTCCCGTTGCCCTGCACCTGGACCACGGCACCTACGAGGGCTGCAAGGCCTGCGTTGAGGCCGGTTTCTCCTCCATCATGTTCGACGGCAGCCACTACTCCATCGAGGAGAACGTGGAAAAGACCAAGGAGCTGGTCGCTCTGGCACACTCCAAGGGTCTGAGCATCGAGGCCGAGGTCGGCTCCATCGGCGGCGTTGAGGACGGCGTTGTGGGCGCTGGCGAGATCGCAGACCCTGCTGAGTGCGCAAAGATCACCGATCTGGGCATCGACTTCCTGGCTGCCGGCATCGGCAACATCCACGGCGTTTACCCCGCCAACTGGAAGGGCCTGGACTTTGAGGCTCTGGACCGCATCCACAAGGCTACCAACAACATTCCTCTGGTCCTGCACGGCGGCACCGGCATCCCCGACGAGATGATCCAGAAGGCCATCAGCCTGGGCGTTTCCAAGATCAACATCAACACCGAGTGCCAGCTGGTCTTTGCTGAGGCCACCCGCAAGTACATCGAGGCTGGCAAGGATCAGCAGGGCAAGGGCTTCGACCCCCGCAAGCTGCTGGCTCCCGGCGCTCAGGCCATCGTTGACAAGTGCAAGGAGAAGATCGAGCTGTTCGGCTGCGCAGGCAAGGCCTGAGCAGAAGCGCATCTCCTGAGCACATTCCCGCCCCATAAATGATATTGCCCCGCTGTTCTGTGCATCACAAAACAGCGGGGCATTTTTTGTAAGCCAGTCCGCAAAAAGGGGGCTGCTGCACCGGTTTTTCCGTGTGCCGCAGCCCCTCTTCTTTACTGGTTCAATTTTGCAAACGCTTCCCGCACATCGCCGGAGAAGTAGAGCGTGCCCAGCGCGCACACAGGGCCGGTGCCCCCAAGGGCGACCGCCCGGGCCACACCGGCTTCAATGGTGGGAGCAGGCTCAGCCCTGCCGCCCCGGGCGCGGATCTGTTCGGCCAGCGTCTCAGCGGGCATGGCGCGGGGGGTATGGGCCGCTACGGTGACGAACTGCCCGGCCAGCGGCAGGAGCAGTGCCAGCATCTCGTCCACATCCTTGTCCGCCATGATGCTGAGCAGGAACACGAACTTCTGCCCCGGAAAGCGGTCCCGCAGGCTCTGCACGGTGGCCCGCATTCCGTGGGCGTTGTGGCTGCCATCCAGCAAAAAGACGGGCGAATGCCGCAGCAGCTCGAACCGGCCCGGCCAGCGCACCTGTTCCAGACCGGCACGGATGGCGCTGTCCGGGATGTTCCAGCCCCGGCTGCGCAGTACCCGCAGGGCCGTAATGGCCGTGGCGGCGTTCCGGGGCTGATAGCTGCCGATCAGGGGCAGGCGGATGCCGTTCAGGCCGTCAAAATCAAAGGTGACAGCATCCAGATCCCCGTCCTCGATGGTCAGCCTGCTGAGGTCCACCACGGTCAGCGGCGCGTGCCGCTCTGCCGCCGTACGGGCGATGACGGCATCGGCCTCGGGCACACCGCCATAGCTCACCACCGGACTGCCCGGCTTGATGATGCCCGCCTTTGCCGATGCGATATCGGCCAGGGTGGGGCCCAGCTCCTTCACATGATCCATGCCCAGCGCCGTGATGACCGCGCACTCCGGCGGGTCGATGACGTTGGTGGAATCCAGCGTGCCGCCCAGGCCCACCTCCAGCACCACAATGTCGCATTTCGTCTCAGCGAACCAGAGCATCCCCAACGCCGTGATGATCTCGAACTCGGTGGGGATATCGGTCATGGCATCGGCAGCGGGCTTCACGCGCTCCACCAGCCGCACCAGCGCCTCGTCCGGGATCTGTTGGCCGTTTACCTGAATGCGCTCGTTGAACCGGTTGATAAAGGGCGAGGTATACAGGCCCACCCGGTAACCCGCCGCCTGCAGGCAGGAGGCCAGCATGGCCGCCGTGCTGCCCTTGCCGTTCGTGCCCGCGATGTGCACGAACTGCAGCCCGTCCTGCGGGTCGCCCAGGCGGTGCAGCAGCTCGCGCACGCGCGCGAGCCCCGGGCGGGAGCCGCGCCACTCCACGCCATGGATCAGCTCCATGGCCTGCTCAATTGTCATATCGCCGCACCTCCCGCGCAAAAAATCAGATGCTGCGATTATACCACGTTCCGCGCAGCGCGGCAACCGGGGTACTTGCGTTTTTGCGCCGCATGGGGTAAACTGTTATTTTAGTGATTTCCTGACGAACGGAGGCGACATATGGAAAATCTGATGATCTCGGCAAACGCCGTGCTGCCCATGTGCCTGGTCATGGCGCTCGGCTACGGCACGCGCCGCCTCGGCTGGCTCCGCCGTGAGGAGATCTCCACCATCAACAAGATCGCTTTCCGTATTTTTCTGCCATGTTTGCTTTATTATAATATATATTGCTCCGATCTGTCCGGCTCGTTTGACCCGCTGCTGATGGCCTATGCCGTGGGCGGCGTGCTGCTGACGTTCGGCCTCGCGCTCGGCTACACGCTGCTGACCGAAAAGCTGCCGGAGCGCCGCGGCGTGCTGATCCAGGGCATGTTCCGCAGCAACTACG
>ENA-OZFH01000942-OZFH01000942.1-human-gut-metagenome-genome-assembly--contig:-NODE-942-length-10441-cov-4.797901_pt1 | contig 10441 bp, 17 predicted proteins | sample MGYA00245073_ERZ653619 | MGnify/ENA primary metagenome ERZ653619 (study PRJEB26926, sample SAMN06165178) | human gut metagenome | biome: ENVO:00009003; feature: ENVO:2100002; material: ENVO:00002003...
GATCGGTCTCGTGGGCTCGGAGATGTGTATAAGAGACAGTCAATGTTCTCTGCTTCCAGAGCCGCCAGGAACCGGACGACCTGCTTTGCATTTTCCGATGTGACGGTGCATCCAAGATCGGCCAGGACGGTGATACCTCTTGCTGTGAATATTGTTGATCGCGGGAAGATAGCCCTGTGCCAGGATCCATCTCTCTTGAAGGCGATCTCTATCTTTTCCTCTCCGGACTCAATGCTCCGGAGACGCTGCGTTAATATGATCGGAGTCCTGCAGACCATCTTTGGTGTGTACTGCTTCTCATCGATGTGGCTGATCCCTTTATCTGAATATATCCAGCTCTCTGGCTGTCTTAAATTCACCGGGGCTCCCTGTATAGCTTCCGGGATTTCTTCCGGAGCATCCAGGTCGATCTTCTCTGCATTTTTGATCAGCTGCAGAATCTTCTTCTGTGCTTCCTCTTTTCCGAATTTGACATAGACATCTGACGGGTCTTTGCATCCCTGGATCCTGCTGCAGGAAAAGCGGTATATTTCTCCGATGAATCCGCCTTCTCTTAATCCTGCCAGCATTTTCCGGAGGAACGTCTCGCCGCCCTGATCCGGTTCAACGTGCAGGTAAATCTTTAAGTCCTGCAGCATGGCTGCCTGGTGCGGCTTGAACATGGACGCCCCTGGAACGCCCAGGCAGCTGATACCCATGTACCACATTGACTGTGAGTCGGATTCTCCTTCCACCATGGCCGCATAGCCTACGCTGCGGATCTCCGGCAGTCTCCATTCTCCGTACAGCCCGATCTTTCCGGAAGAGCCATATTTCCACCGGAAGTCCTTATGTGCAAAGCGCTTTCGATAGGTTGATTCTTTCCGGTTCTCGTCCAGATACGGGATTTTCATGTAAGAAGCACCGGCTCGCTTATCTTTGACGGTACTTAAGAAACACTCACTGGCCAGCCATTCTTCCGGGAGCTTTTTCTCGAAGGCATACTGTGTTAAACTGTAGCTTTTTTTCTGCGCTTCCAGTTTTTTCTGCTCTCCGGTGTCAACTCCATATTTTTCCATGATCTTTGCATAGGCTTCCTTTGTATCGCAGCCATTTAACTCTGCATAGAAGTCCAGGAAGTTTCCGCCGCGGTCTTCTGCGAAGCAGTGCCATTGTCCGGTCTTTAAATTCACCGAGAAACTGTTGTTGCTGTCATCGTGGAAAGGGCAGAGACCTATCAACTGATCACCTGTGATCTTCGCTTTCTTAATGACGCCATATTCACTTTTGTAATCGACTATGCTGTCGAGGTCCGCCATTTCCGTATTCATGTTGCCCTCCTACAAATCGAGGGGGATAGGGGCCTGAGCCCCCCCCTGTTGTTTACTGGTTAAAAGGTACGTCTTCTGTGATAGCTCCGTCCACATCCATGAATCCTTCCTTGTCAACCGGTGCGGAGCTGCTGCCCTGGTTGTAATCATCTGGAGTGATCGCTACGTCTTTATATTTTTCCTTCAGTTCTTTTCTCATGGCTGAGGTTGTTGGCCAGATGTCTTTTGGAAGGATACCGGCTTTTTCGATGACCACTTTGCTATATTTGATTCCGCCGCGATTTACTGCAGTCTCCAGTTTCAGGCGAACCACCATCTTGCTATACGGGATCTTCTGAATTCCCATGATCTTGGCCAGCTGCTTATTTACATCCTTGATAGATGTCGGCGGAACGCTGAGAAGATAAACGCCCGGTTTCCCGGAAATAAGAAGGTACAGACGGCGGATGTTCTTGCATGGCTTTCCGGATCCATCATCTGCATACTGGTTCAGAGGGCAGTTCTCACAGGTCTTGACCTCTCCAGTATCCAGATCGACTCCGGTCTTTCCGTCCATGCTGCTGCATTTCGGAATGTTCGGGGAACCGTCTTCCGCGGTAGCTCCGAATTCACCCTCCCAGTAGGAGTTCATTCTGTGAGTAAAAATGATCACCGCTTCGATCTCTTTCTCGATATCCGGATCATCCGGATCATCTCCCTCAACCTCGTAAGCCTTGCCGCCTCCGGACGGGATTTTGATGTGCTTGCAGGAGATCCCCTTCACATCGTCCAGATCGTCCATCTCATCTTCCAGCTCTGCCAGGAGTTCCTCGTCCATGCCTTCCATGCCGGTTACAATCTGAAATGAATCAACAGTTGCCAGTGCTGTGTTCTTCTTTTCTGCTGCCATTATTCTTCATCCTCCACTTCTTTTTTGAGATTAATACTTTCGACCACCTGGCACTTATCTACAGAGCTCAGGCGATACTGGTTCAGAAAAACCCTGTCTACGGTACTGGTGACCAGGTACTGTCCTTTTGTTCCTTTGAATACGCAGAGGATGTTCTCACTTTTCTCAGCTTTCTTGGTACTGAGAAGCAGGAGGTCTCCCTCGTGGATCTCGTTTCCGAAGCTGTCGGTGAACTCCTGGATTATCTGCTGTTTTACGTTAATTCCTGCCATGGATGTTTTCTCCTTTCAGTTCATTCAGTCTTCCATCAAGTACCGCTACTGCCTGTTCCAGGATGATCCGTTCAAGTATGGGATCTCCATCACACATTTCTTTCGTTACAAGCATGATACTGGTTCCCATCGGGGCACCCATAAAAATTGGATTAACATGGCCAGTGAAGAAACTCTTGCAGGCGATGCCATGATCTTTTCCTTCTGATGATACTTCCGTTACAGCGCATCCATACACTGCATGGCTTTCTACTGTCTCTACTTTTCCATCTGCACATGTGATTTCCACTTTTACGTCATTCTGCATCTGTCTCTTCCTCCTGTACTTCTTCCGGATCCTGCTCTGCTGCTTCTTCAAACTCTCCGTCCTGTTTATCCAGGTATTCCTCGATCGGTGTTGTCTCGTTCTGCGCTACAGTGTACAGATCGTTCATGACCTTATCTGCATTGGCTGCCAGCTTCACTGCCTCGAAGGCGACCTCGATAGCTGAGTTCTTCAGACTGCTGGCCGCGCTGATCGCCTCGCCGCTTCCTGCTGGAAGGATACGCAGGAACAGCTTCATGTCATCGCTGACTTTCTTCATTGCAGAATCCAATGCCACCTTGCCCTCAGCGGCGATTCCGTATCCTTCATGGTTACTTTCTACGGTCTTGCGGTTTTCAGCGGCTACCTGGCGGCAGGCAAACTCTACGGCAATGCCTACGTTGTCCTTCAGCTCCCGGTCTCCGGAAAGCGTTACATCAAATTCCATCTGTTCATATCCCATTTTATTTTCCTCCCTTGGCTTTCTTTAAAGCACTGCTTGTCTGCTTCCTTCTTAAGATGTCCGTCTGGTCAAACTGACTGATTACCTCCGCCAGCTCTTCCGGAAGCTCGCCGTTCTCTTCTACCAGGGCATTCATAGCGCTCTGAAGGGAACCGGCATTGACTGTCTCTTTGATCAGATCAGCAAAACCCTGTTCTCTCAAGACCTCGAAGAAATCCAGGCCATTGGCTGCCAGGTATTCCTCTGATCTCTTTGAATACTTACTCTTGATCTGAAGGCTGAACATGTAATCCCCCGCTGCGATTCGCGGGCAGTCATCATCGATCATCTGCTGCGCGATCTCCTGCTTCAATGCCTCGATCTTCGCGTTGTTATCTTTGGTTTCTTCTGCCAGGGATTCCTTTTTTTCCAGGAGTTTCTGGTAATCATTCACCATGTCAATAAGTGCCATTGTTCTTGTCCTCTCTTTCTTAACTTCTCTGTCTGCCGAGCTCATTTTGCCCGTCTGGCTCGTACTTCAGTTCTATGGATTTCACGTCCCCGGCATCATCCGTATGGACTTTCATGTCTGTAAGGTTCATCTGTTCCACAATGTCTTTCAGGGGCTTCGTATATACGTCATTCAGTTTCATTTTCTCTCCCTCCTGTGAGTTCTATCTCTTGCGTGATGGCCAGCCGCCAGAATACCTTCTGCCATTCTGGTTCCTCCTTATGTTCTGATTTCCAGGGCCAGTGTCACATACTGCGAGTTGAGGCTGTCGAGGAGCTTCAGACACGTCTCCGCTCCGATCAGTTCCAACTCTTTGAGCAGGTAAATCTTCGCCCTCGCAGTTATGTACTTCTGGTTCAATTTCAGGAGCGCATCCTGGCTCTTGGTATTTATTTTTACTGAGTCCATTATCTTCTGGACAGTTTCCTGAACCGTTTCTGCAGATATGTTCTTTCCTTCTTCCATGTCTTCCTGCGACCTCCCTTCTCATTGGATATCCATGCATCTTAAGCCAGTTATTGCTTTTTCCTTCCGGAGCTTCCCGGATCCTACTGACCGCGCATCGGGCGGCCAGTAATACATCTAAGGCGTCGTTCGCAGATATCCCCGCTTTTGCCATGTTATTAAATACATCGGTTATCGCCTCAAACTGATCTGACAACCATTCACACATGAGACCTGCGGCTTCTCTGAACTTTTCGCCTGCTTGCCGTAATTTGTCATTATTCATTAAAAGAAATCCCTCCAGTTATCTACGACCGTCTTGGCCATGTCCTCTTTGCGGCTCAGTGCTTTGCTGATCAGCTCGTCGATGGTTCCTTCGATCTCCAGGTCTATGTATGTGCAGCAGTTCCTCTGGCCGATTCTGTGGATACGGGAGAGGCTCTGGCTGTACGTTGCGTAGTTGAAGTTCTTGCTGTAATAGACGCAGGTATCTGCAGCTGTCAGTGTGATTCCGGTACCGGCGGTATCAATCTGTCCGATAAAGAGAACTGTTTTCGGGTCCTCCTGGAACTGCTTCACAATGTCGCCTCGGTCCTCTTTCTTAATGTCACCATAGATGGCCACCTGCTTCAGCTCCTTCGGCAGGACCTTGTCGGCCAGCTCCATGATTGCTTTTACCTCTGCGATGAACCTTGCGAAGATCACCAGCTTCTTTCCGGATCCGATCACATAGTCCTCGATGATATCTGCCAGGGCATCCAGCTTGGCCCTGCTTACCAGCTGCGGCTTCTGCGCGTCATCCTGAACCAGGAACCCTCCGGCCAGCTGCTGCAGGCGGAGCAGCCTTGTCAGGACTGTGGTCGCGGTAATGTGGCCGCCTCCGTCCAGCTCTGCGTAGCTGTCCTTTTTAATTCTCTCGTACAGGTTCTTTTCCTTCTGGCTGAACTGTATCTTCCTGGTCTCGAACGTCTGCTCCGGAAGGTCCAGGGCCTCGTCTTTGGTAACTCTGAAGGCGATGCTGTGTTCTTTCTTGATCAGGCCTTCCAGGTCCTTGTATCCGACGATCTTCTTGTTTCCATAGCCGCCCATGATAGCGTACCGGCCGCGGAACTTGAAGAAGTTATCTCCAAATACGGTTTTGTCCAGGAAGCGGTACTGTGACCAGATGTCAATGGCTGCAGTCTGGACTGGAGTTCCGGATAAGATCAGTTTATATCTGGCCTGATCTCCCAGCTCATGCATGGCCTTGCTCTGTGCTGCATCGTATGTTTTGATACGCTGGCTCTCATCTGCGATCACCATGTCCGCATCGAACTCTTTGAGTTTCTCCAGGATCTCTGGCCGCCAGGTTGATTCGTAGTTGATCACCGCGACCTTCAGAGCCTTGAATGGAAATTTCAGAAGGTCATCGATCTGCTTTATGCGCTGCTTCTTTTCTCCCAGGAGCGTCTTGCAGGTATACTTGAATTTTGCGTACTCCTGCAGCTCCTTTGGCCATACAGCCACGACGGAGGTCGGTGCCACAATCAGAAGACGTTCGACCTTTCCCATCTGGTAGCCGGCGCCCGCGATCGCGATCGCTGTCAGCGTCTTTCCGCAGCCCATTTCAAACAGCAGACCGAAACCTTTGTTTATATTCTGCATTTAATTCTCCTTGAATCTTTGTTATAATTGTGTCATCGGGGGGGCTTCGCTGAATTTCACATCCTGCATCGCCTTGTGTCTTGCCAGGACCTCTGAAGGTTTCATGCTGTAGATGTCTTGATATTCAGTGTCATTCCCTCTGTAATATCTTTTCATGTATGCCGGGTTCATAAGCCGTTCATACTTTCCCCTGGTGGCCAGTGCCGATCTGTCCAGCTTCTCTGCGATTTGTTCCCATGAATATCCTTTTTCGACCATATCACAAAGAACCTCTACCTCGGATTCTGCCCACATACGGGTCTTGCTTTTGACAGGGCGCTCTTTGATCTGAAGATCACAAATCCTGCGCTTGACCGCACCTTCTGTCTTCCGGAGCTCCCTGGCCAGTTCCCTGTATCCGTACTGATGCTTTGAAAGCATACGCCTCAGCTTCTCATCTTCTGACTTTGTCCAAGAGGTGTTATGTCTCCCGACCTGCTGACCTCTTTCAAAGTCCGCCTTGCGTTTCTCTTTTACCCATTCCGGTTCTGCTCCCAGGCTTAATTCCTCAAACTTGGAAAAATCCAGGATCATTCGATTCTGTTCGGCCCATTGCCAGAATTCTTTCGGATCAACCACTTGAAACCTGCAGGCATTTGTTCTGTGCCAGTGTACCGGCAGTCCTGCTTTTATCAGGCGTCCTGTTATGTATGACTCCATGCTCTTTGTGCCGTATATGGTATTCATCAGCTGGCTTAACGAAACCCGGTAGTCATTTTCCAGGTGTGCTCCGCATCCCAGGCGACGTCTGCGGTTATTTATCGCTTCCACGCTGCGACCGAGCTTCTTTGCTAATGCAGGGATTGAAAGGCTTCCCCATTTGTCCTGAAGAAAGGCATCCTCTTCCGGAGTCCAGTTCTTCTTTGCCCTAGGTGCCGGCTTAAGTCTCCGGTCTGTCTTCGGCTCTGCCCTTGGCTTCTCTGTTGTCTTCACTATCTAAGCCCTCTTTCTTTCGTTGGCTCTGCGCGTCTGTGAGTTCTCTCATAATCGACGCATCTCGAATCTTCAAATGCATCTATGAACATCCCGGCAGTTTCTTTCTCGTAATTTCCGCAGAGCCCTCTGTAGTCAATGTCTGTTCTTACTCTTTCAAAGAAATCTCTGAATCTATCTTTTCGATAGTCTTCTTCAAATTCTTCTGGTACTTCTATCTGAATCCTCATCCTTGCCCTCCATAATTTCTTTCCACAATTTTGCTGTTTCAAAATTGTCATAAATCGATGTAATCTCAATGTCCCTGAGTCTGAATCTCCTATGCTTGCTGGTTTCACAACTGATCACCGAAAATTTTCCATGCTTATTGACAGAACTATTGATCATGTAAATTCGCCCTCTTATGCAGACAAACTTGCCTTTTTGAATTTCATGTTTCCTTGCATTTACTTTGTAATAGTCCCAGTCAAATTTTCCATCGTCTTTGAGCCTTCCTAATTCGTAATAATTAGACGCTTTATGCAGGTAATATCCTTTGTCGGTTCCTCCCATCTGAGCATATGTAAATCCAAAACAGTGGCACTCTACACAGTGATCACACGTCGCGGCAAAGCTGCAGCCTCCACAGCACCTGTTATCCTTGTAAACAGGACATTGCGGCTGATCTTCCGGAATCTTGTATTTATCATTCTTATGCTCATTTCTTGTCTTGATATTTGGACATATAAAAACGGGTTTCGCATATTCCGGATGTTTCAGTTCATATTTGTTGATAACGAACTTTAAAATATCAATCACTTTTTTCAACATTCGTCTTCAGCCTCTTTGTATTCTTCTCTTGATATGATCCTTACGTTTTCCAGTGAAACCCCGCACATATCTGCTGTTACTTCTCTTTGTCTGCCTGCATACTTAGCGAAGTCCATTTTCTGCAAGGCATTTGCTGTAATTCCTATGATTGTGGCAGCATATCCGATTGAATCCTTGCCGCCGTACAGCTCTGCGTCCTTTATCTCGAAGTAAATTCCGAGTGACATTACGTTGTTCATTGGGCGGCTCCTTTCTTCAGTGCGCACAAGGTGCAACATGCTCCATCCAGATTGCTGCTATAAATTACTCCTGCGTCTTCAGGCCTCTCCCAGCAGTAGTCTCCACAAATCGGGCAATGGATTTTCTTCCATCCGGGCTTTCCATCTGGACAACTCTCTAAGCGTGGCATGCATAGCCAGCCGCCTCTGTCTGTTGGCTTCCTTGGCTCAATCTTTACCATTGATAGGGCCCTCCTTCTTCTGGGTCTCAATGAATCCGAAGGTCATGAGTGCCATGTTGGCTGCTCTTACCTGGTGCTCATAGAGGTTCTTGGTTACTGGGTATTTATACAAGGGTTCCGGATGTTCCCGGGTCCGTTCCTGATCTACCGCCTCCTGGACCGTATTCATGCGGATTCGTTCCGCTTCGATGGACGGAGGGAGATGTACGAGGGTGGACAGTTTATTCAGCAGTTCTGCGCTGGCGATTCCTTCATACATCTGCTGTCCTCTGATCCATCGCATCTGGTTCCAGCTCTTGATGATCGTCTTCTGAATGGCATCGGCTTCAATGATCCGTACCATTCCGTCTGTCAGTGCCATCTTCATTCCTGGATGCCCTCCTGCTGCAGATACGCTTCTCTCTCGCTCATCATCGATTCGTATTCCTCCTGGGTGTACTGCTGTCCGTTCCAGTAGGTTCTTTCGATAGGAGCTGCCGGAGCTTCGTATGGATCGTTTAAGATCATGTACAGGAGCCCCCCTGCTGTCAGAACTGCTGCACCTATGCAGATGGCCGCTTCCTTCAGGAGTCTCTTAAGCCGAGCGTTTCTGCGGCGTTTCCTGTTCCGTTCTCTCTGTTCCATCCCTCTTTGATACCTGTTTGAGCAGGGACTCTGTGAATCGTTTCTCATATCCATCTGTGTACTGCACCTCCATCTTTATGTTCATAGTTACCATCCTTTCTGAATGTACTTGACTTACCGGAAGGGTTTTATTATGCTCTCTAGGCTTGGCTGGGTCCGGTAGTCTGTGACAGGTTCTCCAAGGCGATTGAAGAACCTGTCCGCTATGCTCCCTGAGTTTTGTGTGGGGTAGCCGTATAGCCGTTGCCTGCAGTGCTGATCGTTTCAGGTCAGCCATCCGGGGTTAAATCGCACCCACCAGTCCATGCTCCGGATGTTCTCTCTCTGGTGTTCTCATCTGCCTCCAAGCCGGGATTTTTTTACTAGGGTCTGCGCTTTCCACCCCTATTACGACGGCTCTCCGCAGGCATCGGATTCCCCGCCGAGTGGATTTATCTGCGTCGGCTCCACCATACCTGGGTTTTTAAAGAGGCCCCGCTTCCCTCTATACTTTATTTAGTTTTAAGCGATAGCCGGTTCGTCAATTGCTCTCTGAGCTTCCATGCCGGCCATGAAGATGTTTGTGGCTTTTACTACTTCAGCTCGTTTTTCTTTTGGCACCGCCGCCAGCATCTTCATGATGGTTTCAGCGCTTTCGAGCTGTTCGGTTGTGTATCTTCTCTCTGCCATCTTGGTTCCTCCTTTCGTTGGTGCGTTGTGTTTTGTTGTCTATGCCGTTATTATATGTTGACATAAGCGTGTTTGTCAATACTTTTTTGTTGCCTACGCGGTTTTTTGTTGACAATGCGGTATTTATGTTTTATAATTCAAGCCATAGGAGGTGAAAAAAATGACGATTGGAGATCGAATTAAAAAGATTCGTCGAGAATTTGATCTGACGCAGGAGGCTTTCGCTTCCAGAATTGGATCTGTACAGAATACGATTACCGGTTATGAAAGCGGACGAAGAAACCCGTCAGCTCCAGTAATCTCTCTCATATGTAGGGAATTCGGAGTGAATGAAGAATGGCTTCGAGATGGAATTGGTGATATGCGTGTTCCGGATCCAGACAACGAGTTGGAAGCCTTGGCGAAAAAATATAAATTGACTGCTGCTGATCAGATGCTGATTGAAAAATATGTCAGTCTGAAGGCAGACACCAGAAATGCGATCCTGGAGTTCATGAAGGATATTGTTGCTTCTATGCAGGAATCCGCAGGGGACTATTCAGATATCCCTGATACGCCGGAAGAACTTGAGCAAAAGTTCCCGCCTCTTAAAAATGAGGACACAAAAGGGGGACTTGGGTAAAACAACCCAGTCCCTCATGTTCGGCCCTTTATCGTATTAGAATTATCTGTGCCCTTTGTGCATTAAGGTTATAATAAATAGTGTGATTGCTCCGATAGTAAATCGCATATATGTCTTGCCGATCTAAGAAAATGTATTTTTTGCTCATACGACTCCCCCTTTTCTGGCCGGAGCGACTGGGCCGACAAACATTATACCTTTGGTACATACCGCAGATATACTGGTAAGTTCTGGAAATACGGGCGCCTCCCTGGTGCTCTGTTTCATATAAATCTCACTCAAAGGAGGGCGTGCTTTATGATGAAAAAGAAAATAGCCGCTTTACTGCTGGCCGGAACTCTTGCAGTTGCTCCGAGCTACGCAGTCATGGCCGAGAACGCTTCCGCCACAGAAGCTCCGGCAGAAGAAAAGAAGGAACCGGTCAAGGATGGAACCTATGACCTGAAATGTTCCGAAGATGATAAGGAC
>ENA-OZFH01000947-OZFH01000947.1-human-gut-metagenome-genome-assembly--contig:-NODE-947-length-10398-cov-4.700764_pt1 | contig 10398 bp, 10 predicted proteins | sample MGYA00245073_ERZ653619 | MGnify/ENA primary metagenome ERZ653619 (study PRJEB26926, sample SAMN06165178) | human gut metagenome | biome: ENVO:00009003; feature: ENVO:2100002; material: ENVO:00002003...
ACGCGTAAGATCGTCGGCAGCGTCAGATGTGTATAAGAGACAGGTTATACCGGGTTACGCACAAATCCAATTCTATCAGCATGTGCGTTCGCGCGGAGACTGGGACTACAAATACCATTTGCCCGATTGGGCGAAAGACGTTTCCGGTTTTTCTGCATTTGGGTTAAACATGACCGCAGCAGATCTTGGAAACCTGAATTATGGCTTTATCGGATCAACATTAGGATTTTCAAGAAAAACTCTCCTTGTTGCGGCTGGATTTGTCGCATTAAGAGAAAATGGAGACAACGATGGCTGTGAGTATTACTATGACGGAAAAGACGACAACTTTTTTATCAACCTTGGGGTTGGTATACATTACTTCATGGAACCTGCATCTTTTGCAAGCGGAGAATTTTCCGATTGGATGGTAAATGCAGGAATAAACGGACGGTTGCTGTTAACAATTTATAAAACAACGAAAGAACTGCGGGGGTCACTATGAAAAGCAAAAAGCATTTGATAATTATTGTTGCGATCACTATGGTTGCCGCAGTTGTTTCGGTACAATTGTGCGGGTGTTTTAGCATAGCTGAGTTTAAAAAGCTCTTTGAGGATTCCGGGCCGCGCGGGTTGTATTCTGCCGGAGTTGCGCAAGACTACTTCAAGCTTCACACCGAGGCACTCGATGCTGCCGCCGACTGGTTCAAGGCGAATCCAAACGTTGTTTATGTGATAAAAGGCGCGGACAGTTCATACGACAACCGAACCTATACAAAAATCGGTGAACTCGGAGTTTTTTCATCCGAAGAATTATCGCAGGACGAGATCAACGGAATCCAAACTTTTGTACAGCCTCTTTTCGATGATCCGCTTATGACATCGGTCAGAAGGATACCTTCACGTTTCGCTGAGTACGTAATGTTTTTCTTCTATTCAAGATTTGGGGACAGTGATTATTTGCTCTGCAAAGAGATTGAACGAACCGGAGAAGGCCGGCTTGTTGACGAATGGTCATATATAGTAGACCAGGTTGATCTCGGGAATGATTGGTATACAGTAAAGTCTACGTGGTAGTTGTAAAAAGCTCTTTGTTGCACGCGCCGTGCGGCAAGCACCGAAAAGAGCTTCACCGGAGGTTCATCCGGCAGTCCCGAATAAACGCTCGTTAAGTCCTATCGCAACGGTTCGGACGCAAAGTACAACTATGATTATGATGCCAACGGCAACATAACCAGGATATGGCGCGGCGATTCAACATTCGAAAATGCAGATGAAAAATTCTCCTACGAGTATGATTCTATGAATCAGCTTGTGCGCGAAAATCTGTACTACGGAGAAAACAATTCCGCGAACTCAACTTACACTTATGCATACGATTCCTACGGCAACATGCTCGGAAAGAATCGCTATGCATACACAACGGGTTCAATTGCGAACAAGTTGATCCCAACCATGCGGGGAGGTAGTTTCAATGTTTAAAAGAAAGATGTTTTTTATGTTTCTGTTTGTTCTTTTCATGGCATTCATTGCAGGGACATTTGTTGTGATTGGCAAAAACAAGCTTCCGGAAACTAAGGCGTTTGATGTGGGCGATTATCAATATTATATTGATAAATTTCCGTCAGAAGATAATTTAGGGTTCATATCCGATCCAAAAGATCTTCTCAAAAAAGTTGAAGTAATTTGGATCAATAAGTATGGAGAACGTATAAAAAAGCAGAAACCCTATCAAGTATTCTATGATAAGGCAAACGGTATTTGGCTTGTTCAGGGAACATTGCGATCCAATATGACGGGTGGTGTTGCAAACATCTTGGTAGATAATGATACGGGCAGGGTCTTAGCACTCTGGCATGATAAGTGATTTATGCCGATAAGCATCTTGCTGTTCCAATATGTATCCGTTCAAAAACAGTACCGACGTTGCTGTTGCTTTCGTGTATAACCGATTTTTTAAAGCAAAGAAACAGATGTACGGTTCTGATTGGCAGGATACATAGGTTTTAATTATTAATAAAACTACGCGAGGAAGGAAAAAGCATATGAATTTCAGAATAACGGATGATGTAAGCGAGCACGATGTCAATGAGATACATAGGATGCTGAATGAATATAATCTTGTTCATCGCGAAAAATCAAAAAATCCCGATAGGGCTCTTTTTTGAAGACGAAAACAGCAGAAAGCTGGCCGGATTGACAGGAGAGATATTCGGAAATTGGCTTTGCATTCAATTCCTTTTTGTCAGCGAACAACTCCGAGGGCAAGGTATCGGAAGCAAGTTACTGCAGGCCGCGAAAAGCGAAGCTAAGCAGCGCGACTGCAAATATGCTTTTGTGGATACTTTTTCTTTTCAAGCTCCGATATTCTACAAGAAGCATGGATATCAGGAGGTTTTCACCCTTGAGGAATATCCGTACACCGAAAAAAGATATTACTACACAAAGAATTTGTTTTGACCTGTATTCATTCTCGGCGTAGAGCCGGCAATGTATGCCGTTTACTGTGCCGTCTCCCTTGCGACGCTGCCGATTTGTGTCATGCTTGGAGTTGCCGCACTCAGCACGACCCTTGCTGTTCGTTTTTTTCCGTTGAGAATAAGATGCCAATATTTATGCGGCAGAATCGCATTTTTTAATGAAGCTGCGGCATCGTCAGCTGCAAAAAAGCCCGGGCAACTCAAAAAAAGTTGGCCGAGCTGTTTTTGAAATCAATGCTCTTTTTTTATTTCATTACCTTTTCCAGCAAGGCTTGGTAACTATCCACCACATCATAAACCACATTTCCGTTGCTGATCGCCTTAAAATGCTCTCTTGCGCAGTGAATTTTCGATTCCTCAATGAGCCGGAGCTGCATGGAGGACATAGAGCCTTTCGTCTCAGCAACAAAGTAGATATGCTTGACGGTACCTTCATAGAAAGCAATCGCCCAGTCCGGATTATAGTGTCCGACCGGTGTTGCGATATAGAAGCTGTCCGGCAGCTTCACATAAACCGCAACATCTGTGTTGGTGTCCAAATCGGTGGCAAAATCACGCTCGTTTGTGGAATCATACACGATATGATCGTATAGATGCCGCTGCGCTTTCATCGCATTTGTGCCGAGCTTGCCCTTGATGGTCGGTTCGGTAAAAATGTCCGTGTCGTAATGTTCATCCAGCACATTGTAGGTGATGTGCTGAATAATTGCAGTTGCCTTTTCATCATTGATCAGGGCGGCTGCTTTGATAATGAACTCTTCCGGATTGAACTTGAACTGCTCAAAAACGGATTTCTCAATGCCGGTCAGAATTGCAACGACTGCTTTGCGCGTCAAGCCTGTCTCTCCGACCAGCTTGCCGATCAGATCATACTTCACGCTGCTGCCCACGCGGATTTGCTTGCTGCTGTCATAAGTAGAAGACTTTGACTTCGAGAATGCACTTCCGTCAAGAAGCGAGTCCTTTGACTTGATCTCATCCATTGCGCCGGTTTCAACTTTGAAAAAGATTTTCGGCACATGAAGATTATTGTTAATAGATGCAATCGCCTTGTTCACAAGCTCATCCGTATCAAAGTCCACCACATATACGGATTTCGGACTGATGCGCTTCCAAAGCGCTTTGAACTCCGGCATGGCAAGCTTGTCGGGATCAACTTGCAGCTCGACGTTCTTGTCGCGGGCATTCTCCGGCTGCATAGCGCGGCCGTCATAGACGGAATCAAGAATATTGATCACAGAATCGCGGCTGTCCGCCACTTCCTCCGCAACCTGAATCGCGCCGTTTGCTTTGTCGGCATAATATTTATCGGTCAGTACGCCCTTCTTGTCGATATAGCCGTTGACAATCAAATCAAAATAAATCGCCTGAGCTGTATCGCCATCCACAACCTGTTCGTTGCCTCCGGCATCCACAATGACCTTGTCCTTGAAGAGGTCGGCAGTAACCGCCACGGGGCGATCCGCAACCGCATCGGCAAGCTCAGTCTGCAAGCCCTTTGCAAAGCTGTCATAGCTCTCACTGGCGATGACGGTCAGAACATTGATGGACTGCACATCATTTCCAAGCACGTTGGCGTCCATGCGCTCGCCGTCCTGATTGACACACAGGCGCAGACCGCGACCGACCTCTTGCCGCTTGCGAACCTCGCTGCTGCTCTGTTTCAGTGTGCAAATCTGGAACACGTTCGGGTTATCCCAACCTTCACGCAGTGCGGAGTGCGAGAAAATGAAACGCACAGGGGATTTTTTCGGATCACGATCCAGAAGCAGTTCCTTGTTCTTCATGATCAGGTCATAGGCGTCAATATCATCGGATGTGCCTTCCTTCTTGTCGGAAAGCTTGCTGTCAGTCATCTTGCCCTTTTTGTCAACGGAGAAGTAACCGGCATGGGTGTCATGGGCGGAAATCGCGTCCAGATAACGAATGTAATCATCGTCACCGGCTCTCAACTGCATAGAGCCTATGATGTCGTTGTATTCTTCCTCAAACATATCCGCATAGATGCCGTTGAACGGATGCCCAGCCTCGTCGTACTGCTTGTACTTTGCAACCTCGTCGATGAAGAACAGCGACAGAACTTTGATGCCCTTATGGAAAAGCTGACGCTCCCGCTCCAAGTGAGAAAGAATCGTTTCGCGTATCTGAATGCGTCGGAGCTGGTCTTCGCTGACCTTACCGATCACATCTCCGGCAAAGATTTTGATACCGTTCAGGAACGCTACGGAGTTGTCGCGTCCGTCGATAGACTTGACCACAAAGCCGACCTTGTACTCGTCAAGATTGCCGGAATTGTCATAGAGATTGTAGCCGATGCCCACCGTTACGTTCTTCTGGCGAATGCCCTTCGCACCCTTGCAGTCAAACTGAATGGAAGCAGTCGGGTTCTTCTCCTTCGAGACGTTGATGCTTTCCAGATAGACGAAGCCCTCGGTTGCCGTGCTGCCGGACTCTGTGATGCCCTTGACGGCAATTTTCTTGACCAACCGCTTGTTGTACGCTTCCATCGCATCAAGGCGATAAACCATGTTATAGATGCTGTCCGACTTGTGAGTCGCGGAGTAGCGGAGTGTCAGCAGCGGACAAAACTCTTTCAGCCGTTCCTTCGTCTGTTTTCCTTCGACCGACTGCGGCTCGTCAATGATCAAAATCGGGTTTGTCTTTGCGATAATGTCGATTGGGCGGCGGGAACGGAACTCGTCCAGCTTCATGTAAATACGCCGCGCGTCCTTACCCTTGGCATTGAACGCCTGAGAGTTGATAATCATGACATTGATGGCACTGTCCGATGCAAAGCGGTCAATTTCCGTGAGCTGGGCAGAATTATAGATAAAGAACCGGATTTTCTTGCCGTATTCCTCCGCGAAATGCTCCTGTGTCACCTGAAAAGACTTATAAACACCCTCGCGGATGGCAATGCTCGGCACGACCACGATGAACTTGCTCCAACCGTAATGCTTGTTCAGCTCATACATGGTCTTGATGTAGGTATAGGTCTTGCCGACGCCGGTTTCCATTTCAATCGTCAGATTATAACGACCTTCAAGCTTATCAGATGGCTTGATCTGATTCGTGCGCTGCACCTTTTGCAAATGTTCCAGAATCAGCTTGTCGGAAAGCTCCGGCACAATGCGTTCGTTGCGCCAGCCGGTGAAGTCGGCGGCAGTATCATAAATTTTCGATTCATAAGGATCCGATATATCTACGCCTTTAACCTTTTGTTTTTCTATAACGGTACCCTTGTCCATCATATATGTAGGCGTGAGGTACGGCTGCCCGGCAAAGACGTCAACGACCGCTTTTGCCGCATCCGCTTGAAATTTTTGATGTTTGAATTGTAACTTCATAATTTCGTTATTTCCTCCGTGTGGTGTTGGTGAAGTGTGGAGTGTGAAGAGTTGTGAGTTAAGTTACTTTTGCTGTGCGGAAGAAATTGTTTTCGTTGTAGCAGACAGCATTCTTCTCAACTCGTCACAATCGGCGTTGAGCGACTTAAACTCCTGTTCGGACAAATAATCCGTTTCAGTCAGTAATTCCAACCAATACAATGTCTCTGAGCATTCCTTCAATGCGATATAAATCTTCGAAAGGAAGTCCTTTTTACTAATTGCGCACTCCGCTTCCGCAAGATTTGCTCCAATGCTTGTACCGCTTCGTAAAATCTGTTTTGAAAGCACGAACTCTCTTTTTTCTTCGCATAAGTATTGATATAGCCGAACGATCCGAACGGCAAATCTCTTGCTCTTATACCTCGCAGTGTTTTCTGCTTCCATAACTCCACTCTCCACTCTCAACTCTCATAACTCCACTCTCAACTCTCATAACTTCACTCTCAACTCTCATAACTACACTCTCCACTCTCAAAACTTCACTCTTATATCACCCTCACGCACTTGGAAATGTCATTTGCATCCTCCGGCATATAGAGCTTGAAAATCTCGAATACGTTGATCTTCTCAGGGCTGGACGCAAAGCCGGAATCGCGGAAGACGGCGCGGAGCGGTTTACGCTGTGCGATCTCCTTGACCACACTTTCGGGGACATTAGCGTCAAAACAGGCGATCAGGTCGCCGTCGTTGTAGGTGTGGACGGTGCAGCCGCCCAACTGCTCGGACTTGTACGGCAGGGACAGCGGCAGCCCCCAATCGATCAGGCAGCCGAACAGCAGGTCGAGGTCGGTGCGGTCATCCTTGATGTTGGATTCCAGCTGATGGAGAAAGTCCTGATCGTAATCACAGGGCGCGTAATAAACGTCCTTCATGTTGGTGGAATCCAGCTTGAGAACGCGGAAACCGATGTCGAGTTTGGAGTTTGGAGAGTTAAGAGTGGAGTTGTTATTTGCCAACTGCTCTTTCAGAATTTTTTCTCCTGCTCTTCTGATTCTCTCTTTTCCGATTTCACAGATGTTATGTGGAACGCCGATGGTGTCCAACAAATTCACTGCATTTTGAGCAACCTTCTTGGCTTTTTCAGAGGCTTCTTTCTGAGGATCAATCGTTTCGGGAAGTTGGACAAGAATGAACTTACGATGCTTATTCTGCTCAGCGTCCGCTAAGAACATCGCGTGTGCTGTTGTAGCCGAGCCGGAAAAGAAGTCCAAGATAATGTCTCCGTCATCAGTCCCGCAGAACTGGATAATTCGCTGAATAATCTCTTCGTCCTTCGGGTTTTCAAATACCTTGTCGCCCATAAGTGTCGCCAGACGCTTAGAAGCAGCGCGTCCATCTTTGTAGAAGACACTATACGGAACGCTGTATTCTCTATCTTTCAGATAAGATTTTAAGGTCGGAACACCGTTTTCATCCTTTCCAAATTCAACCCGCCCTTGTACAATCCACTCTTTCATAGTTGCTTCATTTGTTAACCATCCACGCGAGGGAATCTTAACCGGCTTCTGTGTAACAGGATGCAGAACCTGATATTTAGGTCCGCCGCCTCCGGGCCAAGAAATATTATCTGCAAAAAAGATTCCGTTCTTATCAACACGACAGTAATGGGAATGATCTTTTGCTGGGTGCCCATCTGGCAGGGATTTATACCAACCTTTTAACTCTTTTTCTATCGAAGTGCAGTCTTCCCCATATACTTTTTTCAAACGTTCATATTCAGCATAAATGTCAGAAAGCCCCTGTTTCTTTTCCCGCCACAGGATTTTATGATCCTTCACCCATAGTGCGTCCTTGAAATAGCACAGGATGTATTCATGTGAGACCGAAATGTACTTGGAGTCATTTTTCCTGCCAGCAGACCAAATAAGCTCTGCGATAAAATTGCTCGCACCGAACACTTCATCACAAATCGCTTTAAGAGTGTTTACCTCATTTTCATCAATGCTGATGAAAATAACGCCATCAGGAGTCAGGAGGTTTCTCGAAAGCAGCAGCCGTGAATAAATCATGCTGCACCAATCGGAATGAAAACGTCCGTTGGTGTCGGTATTCTTGAACAGGCGGTCGCCTTCCTCACTCCACTCTCCGCTCTCAACCTTCCACTCTTCGCTCTCCATCTTAAAATCATCGGCATAGATAAAGTCGTTGCCGGTGTTGTACGGCGGGTCGATATAGATCATCTTGACCTTGCCGAGATAGCTCTCCTGCAAAAGCTTGAGAACTTCCAGATTGTCGCCCTCGATGTAGAGGTTTTCGGTGCTGTCCCAGTCCTTGCTCTCCGCCACGCAGGGGCGCAGCGTCTTCCGAATCGGCTTGTTGGCTTCTACGATTGCAGCCTTCTTGCCGACCCATGTGAACTCGTATGCCTCGTCGCCGTCCACCACGTCCGGCGAAAGCATCTGTTTCAGCATTTCAAAGTTGATTGCCCGCTTGTACACCTTCTTCTCCGGCGTACTGTGTTCCTCGTCCAGCATCTCCGTGATGCAGTTGGGAAACAGGGCGGCAATGCGGTCTATGTTCTGCGCCGTCAAGTCCGGCGATTCCATGCGTAGTTTATCCATTGGTTTTATCCTCCTCTAATGGCTCTAATTTCAGTAAAAAATGCGTAAACAGAATTGCGTTTAACGCTGCTTTTCTTGTAGGATATGATGCATAAAAACCGTGCGCTGCACTATGTCTCCCCGGTACATCTACAATCGTATCCTTCGAAGAATTGCAAGTATACATGATGTAATCATCATAGTACGATTTGAATATCATCGTGTAACCATTTCGTGCAAGAAGCTTAGAAAAATACTCCTTTGTTTTCTTTGTTGTCTTTCTCCCATTATCATGAACTTTTTTACATATGATATCTTCCCACTGAGTGCTCAGAACGATAACGGTAACAGCGTATTCTTTTCTATAATATGCATTAACTGTTTGTCGTAAAATTCTCATCAAACATTCAGACAAACCAAGCTTACTCCATTCTTTTTTTATGTTTTCGAGTTCATGTTTTTTATAGTATTCATAGATTGCACCATCAATCTTTTTTACACGATTTTTGCTTTTACGTGTACCTCCGATAATCTTAATTATATCAATGGTTAACCTCATATCAGCATACAAAATTGCCTCCGGAAACCAGTGTGCATCATACATCTCACGGAAATATATTTTTTTGATTTTTTCTGGGTTGATCCCTGGAATCGAGAGCTCTCGCAGACTTTCAAAAAATGGCGAATAATCGAAAGATTGAAACCATTTATTCGCCAGAGAATCATGTTTGGCAGTTATAGAATCGCACATTCTCTGCACAGACATCATGCTTGTTCGCAACGCATCACTTTTAATCAAAGATTGCAGTTCCATAAACATTGAACTACGGTCAGTATTAATAAAGAACAAGGGTATAGATGTAAGTTCCTGTATCATTTGTTGCATCGCAGGGCTATCTACTTCATCACATAAATTCTGTTGTGCAGCAAATATTTGTTCCGTTGTCTTCACCGTAGAGCAAATTGTTTCCCACATTCTATGTATATCTTCCGATAGTTGAAATAAAGGCTGGGACGCAGAACACAGTTCGTTGCTCATTTCAATGTTCTTAAATATCGATATTGTTTCTTCCTTGCCCTCAATCTTTCCCCGAGGCTCATTATTCATTAATTCATCGTGAACATCGTTCAATGAAGTTCCTCCCATTCTATTCTCAATCTTTTCAGCTCCGCATTTATTTCCATGCGCCGGTTAAGCTGCTTCTCTTTCTTCATCTTGTTTTCCAGCGCGGCGATCTGCTTTTTGAGCTTTTCGCGCGCCAAGCTTTGCGCAACGTTTTCGGCGGCACCGCAATTTGCGTTCCACTCCTCCCCTTGCAGCTCGGCAACCTGTTTAACAAAGTTATCATAAACGGCGTCCAAAGTCAAGCCGTCAATGCGGAGATCAATCTCATTTTCCGGTATCCAGTCGGTGTGATAATATCTATTGACTTTGAAAGCGCTGCTGCCGGAGGCGGCGGCCGACTTGTGGCCGATCCACGCCTGAGCCTTGCCGTCACAGGTCAAAATAAAGAGGATATGGTACGGGATTTCCTTGTCGATTTGTTTCAGCACCGCTTCGTCAAGCTGCGGTCCGTTCAGGCGAATCTCAAGCACTTCAATCTCCGTTACGGCTTCACCCGCCGCAATATTCAGCGTGGACGCCGCCAGCTTGTTCCGCCAGTACACCAGCCGAATTTGATCGATAAACGCACGGCGCAGTGCGGGAGAAACGTCCAGATTCTCGTAAAATTTTTGCTTCGGTATTCTTTTGCCGAATTCAGTAGATGCAGGAAACACTGATTTAATTAGAAATTAGGAATTAGCAATTAGGAATTTTTCGCTCCCGACTGCCAATTACCGATTTCTTTCCCCCTTTCGCTTTTTTGCAATTACCGTGGCCACTTAGAAATTAGGAATTAGGAGTTAGCAATTAGGAATTTTTCGCTCCCGACTGCCAATTACCGATTTCTTTCCCCCTTTCGCTTTTTTGCAATTACCGTGGCCACTTAGAAATTAGGAATTAGGAGT
>ENA-OZFH01000964-OZFH01000964.1-human-gut-metagenome-genome-assembly--contig:-NODE-964-length-10270-cov-4.683994_pt1 | contig 10270 bp, 8 predicted proteins | sample MGYA00245073_ERZ653619 | MGnify/ENA primary metagenome ERZ653619 (study PRJEB26926, sample SAMN06165178) | human gut metagenome | biome: ENVO:00009003; feature: ENVO:2100002; material: ENVO:00002003...
ACGAGATACTGATCGGTCTCGTGGGCTCGGAGATGTGTATAAGAGACAGTTCGGGCACAGGGCGGCCTTTTTATGTGCCGATTTACCCGAAACCGAGTCTTGCATAGAGTTATATTTTGAAATTCATACGCAAATTCATCTGTTAGTTTTAGAAAGTGGGGTCAAACATGAACACGGATATCGTCATCATCGGCGCCGGTCCTGCCGGCATTTTTACCGCGATGGAGCTTCTGCGCCGCGGCAGCAAGGAGAAAATTCTGCTGCTGGAAAAAGGCCATTCCATTGAAACGCGCAAATGTCCCAAGGCCCAGACCGGCCGCTGCATGAACTGCAAGCCGTACTGCCATATTACAACAGGCTTTTCCGGCGCGGGCGCGTTTTCGGACGGCAAGCTGTCCCTCAGCCCGGAGGTTGGCGGCGACCTGCCTCAGCTGATCGGCGAAGACACCGTACAGTCGCTTATTGAATACACGGATTCCATCTATCTGGAGTTCGGCGCGGACGAGCACGTCGAGGGCCTGGAGAATACGGAGGAGATCAAGCAGATCCGCACGCGCGCCATCCGCGCGGGCCTGCGCCTGGTCGACTGCCCGATCCGCCACCTCGGCACCGAGAAGGCGCACGAGGTCTACCTCGGCATTGAAAACTACCTGCGCGACCACGGCGTGGAGATGCTCTTCGGCTGCACGTGCGAGGACGTCATCCTGCGCGACGGCCGCTGCTGCGGCGTCGTGGCGCACGATGGGCACCAGGACTACACCATCGAGGCCAGGCACACCGTCATCGCCACCGGCCGCCGCGGCGCCGACTGGCTGGAGAAGATCTGCGCCGAGCACCACATCGCCCACAAGCCCGGCACCGTTGACATCGGCGTGCGCGTGGAGTGCCGCAACGAGGTCATGGAAAAGGTGAACAAGGTGCTGTACGAGTCCAAGCTCATCGGCTACCCCAAGCCCTGGAAGAACAAGGTGCGCACCTTCTGCCAGAACCCCGGCGGCTTTGTGGCTCAGGAGAACTACGACAACGATCTGGCCGTGGTCAATGGCCACAGCTTCAAGGAGAAGAAGAGCGAGAACACCAACCTGGCCATCCTCGTCTCCCACAACTTCACCGAACCCTTCAACCAGCCCATCGCCTACGCCCAGAAGGTGGGTGAGCTGACCAACATGCTGGGCGCGGGCCACATCCTGGTCCAGCGCTACGGCGACATTCTGGACGGCAAGCGCACCTGGCCCAAGGAGCTGGCGCAATCCAACGTCAAGCCCACCCTGAAGGATGCCGTGGCCGGTGATATCACCGCCGCCATGCCTTACCGCGCCATGACCAACATCATCGAGTTCATCAAGATGCTGGATATGGTCGTGCCCGGCTTTGCCGCCAACGAGACTCTGCTTTACAGCCCTGAGCTGAAGTTCTACTCCAACAAGGTCAAGATGGACGAGAACCTCGACACCAACATCCGGGGCCTGCACTGCCTGGGTGACTCCTCCGGCTGGACCCGCGGCCTGATGATGGCCTCTGTCATGGGCGTGCTCATGGGCCGGAAGCTGGCCGAAAAGGAAGGGTGCTGATCGCACCTTCCCGCCCCTCAAAACGCAAAAAGGACTGCTCCGCTGGAGCAGTCCTTTTTTCACTTTCGGCACCCTGCATGAAAAATTCGCTGAATCCATTACGCCGCCCCCAACACACAGGCCGGTTTTGATGCACCCCGCGTCAAGAAATCCCGGTTTATTTTGGAATGGCATGCATTTTCTTGCCAGATTCAATTGATTTTTCACCAAAAAATCGGTATACTATTCCCAGAGTACTGTGCGTTGTGCCCAATGCACAGCGCGCATAGGGAGGTATTGCTATGCACGATTCCCCGGGAAGCGTCGTCACCCAGCTGTGCTCCGGGCTCCAGCTTTACAGCGCCGAACGGCGCATTGCGGACTGCATTCTTGCAGATGTAAAGTGGGCCTCGGTCGCCACCTCTGCGGAGCTTGCAAAGGCCAGCCACTCGTCCGAAGCCACGGTCACCCGGCTGTGCCACAAGCTCGGCTACGCAAATTATCGCAAATTCCAACTGGAGCTTGCGCGGGATGTGCTGGAGCAGCAGGAAACGGAGGCCCGCAAAAGGCCCCCCAATGACCCGCTGCATCAGGCCCTGCTCGATCTTCAGAACAACCGTCAGGAGGAGGTTCAGGCCACCATTCAGGCCTTGAACCTTGTCCAGCTGAGAAAGGTACTGTCCATTCTGCGGGCGGCAGAGATCATTGAGATCGAAGCCAACGGCAGCAGCCTGCCCGTTGCCATGGATGCTTCGCTCAAGCTGGGCAGTCTGGGCAAGCGCTGCATGATCAGCCCGGTGCCAGAAAAGGCACGGTCTTTCGCTTCGGCACTGACCCCAAAAGATGCCCTGCTGCTCATTTCCAGCGCAGGCCGCTGCGAGACGCTGGAGACGGCCGCCCGTGCCGCCAAGAAGAACGGCACACCGGTCATCCTCATCACCTGCGACAAGCGCTCGACGCTGGCAGGCCACGCCAGCTATACCCTGCTGGCCTCCAACCGTATCCAGCGCATTGCCAGCGATATGCTGCCTTCCCAGCTTTCGGCAGCGCTGGTGGTGGAGGCGCTCTACTACCTGCTGGTGGGCAATTTCGATCTGAATTAAGCGCAAAAAGTCCCGGCCGTTCTGGTCGGGACTTTTTGCTGTGTTTAAGCGATCATGCGTTAAAAACGTACTTGTCCATGCGGTGGAACGCCTCCTCGATGCGGGAACGGGGAGAAGCCAGATTCATGCGCAGGTGGCAGGGGCCAAAGAACATGGTGCCGTCCTGGATGGCAGCGCCCACATCCCAGCAGGCGTGCTCCACATCCTCAATGGTCTTGCCGTGGGCCTTGCACCAGTCGGTGCAGTCCACGAACAGCATGTAGGTACCCTGCGGCTTGGAGACGGTCACGCCCTCGAAATGCTTCTCGATGTAATCGCAGGCAAAGTCGATGTTGCCGGTCAGCACCTCGCAGAGCTCGTCGGTCCACTCGTAGCCCTCGGGCTTGTAAGCACCGATCAGGGCGTGCATGGAGAGGACGTTCATCATGTTGTAGTGGCTCAGGCTGGACTCTTTTTCCATGCGGTCACGCCACCAGCTGTTGTAAACAATATGGTAGCTGCCCACCAGACCGGCCAGATTGAAGGTCTTGGAGGGGGCATAGAAAGCGGCGGTGCGCTGGCGGGCATCCTCACTCACAGACTGGGTGGGGATGTGCTTGTTTCCGCTCAGGATGATGTCCGACCAGATCTCATCGGAGACCACATACACATCGTACTTCTTGTACAGCTCCATGGCCTTTTCCAGCTCCCAGCGCTCCCACACACGGCCGCAGGGGTTGTGGGGGTTGCACATGATGGCGGCATGGATCTTTTCCTCTTTCAGGTGCTTTTCCATGTCCTCAAAGTCCATCCGCCACACGCCGTTCTCATCCTTGACCAGCGGGCTGTGGACAGCCTCGTAGCCGTTGTTCTTCAGGCTCATGGTGAAGCCGATGTAGGTGGGACTGTGGATCAGGATCTTGTCGCCCTTGGAGCAGACGCAGTTCAGGGCGCTGATCACGCCGCCCAGCACGCCGTTCTCGTAGCCGATGCACTCCTTGGTCAGGCCCTGCACGCCGTTGCGCTTTGCCTGCCACCGGATGATGGAATCGAAGTATTCATCGGTGGGGTTGAAGTAGCCAAACGCGGGGTGGTTGGTGCGCTCGATGATGGCTTCCTGGATGGTTGGCACGGTGGGGAAGTTCATATCGGCCACCCACATGGGGATGGCATCAAAGCCCTCCTTGGGGGCGGCGGGGGCAAAGCCGGTGCCAAGGCCATCCACTGCAATGGCATCCTTGCCGTGGCGGTCGATGATGGAAGTGAAATCGTATTTCATAGCGGTGCTCCTTCTCTCAAAATTTTTATCTGGCCCCACTTTAACACACTTTGCCGCCGGGTGCAAGCAGCCAGCACGTTTCCCCGGATATCGTGCGGAAAAATCACGAATTTTTACGGTAATTGCACGCAAAAAGCCGGTCGGCATACGCCGACCGGCTTTTTTATTGGTATTGACTTTCCGGATCAGCCCAGCATCTCGTGAGCGGTCTTGCAGATGGTCGCTGCATCCAGACCGTACAGCTTGAGCAGGTCCCATGCGGGGCCGGAACAGCCGAACTTGTCCTGCACGCCCACGCGGCGGACAGGGGTAGGCAGCTTCTCGCTCAGGACGGCGCAGACAGCCTCGCCCAGGCCGCCGATGACGCTGTGCTCCTCGGCGGTGATGACCTTGCCGCACTCCTTGGCGGCCTTGAGGACGATTTCCTCGTCCAGAGGCTTGATGGTGTGGATGTTGATGACCCGGGCGTGGATGCCCTCGGCAGCCAGCTGCTCGGCAGCCAAGCGGGCCTCGTTGACCATCAGACCGGTGGCGATGATGGCAATGTCGCTGCCCTCGGTGACCTGCTCGCCCTTGCCCAGCTCAAAGTGGTAGGTGGCCTCATCGTGGAACACAGGCACAGCCAGACGGCCGAAGCGCAGGTAAACAGGGCCCTGCATGGCGTAAGCGGCACGCACAGCGGCGCGGGCTTCCACATCGTCTGCGGGGCAGATCACGGTCATGCCGGGCAGGCTGCGCATCAGGGCAAAGTCCTCGCAGCACTGGTGGGAAGCACCGTCCTCGCCCACGGAGATGCCGCCGTGGGTGGCACCGATCTTGACGTTCAGGCGGGGGTAGGCGATCGAGTTGCGGATCTGCTCAAAGGCACGGCCTGCGGCAAACATGGCAAAGCTGGAAACAAAGGGAACATAACCCATGGTGGCCAGACCTGCGGCCACGCCCATCATGTTGCCCTCTGCAATGCCGCAGTCGAAGTGACGGTCCGGGTGCGCCTTACGGAACATGCCGGTCTTGGTGGCGGCAGCCAAGTCAGCGTCCAGCACCACCAGGTCGTCGTGGCCCTCGGCGGCCAGCTCCTTCAGGGTGTTGCCGTAGCTGTCACGGGTAGCGATCTTCTTCACTTCTGCCATCTTACTTGTCCTCCTCTTCCAGCGCGGCATAAGCTGCATTCAGCTCCTGCATGGCCTGTGCGTATTCCTCATCGTTGGGGCCCTTGCCGTGCCAGTCAACGGAGTTCTCCATAAAGGAAACGCCCTTGCCCTTGAGGGTATCCAGAATGATGCAGGTGGGCTTTTCGTTCTCAGCGCGGAAAGCGGCGATGGCGCTCTCAATGGCATCAAAATCGTGGCCGTTGATGGTCAGCACATTGAAGTTGAAGGCCTTCAGCTTCTCCTCCAGCGGGGCGCTGTTCATCACGGTCTCGGTGGTGCCGTCGATCTGCAGATGGTTGCGGTCCAGCATGACGCAGAGGTTGGACAGGCCGTAGTGAGAAGCAAACATAAAGGCCTCCCAGCACTCGCCCTCTTCCACCTCGCCGTCACCCAGGATGGTGTAAACATTGATGGGCTTACCGGCGTGCTTGGCACCCAGTGCCATGCCGCAGGCGGCGCTCACGCCCTGACCCAGACTGCCGGTGGACATATCCACGCCCGGCACGCTGTTCATGTTGGGGTGGCCCTGCAGGTAGCTGCCGATCTTGCGCAGGGTCTTGAGGTCCTCCACCGGGAAGAACCCACGCTCAGCCAGCGCGGCGTACAGCGCCGGGGCCGCATGGCCCTTGGAGAGCACCAGACGGTCGCGGTCAGGGTTCTTGGGATCCTTCGGATCCACCTTCATCTCTACGAAATAGAGGTACGCCAGCACCTCGGCGATATCCAGGCTGCCGCCCGGATGGCCGCACTTGGCGCTGTGAGTGCCCTCGATCACGCCCATGCGGATGTGGCAGGCGTGTTTTGCCAGGGTAAGTTTTTCTGCATTTGTCATCTTTGGTCCTCCCGTATGAACCTCAGCGTTTGCATCGGATATGGTACGCACCCGGGCCGTACGCCCTGATGCGCTATTTCTCAAGTCTATATTATCTATTCTATGCAAAAACGTCAAGGTTCTTTCGTCAAAATGTACATCCCTTGGCAAAATCGCTTGTAAATGTTCCCGTTTTTGTTGAAAATGCAGGTCCATTTTGCCCCCGCAAAACATTTTTGCAGCTTTGGGCCGCTTTGCGATATCATCTTTTGCCGCTGTATGATATAATAAGATGAATTTGTTTGCTTTTTTTATCATTTTGGGAGGTTCCTATGTCTTTTTCCGCACCCACATCCCGGGCACAGCGCAGCCGCAGGATTTTGCCCTGGCTGCTGTACCTGTATGCCCTTGTGCTGTTCGCCATGCACTTTGTCCGCATTTTTGACAACTCCTTCTGGGGAGATGAGGGGTTCAGCATCGGCCTTGCCCAAATGAATGTTTTTGAAATGCTCCAAGTCACAGCGGCAGATAACCATCCGCCGCTGTACTATCTTTTCACGCAACTCCTATATCATCTTCTGGGCAATCACGGATATGTCTATCATCTGTCGGCTTTGATTCCCTATGGACTCATTCTGATTCTTGCCTGTACAGTGATTTTCAGACAGTTCGGATTGATTTCCGCAGTTGTTGTTTCCACTTTTGCCTCTTTGACTGATACCGCTATCATGTTCAACGTCGAGGCCCGAATGTATTCACTCGGCGCTTTCTTTGTATTAGCGGCCTATCTGGCACTCCATAACGTTCTTCATTCCGGTAAAACCTCCGATTGGATCATTTTCAGCGTCGCCTCTCTTTGTGCCGCTTATACGCACTACTATGCCCTGATTTCCGTTGCATTTTTCTATCTGGCTCTGCTTTCTCTGCTTCCGCAGGATAAGAGCAGCTTCAAAAAAATCCTTATCACTTATTGTGCCGCAGTGGTCGTCTACCTTCCCTGGCTTCTGGTATTGCTTCCCACTTTCAAACGTGCTGCGGCAGACTGGTGGTCCACCTTCATTCCTTCTCCGATCAATTGTATCGGATTCTTCTTCAATCCTTCTTGGACAGTCCTCATTTTCGGTCTTGCATTCCTTCTTTATTTCACAGCACAGGCCAAGTCGTCCTCTAAATGGCTCTTCGCCCCTGATACGATCTGGCTTTTGACCGGCTTGCTTTCTGCCGCCGGCACCTCCGCAGTCGGGCTGATCGTTTCACATGCCGTTCGCCCGCTTTTTCTCGTTCGATACCTTTATCCGCTCACCGCAGTCGTTTACCTGGTTTTTGGCTTTCTTCTGTCTAAAGTCCGTTGGAGAACCATTCTGTCCAGTATTCTGATTTTGGGAACGCTGGTGTGCAGTCTACCGGATTTCTACCAAACCTATCAGCGGGAAAAGCGCATCGACCTTGCGACCACCCAGTGTCTGGAAGTTATTACCCCCTCTCAGGATGCAGTTCTTTATACAACGAACTACTTCCTAGACTGGACACTCTTTGATTATTACTTTCCGGGACGTGTCCATGCTCAAATCGAATCCTCCAATACTTCTCAGTGCTTCACTTCTTCCGATCCTGAGATCTGGCTCTTTATGGAACATGCGCTTTCTGATGCCGAATTGAATGCAGCCTCCGACAATGGTTATTCTCACACCAATGTCTGTAACAGTACATTTGCAGAAGGCCCCGGTGAAGATTCCTTTTATTACATCTACAAATTTCAAAAATCCGCAAACACCGCCCCGTAACCATCCTCATCCGCTGAGCTTGACAAGGCGGCTTTGCATCTGCTATACTTTTTGCACAATTCCCGGCTGAAGCCGGGGCTTTGCGGGCCGAAGCCCGTGTTTCTCCCCGCAAACATTATTTTGAAACAGACACCATGAAGGGGTCTGCCGCTGGCGCGCGTGCTGGCGGCAGGCCCTTTTTGTCTGTGCATTTTCAGGAGGAATCATTGATGAATACCAAGACCCGTTCCGCGACCCGTGATCTGGTGCTGGCCGCACTGTTTCTGGCACTGGCCTTCGTGCTGCCCATGATCACCGGCCATGTGCCTCAGATCGGCAACATGCTCTGCCCCATGCACTTCCCGGTGCTGCTGGCAGGCTTTGTGCTGGGCGGCCCCTGGGGCCTGGCACTGGGCTTTGCCGCCCCGCTGCTCCGCTCGGTGCTGTTCGGGATGCCCCCGATGTACCCCATTGCCATCGCCATGGCCTTTGAGCTGGCCACATACGGCGCTGTGGCCGGTTTCATGTACCGCAAGGTGCAGCACACCCTGCCCATGATCTACGCCACTCTTGTCACCTCGATGGTGGCAGGCCGCCTTGTCTGGGGTGCGGTGCGCTTTGTGCTGGCCGGTCTGTCCGGCTCCAGCTTCCCGTTCAGCGCGTTCCTGTCCGGTGCGGTGCTCACTGCCGTGCCCGGCATCGTGGCACAGCTCATCCTCATTCCGCTGATCGTGGCTGCACTGCAGAAAGCAAAGCTGACGGCTTAAAATCCCTGCGCTGACCGAACCCACACAGCAAAAAAGCCCGGAACCGTACCTGCTATGGCGGCAGGTGGTTCCGGGCTTTTCAGTTCATATTACAGTGTGGCAGCAGCTGTAACAAAAAAGAAGGAGAATCTTCAACCGGCAAATTGGAGAAGATCAGCCGGCAAAGCTTGCATTGACAGCGCGGCGGTTGCTCTGGTTGACAAAGTTCTTCTTTGCGCTCTCGAGCAGGCTTGCAAAAGCCAGGCCAATGCCGCAGTTATCGGACACGCCCTCGGTGACAGTCAGGTAAGCGTCCATCATAGTGTTGTCCAGAATAGCAGTGTTCTTGTTCATCATAATAAATATCCTCCGTATATCGGTAAATGTCATTGTGTTTTTTGGCAGGGCCTCTATCTCCCTGCATCCTCAAAGCGGAACCGTTCAGAACCCTTCGTTCTTTTGTTCCCCTCTCTGAGGATGGCCATATTATGCCACTCAATTATGAAATCGTTTTATAAATTCTATGAACAAACTATGAATTTAGTGATACATTTTTAACGTTCTTTCGTTCTTTGCGCAACTAGCACAAAACGTTTTTTATGAAAAATAAAGTTCTTGTATACATGGACGATTGAAACCTTGTTTGGAAAGTTTTTTCAGATTTTCTCTCCGTTTTGCCCAGAATTTCTTCTGCAAAAGGGGATAATCTCATGCAAAATCCGTCAGAATCCGTCAATTTCAAACAGAACGAGGGCTTTCCTGTACAAAATGCCCAGAAAAAGTTCCAAACAAAAAGGCCGCCATGCCAGCAGCACAGCAGCCTTTGAAAAGCCATTTCAGTTTTGCATCACTTGCACAGGAACGCCGGCAGGGGCTTGCCCTCCTTGCGCCACTGGTGATATTCCGCAGTGGCGGCAAATTCCACGTCACCGGCGGAGTTCAGGGCAGTTTCCACGGAATCCTGCACCACGCCGATGATAAAGCCGACACCGACCACCTGCATGGCGATATCATTGGAGATGCCAAACAGGGAGCAGGCCATGGGGATCAGCAGCAGGGAGCCGCCAGCCACGCCGGAAGCGCCGCAGGCACCCAGAGCGCTCATCACCGAAAGAAGGATGGCGGCGGGCAGGGACACCTGAATGCCCAGCGTATTGGCCGCAGCCAGCGTCATAATGGTAATGGTGATGGCGGCACCATCCATATTGATGGTAGCGCCCAGGGGGATGGAGACGGAATACATATCCTTATCCAGCCCCAGCTTTTCGCACAGATCCATATTGACCGGGATGTTGGCGGCAGAGCTGCGGGTGAAGAAGGCGGTCAGGCCGGATTCACGCAGGCAGCGGAACACCAGCGGATACGGGTTGCAGTGCAGATACACAAAGATGATAAAGGGCGAGACGACCAGTGCCATAAAGAGCATGGTGCCCACCAGCAGGAGCAGCAGCCTGCCGTACTGGGTAAAGATGGACAGGCCGTTGCTGGACACGTTGGTGTACACAAGGCCCATGATGCCGAAGGGTGCCAGATTGATGATCCAGCGGACGATCTGGGAGACTGCATCCGCGGTGTTTGCCAGGAACAGCTTGGTGCTGTCTGCGCCGTACTTCTTCATGGCCAGACCGAACAGGCAGGCCCAGAACAGGATGCCGATGTAATTGCCGTTCAGCAGGGCGCTGACGGGGTTTGCCACAAAGTTGGTGAGCAGGGTGTTCATCACCTCGCCCAGACCCTGGGGCACCACCTCGGATTCTGCCGCCTCAGCCAGAACGACGGTCTGAGGGAACAGGAAGCTGGTCACCACCGCAATGGCGGCGGCCAGGAAGGTGGTGAGCATGTACAGCCAGATGACCTGTCTCTTATACACATCTGACGCTGCCGACGA
>ENA-OZFH01000988-OZFH01000988.1-human-gut-metagenome-genome-assembly--contig:-NODE-988-length-10108-cov-5.414503_pt1 | contig 10108 bp, 9 predicted proteins | sample MGYA00245073_ERZ653619 | MGnify/ENA primary metagenome ERZ653619 (study PRJEB26926, sample SAMN06165178) | human gut metagenome | biome: ENVO:00009003; feature: ENVO:2100002; material: ENVO:00002003...
ATGACAAAAGCATTGCACTGGCGGCAGAACTGCTGCAAAAAGGCGAGCTGGTCGCCCTGCCGACCGAGACGGTCTACGGCATCGCGGCCGACGCCCGCAATGGCGAAGCAGTCAAAAAGATTTTTGAGGCCAAGGGCCGCCCCCAGGATAACCCCCTGATCGTGCACATCTACGGCATGGAGATGCTCAAGGGCATCGTGTCCGAGGTGCCCGACCGTGCCTACAAGCTGGCCAAAGCCTTTTGGCCCGGCCCGCTGACGATGGTCATGCCCCGGGGCGGGGAGGTCAGCGACGTGACCTGTGCAGGGCTGGATACCGTGGGCGTGCGCATGCCGTCCCACCCGGTGGTACAGGCTGTCATCAAGGCCAGCGGTGTGGCGTTTGCTGCGCCGTCTGCCAACCTCTCCGGCAAGCCCAGCCCCACCAACGCCCAGGATACCCTGGTGGATATGGACGGCCGCCTGCCGCTGATCCTGGACGGCGGCGAGAGCGCTGTCGGTGTCGAGTCCACGGTCGTGGCTGTTACCGGCGAACACCCGATGCTGCTGCGCCCCGGCTACGTAACGAAAGAGCAGATGGAAGAGGTCCTGGGCGAAGAAGTCCTCGTCAGCCCCGCGATTCTGGAAAAGCTCAAGGATGGGGAAGTGGCCCGCTCTCCCGGCATGAAGTACAAGCACTACGCCCCCAAGGCGCAGGTCACGATTTTGCGCGGCGATTTCGCTAAGTATAAGGCCTATGTCGAGCAGCACGCGGCCCCCGGCGTGTGGGCGCTCTGCTTTGATGGCGAGGGCGCCCAGCTGCCCGTGCCCTTTATCGAGTACGGCAAAAATCACGATGGCGTCACCCAGGCGCACCACCTGTTCACCGCCCTGCGCGACTTGGACAAGCATGGTGCCGAGATCGTCTACGCCCGCTGCCCTGAGCAGGACGGTGTCTCCATGGCGGTCTACAACCGCCTCATCCGCGCCGCGGCGTTCCGGGTGGTCGAGCTATGAAAGTCGTAGGCATCACCGGCCGCTCCGGCTGCGGTAAATCCAGTGCGACAAAATTTTTAGCAGGGCAGGGGTATCCTTGTATTGACGCGGACCTTATCGCCCGCGAGATGCTGCTGCCCGGCTCGCCCTGCATTGCCCAATTGCAAGAAAAATTCGGTGCCGACATCGCTGACGAAAATGGCAATGTCCGCCGCCGTCTGCTGGCAGACCGCGCCTTTGCCACCCTGGCGGGCACCCGGGCCTTAACAGCCATCACCCAGCCGGAAATTTTGCACCGCATTGAAACGCGCCTGCAAGAAGCCGAGCAGGGCGGGGCAAAACTGGCCTTTGTGGACGGTGCAGTCATCGTCGGCACGCCGTTCGAGGCCCGCTGTGACGCACTGGTACTTATCAGCGCCCCCTACGATACCAGCGTGGCCCGCATTTGTGCCCGTGACGGCATCGCGCCTGAAATGGCCCGCCGCCGCTTGGACGCGCAGACGCCCATCGAAACGCTGCGCGCCGCTGCTACCCATGAGGTCGTCAACGATGGCACCGCCGAACAGCTGGCAGAAAAAATGCACGCCGTTTTACAGCAGCTGTGAAAGGAGGAACATGGCTAAAAAAGCAAAGTCCCGCCGCCCCGGCCTGCTGCGTACCCTGCTTGCGGTGCTGGTGGTCCTGGCGCTGGCCGCGACCCTTTTGTTTACCGTTTTCCGCCGCCAGGTCGATACGATGGAGTACCCCTGCCGCTACAACGAGTATGTGGAATACTACGCAGGCAAGTACAATATCGACCCGCTGATCTTATACTCCTTCATCCGTACCGAGAGCAACTTTAATCCAAACGCTCAATCCAATGTGGGCGCCCGCGGCCTGATGCAGATCACCGAGGAGACCTTCGACTGGATCAAGCTGAAGATCGCCCCCAGCGAGGATCTGACCTTTGACGATCTCTACGACCCCGAGACCAACATCCGTTTCGGTACTTACTTCGTCAGCTACTGCCTGCTGCGCTACCATGATGACCTGGCCACCGCCGCTGCGGCCTACCACAGCGGATGGGGGACCGTGGATAACCTGCTGTCCCAGGCAGAATATTCCTCCGACGGCGAAACGCTGGACCATTACCCCTACCCGCAGATGCGGCTATATGTACGTAAGATAACCAATAGCTACCAACGCTATCAGGACATCTATAACGAAAAATAAGAAAGGAAGTTTCCCATGAAGACCACTGAGGAACTCAAAGCACTGCTTTACAAAAATGAAATGGTAGCCGACGCTGCCCCGGACGCCCTGCAGGCCGCCCAGGATTTCTGCGAAGGCTACAAGACCTTCCTGGATAACGCCAAGACTGAGCGCGAGGCTGTCCGCACCAGCGAGAAGCTGCTGCTGGACGCCGGCTACAAAAAGTTCGTCCCCGGCGAGAAGCTGGCCCCCGGCACCAAGGTCTACACCATCAACCGCGAAAAGTGCATCCTGGCCGCCACCATCGGCACCAAGAGCCTGGAAGCGGGCTTCCACCTGAACATCGCCCACATCGACTCTCCGCGCCTGGACCTGCGCCCCGTGCCCGTGTTTGAAAAAACCGGTATCGGCTATCTGCGCACCCATTACTACGGCGGCATCCGTAAGTACCAGTGGCCCACCATCCCCCTGGCCCTGCACGGCGTTGTTTACCGCGCTGACGGCACCTGCGCCGAGATCTGCATCGGTGAGAAGGACAGCGACCCTGTTTTCTGCATCACCGACCTGCTGCCGCACCTGGGTGCCAAGCAGAACACCAAGACCCTGGCGGAAGGCATTACCGCCGAGGAGCTGAACGTGCTGATTGCCTCTCAGCCCATCGCCGATAAGGATGCCGAGCAGCGCATCAAGCTGAACATCCTGGGCATGCTCAACGAGGCTTACGGCATCACCGAGCGCGACTTCACCCGCGCCGAGATCGAGGTCGTGCCTGCCCACAAGGCCCGCGACATTGGCCTGGACCGCGCTATGATCGGTGCCTACGGCCACGATGACCGCGTGGATGCTTACCCGGCCCTGATGGCCGAGATCGGCATCACAGCTCCGGCCTACACCACCATCTGCGTGCTGACCGATAAAGAGGAGACCGGCTCCGACGGCGTCACCGGCCTGAACAGCATGTACACCTTCCACTTCATCCAGCAACTCTGCGCCGGCCAGGGTGCTGACTACATCACCGCCTGTAAGGCTGGCAAGTGCCTGTCTGCCGACGTTACCGCTGCCTATGACCCGACCTTTGCCGATGCCTTTGAGCCGGACAACGCTACCTACGCAGGCAACGGCGTGGCCATCTACAAATACACCGGAGCCCGTGGCAAGTCCGGCACCAGCGATGCCTGTGCCGAGATGGTCAGCTACCTGACCCGCCTGCTGGAGAAGAATAACGTCGTTTGGCAGATCGGCGAGATGGGCAAGCTGGACCTGGGCGGCGGCGGCACCGTTGCCAAGTACGTGGCCAACCAGGACATCGACACCATCGACATCGGCGTGCCTGTGCTCTCGATGCACGCCCCGTTTGAGGTCGTCTCCAAGGCCGACGTCTACATGGCTTACCTGACCTTCAAGGCTTTCTGCGAGGATGCGGAGTAATTTGTAAAGCTTTATAAACAGTAAAAGGGGACCGACGCAAACGCGCCGGTCCCCTTTATGTTATACGCAAGATAAAAGAAAAAAGCCACAACCAATGTTGCGGCTTCTTGTGGTGGAGAATACCGGGATCGAACCGGTGACCTCTTGCATGCCATGCAAGCGCTCTCCCAGCTGAGCTAATCCCCCAGAAGTGCGTGTCTTTCGTGACAGCTTACTTAGTATAGCAGACAGGCTTTGCCCTGTCAAGCCTGTTTTTGCAAAAACTGAAAATATTTGCGGGATTTTCGCGCAGGCGCTCCTTGCTATAGCTTTGTAGGGTGCCTATGCTCGCCATCGGCCCGCTGCCTGCGCACCCCGGCTGCACACCCGTAGGGGTGGATTCCATATCCGCCCGTGCAATCGAACCAAACAGGCGATACAAAAAAAAGACCGCAACTTCCGTTGCGGTCTTGATCTGGTGGAGAATACCGGGATCGAACCGGTGACCTCTTGCATGCCATGCAAGCGCTCTCCCAGCTGAGCTAATCCCCCAGACTGTTCAGCGCAGGATGATTTCCTGGCGACGCTAATTATTATAGCAAAGGCGGTTGGGTTTGTCAACGGATTTTTGCAAAAAAATCAAAAAGTTTTTTCCGCGCGTAGTATGGGTACGGGGGTGGGGTCGATGCCACGCAGAAAACAGCCGCTAAAACGCCGTACATTCATCAAATTTTACGTATCTGCCACGCTGGTGCTGGCGGCACTGGCCCTAGGGCGGTTCAGCCGCTATGTCAACACCACTGTCAAACCGACCCTGCACCAGCTGGCCGAGTACGAAGCCCGTGCCGCTACCGTGCAGGCGATGCAATCCGCCGTCAGCGCCCAACTGCAAACAATGCCCACGCTGTGCGAAGCCCTCTACATCCAGCGGAGGGAGCTTGTCCAGCTGGACACCGCCCGCGCCAACGCCGCTAAAGTGCAGCTGACCGCGGCCGTGCAGCAAAGTCTGGCCGCCCTGCCGAAAACCGACTATCTGATCCCTTTTGGCAGCCTGACCAACAACAGCCTGCTCAGCGGCCTGGGCCCGGGGTGGGAGTTCACCCTGCAGCCCCAGGGCTATGTGCAGGGGGCTGTCCGGGAAACCGCTGAGTCCCTTTCCATCAACACCACCCGCTGCACCGCCGTGCTGGAGCTGACCGTCACCGTCAATATGGTGCTGGACGGCCGCACCGCGACCCTGACCGTGACTGACACCGTGCCCCTGGCCAGTGTGCTCATCTGCGGCGACACGCCCAGCGCCTATGCCAGTAATTTCGATTGAGTCCGCGCCCGAAATGTGGTATACTATCCCTATATTCAGCAAAATGAAATGGAGCAGACAATGGAACTGGAGCAGGCACGCAAACGCGCTGAAGAACTGCGCGTTATCATAGAGAAAAATAACCGGCTGTACTACGATCAGGACGCCCCCGAACTGGAAGACTTCGAGTACGACGCCATGACGCGCGAACTGAAAGCCATCGAGAAGGAGTACCCCGAACTGGTCACGGCCAATTCGCCTACCCAGCATGTGGGCGGCACGGCCAGCAGCAAATTCAGCAAAGTGACCCACGCGGTCAAGATGGAGAGTTTACAGGATGCGTTCTCCTTTGACGAGCTGCGGGAGTTCGATGCCCGCGTCCGCGAAGCGGGCGTTAAGCCGGAATATGTCGTCGAGGCTAAGATCGACGGCCTGTCGGTCAGCCTGGAATACCGCATGGGGCAGCTGGTGCGCGGCTCCACCCGCGGCGACGGCGTGGTAGGCGAGGACGTCACCGAGAACATCGCCACCATCAAAGACATCCCCCACGAACTGCCCGACGCCCCTGAATTTTTGGAGGTGCGCGGCGAGGTCTACATGCCTCACAGCGCCTTTTTCAAGCTGAAAGAGCAGCAGGAGCTGGAGGATAAAACGCCCTTTAAAAACCCGCGCAACGCCGCTGCCGGCTCGCTGCGCCAAAAGGACCCCTCCATCACGGCCTCCCGTGGGCTGTCCATCTTTGTGTTCAACCTCCAGCAGTGCGAGGGACGCAGCTTTGTGACCCACCACGAAACGCTGGATTATATCAAGGCGCTGGGCTTTCCGGTCTCGCCGCGCTACAGCGTGTTTGAGAACATCGAGGACGCCATCAAAGAGATTCAGGCCATCGGCGAAGCCCGCGGCATGCTGGAATTTGATATTGACGGCGCGGTCATCAAGGTCAACGACCTGGCCGCCCGCCGCACCTTAGGCAGCACCAACAAGTTCCCGCGCTGGGCCATTGCATTTAAGTACCCGCCCGAGGTCAAGGAGAGCGTCGTTCGCGACATCGAGGTCACGGTCGGCCGCACCGGTGTGCTGACACCCACCGCCGTGTTTGATCCAATCTTCCTGGCGGGCACCAGCGTGTCCCGCGCCAGCCTGCACAACGGCGACATCATCGCCAACCTGGGCGTCGGCATCGGCGATACCGTCCAGGTACGCAAGGCAGGCGATATTATCCCCGAGGTCATCGCTGTATCGGCCCATCTGCCCGGCGCACAGCCCTTCCAGATGCCCACGGTCTGCCCGTCCTGCGGCGCACCGGTGGTGCATTTGCAGGACGAGACCGCCCTGCGTTGCGTCAACCCCGAGTGCCCGGCCCAGAGCCTGCGCAACCTCATCCACTTTGCCTCCCGCAACGCCATGGCCATCGATGGTCTGGGCGAGGCAGTGGCCATCCAGCTGTCCGACAAGGGGCTGGTACACACGGTGGCGGATCTGTATACCCTGACCGAGGATGACCTGCTGACCCTCGATAAATTCAAGAAAAAGAGCGCCCAGAACCTCCTCACCGCCATCGAGGGTTCCAAGCACAATAATCTGGATAAACTGCTGTTTGGCCTTGGCATCCGCAATATCGGCGACAAGGCCGCCGCCCTGCTGGGTGAGCATTTCGGCAGTATGGACGCCCTGCGGGAGGCCACACCGGAGCAGATGTGCGAGATCGACGGCTTCGGAGAAGTCATGGCCCAGAGCGTGGTGGAGTTCTTTGCCAAGGAAGGTACCAAGGACTTGCTGGCTCGCCTGGCCGCCGCCGGGGTCAACATGCAGTGGACCGGCGAGAAGAAGGGCACTGCCCTGGCCGGTAAAACGCTGGTGGTAACCGGCACGCTGCCCACGCTCTCCCGCCAGGAGGCCGAAGCCCTCATCACCCAAAACGGCGGCAAGGCTGCAGGCTCGGTCAGCAAAAAGACCAGCTACGTGGTCGCCGGTGAGGCTGCCGGCTCTAAACTGACGAAAGCCCAGACCCTCGGTATCCCCGTCATCGATGAAGCAGGACTGTACGCCCTCATCGAAAATGGGGGAGAAGAATAAAAAACAGCACAAACACAAAAGGCCCCCTCACGGTGAGGGAGCCTTCTTTATTTGTAGGGGGTGATGCTTGCAGCGACCCGCAGGCTGGTGCAAGCATCAGCCCCTACATAAGCAGGGTAACTATTTCACCGCCGCTTTCATCAACCACTTTGCCCCGCACACGGCCAGTGCCGCCAGCATGCCCACGGGAAACACCACCATCCACGGCTGCTCTGCCAGCGGGTGCAGCCATTTGTCTACGCTGAAACCCCCGCCAATAAGCAAAAAGTATAGCACCCAGCCGCCGGTGCGGCCAAACCGGGTGAGTACGCCTGCCCACACAAGGCCCACCGGCACCGGCAGCACGGCGCAGATCGGCCACACAAAAACCGGGATGCCCCGCCATAACTCGCCAACGGCAAATCGTGGGAAGAACCCATGGTTCACAGCGCCCAGAGCCATAGTAGCTGCAGCGGCGATCACTTCGGCCAGTACGGTCATCCGCAGAATATGCAGGCACAGCCCCGCCAACGATCCACGCCTGCTGGCGCTGAACTGCAGCAGCAGGGGAAAGTTGCTGCACAGGTACACGACCCCCAGCACACAGCAAAGAACCACGGTCAAAATCATACCCACCACGCCGGGCAGCAACACCAGCGCTTCGGGGTTATCCTCGGTGGCGGCTATCATCAGTGCGGTCACTTCGCCCACCAGTACCGGGAACAGCGCGGCGGGCACCGCCAGCCAAAGGTCCGGCGCTTCAAAGCGCAGGCAAGCGGAAATCATTCGTTTCATCACAAACACCTCACATCAGCGCACCGCTATGTGGCGCAGTGCCCGCAGGGTGGCGGCCATCAACAGGCAGCCAGCCACGACCAGCGCCGCACAGTAGGGCACAAACCACTGCGGACAAAAGTATGCCAGCAGCATAAACACAAAGATCTGGGCAAACGCCACAATATACAAAAGGATCTTTGCGGTCAGGCACAGCGTCCGCGGCCAGGCGGCGGGCAAGGCTGTACCGGCCGCAGAGCCGGTCGCCGCCAAAAACAGCATCAGGCAAAAGCCGCCCACTGGGTGCAGCCCGCATTGCAGCAAAAATACATTGCGTCCGGCTGGTTCATTCATCGGCATCCACAGCGAAAGCTGGGCCGCCAGCACGGTAAAAGCCTCGGCAAACAGACTGCCCACCACCCAAAGCACCAAAATGGCCCGGCGGATGCTTTGCCGCGTGGCGCCAAAACTCAGTGCCAGCTGACTGTAGGCAGCGGAAAACTGCCAAAACGAAATGTACAGAAAAATGCCATACAAAAAGCAGAAAGAAATTGCATAATCGGAGAAGATGACCATCTTCGTCAGCCCGCCTAACACCAGGGTGCCAAAGTAAAACAGGGTAGCAATGCCCAGCATCTGGGCAAGCGGCCAGGCAAAAAAGCGCAGCGTTTTAACAGTGCCTTTCATCGCTTAGCCCTCCCGATGTTCCTGGAGTTCTTGCTCGTGGCCGCACAGCGCCACAAACACCTTTTGCAGGGGCAGGCTCGTGCAATCTACATCCAGCCCCTTGGCGGCCATGGTCTCGGCAGGCACCCGCACCACGCAGGACTTCTGCCGCCCCAATGTTTCGGTATGCAGGATGTTCAGCCCGGCGCAGGCTTCGTTCACCACATCGTCCCGCCCGGTCACGGCGCAGAACTGCGCCAGCAGTTCGTCGGCATCGCAGGCCTCGATCAAGCGCCCCTCTTTCATGATGAGCACCTTCTCAAACACGTTCGAGGCTTCCTCCAAAATGTGGGTGGAGATAACGAACGTGCGCCCGGTCTCGGCGTAATCGTCCAGCAGCAGGCGGTAAAAATCCTCCCGCGCTACCACGTCCAGCCCGGCTACCGGCTCATCCATAAAGGTGATGGGGGCGCGGCTGGCCAGCGCCAGCACGATGGTCAGCATGCTGGCCATGCCCTTGGACAGGGCGCTGATCTTCTTTTTGGGGGCCAGCTTAAACTGTGTTATCAGCTTTTGGGCGTAGGCTTCGTCCCAATGGGGATAAAACAGCCGCCCGGCGTTCAGATAATCCTTCACTTTCAAGGCGTTGTTCATCCCGCCGACGGTGCTGCCTAATTCCCGGCTGAAGCATAGCTCGCCCAGCACAGCCTCATTCTCCCACACAGGCGCGCCGCCGTAGGTCACGGTGCCCGCATCCACCGGCATCTGCGCCGTCAGGGCTGAGAGCAGTGTCGTCTTGCCCGCGCCGTTGCGGCCGATCAGCCCGTAGATGTGCCCAGGCTCCAGCGTCAGGTCTACATGGTCCAAAGCGTCCAGCGTGCCGTAGCGCTTGCAAAGGCTTTGGGCTGTTAAAACTTTTGCTTCCATCATTTACTCCTTTTCGCTGGCCTGGGCCAGCATGGCCTGCAGTTCCGCAGGGGTGATGCCAATGTTCTTGGCTTCGGCCGCCAGGGGGCGGACATACTGCTCAAAAAATGTCTGCTTGCGCTTGGCGCGTATCTTTTCGGCCGCGCGGGGGGCTACAAACATGCCAATGCCGCGGCGCTTGTACAGGATGCCGTCCTCGGTCAGCAGGTTCAGGCCTTTGGCCGCCGTGGCCGGGTTGATGCACAAAGTACGCGCCAGCTCGTTGGTGCTGGGAACCTGCGTATCCTCGGGGTAGATGCCGCGCAAAATGCCATCCTCCAGCATTTTGGCAATCTGCAGATAAATCGAAGTCTGTTCATTCAATGTCGGGGGCAAGTGCTCACCGCCTTTCCATACATGGTTAAGTGGTTCATTACTTGTGTAATCAACCATAGCACCTGAGCGGCGTTTTGTCAAGCATTTGTCTGTAATTTTTGGCGGTGGGTTCTGTACCCGCCCCGCCGCACATACAGTGGCAGTGTGAGGTGAAGCGAAAAATGGACGAGTATTATCGCCTGGCACAATGTCTGCCCCAGCCCTACGCGGCCGAGCTGGCCGCCCTGCCCATACGCTGTGCGCCCTATGTGCAGGAGATCCGCCTGCGGGCCGGGCAGTCTATGCTGTTTACGGTCAATGGCCGGGTAAGCCCGGCAGCCAAGTACCTGCCCCGGGCGGACAGGCTGCGCAGGCTCACAGCCAAAGAGGTGCAGGACTGTTTCCAGCACCTTTGCAGCTGTCTCTTATACACATCTGACGCTGCCGACGATCTTACGCG
>ENA-OZFH01000993-OZFH01000993.1-human-gut-metagenome-genome-assembly--contig:-NODE-993-length-10077-cov-3.963580_pt1 | contig 10077 bp, 5 predicted proteins | sample MGYA00245073_ERZ653619 | MGnify/ENA primary metagenome ERZ653619 (study PRJEB26926, sample SAMN06165178) | human gut metagenome | biome: ENVO:00009003; feature: ENVO:2100002; material: ENVO:00002003...
CAGGTATATGTACGTTCACCCCCCCCCATGACATCATGGGCAACTTGAACCTCTATCCGGTCATAATCACCCGATTTTCGCTTAACGGACTGCCTGTATCCCATGCGGAAGACGGAAGCTCGCCGCTTTCGGTTCCTGTCGAATACACCCGGAAGATCACGCTGTCGCACCGCCAGACCTCGGTGGGATTCCGTTTCGTTTCGCCAACCTACCTCTTTCCGGGAGATTGCCGCTACCGTTACCGACTCGACGGACTCGACGATCATTGGTCCATGACCGATAGCCGGAACGCTTCGGTCAACTACAATAACCTGCGTCCCGGAGAATATTGTTTTCGGGTGCAGGTTGGCAACGGCGACATGCAATGGAATTCTGATGAGACGAAACTCTGGATTCGTATCCAGCCGTCGTTTTTCCGGTCGAAAGGTGCTTTGGCAGGTTACGTGGTACTGACGCTTATCGTAATCGCTGTCGGTCTGTATTACTGGATGCGGCGTACCGAGCAACAGTAGCGAGAGAAGATCGAATCGGTCAAACGCGAGAACGAACGGAATCTCTACGAGCAACGCATCAGTTTCTTTACCAATATCACCCATGAGATCCGAACTCCTTTGAGCCTGATTATTGGGCCGCTGGAACAAGTTATGAAATCGCATCGGATTTCCGAGGAGGACGGAGAGTATCTGGCTGTTATCAAGCAAAATTACCACCGACTTCATTCGCTGGTCAACCAACTGCTCGATTTCCGGAAGATCGATTCGAACAAATACAGACTCCGCTACGATATCTGCGATGTCGGCCAGCTCGTCCGGGAGCAATTGGCTATGTTTGGTCCCACGGCGCAACAGCGGCGCATCCGTTTGATCGAAGAGATCCCTAATCGCCTGATGCAAATCACCGACCGGGAGGCGCTGACCAAAATCATAAGTAACCTGTTGTCCAACGCTCTGCGTTTCGCCGCAGAAGAAATCCACATTTGCATCGATCGCAGAGACGACGGTCTTGTGATGGAAGTGTGGGACGACGGTCCCGGTATCCCGGCTGAAGAGCGGGAAAAGGTTTTCGAAGCTTTTTACCAAACCCGGAACAACGGATTCGCGTCCGGCGTCGGAATCGGCTTGCACCTGTGCCGAATTTTCATCCGCCTGATGGGCGGAACAATTACAGCGACAGAACGTCCGGACGGCAAATCCGGAGCGCTGCTGACGGCATTCATCCCTGAACCTGCGAGCGAAAAGATGGATATTCGCGTAAAAACACATCTCAATACGGAAACCGTCGGGCAATCGCAGCCGCAGAAAGAACCCGGAACGAACCTGGCGATACAACGGCCCTCCGCGATGACGGTTCGCCATACGGTCATGGTCGTAGATGATGACAGCAATATCCTCGATTTTTTGGTCAAGGTGCTCGGAAACGATTATTTTGTTATCTCAACGGATAGCGGGAGCCAGGCGCTCAACCTGCTTCGAAACAACGATCCCGATTTGGTCGTAAGCGACATCATGATGGCCGATATCGATGGAATAGAGCTCTGTCGGCGTATCAAAAACGACATTTCCACAAGCCATATCCCTGTGATCTTACTCACGGCTCGGACTGGCGTAAGCTCTAAAATCGAGGGCCTCGAATGCGGCGCTGACGCCTATATCGAGAAACCTTTCTCGCCTGACCAGCTCAAAGCGCAGATTTCCAGCCTGCTTCGTACGCGTGATGAAATCCGGCGCCTCTATGCAGGCAAATTCATGACCGAATTCGATACGGGTTCTCAACAGAACCGGTTGGACGAAGAGTTCATCCTTAAATGCCGCGACGTGATCATCGCCCATATGCGGAATCCGGATTTGTCCGTGGGACTTCTTGCCCGCGAGTTGGCGATGGGCCGCACGCTGATTTTCCGAAAACTGAAAGCCGTTACGGGCTTGACGCCAAACGATTTTATGAAACTCATTCGTTTGAACGAGGCGAAACGGATGATCATCGAAGGCCGATACCGCATTACCGAAATCGGATTTCTTACCGGTTTCAGTTCGTCGTCCTATTTCGCCAAATGTTTTGCCAAGCAGTTCGGGGTTCTTCCGACGGAATTCCTCGAAAAGCAGGACCCCGGAACGCAGTAGCCAGGGGCAGAATGAGCCATTTCTCAACTCCCGGGGCCTCCGAGCCGATTTTATCGTAAAAGTGAACGATATTTTTCAACACGGAATCCCGGATTCAGTAATTTTACATTGAATTCGGCAGGTCGCAGTATCAGCCGGCCCGGATTGACAATGCGGAATCAACCAACCCAAAATTACCCATATGAAACATTACTTACTTTTCTTGCTGGCTTCCTTGGCCATGTTGACCGGATGCGAGAAGGATGACGATCCTACATCTGTTTCACTCCGAAGTATTACGCGTGAAAAATTCGACTACAAGGGCGGTCTTGCCAGTGCTATTGTAGATGCCGGTGGCCGGGATGTAACGGCGGAATCGAGCGAATCGTGGTGTCGTACTGCAGTCATCGGCTCGACCGTCAATTTCAACGTTCTTGCGTATACGGGCTCAGAGGAGCGTTCAGCCACGGTCACTGTGAAGGCGGAAGGACTCAAGCCGTTGCTGATCAACGTTGTTCAGGATAAATTCAGGGGGCTTGTCGTTGTACCCTCGACGCTCATCTTCTCCGATACGGACCGCACGCTCTCCGTTGCGGTAACCTGCTCCGGAGTCTACGATGTAAAACTCACGGAGAACCCGAATAACGCATTCTCGTTCTCGAAGAGCGAAGACGGCGCGAGCGTCAGTTTCACATCGAACAAGGCGTCGAGCCGTGTCGAGGTGAAGGGGCGCGCGGAGTTTACACCTGAAGAAGGCGATCCGGTGATCGTTACGCTTATACAACCTAAAAAGAGCACCTATGATTTCCTGCTCGGCACGTGGAACGTAACCAAAACCGATATTTTTGCCGGGAGCATCCAGAATCTCTCGTCGGTCACATTCTCCGCCAAGGAAAATCAATATTCGTACAAGGTCACCATCAACGATCCCGCACTCAAGGATTATCCCTTTACGGCGGAGTTCGCCGATGGCAAAGTGGTCATTCAGACCGGTCAGGAACTGGGTTTTTCGGGAACAAAGTTCTACACCCTCCATTTCAATGGCCCGAATAACGGGCAAGGCAACTATATCTGGTCACAGGCGGGCGTGGTCGCCTGGGCGGCGGAACCTGTCTTCGATGAAAATGCAGGCACGATCCAGCTCGTGTTCAGCGATAACGGCCAGGGCAATGGCCGGGAGGCCAAGACGCTCTGTTTCTGGGAGAACAACGACCGGTATTGGTCGTTTACCGGGCAGCTCTGTTTAACCAACGCACTGGAACTTTCCAAAAACTACTAACCGACTCCGAATGCAGCGGGCGGGCCGCGACTTTTGCCGACCGCGGCCCTGCCTGCGCCCCGGAACCAAGAATTTCAATGACTGACCAATGAAAAAACTGACCATACTCATTCTGCTCGCCATGGCAGTGGTGTGCCGGGCTTCGGCACAGAACCGCGTGGTAACAGGCACGGTATCCGAAGAGGACGGTACGCCGCTGACGGGCGCCGTCGTCCAGGTCGTCGGCACGAACAATGCCGCCACGGCAGCGATCGACGGGCTTTATACACTCAAAAATGTCCCCTCCGGAGCCGTACTGCGTGTCTCCTTTCTGGGATACGATCCGGTCGAGAAGAAGGTCGATACCGACCGCATGGATTTCATACTCAAAGCGAGCGCACAAGAAATCGCATCGGTCGTAGTGACCGGTATGCAAAAGATGGACAAGCGAATCTTCACCGGAGCCACGGACCAACTATTAGCCTCGGATGTCAAACTGGACGGCATCAGTGAAATCAGCCGCGGTCTTGAAGGCCGTTCTGCCGGCGTGTCCGTGCAAAACGTTTCCGGAACTTTCGGCGCCGCCCCGAAAATCCGCATTCGCGGCGCCACGTCGATCTTCGGCGACTCCAAGCCGTTGTGGGTGGTGGACGGTGTGATCATGGAGGATGTGATCAACGTCGATGCCAATTCCTTGTCGTCGGGCGACGCCACGACGCTCATCGCATCGGCCATCGCCGGACTCAATGCCGAAGACATCGAGAGCTTCAACATTCTGAAAGACGGCTCCGCCACCTCCATCTACGGAGCGCGCGCCATGGCGGGCGTCATCGTCATCACCACCAAACGCGGCCGCGCCGGCGTGAGCACCATCAACTACACCGGCGAATTCACCTACCGCATGATTCCGTCCTACCGGGATTTCAACATTATGAACTCGCAGGACCAGATGTCGGTGTACATGGACATGCAGAAAAAAGGCTGGCTCAACCTCGCCGAAACCATCACCGATTCGGAAAGCGGCGTATTCGGAAAGATGTACCAGATGATTGCGGCCGGACAATTGCAAAACGACGACGCAAGCATCGGGAATTACCTGCGCGCGGCGGAGTTCCGCAACACGAACTGGTTCAGCGAGCTGTTCAACAACAACGTCATGCACACCCACTCGGTGAGCCTCACGTCCGGAACCGACAAATCGTCCTACTATGCGTCGCTGAGCGCCATGAGCGACCCGGGCTGGACGAAGACCAGCAAGGTGGAACGCTACACGGCCAACATCAACGCCACCTACAACATCTTCAAAAACCTGTCGCTGAACCTGATTTCCAACGGCTCCTACCGGAAGCAGAAGGCGCCGGGAACCCTGTCGTCGGCAACCAACTACGTGACGGGCGAAGTGAAGCGCGAATTCGACATCAACCCCTATTCCTATGCGCTCAATACGTCGCGCACGCTCGACCCCGACGAATTCTACACGCGAAACTACGCGAGCTTCAACATTCTGCACGAACTGGACAACAACTACATCGACCTTTCGGTCGTCGAGACCAAATTCCAGGCCGAACTGAAGTGGTCGCCCGTCGAGGGCCTCGACCTGAGCGCCCTGGGCGCGGTAAAATACCAGGCCTCGATCCAGGAGCATAACATCACCGAGTCCTCAAACCAGTCCGTCGCTTACCGGACCGTCGAACCGACCACCGTCCGGGACAACAACCCGTTCCTTTACACCGATCCGGACAACCCCTACGCCGTTCCGGTGACCGTGCTGCCCAAGGGCGGTATCTACGAACGCACGGACAACAAAATGCTTTCGTACGACTTCCGCGCGTCGGCGACCTACAACAAAACGTTCAACAACACGCATATCATCAACCTCTACGGCGGTATGTCGGTGAACAAGATCGACCGGCACAACACCTGGTTCCGCGGCTGGGGACTCCAGTACGATATGGGTATGGAGCCTTACTACGATTACCTGGCCTTCAAGCAGGGCATGGAGAGCGGCAGCAAGTACTACACGATCGGCGACTCGTTCTATCGCGAAGTGGCCTTCTTCTTCAACGGAACCTATTCTTACAAGGGACGCTACACCATCAACGGAACCTACCGCTACGAAGGGACCAACAAGATGGGCAAGAGCCGCAAAGCCCGCTGGCTGCCGACGTGGAATATCTCCGGGGCATGGAACGTCCACGAGGAGAAGTTCTTCAGCCACGTACAGCCCGCCCTGTCGCACCTGTCGCTCAAAGCCTCTTACTCGCTGACCGCCGACCGCGGCCCGTCTTACGTCACCAACTCGCTGGCCGTCATCAAAGCCTCGACCCCGTGGCGCCCGACCAGCGGCGATACCGAAACCGGCCTCAAGGTTTCGAGCCTCGAAAATGCGCAGCTCACCTACGAGAAGAAGCACGAGCTGAACCTCGGACTCGACGTCGGGTTCGTCAACAACCGGATCAACCTGGCCTTCGACTGGTACAAACGCAACAACTTCGACCTGATCGGCACGGTCACGACCCAGGGTATCGGCGGCGAGATCTCCAAATACGGCAACGTCGCGGAGATGAAATCGAACGGCGTCGAAATCAGCCTTTCGACCAAGAACATCCAGACCAAGAACTTCAGCTGGACCACCAACTTCATCTACTCGCACATCCACAACGAAGTGACCAAACTCGAAACCTCCACGCGCGCAATGACGCTGGTTTCGGGAACCGGATTCACGATGGAGGGGTATCCCGCCCGCTCGCTCTTCTCGTTCCAGTTCGCAGGATTGAACGAAGTCGGACTGCCGGTCGTGGTCAACACGGAAGGCAAACTCAGCTCCAGCTCCTTCAATTTCCAGGACAGCAACGAGAACAACCTGAAAACGAATCTGGTCTACTCCGGACCGGTCGATCCGACCGACCTGGGCAGTTTCGGCAATACGTTCCAGTACAAGGGATGGCGTCTGAACGTCTTTATGACCTACTCGTTCGGCAACGTCGTGCGGCTCAATCCGGTCTTCAGCAGCATTTACTCGGACCTCGACGCCATGCCGCGGGAATTCAAGAACCGCTGGATGGTCTCCGGCGACGAAGCCGTCACGAACATCCCGGCCATCGCCTCGAAGCGCCAGCGCCAGCTAAACTCCTCGATTTCGTACGGGTACAGCGCCTACAACTACTCGACGGCACGCATCGCCAAGGGCGACTTCATCCGCATGAAGGAGATTTCGCTTTCGTACGACTTCCCGAAGAGACTCATTTCGAAACTGCGGTTCTCTTCGCTTTCGCTCAAACTGCAAGCCACGAACCTCTTCCTGATCTACGCCGACAAGAAGCTCAACGGCCAGGACCCCGAGTTCTACAACACCGGCGGCGTCGCAGCCCCCGTGCCGCGGCAGTTCACGCTCACAATCCGAATCGGACTGTAAAATCTGATTTATCTTAAAAAGATTCCTATGAAAAAAAGCATCATATATTTACTGGACATAGCGGTCGTCATTCCGGCATTCATGTCGTGCAGCGATTTTCTGGATCAGAATCCCGATCTGCGCACGACGCTGGATTCCGAAGAGAAGATCGCCAACATACTCGTCTCGGCCTACATCAGCGGGGCAGGCAGCTACCAGCTCGTTGCGGAACTCTCCTCGGACAACGTCTGCGACTACGGCATCACAAAGAATTACAACCAGTTCTATCAGGATGTCTACGAATGGGCCGAAGAGGTTACCAGCAACAACGACGCCCCGCGGAACATCTGGAGTTCCAACTACAACAACATCGCCAACGCCAACCAGGCGCTTTCGGCCATCGAGGAGCTGGGAGGACCTACCACCACGAGGCTCAAGGCCAGCAAAGGCGAAGCGCTGATTTGCCGGGCTTATTCCCATTTCGTACTGGCAAACATGTTCTGCATGCCCTACAACCCGGCAACAGCCGGGAACTGCCTGGGCATACCCTATATGGACCACGCCGAAACCGACCTCAACCCCAGGTACGAACGCGGAACGCTCCAGAAGGTCTACGAGATGATCGGCAAAGACATCGAAGCGGGCATCCCCCTGATCGACGACACGGCCTATTCGGTTCCGAAATACCACTTCAACTACAAGGCCGCCTGCTGCTTCGCCTCGCGCTACTACCTGTTCATGCAGGACTGGGGCAATGCCATCAAATACGCGACGATGGCCCTGACCTCCAACCCGTCGTCGCTGCTGCGCGATTACAGTGCGATCGCCGCTCTGCCGAAGGGCACCAGCAGGCATCAGGAATATGTCAATTCGGCCAGCACGGCCAACTTCCTCCTCCAGGCCGCGACATCGAACAGCGGACTGCTTTTCGACTGGTACTCCACCGCCGGCCGCTATTCGCACGGCAAACTGCAAGGAATCTATGAAACCGTTCAGCCGAAAAAAGGCGGTCCGTGGGGCAGCAGCGTGACTTTCAAAGCGCCGCATGCAGTGCTTGCCTCATCGGGCAAATACGTTCTTCCCCGGACATGGCGCGTGTTTCAATACACCGACCCGGTCGCCGGAACCGGATTCAACAAAGCGATTTCCGTTCTCTTCACCTCCGAGGAGGCGTTGCTCAACCGCGCCGAAGCCTATATTATGAAGATGAACGAAGACCCGACGGCGCTCGACAAGGCCCTGGAGGATATAAACCTCTACGCCGCGAACCTCTTCTCGGCAGGGTTCAAATCCATGACGGAGGCTTCGATCATCAAATGGGCTACGGAAACCTACCCCGACTACTCCGAACTCTACGTCGGAAAGACCTCGGTCAGCAGCCCGCAGACGCTCAATCCCAAGAAAAAGCTCCATGCGGCCCCCTACAACACGCTCGAAGAGGGCGGCCCGCAGGAGAGCATGCTTCAGGCGCTCATCTTCATGCGCCGCTACCAGTTCCTCCACGAAGGCATGCGGTGGTTCGACACCCGTCGCTTCGGCATCACGGTCTACCGCTACCTGCTCGATGAAGACGCCGAAACCGTCGTGCAAATCACCGATCAGATCAGCGACGAGAACGGTACGGCCGATCCGCGCCGCGCCCTGCAACTCCCGGCCGACGTTATTGCCGCCGGCCTGACCCCCAACCCGAGAAAATAACAAACCAAAGTGCGTATGAAAAAGAATCTGATATATCTGCTCTTTTCCGTCACGCTGCTCTGCGCAGCGCTGACAGCCTGTTCGGACAACGACGATCTGGATTCCACCAGCGTGGTCAGGCCGACGACCACCGAACAGAACGACCTCGACCGCTGGCTCAAGCGCAACTACGTCGAAACCTACAACATCCAGCTCAAATACCGGTTCGAGGACATCGAGTCGAGCATGGGCTACTACCTCACACCCGCCAGCTACAAGCAGTCGGTCGCCATGGCCAAACTGGTGCGCCACATGTGCCTGGAAGCCTACGACGAGATAACCGGCAGCACGGATTTCATCAAGGCCTATTTCCCGAAAATCCTCTTCCTGGTCGGCTCGTATGCCTACAAGACCAACGGAGCGATGGTGCTGGGAACGGCCGAAGCCGGGGCGAAGATCACGCTCTACAACCTCGACAACCTGAACCCCAAGACCGTCAATGCGAAGACGGCCTATTTCAAGACGATCCACCACGAATTCGGACATATCCTCAATCAGACGAAACCTTACCCCACCGATTTCGCGGAGATTTCCGGCCCGGATTACGTACAGGACCAATGCTTCGAAATCTACAAGACCACCGAATCGGCGCTGCAAAAAGGATTCATTTCCCCGTATGCATCGAAAGCCGACGGCGAGGATTTCGTGGAACTCATCGCCCTCTACGTCAACCGGAGCGCAGAAGAGTGGGAGGAGATGCTGACGACGGCCGGCGACACGGGACGGCCGAAAATCGAAGCCAAATTCGAAATCGTCTCCAACTACATGAAAAGCACCTGGAACATCGACCTGAACGAACTGCGGGAAATCGTACTGCGCCGTGCGGAAGAAGCGCCCAACCTCGACTTCGACTCGCTGGATGACGAAGATACGGACACGCCCGAAAATTCCGGTACAAACGAATAAGCGACACCGAATATGAAAAAAACAGCAATCATACTATTTCTGGTTCTGGCCATTCCTGCCCTGCTCACCTCATGCCTGTTCGACGAGGAGGATCTTTTCGACAAGTCCGCCTCCGAACGCATCGAAGCCGCCAAGCAGGAGGCCAAGACCGTGCTCGAAAGCGCTGAAAACGGATGGCACGTGCGCTATTTCCCCTCCCCGACCCAGGAGTTCGGCGGATACAACCTGTTTTTCAAATTCTCCGAAGGCAGCGTCACCGTTGCCTCCGAGATCGAAAGCAACCCATCCACCACCGAGACGAGTCTCTATTCGTTCGGCGAGGATCTGGGCGTCACGCTCAATTTCGATACGAAAAACTCGCTCATCAATTACTTCGTACACCCGAAAAATCCCGACAACATCGGATCGACCTACAAGGGCATGGAGGGCGACTACAAATTCACGGTGATGGAGACATCCGCGGCAATGGTCGTCCTGCGCGGCATCATCACGGGGAATTACTACATCCTGACCCCCGTTTCCGCGGACACCGACTGGTCGGAAGACCTGGAGACCTACCGGAATAATGCGGAAGACATGTCATTCAACACCTATTCCTTCGTCGTGAAAGACAAGACGTATTCGGCAACGCTCACGAACCGTCGCTTTGCGGTCAAGATCGACAGTGAAACCACCGTGTACGC
>ENA-OZFH01000994-OZFH01000994.1-human-gut-metagenome-genome-assembly--contig:-NODE-994-length-10067-cov-8.820116_pt1 | contig 10067 bp, 6 predicted proteins | sample MGYA00245073_ERZ653619 | MGnify/ENA primary metagenome ERZ653619 (study PRJEB26926, sample SAMN06165178) | human gut metagenome | biome: ENVO:00009003; feature: ENVO:2100002; material: ENVO:00002003...
AACTCGTTGTACACTTTGTTCACTGACAGCTCTCGTCCCGAAGATGCCATACACCGCGTCAAGAACAGCGATGCCAGGCGAGGGTTCTTGACGTCGTAACGCTCAACGACGTCCATAGCGACCGTTCGCGAAGCATATTCCTGTAGCAGCTGAATCGCGTCTGTGGGCGTCTGCTCAAGTGTCGCGATGAATCCCCCTTGTTCAAGATACCCGATCAGATGATGTCGAAGCAGCGCTGCATCGCTCGGGGAAAAGGTCGCATCTGGCTCGAGAACGCTCCCCGTCTTATATCGAACGTATTCCGAAAAACTCAACGGAAAAAGCTCTCGCACAAGAGAACGACCCCTGAACTCGCTCTTAAGTTCTGAGGACAGCATCTTAGAAGAAGATCCCGTCACATAGACGGTCGCTTTCTCCGTATCGACTACACGCCGCAGAAACGCACCCCATTCGGGAATTTCCTGGATCTCGTCAAAGAAAATGTAAGCGCCCTCGGTTCGAGCAACAGGATACAGCGCATAGAACGTGTCGAGCACGTCCGCCAGCAGCGATGGCTCATACGGGCGCAAGCGCTCATCCTCAAAATTGAAGTAAAGCATCCGGTCAAGCTCGACGCCCCGGCTCTGAAGCCGCCGCATCTCCTGATACAGGCGATACGTCTTTCCACAACGGCGGGCCCCCACAATCACATTTACGATGTTGTCGCGCTTTGGCTCCTGTGGGTTTCCTAGATCAAGGTCTCGCTCAAAGACCTGCGGAACCCCCTGCTGTTCAAAGTCCTTTATTTTCTGGGCGATCAAGTCGTTGAATGCCATGATTCTCCAATCTTGCTCTCTAGCTAATCAAAATTATACCGATTCTTGATTAATTAGAGAGCAAGATTGTGTGTAGCTTGATTAACACTTAAGCAAGTTTTATCACCGTTATTGCTCCGAAGGATATCGAGTGGCTAAGAGGACAACCGAGCTCGAATGCGACTCCCCGAGCAGTCAATTTGGGACGGGGCTTTTTTGACTACCCTCCCCCTGTAGAAAAATCCCTAACGCAGTTGCGGTGAAATAGGGCTGTTTTTGCTGGTCAAACCGCAAAACAGTCCCTATTTCACCGCAACTTATTGGTGGCCTTTTGGGTGGCACTTAGCGCCAGGGGTCGGCTTCGAACAGCGGCTCGCGCTCGGGGCGGCGATCGCTGTAGGGATCGTAGCCGTCATCGTCCTCGTTCTCGGCACGGATGTAGGGGTCGCGCGGCTTGGGCGCCGGCTTGGGAGAAGCCTTCGGTGCGACCGGCGCGGCGGGCGCTGCCTCAGCAACCGGTGCGTGCGTCTTGTTCTCGTCTTTCATCTGCATATCTCCTTGCCATGTACTCATGCTCAACATCATCGATTGTCGCACGAAAAAGGGCGGCGGACCCGATTGGATCCGCCGCCCTTGGCGTTTTGCGATGAGGTGCGGTTAAAGCCGGTCCCATAATTTACTCTGCGTCGGGGACCTCGTAGGTGGCCGCCGGCGTGTTGTCGCACACGACGGTAAAGCCACCGTCCTTGTCGACATCGACCGTCACCTGATCGCCCTCGCGCACCGTGCCGTCGATGATAGCGGCGGCGATGGCATCCACGACCTCGCGCTGAACCAGACGCTTGAGCGGACGGGCGCCAAAGACCGGGTCCAGGCCGCCCACGGCGAGCATCTGCTTGGCCGCCGGGGTGATGGCAAGCGTCATGCGCTCCTTGGCCAGACGCGCGCGGACGTCGGCGAGCTGGATGTCGACGATCTTCTCGATCTGCGCCATACCGAGCGGATGGAACACCACGATATCGTCGATACGGTTGAGGAACTCGGGGCGGAAGGTCTGAGCCATGGCCGCGTCGACCTGATGGCGCATCTCCTCCTCGTCCTTGCCGGAAAGCTCGGCGATAGCCTTGGAGCCCACGTTAGACGTCATGATGATGATCGTGTTCTTGAAGGACACCTGACGACCCTGGCCATCGGTCAGACGGCCGTCGTCGAGCACCTGCAACAGCACGTTGAAGACATCAGGATGAGCCTTCTCCATCTCGTCGAGCAAGATCACGGAATACGGACGACGGCGAACGGCCTCAGTGAGCTGGCCGCCCTCATCATAGCCCACGTATCCCGGGGGCGCACCGATCAGACGCTGGACGCTGAACTTCTCCATGTACTCGGACATGTCGATACGCACGAGTGCGCGCTCGTCGTCGAACAGGCACTCGGCCAGCGCCTTGGCGAGCTCGGTCTTGCCCACGCCGGTGGGGCCCAGGAAGAAGAAGCTGCCGATGGGCTTGTCCGGATCGGAGAGGCCCGCACGGCTGCGGCGCACGGCTGCGGCGACAGCGGAGACGGCCTCGTCCTGGCCGATGACACGCTTATGCAGCTCGCCCTCCAAGCCCTTCAGTTTGTCGAGCTCGCCCTGCATCATCTTGGACACGGGCACGCCGGTCCAGGCGCTCACGACCTCGGCGATTTCATCGGAGGTCACCTGCTCGTTGAGGCCCTCGCCGTCCTGCTGCTTTTGCGCCTCGAGCGCAGCCTCGGAATCCTGAATCTGCTGCTGCAGACCCGGAATCACGGAGTAGCGCAGCTCGGACGCACGGCCCAAATCGCCGTTGCGCGTCGCACGCTCCTCTTCGCTCTTGGCCTCGTCGAGCTGTCCCTTGAGCTCCTGCACGTGGTCGATGGCGTTCTTTTGGTTGAGCCAACCGGCCTTTTGCACGTTGAGCTTTTCTTGGACCTCGGCGATCTCTTGGCGCAGGGCCTCCAGACGCTCCTTGGAGGCGTCATCGGTCTCCTTCATGAGCGCCTGCTCCTCGATCTGCAGCTGGGTGAGCTGACGCGTGGTGGCGTCGATCTCGACCGGCATGCTGTCGAGCTCCATGCGCAGGCGGCTTGCCGCCTCATCGACCAGGTCGATGGCCTTGTCGGGCAGGAAACGGTCGGCGATGTAGCGATCGGAGAGGTCGGCAGCCGCCACGAGCGCGCCATCGGTGATATGCACGCCGTGGAAGATCTCGTACTTCTCCTTGAGGCCACGCAGGATCGAGATGGTGTCCTCGACGGTAGGCTCGCTGACCATCACGGTCTGGAAACGACGGGCGAGCGCCGCGTCCTTCTCGATGTACTTGCGGTATTCGTCGAGCGTGGTCGCGCCGATCGCATGCAGGTCGCCACGGGCAAGCGCCGGCTTGAGGATGTTGCCGGCGTCCATAGAGCCCTCGGTGGCACCCGCGCCCACGATGGTGTGGAGCTCATCGATGAACAGGATGACCTTGCCCTCGGACTTTTGCACTTCCTTGAGCACGGCCTTCAAGCGGTCCTCGAACTCGCCGCGGTACTTGGCACCGGCGACCAGCGCGCTCATGTCGAGCTCGATGAGGTCGCGGTCGCGCAGGGTGCTCGGCACGTCGCCGGCCACGATACGCTGGGCGATGCCCTCGACGATGGCCGTCTTGCCGACGCCCGGCTCGCCGATGAGCACAGGGTTGTTCTTGGTGCGACGGGACAGGACCTGGATGGTACGACGGATCTCGTCGGTACGGCCGATGACAGGGTCGAGCTTGCCGGCGCGGGCAAGGTCGCAGATGTTGCGTCCGTACTGCTCCAGCGCCTCAAACTGGGTCTTGTCCTCGGCAGACGTCACGCGGTCATCGCCACGCAACTCCTCGTAGACCTGCTCGATGCGCTCCTTGGTCACGCCGGCGTCGCGCAGCACGCGGCCCGCCTCGCCCTTGTCCTCGGCAAGCGCCATCAGCAAATGCTCGGTCACCACAAAGCTGTCGCCCATCTTGGTGGCCTTCTTCTCGGCCTTCTCGATGACGCGGACGAGCTCATTGGAAAGGCCCATCTGCTGACCCTCGCCCGAAACCTTGGGCGCGTGGTCGATGGCGTCTTGCGTGGAACGCGCAAGCTGTGCCGGGTCGGCACCGATGCGCTCGATGATCACGGAGATATTGCGCTCGCCGGCACCGAGCAGGGCAGACAGCAGATGAATCGGCTCCACCGCGCCGGCCTGCGCATCGGTAGCCGTGCTCATGGCGGTCTGCAGCGCCTCGCGCGACGTCATTGCTAGCTTATCGATTCTCATGGAATCACCTCTCTTGGGGTGGCCGCCCTACGGGGCGGCTTCACGTTGTTCGAGAAGTATTGTTGCCAGCTTTGCGCGATCTTATACACAAATCTAAGTCTCTATATATAAGATTTTCTGAGTGATTGAAAGATAGGGGTAAAGATGTCGGCCCGCCGCCGCACAGGTGCGCTACCGTCTCAATCTGTAACATCTATCGACCGTTTCTGGCTCCAGATGTTACAAATCGAGACGAATTGTTCAGCGGCACCCGTTTGTCTCAATCTGTAACATCTACTCGGCAAATAGAGCTCTATCTGTTACAAATCGAGACGAACAGAAGACACCCGAATCGAAAACCTAAATCTGTAACACCAGGCCCACTTTTAGCGGCCAAGGTGTTACAGATTAAGACAAATCGAGCCGCCACAAAGGCGCCTGTCCCCTTTGTGGCGGTTTTCGACAAAAAGAAGCCGCCCCGATAACAGAGGCGGCATCAAGCAAGTCCATTTCTTAGCGTCCCTCAAGACCCAACGAGAACGCAGCGATGGAATCGAGAACCGACAATAGCCCGTTCGCACAGATAGAGGCAGAGATTCAAGGTCAAAGTCCGGCTTAAACGGCTTAGCTATCGCACGTCACATTGTTCTCGTCGTCCCCCTATCGTATTTATAGTGCTTATAGTGAAAATAGTGAGTTTAGTGAGAAGAGTATCGCTCAAAACTCGTGGACTCAATTATTGACCTCACGCCCAGAATGAGTGGGGCAAATACTTCTATTAGAGGTCAAATCGAAGCCCAATAGGGCCTTTTCGCCCCGTCATTTCGACCGATCGCTTTCTTTTGAATATTGTCGTAAGCTGGTATCACTTATCTTAATGAATGCATACTGTTTGCGAGGTACCCGCCGTGAAACGCTCCACCTATATCGGCCTGCTCGTCTTAGCGTTTGCAATTACCGCAGTCGGCGTGGGCATTATCTATCTCGCATTTCTCCCTGCCTCGGCAACGCAGGCGGCGGTTGAAACCGTAAGCTACCCCATCGAAATCCTCACCGATATCATCAAACCCGATTCAATCACCGTCGATTTCGACGGTACGCCCGCAGCGCTTGGGGTCAGTAACTATCCCCGAATCGAACTTGGAGCCACGCGCTATACCCAAGATGAGCAGCTTATCGGCAAGGCAACCAGTTTACTCAAAGGCAAGACGTTTAAGCGATGGTACGGCGCCGCAATATATCGAGCCAAGAATGGCCAAATGGTTGGCGGGTATTATTCGACCCTTGAGCTCGATGCGGCAAACGGGAGCAGATTGTGCAACGTCTCATACGACCCCGGCTACGTGGACAATGAAGGACCGGGGGTCTATATCTCGGATGGCGACGTAATCTACGTCATGGAGGGCGACCAGACGGCAGTCGTCGATTTTATGGATCGGTGTACCGAAGATGCCTACGAACAAACTTGCGAGCCCGATCCGCAGACAGCGCGCAACAGTGGCTCGTCACGCACTTGGCTATTTGACGATGAAATAACCTGGGCCCCATCGAAATAAGGACCCGCCAGGCAGGCACCTTTGTGGTGGTTTCGGTTCCGATGTTCCACTGTCTCGATCTGTAACATCTAGCGGCCCTTTTCAATCCTAGATGTTACAGATCGAGATGAAATGATCGGCGGCGATTGTTTGTCTCAATCTGTAACAGCCGCTCGTCAAATAGGGGCCCAGATGTTACAGGTCGAGACAAACGGAACCACCGCAAAGGCGCCTACCCCTTCATGGTGGTTTTCGACAAAAGAAGCCGCCCCGATAACAGAGGCGGCATCAAGCAAGTCTGTTTATTAGCGTCCCTCAAGACCCAACGAGAACGCAAGAATGTAGCCCGGGGCTTACCCTTTCCCGAACGCGACCCTCGCGAAGCGCGTGAGCGGGCGGGAAAGGGTAAGCCCCGGGCGGACAATTTAGTGCGTTACTCGGCAGCGGCCTTGAACTTGTTGTAGTTGATCAGGCAGCCGGCCTTGACGATGGCACGCTCCTCTGCCGTCATATCGGCAATGTAGAGCTCAATCTGCTCGACCGCACCGTCGGCGCGCACCACGTAGGCAGCAATGTTCTTGAGGTCGCCATCGAGCGCGGCACGGATACCCGGCACAAAGACGTAGTCGCCCACCTCAAAGTTGGGCTCGGCCTCCATCTGGAAGGGCACCATGCCCCAGTTCATCACGTTGGAGCGATAACGCTTGGTGGCGTACTCGTGGACGATGTTGGCCAGGCCGCCAATTACGCGCTGGCAGCTCGCGGCCTGCTCGCGGGCGGAACCGTCACCGGGCTTCTTGGCATAGAGCATGGAGCCAAACTCGGTCGCCTTGGCATCGGCCGCGACGCCCGCGCCGGTCAGCGCCTCAAACACACCGGCAAGCTCGGCATCGAGCGCCGCCAGGTCACCCGCGGACTCGCCGGCAACGCGGCGCTTCTCTACGGCGTCGACCTCCTTGGAGCGGCCCACGTAGGCCGGGTCGCGGCGGCTCAGCGTAAACTCGGCCAGACCCAGCGGGTTGGAGCGGAAGGAACTCGTCTCGCCCGAGGGAATGAGCTCGTCGGTCGTGGTGACCGGGTCCATGATCTTGGAGCACACCTTGAGCAGGATGTCGTCGCCGAGAGGCTCCATCGCGGGCCATGGCTTGATGTTGGGACCCTCGACCAGCTCGTCGGCCGGCTCAGCCTTGCCAAAGCCCCAGTACACGCGCTTTTTGTACGGCGCGTCGTCAAAGGCGTACTCGCAGGCCTCGTCCCAAGTCTCCTCGGGCAGGTCGGTCGCCGACGTCAGGACGCCGCCGTTGGCAGCCGTCGCCGCAATGGAGCGGGCGTCCATCAGGGCCACGGCGCTCAGCTGGCCATTGCCCGGCTTGGAACCCTCGCGGTTGGGGAAGTTGCGCGTGGTGTGGCGGATCGAAAGGCCGTTGTTGGCAGGCGTGTCGCCGGCACCAAAGCACGGGCCGCAGAACGCCGTGCGCACAATCGCGCCAGCCTCCATAAGGTCGTAGATATAGCCGCGGCGTGTAAGCTCGAGCGCCACGGGCTGGCTCGTGGGATAGACCGACAGCGAGAACTCGCCGCAGCCGGTGTTGGCGCCCTTGAGCACGCGGGCAGCCTGGACCACGGAGTCGTAGTTGCCGCCCGAGCAGCCGGCGATAACACCCTGCTGCACGTGCAGCTTGCCGTCGACGATCTTGTCGAGCAGGCTAAAGTGCGTCTTGCCCTCGCCGATCTTGGCGGCCTCGAGCTCGACCTCGTGCAGGATGTCCTCGAGGTTCTCGTTGAGCTCGTCGATCTCAAAGCCGTTGGAAGGATGGAACGGCAGCGCGATCATGGGCTTGATGCTCGACAAGTCGACCTCGACGCAGCCGTCGTAGTAGGCGACATCGGCGGGCTTGAGCTCGCGGTAGTCGTCGCCGCGGCCGTGCATGGTCAAAAACGCGTGCGTGTCCTCGTCGGTTGCCCAGATTGAGGAAAGGCAGGTGGTCTCGGTGGTCATGACGTCGACGCCGTTGCGGTAGTCGGTCGTCATGCTCGAGATGCCGGGGCCCACGAACTCCATGACCTTGTTCTTAACGTAGCCCTTGGCAAAGACGGCGCGGATGATGGCGAGCGCCACGTCGTGCGGGCCGACGCCGGGGCGCGGGGCACCCGTGAGGTAGATGGCGACGACGCCGGGATAGGCGACATCGTAGGTGTCGCGCAGCAGCTGCTTTGCCAGCTCGCCGCCGCCCTCGCCCACGGCCATGGTGCCCAGAGCGCCGTAGCGGGTGTGCGAGTCGGAACCCAGGATCATCTTGCCGCAGCCGGCGAAGTTCTCACGCATAAAGGAGTGGATGACGGCGATGTGCGGCGGAACGAAGATGCCGCCGTACTTCTTGGCCGCGGAAAGGCCAAAGACATGGTCGTCCTCGTTGATGGTGCCGCCCACGGCGCACAGCGAGTTGTGGCAGTTGGTGAGCACGTAGGGCAGCGGGAACTGCTCCATGCCCGAGGCGCGCGCCGTCTGGATGATGCCGACGAAGGTGATATCGTGGCTCGCCATGGCATCGAAACGAATCTTGAGCGCCTCGGGGTCGCCGGACGTGTTGTGTGCCTGAAGGATCGAATACGCGATGGTGCCACGCTTGGCGTCCTCGGGCGTCTGCGTAATACCGCGCTCGGCAGCCTCGGCCGCAGGCACAACCTCGCTGCCGCCACGCAGGTAGATGCCGTCCTCGTACAGCTTAACCATACTGTCTCCCACTCTGCCCGAAAGGCTCGGGCGCATAGCATACATTCGTTCAATATCGTGCCATAGAACGGTTGCAAGTGGGTTACGAATCTGCACGTTCACTTTATCTAGGTAAAGTAAAGGACGAGCCCAGTGTGGGGGCCGGCAGATTTGGCGCAAGGGTGTCCCTTTCGACTAGTCATTTTAGAACGTCCCCAATGACTACCCATAACAACGTCGATGTTTTGGCGCGGACAGACACTATGACCCAATCCGAGGGCGCTAAAAAGATAGGAGCCCCCGCTCGTGACCGCGGGTCGGGGCTGCGACAATGATGTTGAAGTGCCATAGGCGCAGCCGCGCCGCAACGAGGTTGGGAGGCTCCCATGCCAAAGTATTCTACCGCGTTCGGGATGGACGTCCACCTGAGGTCGACCACCGTCTGCGCCCTCGACGCGGACACCGGCGAGGCCGTGACGAGGAGGTTCCCCGGCAACCCCTGGGGCGAGATCGCCGGGTGGATGGATGGGTTCCCCGGGCCGTCGCTCGCGGCCTACGAGAGCGGCTACCTCGGCTTCGCCCCGCAAAGGGAGCTCGCCGGGCTCGGCGTCGAGTGCGTCGTCGCCGCGGTCTCGAAGATCCCCAGGTCGGCCGCCGACTCGGCCTCCAAGAACGACAGGAACGACGCCGCCAGGATGGCCAAGGCGATACTCGCCCACGACATCTCCCCCATATGGGTCCCCTCCCCCGAGGTCGAGGGCATCAGGGACCTCGCCGGCGCCTACGACGGGGCGACCGCGCGCCTGGCGACCGCCAAGCAGCGGCTGCTCGCCTTCCTCGCAAGGCGGGGGTTCGTCTACGGCGGCACCACGCCCGCCGGCAACCCGAGGAAGTACTGGACCTACGACTTCCTGAGGTGGCTCGACAAGGTCAGGCCGGAGGACGATGGCGGGGTTCGGGCGCTCGCCGCCCTGAGGAACGAGGTCGAGGCCGCGGCGGAGGCCCGGGCGGACCTGCTCTCCGAGTACAGGGCCGCCGTGGATGCCGGCCCGATCGCCGCGGAGGTGGCCGCCCTCCAGTCGATCAAGGGCTGCGCCTTCGCGCTGGCCGCGGCCTTCTCGGCCGAGGTCGGCGACTTCGCGAGGTTCCGTTCCGGAAGGCAGGTCACGGCCTATTTCGGCCTCGCGCCGAGTCAGAGGTCGAGTGGCGACTCCGTGCGGCTCGGAGGCATCAGCGGTGCGGGCAACGCGCTCGTGAGGAAGCTGGCCGTTGAGGGCTCATGGTGCTACGCCGCGGCACGGCACCAGCCGAAGCTCATGCCGAGGGACACGGGCGTGCCCCTCGAGATAAGGATGCACGGGAGGAAGGGGTCCGAGCGCCTGCTCCGGCGACGCGAGGAGATGCTCGCCCGCGGCATGCCCGCGGCGAAGGCCAACGCGGCCACCGCGGCCGAGCTCGTGAGGTGGCTCTGGGCCCTCGGCATGATGTGCCGGGAGGGCGCGGAATAGACACAGCCCCCGTCCCGGCGAGCCGGGCGGCCTTCGGGGATACCCCCTATTTCGCTGTGCGCGCGGAGCCCTCCGCATGCGCCTCGACAGACTTGGGGAACCCCGCCGAAGGAATGGAGTGCGGGCCGACAGAACGGTATCCGCGGATATGAGACTGAGCCGAAGGCGTCGATGACATGCCGGGGCGGACCGGGACGGGTTAACGGCTGTCTCTTATACACATCTGACGCTGCC
>ENA-OZFH01001011-OZFH01001011.1-human-gut-metagenome-genome-assembly--contig:-NODE-1011-length-9935-cov-3.396862_pt1 | contig 9935 bp, 7 predicted proteins | sample MGYA00245073_ERZ653619 | MGnify/ENA primary metagenome ERZ653619 (study PRJEB26926, sample SAMN06165178) | human gut metagenome | biome: ENVO:00009003; feature: ENVO:2100002; material: ENVO:00002003...
CGGCAGCGTCAGATGTGTATAAGAGACAGGGCCATGAATGGTAGCCAGTTCGCCGGCGATGGCCCCCAGCACCGAACGCGGTACGGACTTGCCGCCGAGCACGGCCCGCGAACGTCCGGAAGCGCGTACGGTGCGGGAAAGGAACAGTTCGCCGTCTTCGGGGTCGACGCCCGCGTCATGGGCCTTGGCCACGGCCGCGGCAGCACCGGTGAACCCACTGTCGGCATCGCCAGAACCGGCATCGTTGGTGTCGCCGGAATGTTCAGATGCGACGGCATCATCCGAGAGCGCGAAAATCGCCTGGGCCCAAGCCTCGTCCGCCCCGGCCGAGACGCGCGAGGATTCGGCGGCCCCGCCGGAGACCAGTCGGATCGCGGAGAGCAGCATGGATTTGCCGGCACCGGTCTCACCGGTGATGGCGGTCATGCCTGCGGCCGGCGCAATGGTGGCTTCTCGAATCGGCCCCAGATTGCGGATATCGAGTTCTTCGAGCATCAGGATCCTGCCTTGCCGTCACGTTCGCCCGGCTTGTCGGGCTCGGTACCAGCGACGCCAGCGTCACCGGCAACGGCAACGCCAGCCGCATACGCGGCCGCCGGGAACGTGTGCCCGTGATGCAGCGACTGGCTCGAGGCCTCGTTGCGCGCGTGCTCGCGCCAACCGACCACGGGCAGATCGAACTTGGAGACCAGACGGTTGGTGAACGGCACGCCGGAGAGTCGGGCGAGGCGCAAGGTATCGCGCGATTCGCGCACCATGACGCGCGTACCCTGCGGCAGGGCGCGCTGACGGCGTCCATCGCAGCAAATCCAGCCTTCGGACATGGAATCGTCCAGAATATCGATGGTGAAGGTCGAGCCGGAGCCGATGATCAGCGGCCTGGCGAACAGGGCGTGCGCGGCCAACGGAATCAACTGCAGGGCCTTGACGTTCGGCCACATGACCGGACCGCCCGCGGAGAAGGCGTAGGCGGTGGAACCGGTGGGCGTGGAGACGATGACGCCGTCCGCGCCGAACGAGTTCATCTCCACATCGTCCACGCGGATGGACAGTTCGACCATCTTGCCCCGGTCGGCGCGTTCCAGTGTGATGTCGTTCAGCGCCCAATCCTCAATGGGCTTGGTGGCGCCGGGCAGCCAGACGTCCACATGGGCGATCATGCGTTCGTCGATCGAATAGTCGTGGGTGGAGACCCGGCGGATCGCCTCGTCGATCTGGAAGCTTTCGAATTCGGCCAGGAAGCCGACATGCCCCATGTTCACGCCGAGAATCGGCACTTGGGTGCAGTGGACGAGTTCGGCGGCGCGCAGTATCGTGCCGTCGCCGCCCAGGACCACGACGATTTCGGTGTCGTCCGACACGCACGGCGGCTGCACGCCGAAATCGGGGGCCTCGGTGTTGTCGATGATGGCGACTTCGAAACCGGCCACTCGCAGCTGGCTCACCGCCTCGGCCACTACGGTTCCGGTCTGCCTGAGCCTGGTATGCGTCACCACCACCGCGTTGCGCTTGGCCATGGCATCCTCCTGTCGATTCGGTCGCACTGCTCATTATTCTAACCGCAGACACCGTCATCAGTCGTACAGGTGTTCGAAAAATGCTGCTTCGTGGCGCGTCGCCGGCAACGTTCCACAGAGTCGATTATCGTAAGGCTTCGGCATACAATGGCGTACAGCCGCGCAATCACCGTACGCGTGCCGTGCGCAGCGCGATGGCATGCCGTATGACCGTACAGCAGTATCAGTTGAGGAGCTTGAGGACCCATGGCCAATGACTTCGACGAATCCTCCGCCAATGAGGAGGCCTCGAAGGGACTGTCATGGTGGTATTCAGCCGATGTACTGAGCCGAGACAAAAGCGATAAAACCGCCAAGCGCATTCGACGTATCAGCATCACCGACCGTCTGCTCAGGCACCCGGGCCGTCTGTCCATGGTGTATTTCGGCGCACTGATCATCATCGTCACCGGTTTGCTGCTGCTGCCGATCTCCACATCGGACATCATCTTCACCAATTTCCCGATCGCGTTCTTCACCGCCGTCTCGGCCCTGTCCACCTGCGGCATTCCGGTGGTGAACACCGGCGAATACTGGTCGATGTTCGGCCAGGTCGTCGTCCTGTTCTCCATCCAGTTCGGCGGTCTGGGAGTCATGACCTTCGCCTCGATGGTGGCTCTTGGCGTTTCCCGCAGACTCAAGGTCTCCCAGCGTATGCTCACCGCGAACGAGCTGGGCACCACGAAGCTTTCCGAGGTCAAAGGCGTGCTCACCGTGGTGCTGGGCACCTCCATCATCGCCGAGGTGCTGACCTTCGTGCTGCTGCTGCCCGACCTGTTCCGCGTGAACCATGGCAATATGGGGCGTACCTTGTGGCAGGCGCTGTTCTACGCGGTGTCGGCCTATAACAACACCGGTTTCACGCCGGATGCCACTGGTCTGCATGTGAACCGTTGGGGCGTGGGGCTGCCGATTCTCATCAGTGCATTCATCGGAACGCTCGGCTTCCCCGTGGTGCTGAATCTGGTGCAGTGCGCACGCCGGCGGCTCAGCCCGAAACGTTGGACATTGCACACCAAACTCACTTTGGTGACCACCGCTGTGCTGGTGGCCACCTCACTGGCTTGGTTCCTGCTGGTCGAGTGGAGCAATACCGGCCTGTTCCCCGCAGATGACCCCGGCATGAAGATGCGCCGTGCGATGAGCGCCGCCGTCATGCCCCGCTCCGCCGGTTTCGATATTTCCTGGGTGCCCGAAGTCACGAATGAGACCAAGGTGTTCATGAGCATACTCATGTTCATCGGCGCAGGTTCCTCATCCACCGCTGGCGGCATCCGTGTCACCACGTTCGCGGTGATTCTCTTGATTTGCCGCGCCGCATTCACCGGCCATCGCGATGTCACCGTGTTCCGCCGCCGTATCCCCCGCCGTATTCAGATGACCGCCGTGTCCGTGACCACGGCCTGCTTTGCGTTGGTTATGGTCGGTGCGATGATGCTGATGTTCACCACCGGCTGCGCGTTCGTGGACGCCGTGTTCGAAGCCTGCTCGGCCTTCTCGTTGGGTGGTTATTCGGTGGGCGTGGCAAGCGCCGGCAATCCGGCCAGCCTGTTTATTCTGTCCGCCGAGATGATTGTCGGACGACTTGGCCCGTTGACCATCGCCTACTCCATCAGCCGACCGATGGCTCCCGAACCTATTCGTTATCCGCAGGAAAACATTATCGTTGGCTGATCGGCCATTCAATCGGCGCCCAGCAATCTGACATAGAGAGGACCATCATCATGGCAGCAAAACCGAGCGGCAACAAAAGCGTGCTGGTCATCGGACTGGGCCGTTTCGGCGGGTCCGTGGCCGCCACCCTCGACCAGATGGGTCAGGATGTGCTCGCAGTGGACAAGAACCCGGAGCTTGTGGCCCGTTGGTCCGCGCATCTGCCCACCATTCAGGCCGATATGACCGATGTGCTGGCCATCGAGCAGATCGACGCCTCCCAGTTCGACACGGCCGTCGTGGCCATCGGCGACAGCATCGAGGCTTCGGTGATCATCACCGGCAACCTGCTGGACGCCGGCGTTTCCGACCTGTGGGCCAAGTCCGTGTCCCAGGAGCATGCGCGCATTCTGCAGCGCATCGGCGCCCGCCACATCATCAACGCGGAGACCGATGCCGGCAAGCGCGTGGGCCATCTGGTGGCCGGCAATTATCTGGATTACATCGAAATCGACGGGCCGTACACCGTCGTCAAGGTCCACACGCCCCTGTACGCGGTAGGCCGCAGCATCGAGGACGTACAAGTACATGACAAGTACGGCGTGACCGTGGTGGGCCTCAAGGCCCCAGGCAAGGAGTTCCAGTACGGCTCCAAGGAACTGGTCATGCATCGCAACGACGAACTCATCCTCATGGGCAAGCAGGATCAGATCGACCACTTCATCCAAGGCTAACCCCCTAACTGCGCTCGCTATACCCCCTATCTGCTCACATCGTGACCGATATAACCCCCTCAACATGGATGCGCTCATTATTGTGGCAATAAGCCATAAAGCTGTACGTCCATATTAATAAGGGGAGTTTTATCATCATGGGCAAGCATACGCAGAATTGCACGCTGATAGGCAAAGGAGTCTACGGCACCATAGGAGTGGACCAACGTTCCCGTCTTGCCGATGGCGCGCATTTTCACACCATGATTGTGACCAGCACCCTCGAGGCCTCAGTTATAGAAGGGGACAAACTGGTCATCAAAAGTGGCATTGTGCGGTGTGATGGTGATATTCGCGTATCCAGCATCAGCGGCAGCGGCGACATCGAAGTCGGCGGCGACATTATTTGCGATGAAATAACCTTTACCGGCAAACTACGATGCAACGGCGATATCGTTTGTTCCGGAAATCTGTCCGTCAATGGCTCCCTAGGCACCCGTCATATTAGCGGTCAGACAGTCCGCTTGAACGGCGTGTTGAAGGGTCATGACGTCAACAGCAGGGCTCTGGAAGTTCATCCACTCCGCAGTACGATGTTTTCCCGTTTTGATATGGATGGGTATGAGGATGGCAGCACGGTTCGCCATATCACAGCCGTCACGGTTGAAGCCAACCATCTGCAATGCCGGACTTTGACGGCGGACTCCGCCATGCTACGCAACGGCAGTGCGGTGGAAAGCGCCACGTGTGCCACCGCACTAGGCATCGACCGTACCTCCAGCGTGCTGCTGGTGAACGGAGACTGCCAACGCATTCATCTCAAAACAGCGTAAAGCAGGTATTCCTCATTACCGTGGGTGCCGATGATGGGACTATCGGCAGTGGCCACCACGTCAAGTCCGTGCTGTTCAGCACAGGCGACCACGTCGTGTAATGCCCGCTCCCGCAATGCCGGATCTTCAACGATGCCGTTTTTGCCGAGTCCTGCCCGGCCGACCTCGAACTGCGGTTTGACCAGTAACACAATCTGCGCACCGGGAGCCGCGATGCGCGCGATTACCGGGATCACATAGGTCAGGGAAATAAAGGAGACGTCGGAAACGATCATCGCCGGCCGGTAAGGCAGGTCGTCGGCCTCTACTTCGCGAATGTTGACGCCGCTCATTTCGATGACGTGCTCGTCATTGGCGATGCGCGGGTCGAGCTGGCCGTGCCCAACGTCGAGCGCTACGACTTTGGCCGCTCCCCCGCGCAACAGTACGTCGGTGAAGCCACCGGTGGAGGCACCGATATCCAGACATTCCAAGCCTTCCGGCCCGGTAAGGCCATTGCCGGCAAAGGTTTCGAACGCGCCCAAGAGTTTGTAAGCGCCTCGGGAGACGTAGTCGTCGCCCTTATCCACGGCGAGTTCGCTGTGCCCGGCTTTGACCATGAACGATGGCTTGGTGATGGTCTCGCCGTCCACGCGCACATGCCCGGCCTTGATGAGTCGCTGCGCTTTGGCCCGCGATTCGACCAGTCCCGAAGCCACGAGCATCATGTCAAGTCGGTCAAGTGGAGTCGCGGGATCGATATGCTGCTCGGTCATATATCTTCCTTTCGGCCCACCATCCACCAACGGGGTGGCTCGGCATGGAGCCACCATCCAGCACTTCACGTCATCTTCCGCTGGCGGGAGAATGAATCACCTCTGCTAGCTGCGGCTGTTATCAAGCTCGTGTTGTAAGGATTCCAGCACGTTGCGATAGGTCTCAAGCTTGCGGTCGTTGTCTTGTTCATCGATATCCGCAAGTTCGGGGTATCGCTCGGTGACCGGCGCATGTTCGCTATCCGTAGGCATAGGACTATGCCTCGATGGCGAACACCGGTACCGTGGCCTCGCTAAGCTGTGCGCCTTGGTCGGCGGCTTCCCATGCGGCGCATACGGCGGCGCGCAGGCCGTCCATACTGGTGGGGTCGCTGACGTGTACCTGGCCGTTTTCAAACCAAGCGCTAGCCTTGCGGCATTCCCAAGTACCGCTCTCATCGCGGACCGGCTCCGGTTGGGCTTCGCCGAGTTCACGCAGATCAGGGGCGATGAATGTGGGCCTCAGGTGTGACGGAGCCAGCATCAGTTCGGTCGGGTTGGTGACACCGGTCAGCACCGCCAGCGAATCGTAGTCGCCGCGGTTACCGGCCTCGATATCGGTGTCGAGGCGGTCGCCAATGGCGATGGACGCCTCCTTGGGCACCAAATCGTGGCCTTCGGCGGCGTTCAGTTCGCGGGCCTCATCGTACATGTACGCTTCCGGCTTGCCAGCGGAGGCGACCGGTTCGACGCCGGTGGCCGTGATCACGGCGCGAATCATCGATCCGCAACCGGGGGCGATGCCCAGTTCACGAGGAATCGTCAGGTCGCGGTTGGTCACGAAATACGTGGCTCCGGCCTCGACCGCGAACGCGGCATCGGCCATCATCTGCCAAGTCATATCCGGATACCAGCCCTGAATGACGGCCTGCGGGCGGTCCTGAGGACCGTCCACGATGGTCAGGCCGTTGCGGGTGACCTCATCGCGCAAATGCTCGGCGCCCAATACCTGTACGCGCGCGCCGGCGGGCAACGCCTTGGCCACCATACGGGCGGCCACCACCGAAGAGGTGATGACCTGCCACGGCTCCACGTCCAAGCCGAAGCCCTTGAGCTGGTCGGCCACCACGTGCTGGAAGCGCGAGGAGTTGTTCGTGGTGTATTCGATGGTCATGCCGGCGGCTTCGGCCGCACGAATGGAATCGGCCGCGTATTCGACCGGATTCTTGCCGCGATACACCACGCCGTCGAGGTCCAGCAGCGCAAGCTGATAGGCCTCGGCGAGCGGGCGATCGGTGCCTTTGAGGAAACGGGTCATTACGCCGTTCACTCCTCGGTTTCGGTTTCGGGTTCGGTGGAGTCGGAGTCGGCGGATTCGGCGGAATCGTCAGCCTCGGCGTCATTGGCGGAATCGGTCTCGGTCTCGTCGGCCTCATCAGACTCGGCATCACCGTCTTCAGCCTCGTCATCCTCATCGCCGTATTCCTGCTCCGGATCCGGGGCGTACTGCGCCTCATCCGGATCGATGCCGAGCTTTTCGAGCACGTCGGAGTCGTCGGTGATGTCTTCGAGATCGTGATCGATCACCACGTCGTCGCTGTTTTCGTCAATCTCCTCGTCGGCATACTGGTCCTCAAGACGGTCCAGCAGGTCGTTGAGCTGCTCGGCTTCCTTGCTGCGGCCGGCCTCTTCAAGGAAGTATTGCTCGGCCTGCACGGCACGCATGCGGTACTCACCCGGCAGCCCCTGGGAACGGCCGACGGTGTGAACCACTTCAATGGCCTTGTCCCACATCTCCAAATCGCCAAGGGCACCGGCGTACACCAGGAACATCTCGACCTTGGGAGCGCCATGCAGCTGCTTGCCCTCATCGGACAGCGCCAGTTCCACGGCCTTCTTCGGCTCTCCGACGCCACGCTCGCAGTCAGCGATGAACGGCAGGTAGTCGAGGAAGCCGTTCATACGGTAGGCGGTGCGGAACTCACGCAGGGCCAGCTTGTAGTCGCCCTGACGGTAGGCCACGAACGCAAGCGTCTCGCGGGCGAAGTCGATGCGGGAGGCCTGACGGGCCACCCACTTGGCGTGCTCCAAGGCAAGTTCGGGGTCGCTCTCCTCCAGCGCGAAAGCGGCGAGGATGTGCAGACCAATGTTCTCCGCGTGCTCCTTGGACAGGCCGCGCAGACGTTCGCGCTCATCCTTGGACAGCATCGACCATTCCATGCCCTTGGGCATCTTGGGCTCGTCGGGACGACGGTCGGTGTACGGGTTCTGCGAGGGGAAGCTCATCGTGCCGTCGGAGTTACGGCGCGGGCGCCTCATGTATTCAGAGCGCTTCTCCTCACGGTACTGGCGCTTCTCTTCCTGCGAAAACTCGCGGAATTCGCCGTCACGACGGTTGTTGTCGCGGCGATCGTCACGGCGGAAGTCACGACGATCATCGCGGCGGTCGTCCCTGCGGAAGTTGCGGCGGTCGCCATCACGGCGATCGTCGTCGCGACGGAAGTTGCGACGCTCACCATCGCGGCGGAAATCACGACGATCGTTATCACGGTGCTGGTAGCGCGGATTCTCGCCGTTCTCGCCTTCGTGGGAACGGTAGCCGCCTTCGCGGCGCGGCTTGAAGCCTTCGCCGTCACGGCGCGGACCATTGCCGAGGTAACCGCCCTTGCCGCCGAAGCCGGAGCGGCCGCCCTTGTGGAAGCCGCCGGACTTGCCGTACGACTTGCGGTAGCCGCCGTGGCCCTCGCCATCACCGTCACGGCGCGGCGCGTAGCCCTCGCCATCCTCACGGCGACGCGGCTTGAAACCCTCACCATCATGACGCGGCTTGAAACCGCCCTTGCCGCGCGGCTTGAAACCCTTGCCGCCGCGGTTGCCCGGTCGGCGATCGCCATACCCCTTATGGCCGCCGCCGTAAGACTTGCCGGAACGCTCGTTACCTTCTGCCATTACTTGTTTTCCTTAATTCGTTGTTGATTAACGGTTTTCCACGGCGCCGAGCGCCTTCTTGCCACGACGGATAAGCGCGAAGCGGCCTGCCAGGAAGTCGGCTTCGGCCAGCACCTGCTCCTCATCCTCGATACGGTTGTTGTTGAGATACACGCCACCGGACTTGATGGCGCGGCGTGCCTCGGAAGCGGACTTGAACAGTCCGGCAGCCTGGGCGGCGTCGATTACGCGATCGCCGGGCTTGGAGACGGGGAAGACGTGCTCGCCGTTCTCGTCGACCACCTTGAAACCGTCGAGCACGGATTCCAGCGTTTCCTCGTCGATGTCTTCGAGGTTGCCACCGCGGCCGAACAGCGCACCGGAAGCATCGATGGCAGCCTGGGTAGCGGCCTCGCCATGCACGAAGCTGGTGACCTCCCAGGCAAGGGTCTTCTGGGCCTCGCGCTTGCCGGGGTTGGTCTTGGATTCCTCGACCAGTCGTTCGATTTCGGCCTTGGGCAGGAAGGTGAACGCCTTCAGCAGGCTTTCCATCTCCACGTCCGGGCGGTTGATCCAGAACTGGTAGAACTTGTACGGGCTGAGCATCGTGGCGTCGAGCCAGACGGCGTTGCCCTCGGACTTGCCGAACTTCTTGCCGGAAGCATCGGTGATAATCGGGCTGGTGAACACGTTGACGTCCACACCGCGCACCTTGTGGATCAGGTCCAGGCCGGAGGTGAGGTTGCCCCACTGGTCGGAGCCGCCGAGTTCCAGCGTGCAGTGGTATTCGTCAAACAGGTGGAGGAAGTCGTTGCCCTGCAGCACCTGGTAGCTGAACTCGGTGAAGGAGATGCCTTCCTCAGAGTTCAGGCGGCGGGCGACCGTGTCCTTGGCGAGCATGGTGCCCAGACGGAAGTTCTTGCCGACGTCACGCAGGAAGTCGATGACGGTCATCGAGGCGGTCCAATCGTAATTGGACACGAAACGTACGGCGTTCGCGCCTTCGGTGTCCAGAATGCCGCCGATCTGATTCTTCAGGCGATCGGCCCAGCCGGCCACCACGTCCTTCGGGTTAAGCGTACGTTCGCCGGACTGGCGCGGGTCGCCGATGAGTCCGGTGGCGCCACCGACCAAAGCGATCGGATGATGGCCCGCAAGCTGCAGGTGACGCATGTTGATGAGCTGCACGAGGTTGCCGATATGCAACGATGCAGCGGTGGGATCGAAGCCACAATAATAGGTGATGGGCTCGCCGTTCAGTGCTTCTGCGAGTCGATCCCGGTCCGTGGACTGGGAAATCAACCCGCGCCATTCCAGTTCCTCAAGCAGGGTGTTGAAACCCGCTTCCTTGAAGTCGGTGACGTGAGCCATAGCTTGTCGCTTCTCCCTATCGAATTGTGAATAAGACTGCCCAATTGGGCACAGTCAAGTTTCGCAGAACATGGCGACAGTGCCGAACACCAGCCGAGCCTGTCTCTTATACACATCTCCGAGCCCACGAGACCGATCAGTATCTCG
>ENA-OZFH01001023-OZFH01001023.1-human-gut-metagenome-genome-assembly--contig:-NODE-1023-length-9846-cov-4.894597_pt1 | contig 9846 bp, 7 predicted proteins | sample MGYA00245073_ERZ653619 | MGnify/ENA primary metagenome ERZ653619 (study PRJEB26926, sample SAMN06165178) | human gut metagenome | biome: ENVO:00009003; feature: ENVO:2100002; material: ENVO:00002003...
GCATTGGCCTATCCACCGCGCCGCCCCTGCCTTTGACGAACAGGAATCCTCCACCGAAATTCTGGAGACCGGCATCAAGGTCGTTGACCTGATCTGCCCCTATGCCAAGGGTGGCAAGATCGGTCTGTTCGGCGGTGCCGGTGTCGGCAAAACTGTTCTGATCCAGGAGTTGATCTACAACATTGCTACTGCCCACAACGGCTACTCTGTCTTTACCGGCGTTGGTGAGCGTACCCGTGAGGGCAACGACCTGTACGGCGAAATGCGCGAGAGCGGCGTTCTAGGCAAAACGGCGCTGGTCTACGGCCAGATGAACGAGCCGCCAGGAGCCCGTATGCGTGTAGCCCTGTCCGGCCTGACGATGGCGGAGTATTTCCGTGACGTCAAGCATCAGGATGTGCTGCTCTTCATTGATAATATCTTCCGTTTCACCCAGGCCGGTTCTGAGGTCTCGGCTCTTCTGGGCCGTATGCCCTCCGCCGTCGGCTACCAGCCCACGCTGGCCACCGAGATGGGCGCTTTACAGGAGCGTATCACTTCCACCCGCAAGGGCTCTATCACCTCCGTACAGGCTGTCTACGTGCCTGCAGACGACCTGACCGACCCGGCCCCTGCCACGACCTTCACCCATCTGGACGCCACCACGGTTCTGAGCCGTGATATCGCCTCCCAGGGCATCTATCCTGCTGTCGACCCGCTGGATTCCACCTCCCGCATCCTGTCGCCGGAAGTTGTCGGCCAGGAGCACTACGAGGTTGCCCGCGCCGTACAGCAGGTTTTGCAGCGCTACAAGGACCTGCAGGACATCATCGCCATCATGGGTATGGACGAACTGTCGGAAGATGATAAGATCACGGTCAGCCGCGCCCGTAAAGTACAGCGCTTCCTGTCCCAGTCTTTCCATGTTGCGGAGCAGTTCACCGGCATGCCCGGCCAGTACGTGCCGCTAAAAGAGACCCTGCGCGGCTTTAAGATGATTCTGAACGGCGAATGTGATTCCATTCCCGAAAGCTGCTTCCTGTTTGCCGGCACCATCGATGATGTTCTGGCAAAGGCCAAACAGCAGTAAGGGGGCGGGCAGATGGCAGTTTTCCCGCTGAAGATCCTTACACCGGACGGCGTTGCCTTTGACGGCAGCGTCTCGGCCGTTTCCTGCCGCACCATCAACGGGCAGATCCAGCTGTTGGCAAAGCATATCGATTACTGCACGGCCCTCGGCATGGGGGAGGCCCACATTACGCTGGAGGACGGCACCATCCGCCGGGCCGCCTGTATGGGCGGCATGCTCAGCATGATTGGCGGCGAATGCCGCCTGCTGGCCACCACCTTTGAATGGGCCGATGCCATCGATAAAGAGCGTGCCGAGCGCAGCAAAGCCCGCGCCGAGGCGATCCTTGCCCAGAAAAATGTGGATACCCGCGAATTGGAGCTGGCCGAAGCCCGCCTGAAGCGCGCCCTGGTGCGCAGCAGTGTGGCCTCGCGGCAGAATCTATCCTGATACAGCCAAAATACCGCCGCCAGAAAACGACCTGGCGGCGATGTTTTTTGGGGAAGTTCACTTTTTTTGAATTTTTTTCAAAAAAAGTGTTGACATTTCTCCTATAGTCAGCTATAATGAACAAGCTGATTCGAGACAGCCCAGTTCGACCGGGTGTAGCGCAGTTTGGTAGCGCGCTTGAATGGGGTTCAAGAGGCCGTGAGTTCGACTCTCGCCACTCGGACCAAACAGTTGGCTGTGCGTCAGCGAAAGAACGTCAAATCCGAAAGGGTTTGGCGTTTTTTATTTATATTTTCCTTGGTGCAGTGTTATGCAGTTCTAACGGTTTTCTAACGGACATCATCTTTCCCGTCGGCAATATCATGCGCAAAAAAGATTAATAGGAAGAGAAAAACGACCTGAAAGTGATAAAATAGCTTATAATTCGACAAATACCGTGCATTTCTTGCGAAATTCGGGTGCGGCAGTTGAAAATCGAAATTTATATGTTACAATATTATATACAAACAGGGGATGAAGTGCGTCCCCCATTAAATTTAGGAGGAGTCCAAATTATGTTCGAAAAAATTCGTAAACTCAAGGACCGCAAAGGTTTTACCCTGGTCGAGTTGATCGTGGTTCTGGTCATCCTGGCTATCCTGGCTGCCCTGCTGATCCCCGCTCTGACTGGCTACATTGATAAGGCCAACAAGGAGAAGGTCATTGCCGAGTGCCGTATGGCTGTTATGGCTGTCCAGACCGAGTCTACCACCATCTATGGCGCGAAGGGAAAAGTTACTGCTCCGAGTGACTTCACCACGGCTGATGCTACGACGGGTGTAAAGCCTCAGGATACTATTCGTAGCCTTGCAGAGGTTTCTGGCCACTGGACGGCAAAGGTTGATGCTTCTGGTAAAGTTACGGAGCTTACTTATGAGAACGCCAGTTGGCATGTTGTGTATACTGCCTCTAAAACTGACACTGCGAATGGAGCTACTACTACCACTGCAGCAAGCTATTCCGATCCCACAAAACTGACGGGAGACGCTTTGGACACAGATACCTATGAGGCTGCAGCTTAATGTTATCAGTTTACATTAGCAAATAAATTGGTTGACGTCAAAAGAAACTGTCATTTGGCGTAGCTTGTAGAGAAGGGTCACCGTCAGGTGGCCTTTCTTTCGTTAATAGGACACGATGCGGAGCAGAATTCTCTCGGCAGCTTTCTTTTTTGCTGCTTTTTCCCCGCTTGAAATGCAAGAGCAAGTCTTAGCGTGATTGCCAAGTCGGACTTTTTCTACAAACTGCAACGCTCCTGCAGCTGGATTTTACACCAGATGCAGGAGCGTTGCTTTATTCGTCTTATAAAGGCTTATTGCGGCCGTTTGACGGCCTTGCGGTAGACGAGGACAGAGATGCCGGCCGTGATGGCTTCGGTGATCCAGAACGCATGCCAGACGCCCGTGGGGCCAAGCAGGCGGCACAGCACCCAGGCAATGGGCATCATGGCGATAATGTAGCGCACCAGCGAGATGATGAGCGACTCGGTGCCCTTACCCAGACCCTCCAGTGCGCCGGAGCCGGTCACGGTAAGGGAAGATACGATAAAGCCCGCGCAGATGATGCGCAGTGCGGTCTGGCCCGCGGCGATCGTTTCCGGGTTGGAGCTGAACACATTCATCAGCGGGCCGGCAAACACCAGGCATAGCACCGTGCCGCCTGCCATGATGGTTCCCGTCATGGCCAGGGTCAGGTTGTAAATTTTCTTTACGCGGGCATCCTCGCCCGCGCCGTAGTTGTAGCCGATGATGGGGCGCATGCCCTGCACAATGCCGTTGGCTGGCAGGTACAGGAAGGTCTGCAATTTATAATAGATGCCCAGCACCACCACGTAGACCTGCGAATAAGCCGCCAGAATGGAGTTGAGGAACGACACCAGCAGCGAGGGGAGCGCCAGATTGAGAATGGCCGGGATGCCGATGGCATACAGGCTTACATCCATTTTGCGGTTCGGCGTCATGCAGTCGCGGCGCACCCGCACACTGATCTCCGTAGTATTGTACACGAACAAATAGATGGTCAGCGTCAAAATCTGGCCGATGCCGGTGGCCAGTGCCGCACCGGCAATCCCCATTTTCGGGAACGGGCCGATGCCGAAGATCAGCATCGGATCCAGGATGATATTGCAGACAGAGCCTGCCATCAGGCCCACCATCGTAACGCGCATGCGGCCCACCGCCTGGAAGATCTTCTCAAACGCCAAGGTGGCCATGATGACCGTGGAGAACAGGAACGCGATGCGCGAGTAAGTCACACCCATCCGGATGACCGTTTCGTCGCTGGTGAACATCCGCAGGAAGGTCGGCATGATCAGGATGCTGACCACAGTGATGACCACACCGTGCAGCAGCGAGAGCACCAAGCCATGGGTGGCAGCCATATTCGCCTTTTTATGCTCACCCGCGCCCAGGTGCAGGGCAATCTGCGCATTGATGCCCACGCCAAAGCCGATGGCAATGGCGTTGATAAGATTCTGCACCGGGTAGACCAGCGACAGCGCCGTCATGGCATCCTCACTGATCTGGGCCACGAACAAGCTGTCCACGATGTTGTACAGCGCGTTGACCAGCATCGAGATGACCATGGGCAGCGCCATGCTGACCAGCAGGGGAAAGATCGGTTTTTCCTTCATAAACGTATCATTCATAGTGTACCTCCCAGACACAGCAAAAAGCCACACAATGGGTCGACATTCCAGCCGAACCATTGTGTGGCGAAAAATAGTATAGACTACTGTAAAAATCCACACCTGTTTTAGGTTTTTGCATGATACCACAGTTTTTTTATTTTGTCAAGACGGCCCGGCCCACTTTTTAACCTATTGACGCAATAGGTGTTTGTGCTATAATAATTTGGTATATACTTTTCCCGGGGAAGCGCCCCGCCGCCATGAAATGAGGCAAGCTGACATCCATGATCTACTTAGATTATTCCGCCAACACACCGGTCGACCCGGCCGTGCTGGATATTTACTGCAAGACCGAGCTGGCATATATCGCCAACCCCAACTCCACCCACTGCGCCGGGCAGGCCGCCCGGGCCGAAATGGCCCGCGTGACCGAGTCCATCGCCAGCCAGCTGGGCGTGCAGCCCGCCGAGATCATCTACACCTCCGGCGCCAGCGAGGCCAACAACCTGGCCCTCAAGGGCATCGCCCAGGCATCGCGGCACATCGGCAAGCATATCATCTCCACCCAGCTGGAACACTCCTCGGTGGGGGCGTCACTCTCCGTTTTGCAGCAGCAGGGGTACGAGATCGACCTGCTGAACGTGAACCGCGACGGCAAAGCAGACCTTGCCCAACTGCGGGAACTGCTGCGCAAGGATACGATTCTTGTCGCCGTCTGTGCCGTAGACAGCGAGATCGGCACTGTACAGCCTGTCAAAGAGATTGCCGAGATCGTCAAGCGGTACCCGGATTGCCGCCTGCATGTGGATGCCACCCAGGCTGTGGGTAAAACGGACCTCTGGTTTGACGGCGTGGACACCATGAGCTTTACCGCCCACAAATTCTACGGTCCCAACGGAATCGGCGCACTGTACAAGCGCCGGGGGCTGGTTATTGAGCCGCAGATCTCCGGCGGTGCCAGCACAACCATTTACCGCAGCGGTACACCCACGCTGGGCCTGGCCGCCGCGCTGGAAGCTTCGCTGACGAAAGCCCTGGCTGAGCAGCCCCAGCGCATCGCCCATGTACAACACCTGCATAACCGCCTTGCAGCCGCATTGCAGGCGTACCCCGAGGTGCGCTTCAACAGCCCGGCGGGTGCGGTGCCGCATATCCTCAATGTCAGTGTCAACGGCATAAAGGCTACCCGCTTTCAGCAGGCCCTCAGTGAGCAGGGCGTCTGCGTCTCGGTCAAATCGGCCTGCTCGTCGGACGGCATGCCTTCCAAGGCCGTGTTTGCCGTCAGCCGTGACCGCCGCAACGCGCTGTCCTCGTGGCGCATCAGCCTGAGCCACCTTACCACCGACGAAGAAATTGATGGCTTCCTGGCTGCCTTTGATACCTGCTACCACCAGCTGTTACAGAAGGAGAATTGATTTTGGAACGTCAACTGGAAACTTATCAGAAAATCGAGCGCAGCATTATCAAAAAGTTCCGTAAACAGCTGTGGACGCCGTTTATCGTGGCCGTCAAACGGTACGAGCTGATCCAGGCAGGGGACAAGATCGCCGTCTGCATCTCCGGCGGCAAGGATTCCATGCTGATGGCAAAGCTGCTGCAGGAATTGCAGCGCCACAGCGAGGTGCCCTTTGAGCTGGTCTATCTGGTGATGGATCCCGGCTACAACGAGATCAACCGTCAGAAGATCGAGAGCAACGCCGCGCTGCTGCACCTGCCCATCACCGTGTTTGAAACCAACATTTTTGATGTTGCCAACAACAGCGAGAAATCGCCCTGCTACCTCTGCGCCCGCATGCGCCGCGGCCACCTGTACAAGAAAGCGCAGGAGCTGGGCTGCAACAAAATTGCGCTGGGCCATCACTTCAATGATGTTATCGAGACCACCGTTATGAGCATGTTCTACGGCTCCCAGATGCAGGCTATGCCGCCGAAGCTACACAGCACCAACTTCCCGGGCATGACGCTGATCCGCCCGATGTACTGCATCCGCGAGGATGACATCATCGCCTGGCGGCGCTACAACGACCTGGAATTCATCCAGTGCGCCTGCCGCTTTACCGAGGCCTGCACCATCTGCGATAACGGTGGCGGCGGCTCCAAGCGGCAGGAGGTCAAGGTTCTGCTGCGCCGCCTGATGCGGGAAAACCCCAACATCGAGAACAGCATCTTCCGCAGCATTCATTCCGTCGCACTGGACACCATGCCCGGTTATAAGACCGAGGGTGTGGAGCATTCCTTCCTGGAGCGTTTTGACCGCCAGGAGGAAGCCTTGCGCGCTGAGGCCGCCAAAGCCGCCGTGCCCGATGCTGAACAATAAAAAATAGAAAAAACAAGACCCATGCCGCTGCAATCGCAGGCTCGGCATGGGTCTTGTATTGTTGTTTTATTCTTCCGTTTTGTGCGGGGCAGTCTTAGTCAGTGCATCGAACTTCTTTACAATGGCCGGGTCGTCCAGCTTGATGACGCGGCCGGAGAGGTAGTGCAGGGTGTTTTTCTCCGGGATGCGGCCAAAGGTAAGCCGCTGGGCGCAGAGGGCCTGAGTCTTCAGGCCGGTGCGCTCGTTCATCTTGCGGTTGCCGTACTTGATGTCGCCCAGCACCGGGTGACCCAGGTAGGCCAGGTGGGCGCGGATCTGGTGGGTGCGACCGGTGATCAGTCCGATGCGGCATAGGGCAAAGGGGCCGTTCTGGCGGATGACCGTTACATCGGTGATGATCTGCTTATAGCCATCGCACTGGCGGGCGTGGATGCGCACCTTGTTGTTCTTCTCGCTGTGCTGCAGCCAGGCGATATGCCGCCCGGCGGGCGGGGCACCTACCGTGATGGTCAGGTACTCTTTTTTCATCAGGTCGTCACGGATGATGGCATTCAGATCCCGCAGGGCGGTGTAGCTTTTGGCCGCTAGCACCAGGCCCTCGGTTCCGCGGTCCAGCCGGTTGCACAGGGCCGGGGCAAAGCGCTGCTCGGCGTGGGGATCGTACTCGTCCTTGGCCTCCAGGTAGGCGGCAAAGGCGTCCACCAGGTTGGCATCGCCGGTGCGGTCGCTGTGGCACAGCAGGTGCGCCGGTTTGTACAGCACCGCAAAGTTGGCGTCCTCGTAGATGACCGTCACCGGCGGCTGGCGGCGGGGCGGCTTGGCCTTGGGCTTGACGCCCTCGGGCGGGAAGAACTCATCGTTGATGTACATCTCGATCAAATCGCCCGTTTTCAGGCGGGTGTCCGGCTCAGCCCGTTTGCCGTTGACCTTGATGCGCTTGTTGCGAAACGCCTTGTACATCATGCTGCGGGGCATATCTTTGGTCACGCCCTCCACAAAGCGGCTCAGGCGGACGTCATTCTCGTTGGCACCGGCGGTAAAACTTTTCATGGAACCCTCACTTATCTCTTTGCAAAATCTTTCTTTCAGTATATAATGAAATCAGGAAAACGTAAAGTGGCAAAAAGGATGTGGAACCATGGCAGACGGCAAAGAGCGGCCTATTCACGAGAATCATCGTGCCCGCATGCAGGAGCGTGTGGCGCACAACGGCATGGAAAGCCTGGCCGAACACGAAGTGCTGGAATATATGCTGTACCTGGCCATTCCGCGCCAGGATACGAATCCCCTGGCGCACCGGCTGATCGACCATTTCGGCAGTTTTTGCCGCGTGATGGAAGCCACGCCGCAAGAGCTGATGCAGGTGAAGGGCGTCGGCCCGCGCAGCGCCCAGCTGATCTCCGACATTATGGAGTTTGGCCGCTATTATGCCGTGAAAAAGCGCAAAAAGCAGGCCACATTGGACACCACTGCCAACGCTATTGAGTACATCAAGCCGCTGTTCCTCGGCCTGCAAAACGAAGTGCTGTACATTATTTTGATGGACGATTCCTGCCATCCGCTCCACGACCTGAAAGCCGCCGAGGGTGTGCCGAACCACGTCAGCATCGATACCCGCAAGCTGCTGCGGGATGTGCTGCGCTCCAACGCCTCCACCGCCATCCTGGCCCACAACCATCCCACCGGGCCGGCCCTGCCCAGTGCCACCGACCAGCTGACCACGCTGAAAATTATGCAGCTGCTGGCCCCGGCGGGCATCTCTATTTTGGACCACATCATCGTGGCAGGGGAGAACGCCTGCTCGATGGCAGACCGCGGTCGTTTGCCGGACATCAGCGCTCACCCCGGCATTTTAAACGCCGCCAGTACGGATTTTTAAGCTGCCGTTTCGCCCTGCCGCCTTATGCCGCGGCAGGGTATATTTTTGGCCGCCGAGTGCACAAAATACCTACCAAAAGACTTTACATTACTTTTCAGTTGTGATATAATCAGCTTACAACCAATTGTTGTGTCGAAAGGAAACTTTTATGGATGATGTGTTTCACCTAAAGGCACCATTCCAGCCGACCGGTGACCAGCCCCAGGCCATCGACGCCCTGGTACAGGGCATCAATGAGGGGGACGATGCCCAGACCTTGCTGGGCGTTACCGGTTCCGGCAAAACCTTTACCATGGCTAATATCATTGCCCGGTGCAATCGCCCCACGCTGATCCTGGAGCCCAACAAAACGCTGGCCAGCCAGATCTGCACCGAGATGCGCAGTTTTTTCCCAGACGATGCTGTAGAATATTTCGTATCCTACTACGACTACTACCAGCCCGAAGCCTATATCCCGTCCACTGATACCTATATTGAAAAGGACAGCGCCATCAACGATGAGATCGACCGTCTGCGCCACTCGGCCACGGCGGCCTTGTCAGAGCAACGCAACGTCATCATCGTTGCCAGTGTTTCCTGCATCTACTCCCTGGGCGACCCTATCGATTACCGCAGCATGGTTATCAGCCTGCGTCCCGGCATGCAGATGGAGCGGGACGAACTTTGCAGCCGCCTGGTCAAACTGCAATATGAGCGCAACGACATGAACTTTATCCGCAACAAGTTCCGTGTCAAAGGTGACACAGTGGACATCCACCTGGCCTACAACGATGAATTTGCCATCCGGGTAGAGTTTTTCGGTGATGAGATCGACCGTATCATTGAGTTTGACCCGCTGACCGGCGAGCACAAGAACGTGGTGCGCCATGTCGCTATCTTCCCGGCCAGCCATTATATCGTTGGGCCGGAAAAGATGAAAGAAGGCCTTGCCAAGATTGCCGTCGAGATGGAGCAGCAGGTGAAGAAATTCACCGAGGAAGGCAAACTGCTGGAGGCCCAGCGCATCCAGCAGCGCACCAACTACGATATGGAAATGCTGCAGGAAGTCGGCATGTGCAAGGGTATCGAGAACTACTCGGCTGTGTTGTCGGGCCGCGCCCCCGGCTCCACGCCCACCACGCTGCTGGATTATTTCCCGGATGATTTCCTTTTGATGGTGGACGAGAGCCATGTCATGCTGCCCCAGATCCGCGGTATGTTCGGCGGCGACTACAGCCGCAAGAAGACGCTGGTGGAATACGGCTTCCGCCTGCCATCTGCCTTTGACAACCGCCCGTTGAAATTTGAGGAATTTGAGCAGAAAGTCCACCAGAAAATCTTTGTTTCGGCCACCCCCGGCGATTATGAGCGGGAACACTCCAGCCGCGTGGCCGAGCAGGTCATCCGTCCCACCGGCCTGCTGGACCCCGTCATCATGGTGCGCCCGGTGGAAGGTCCTGTCTCTTATACACATCTCCGAGCCCACGAGACCGATCAGTATCTCG
>ENA-OZFH01001029-OZFH01001029.1-human-gut-metagenome-genome-assembly--contig:-NODE-1029-length-9796-cov-6.806693_pt1 | contig 9796 bp, 9 predicted proteins | sample MGYA00245073_ERZ653619 | MGnify/ENA primary metagenome ERZ653619 (study PRJEB26926, sample SAMN06165178) | human gut metagenome | biome: ENVO:00009003; feature: ENVO:2100002; material: ENVO:00002003...
TCGGCAGCGTCAGATGTGTATAAGAGACAGTATTGAGCGCGACCGTCATGGAAGCGTCCTTCTTGCGGCGGGTGGCTGTGCTGGGGTCGTCGTCCATGGTGATGACTTCGCTCGCGTCGATGATCTCGAGCTTGGCCTGCTCATTGCGCAGGCAGGCCTCAATGGCGGCGCGCTGGCCGACGAGCACGATCTCCGCGCCCAGCTCCTGCTGCGCGTGCACCGCGCCCTTGACGATCTCGTCCGGAGCGAGGTCACCGCCCATTGCGTCCACAAGAATTCTCATAGATGAAAAACCTCCTTTTGTTTCAGCCCGTCCAGGATCTGCAGGCTGCGCGCCGAGATCTCCGCGTTCTTATTGCGCTTGCCGCGCACGCGGTGATCCAGCGGTGTGATGATGCCAAAATTGATGTTCATGGGTTGAAAATCGCCGACGCTGCCGCCGGAAATGTACAGCGACAGTGCGCCGATGGCCGTCTCTTGCGGGAAATCGACAGGCGGCAGGCCGAGCAGCTGCGCGGCCGTCTCGATGCCGACGAGCGCGCCGGACGCGCACGACTCCACATAGCCCTCAACACCGGTCATCTGCCCGGCGAAGCGGATGCGCGGGTCGCGCCGGAGACGATAATACCGGTCGAGCAGCTGCGGGGAATTTAAATAGGTGTTGCGGTGCATGACGCCGTAACGCACGAACTCGGCATGCTCGAGGCCCGGGATCATACTGAACACCCGCTTCTGCTCACCCCATTTGAGGTTCGTCTGGAAGCCGACGAGGTTGTACAGCGTGCGGGCGGTGTTCTCGGCGCGCAGCTGCACAGCCGCCCAGGGTCGGTGCCCGGTGCGGGGGTCCCGCAGGCCCACCGGGCGCAGCGGGCCAAAGCGGATCGTATCAGCTCCGCGGGCAGCCATGACCTCGATGGGCATGCAGCCCTCATAGACGGTGAGATCGCCGTCAAAATCGTGGAGCGGCGCGCGCTCGGCGGCGATCAGCTCGGCGTGGAAAGCCTCGTACTCTTCCTTGTTAAAGGGGCAGTTAAGGTAATCGGCCTCGCCGCGGCCATAGCGGGAAGCAGCGAAGACCTTCTCGTAGTCCAGGCTTTCGGCGGTAACGATGGGCGCTACCGCGTCAAAAAAGCTCAAGCGGTGGTCACCGGTCAGGCCGGCCACGGCGTCCGCCAGGGCTCCCTCGGTCAGCGGGCCGGAGGCTACCAGCACGGGGGCGCTTTCGTCGAGAGCGGTCACTTCCTCACGATGCACTGTGATATTCGGGTGCTTTTCCACCATCTCAGTAACGGCGGCGGAGAAGACATCCCGGTCCACTGCCAGCGCACCGCCGGCCGCCACGCGGGCGGTCTCGGCCGCCTTCAGCAGGTGGCTGCCCATCATCTTCATTTCCAGCTTGAGCAGGCCGGAGGCAGAGTCCGGGCGCTCGGCTTTCAGCGAATTAGAGCAGATCAGCTCGGCAAAGCCGGCACTTTTATGGGCGGGCGAAAACTTGCCCGGTTTTTGTTCGTACAGGTCTACCTGCACACCGGCGTCCGCCAGCCACAGCGCGGCTTCGCACCCCGCCAGACCGGCACCGATCACGTTTACTTGCATAGTCACTCCGTTATGGTTTCGGCGTTATTCCGCCATTTTTCACTTCTTTTCGATAGGCTTCGTAAAGCCGCAGCCCTCTTTGGCGCAGTAGAGCTGGCCTTTTTTCTTAAACAAGGTCTGGCCGCACTGGGGGCATTTTTCAGGCACAGGCTCGTCCCAGGTCATAAAGTTGCACTTGGGGTAGTTGCTGCAGCCGTAATAAATGCGCCCTTTCGCGCTTTTGCGCACCAGCATGTGGCCGCCGCACTCCGGGCAGATGCCGCCGGTATCTTTGACCAGCGGGTGGGCGTTGCGGCACTCCGGGAAGCCGGAGCAAGCCACGAACTTGCCGTACCGGCCGGATTTGATGACCATGGGGCGGCCGCACTTTTCGCAGATCTCGTCGGTGGGGATGTCCTCGACCTTAACGCGCTTGCCCTCCATGTTCTTCTCGGCGTCCTCCAGGCTCTTGGCAAAGCCTTTGTAGAAGTCATCGATGGTCTGGACCCAGTCAGCCTTGCCAGCCTCGATAATATCCAGCTTTTTCTCCATATCTGCGCTGAATTTCACATCTACAATGTTGGGGAACTGCTCCATCATCACAGTGTTGACGGCCTGACCCAGCGGGGTGGTTTTCAGCTTTTTCTGGTCTTTTTCCACATAGCCGCGGTCGACGATGGTGGTGATGATGGGCGCGTAGGTGGAAGGGCGGCCGATGCCGTTTTCTTCCAGTGCGTGGATCAGCGTGGCTTCGGTGTAGAGCGGCGGCGGCTGGGTGAACTTCTGGTCTGCCGTCAGGCTGCGCAGTTTGAGGGTCTGGCCCTCCTCCAGCGGGGGCAGGGCGGTCTCCTTTTTCTGCTTGTCGTCGGTGGATTCCTCGTACAGGGCGGTGAAGCCGTCAAAAGACACGCGGAAGCCAGATGCACGGAAGAGGTAATCCCCTGCCGTGATGGACACCGAGACGGTATCCTGGATGCAGTCGGCCATCTGGCTGGCCATAAAGCGGCTCCAGATCAGGCGGTACAGTTTGGCGGTGTCGCCGCTGATGCTCTGCTCCACTTCATCGGGGGTCAGTTCCGGCATAGACGGGCGGATCGCTTCGTGGGCGTCCTGGGCGGCCGTGGCCGAGCGGGACTTCCACTTGCGCTGGGTGTTGCAGACGTAGTTGTCGCCCCAGCGGCCCGCGATGAACTGTTTGGCGGCGGCGCTGGCCTCGGCGGCGATGCGCAGCGAGTCGGTACGCATGTAGGTGATCAGACCCACGGTGCCGTGGCCTGCAATGTCCATGCCTTCGTACAATGTCTGGGCAGCGCGCATCGTGCGGGTGGCCGAGAAGCCAAAGGCACGGCTGGCGTCCTGCTGCAGGGTGGAGGTGATAAAGGGCGGCGCGGGCTGGCGGCGGCGCTTGCCTTTTTCCAGCTTGGAGATGGTGTAGCTTTTACCATCCAGCGCGGCCACGATGGTATCGGCCTGCTCTTTGTTGGTGACGGTCAGCTTTTTGCCGTCAGCGGTAGCGGCCAGGCGGGCCGTAAAGCCGTTTTTGCTGTTGCTCTGGGGGTACAGCGCGGCGTCGATGTTCCAATATTCATCGGGCTTGAAGTTTTCAATTTCCAGCTCGCGGTCGCGGATCAGGCGCACCGCCACGCTCTGCACACGGCCGGCGGAGAGGCCGCGGCGGACCTTGCGCCATAGGAACGGGCTGAGCTTGTAGCCCACCAGACGGTCCAGTTCGCGCCGGGCCTGCTGGGCGTTGAACAGATCAATGTTGATGGCACGGGGATGGGCCATACCCTCCTTGACGCCCTTTTTGGTGATCTCGTCAAAGGTCACGCGGTTGGGGGCGGCGGGGTCCAGGCCCAAAATGTTGGCCAGATGCCAGCTGATGGCTTCGCCTTCGCGGTCCGGGTCGGTTGCAAGCAGGACGCCGTCGCACTTTTTAGCCTCGGCTTTCAGCTCTTTGACCAGTTTCTGCTTGCCCTTGATGGTGATATACTTCGGCGCAAAGCCATTGTCCACATCAATGCCCAGCTGGCTGGCGGGCAGGTCACGCACATGGCCCATGCTGGCCGTAACTTTATAGCCCCGGCCCAGGTATTTGCTGATGGTCTTTGCTTTGGCGGGGGACTCCACTATGACTAATTTCGGCATAGGTTACCTCAACTTAACTCTATATTTTACAGGGCGACATAGCGCCGTCCCGGCTGACTTTGTGCACCGCCGTACAACTCCAATTCGGTACAGGCGGCCAGCACCCGGCTGGCGGACAGGCCGGTGGCAGCGGCCAACTCGTCCACGCCTTTGGGCGTGGGGCCCAGTACCGCATAGACGGCCTGGGCGTCGGGGCTGGTTTGTTCCACCACAAAGGCCGATTGCTCCGGCGCGGCGCTTTCACTTTCCACGCCCATACAGGCCAGCACGTCCGCTGCCTGGCACAGTACCCCGGCCCGGCCGGAGCGCAGCAGCTCGTTGGTGCCCTGGCTTTGGGCGCTGTAAATACTGCCCGGCACGGCCAGCACCGGGCGGCCCAGGCTTTCGGCGTGGGACACGGTGTTCAGCGTGCCGCTGCGGATGCGAGCCTCGGCCACACAAAGCACCTCCGACAGGCCGGCGATCAGCCGGTTGCGGGCCAGAAAGGTGCCCTTTTGCTTACCCTGGTAGCCGGGCGGGTACTCGCTGCAGACGGCGCCGCCGCCTTTCTCGATGCGCTGGCGCAACTTGACATTGGCGGCGGGGTAGGTCGTATCGATGGCCGTTCCGAGGAACGCCACGGTGGGTGTGCCAGCTTCCACCGCCGCGCGGTGGCCCTCACTGTCGAGACCGTCCGCCAGACCGCTGACAATGACGGCTCCCTGTTTGGCCATCTCCAACGAAAGGTCAAACGCCGCCTGCCGCCCGTAAGCGCTGGGGCGGCGGGTGCCCACCATGCCCACATAGCGGTGGCCGTTCAGGCAGGCGGACTCGCCGGTGACGTACAGCACCAGCGGCATATCCGGCAGGTCCCGCAAGCGATCCGGGTAGGCGGCATCATCGGGAGTGATGATCTCCACACCGGTCAGCAGACAGTGGTCCAGCCGCTCCTCATAATCAAAGGGGGTGGTGTCGCACAGCTGGGCGACGGCGTGGTCGCTCAAAAAGTAGGGCGGTGCTTCCCGCCCGGCGCACAGGGCTTCGTATAAAGCTTCTGGGTCGGGGTAGAGCGCCAGCAGATCGCGGGCGTTCTGGCAGGCAGAACCAACGGCATCCGCCAGCCAAAGCCAGGCCAGTGTCTTATCCACGCGCGTCTCCCCTTCTCTTATTATACTATGTTTTTACACATTGCGGAACTGCCACAGCAGCACGCTGCCGGCCACACCGGCGTTCAGGCTTTCCACCTGGTCTGTCATCGGGATACGCACAGCCAGGTCACAGGCAGCCACGGTGGCATCCGTCAGGCCCTGGCCCTCGCTGCCAATGACTACGCAGAGTCCCTGCGGGAACTCCTGCCCGGCTTCACCCAGCGGGCGGGAGTTGTACAGAGCGGTGGCCAGGCAGGCCACACCCCGGGCGCGCAGGCCTTGCAGGGTAGCGGGCAGGTCGTCCACATGCAGTACCGGCAGCCGCCCGGCCGCGCCCATCGAGGAGCGCAGTGTTTTGGGCGAAAACGGTGCGGCGCACCCCGGTCCCAACAGGACCAGGTCGTACCCAAAGGCCGCGGCGCTGCGCAGCAGGGTGCCCACATTGCCGGGGTCCTGCACGCCTTCCAGCGCCAGGATGTGGGTGGCGGTGTCCAGCCGCTCTACCGGGGGCGCGGGCTGTTCAAACAGCACAAACACGCCCTGGCTCGTCTTGGTGCCCGCCAGCTTTTCGGCCACGTGAGGCGCGATCAGCGTGGGGCGCAAGCTTTCCAACGCGGGCGTCTTTTCCATAGCCGCCTCGGTGGCATAAGCCGTGCGCGGGGTGCAGCTTTTGGCCAGTTCCAGGCAAAGCTTCGGCCCCTCGGCAAAAAACAGCCCCTCTGCCGCGCGCTGTTTCTCACTATCGCGCAGTGTGCAGGCATACTTTACGCCTGCGTTGTCGCGGCTGGTGATTATATCCATTGTAGCGCCCCTCTCCCGTAAAATCAATGTTGTTTTATGAACGATAGGGATTCCCTATGCAGGAAAGCCACCCACAGTAAGCCGTAAAACGGCTGTGCTATAGCTTTCCCCTTTAAACACAAAAGGACTCACGCGTGCGCGTGAGTCTTTTTGCAAGAATTATTACAGAGCCTTCTTGGCGGTCTCGACCAGAGCGTTGAAGCTGGCGGGATCGTGGATAGCCATTTCAGACAGCATCTTGCGGTTCAGCTCGACGCCAGCCTTCTTCAGGCCGTTCATGAAGCTGGAGTAGTTCATGCCCTGAGCGCGAACAGCGTTGTTGATGCGGGTGATCCACAGGTTGCGGAACTGACGCTTCTTCTGCTTACGGCCAACGAAAGCGTAGTTGCCGGACTTCATGACGGCCTGCTTGGCCATGCGGAAGTGCTTGGACTTAGCACCGTAGTAGCCCTTTGCGAGTTTGAGAGTTTTAGCACGACGCTTGTGCGTCATGGTAGCGCCTTTAATACGAGCCATGGTTTATATCTCCTTTATACACTCTTAAGTTAACTGACCTTGCCGCGGGGCGATTAGCCGCCGTAGGGCATCATTTTCTTGACAGCAGCCTCGTTGGTCTTGTCGACATACTTGGGCATGCGCAGGCCGCGGGTGAGCTTGGTGGTCTTCTTGGTCAGGATGTGGCGGCGCTTGGTCGCATTGCGCTTGATCTTACCGGAAGCAGTCATCTTGAAGCGCTTCTTTGCGCCGGAAAGGGTCTTGAGCTTCATTTTAGCCATTGTTGTTTCCTCCTAAAGAGTTACTTCTTACTTGTTGGGTGCGGGGGACATGAACATCATCATGCTGCGGCCCTCAAGCTTGGGCTGCTTGTCGATGACGGCCTTGCCTGCCAACGCATCGGCAAACCGCTTGTGCACTTCCAGACCCAGGCTGGTATGTGCCATTTCACGGCCGCGGAACCGGATGCTCACCTTGAGCTTGTGACCCTGCTGCAGGAATTTGGCAGCCTGGTTCACCTTGGTGTTGAAGTCGTTGGTGTCGATATTCAGGGAAAGGCGGATCTCCTTGAGTTCAACCACTTTCTGGTTCTTCTTGGCTTCCTTTTCCTTTTTCTGCATCTCGAAACGGTACTTGCCGTAATCCAGGATCTTGCACACCGGCGGCTTGGCCTGCGGCGCAACCTTGACCAGGTCAAGATCTTTGTCGATAGCCATACGCAGTGCGTCGCGCGGGCTCATAATGCCCATCTGCGCGCCGTCTGCCCCGATCAGGCGGATCTCTTTATCGCGGATCTGCTCATTGATTTCCAGTTCCTTGGAATTGCTGTTGCTGGCGATTGGAACACACCTCCCACAAGTGTATGATAAATGATAAAAGCGGCTGCCATAAAAGCAGCCGCCGAACATACGTAGTTGCGCACCAAGTGCGTATCTGGTATGACCCGGGGCTTTGCGCCCGCAAGGTGAGCCGACGGCCTACTGCCGGTTGCTGCTTTTTTTACAGGCAATAGTTTACCATAGAAACCGTGCCTTGTCAAGGGATTTTTTCACACTTTTACATTGTTTCCGGCACGCTGACTTTGAACATGGTCAGGATGTTGCGGATAACGCCGCGCACGGCGAGACACAGGGCAATGCGGCCCTGCTGGACAGCACCCTCGGTGCCCATGATGCGGCAGGCATTATAAAAGCGGTGGTAAGCCGAGGCCACATCGATGCAGTAGCGGGTGATGCGGGCGGGGTCGTACTTATCGGCCGCGGCCACGATCTCTGCCGGGAAGGCGGCCAGCAGGCGGATCAGGGCCTGCTCGGCGGGGTCGGTCAGCACGGAGGCATCAACACCGTCCACACCGTTGAAGGCGATGCCCTCGCTCTCCAGCTTTTTCAGCACGGAGCAGATGCGGGCGTGGGCATACTGCACATAGTAGACGGGGTTCTCACTGTCGTTGCGCACGGCCAGGTCGAGGTCAAAGTCCAGGGTGGAGGAACTTTCGCGCTGGTTGAAGAAGAAACGGGCGGAATCGATAGGCACCTCGTCCAGCAGGTCGGTCAGGGTGATGGCCTTGCCGGTACGCTTGCTCATACGCACGGGCTTGCCGTCGCGCATGAGGTTGACCATCTGCATCAGCACGATGTCCAGGCGATTGCCGTCCAGGCCGATGGCATCCATAGCACCCTTCATGCGGGCCACGTGGCCGTGGTGGTCGGCGCCCCAGACGTCGATGGCCTTGTCAAAGCCGCGGACGGCCAGCTTATTATAATGGTAGGCGATGTCGGCGGCAAAGTAGGTGGGGATGCCGTTGGCACGGACGAGGACCTCGTCCTTGGCCTCTTCCTCGCTGCCGTCGTCAGCCTTTTTCTTGTTGACGACGCCGTACTTGGCGGCGTACTGGGCGCTGCGGTACATGATAGCGCCATCTTCGGCCTTGTAGCAGGCACCGATCTCCAGCAGCTTATCCACAACCGCCTGGACCGCACCGGACTTGTGCAGGTCGCTCTCGTGGAACCAGACATCATAATCGATACGATACTTGCCCAGGTCGCGCTGCAGGCCGGCAATGTTCTTGGGCAGGGCGTCGGCAATGAGAGCCTCTTTCAGCTCCTCGAAGTCGGCATTGACATAGCTGTCGCCATGGACCTCAGCAAACTCCTTGGCGCGCTGAATGATGTCAGCGCCCTGGTAGCACTCCTCGGGCAGCGGGCAGGCTTCCTCGCCCTTGTACAGCTGCAGGTAGCGGATGGCCAGGCTCTTGCCGAACTTCTGGATCTGGTTGCCGGCGTCGTTGATATAGAACTCGCGGGTGACATCGCAGCCGGCCCAATCCAGGCAGGCGGCCAGACCGTCACCCAGGGCACCGCCGCGGGCGTTACCCATGTGCATGGGGCCGGTGGGGTTGGCGGAAACGAACTCCACGTTATACTTTTTGCCGGCACCGGCGTCGGTGCGGCCGTATTCCGGGTTGGCGCAGGCGGCGCGGACAACGCTGGTGAACCAATCCTGACCCAGGAACAGGTTGATGAAGCCGGGGCCTGCAATGTCCACGCCGGAGAACAGCGTGCCGTTCAGGTCCAGCTTGGCGGTGATAGCCTCAGCGATCTGGCGGGGTGCCTTATGGAAAGCACGCGCACCGGCCATGGCAATGTTGGATGCTACGTCACCGTTTTTGACGTCCGCCGGGATCTCGACGATGAAATCGGGCAGTTCCGCGGCGGGCAAGGCGCCATCGGCCACGGCGGCCTTGGCGGCATCGGTCAGCAGGGCGCGGGCTTCGGTCAGCGCGGCCTGGCGGGGGTTGTAGTTTTTATAGTCCATAGGTTACCTCCTGTGGGAGTTATGCTTTTGTACGACTTAAGGCAGCACCGCACAATTCCCGCCTTACGGCTTAAGCACCGCTCCGGCGGCTACGGCACGGCACCTGCGTTGCCAAAATGCTCGATAATACACAAAGTATTATCTGCGCTTTTGGCTTAGCATCTGCCGCACCTCGCTCGCCGTATCGGCACTTAGAATTATGCGGTATTGCCTTAGTTTTCGGCGTTTTCGGGCAGGGCTTCCACCGTGATGTCCACGAGGTTGCGGCTGATGAAATTCTCGGCGCCGGAATCCAGCGTATAGCTGAATTTCAGCTTGCCGCCCTCCTCGGTCAGTTCATGCTCGATGACATCGGCGGCGACGCCCAGGCTGATGGCACCGTAGCCGGTCTCGTAATGGCAGAGATGGCGGGTGCCTTTCTCAACGATAAGCTGGCTGGGCACCTTGCCGTAACGCAGCATTGATACTTTACGGGCATCTTCGGCCACCTTGACGGTGGTGGTGCATCCTTCGTAGCCGGTGGCTTCGGTTTCTTTATAAACGATATAATAGGCACCCTCTTTGTGGACGAGGGAGCCGCGGGTCATCAATTCGACGGTGTCGCTGTCGCCGCGCTGCTCCATGGTGCCTTTGATGGTGATGAGAAAATTTTCCTGCATGGTTTTTCCTTATACAAATATAAGTTTGTGCTTAAGGGTAGCTCTCTCCCCCACCCGCTTCGCGGGGCCGCTTACGCGGCCGGACCTCTCTGTCGCTACGCGACATCTCCCCACGCTGTGGGGAGTCACCCTCCCAGAGGGGGCCTTTGGGCAGAAGATGCTTATTTAGGGCAATAC
>ENA-OZFH01001030-OZFH01001030.1-human-gut-metagenome-genome-assembly--contig:-NODE-1030-length-9794-cov-5.534552_pt1 | contig 9794 bp, 9 predicted proteins | sample MGYA00245073_ERZ653619 | MGnify/ENA primary metagenome ERZ653619 (study PRJEB26926, sample SAMN06165178) | human gut metagenome | biome: ENVO:00009003; feature: ENVO:2100002; material: ENVO:00002003...
GGTCTCGTGGGCTCGGAGATGTGTATAAGAGACAGATCCTGATCTGTTCGGCCGGACTTTTAATGCTTCGTAAAATATAAGCGGACAACGCCCTGCGGGGCGTTTTTTTGTTATATGCGGGGCGTTTTTTTGTTATACTTAAGCGTAGGTATCGTCGGCGTATGTCCGCCGAGGACGATGGATTTTAAACGGAGAGGAGGCAAAGCTATGCCGCGGCATTACCGCAAACTGCGGGGCAACTCGGCCTATTATCCCTTTGCGGCGCGCACCGGCATGCGGGCCCGCCAGCGGCGGGAGGTCCGCGCCCTGCGCATCGCTGGTACGGTGCTGCTGGGGGCGGCTGCTGCTTTGCTTCTGCGCCAGACTGTAGGCCGCGGCGGCCAGCCGGAAGCTCCGGTACAGCCTGTCCCCTCCCCTGCGCTGGTGGAAACGGCAGAAAACGCCCGCGGCAGCAGCATCACGGTGCAGCCGGTGGCTGCCACCCGCGACGCCCTGGCCGCCACACTGGATGCCGACGATGCCGCTCACGCCACCCCGGCTCCGGCAGCCCCGGCTGCCCACATCCAGGAGGTACTGCCTGCCTACCGCGACCTCTACGAGCAGAACCCCGACCTCATCGGATGGCTGACCATCGACGGCACTGACATCGACCTGCCCGTGGTGCAGACCCCCGGCAACAACGAGTACTACCTGCGCCGCGGCTTTGACCGGCTTTACGCCACCGGCGGCACGCTGTTCATGGACGAGCACTGCTCCATCGATCCCGACGCCCCCACCGCCAACTGGCTGATCTACGGCCATAACATGGCGGACGGTTCGATGTTCGGCCAACTGACCCGCTACCGCAGCGAGGATTTTTACAAAGCACACACCACCTTTACCTTTAACACGATCTACGAAACGGCAGCCTGGCAGGTAGTGGCCGCGCTGGATACGACCCTGGGCGCGGATGAACTGCCCTACTACACCTTTTTTGATGCGGATACCAAGCTGGAGTGGCAGCAGCGCGTGGACGCCATCACAGCGCTGTCCCTCTATGATACCGGCGTGACGCCGGCATATGGCCAGCAATTGCTGGTGCTTTCCACCTGCGGTACCTCCTCGCCCGCCGCTAAGACCCGCTTTGCCCTGCTGGCAGTGCGGTGCGGCGAAAACTGATTTTGCACTTGCATTTTATAAAAGAATCGTCTATGATGGTGCATGAACTATTTTAGTCAAAAAAGGAGCCTGTACAAACTATGGCAGAATTTACCTATGAAGTTACCGAGCGCATCGCTGTGCTTTCTACCAACGCCCGCGGCTGGGAGCGCCAGCTGAATATGGTCAGCTGGAACGGCAACCCGCCGAAGTATGACATCCGCGATTGGTCTCCGGACGGCAGCCGCATGGCCAAGGGCATCAGCCTGACGGAGGAAGAGCTCAAGACCCTGAAAGACATCCTGAACGATATGGAACTGTGAGGTTCGCATGGAAGACTACCGCGCCCGGTTTGTGGAGATCTACAATAAAAACATCACGCGCCCCGGCGCGGACCGCCTGCTGAGCTGGCTGGAGACCACGGACTTTTTCACGGCCCCTGCCTCCACCCGCTACCACGGTGCCTGCGAGTGCGGCCTGGTCATGCACAGCCTGAACGTCTACGACGCGATGATGCAGCATTTTTACACCGAGGGCGAAAACGCCGAAAGTTACGCCATCTGTGCCCTGCTGCACGACCTGTGCAAGGCTAATTTTTACAAAGTCAGCACCCGCAACGTGAAAAACGACGCCACCGGCCAATGGGAGAAAGTGCCATTTTACCAGGTGGCTGACCAGCTGCCCTACGGCCACGGCGAAAAGAGCGTGTATCTCATCGAGCATTTCATGCGCTTGAAAACCGCCGAGGCTATTGCTATCCGCTGGCATATGGGCGGGTTTGATGATGCCGTCCGCGGCGGCAGCTTTGCCGTGAGCGATGCCTACAACAGCTATCCCCTCGCTGTAAAGCTCCACATCGCCGACCTGACGGCAACTTACCTGATGGAGCAGGGCACCAGCGCTGTGGAAAACGGGCATCCCAAAAACAAATGATTTCATATCGCACCTAGCGGGCGTTGCCACCATGTGACAACGCCCTTTTTTAGTGGGCTTCTTCCGCCGGGTGGGAAAACGGCTGCATAGGGTGCGTTTTGGGCAAATCGCTGCGTATATGCGCACGCAGTAAAACGGCCAGGTTCTTCCATATAGAGGTGTTCTTCCATTAGCGAATATGGTATACTCAGTTTAATACGGTAAATTAAAATTTGTGAAAGCAAAAAAATTCAAACAGCCTCATTGCATGGCTTATAAAAACAGGCTATGCTTAAAGCAGGAGGTAGCTATTATGGCAAATGAAGATAAAAAAGATTTCAACGCTATGTTGCATGACAGTAAGGACATGCCTAAGTTTCAGACGATTACGGATGAAAAGAGCATAGAAAAATATGGTGGGGACAGAATGTACTTTGCACCGCCAATCGACTATGACAGAATTATGAAGTGTGTTCCCTATGGAAAAGTAATTACTGTTGGGAAAATTCGTGATTACTTCGCAGAACAAAACGGCGCAGATTTTACAGAGCCTATTACGGCGGGAATTTTTGTATCCATTGCAGCTTGGGCAAGCTATCAGCGCTCTGAGGATGAAACGCCTTATTGGAGAACGCTGAAAGCAAATGGAGAGTTAAACGCAAAATATCCTGGTGGTATAGAAGCGCAGAAAGAAAAATTAGAAGCAGAAGGGCATACAATTATTCAGCGGGGGCGCAAAAATATCAGTTATTATGTAAAAGATTATGAAAAGGCGATGTTTGAATTGAATTAGACAGCTTCCAGTTTACCGTACTCGTTCCCGGCAGAGGTTGGGGCAGGTACGCCCCAACAAGAAACTGTCCGCGGGACAAAAATTGAAAATTTGTGGCCACGGAACGATTCGTGCTCTCATAAACAATAGAAAACCCAGAACTGCACAGCTGATTCAGCCAACAGTTCTGGGTTTCTTGTTATCAGGTCAAAATACTGTTTTACGGGGGCCCTGCCATATGACGGGACCTGCTTTTTCTACAAAAACAATCAATTACTTCAACATCTTATAAATAGCTTCCATATCGCTCTGGTGCAGCACCTTGGCGGAACCCTTGGCACCGCCGCAGGCGCGGGCGCAGCTGGCGGCCATCTCGGCCATCTGCTCATCGGTGGGGTCGATGCCCAGCTCCTTGAAGTTGACGGGCATGCCGATACGATGATAGAACTCCTCCATCGCGGCGATACCGGCCAGCGCGGTCTCCTCATCGGTGGCACCGGGGGTCACGCCCATGACGTTGACGGCGTACTTCACAAAGCGGGGCAGGCAGTCCTTGTAAACATAGCGCGCCCAGCTGGGCCAGACTGCGGCCAGGCCTGCGCCGTGGGTGACGTTGAACATGCCGCCCATCTCATGCTCCAGCAGGTGGGGCATCCAGTCGCCGCCGTCGCTGCCGCAGCCGGTCAGGCCGTTGTGTGCCAGAGAGGACGCCCACATCACCTCGGCGCGGGCATCGTAGTTGCGCGGGTCGGTGTGCAGCACTTCGGCGTTGTGCATGACGGTGCGCAGCAGGCCTTCGGCCAGCGCGTCGGTCAGTTCCATCGTGCCGCTGTTGACAAAATAACGCTCCATCGTGTGCATCATGATGTCGGCACAGCCGGCCTCGGTCTGGTAGTCCGGCAGGGTCATGGTCAGTTCGGGGTCCATGATGGCAAACTTCGGGCGGGCCAGGTCGTCGTTGTAGGCGCGCTTTTCCTCGGTGTCGGTGTTGGTGATGACGCAGCTGTTGCTCATCTCAGAGCCAGCGGCGGCGATGGTCAGCACGGATGCAACCGGGAAGCAGGCTTTGGCCTTGCGCTGGCCCGCGTACAGCTCCCAGACATCATGCTCCGGCTCAGCCAGGCCGTAAGCGATGGCCTTGCAGGAGTCGATGACCGAACCGCCGCCGACAGCCAACAGGAAGTCTACGCCGTTGGCCTTGGACAGCGCAATGCCCTCGCGCACCTTGGCCAGATGCGGGTTAGGCACAACGCCGCCCAGTTCTACGTGGAAGATGCCCGCCTCATCCAGCGACTTCTTGACGCGGTCCAGCACGCCGGAACGCACAGCGCTCTGGCCGCCGTAGTGGATCAGCACGCGGGTGCCGCCAAACTGATTCATCAGCTCGCCGACTCTTTCGACCGAACCTTTGCCGAACGCGACTTTGGTCGGAGTGTAATAGGTAAATCCAAGCATTGTAAAAACCTCCTGCTTACTTTGGATGCTGCCAAAATCGTGCATCTTGCACAAAATTCAGACGCATACATCCGTTTTTTCTAATCATAGCACAGAGCGCAGGCGGGTGCAAGAGGAAATTTTGTGGGCCTCATGGCAGGGATTATTCCGTCGGCAGGCTGACGTCCCACTGGGCCAGTTCGACCAGCGGATCGGTGTTTTTATCCACCAGTTTTACGGTCAGACCGGCGGCATCGGCGGGGGCAGCGTCAAAGTCGTAGCTGACGGTGCTGCTGTCTGCACTGGGGCGGCTGCTGGCGCATTGCAGCTTTTGGTCATCCGCGGAGAACAGCTGCAGCGTGGCGCCTTCGGGGGCATCTGCGGATAGCTGTACCGTTACACGGGTCTCGCCGGGGGCAGCGATCACGCTGGACAGCGTATAGCCGTTGACTTCCGGTTCGGAAACCGTACCGATACGGTTGGCCGTATCGCCGGACGAGACGGTAAAGTTCAGCTTCCAGCGGCCATCCAGCCTGGTGCGCAGATAGCTGCCGTCGGCATCATAGGCATTCTGCACGCCGGTCAAGCCCGCCACGGTCAGCTGGCAGTCGATGGCGGCGGTGTCGCCGTTGTAGTCCGTCAGGTCATAGTCCATGGCGGCGGCGTAGGTGTGGTCGTCCACTTTTTCAAACACAAAACCGTTCTGGGGGTAAAGGGCCTGCCCGTTCGCTAGCAGGGTGCCGTCGGCCTGCGCCTGGCAGATCTCGATCCAGTCTTCGCCGCCCGGATTCTGGGCCAGCCAGTCGTAACCCGCCAGACTGTCATTCCCGTCCGGGGCGGTCAGCGTCAGACCGATGCGCAGGTAGAGGCCGTCGCAGTAGACCTGGTTCAGCGTCAGGGTGTAGGGGCTGGCGGTGCTACTCTCCCCTGTCTCGCTCTGGCTTTCCGGTACGGCAGGCACTGCGGCCTGCTGGGCATAGCCGGAAAGCCGGTCGCTTTTCAGTTGGTTTTTGCTGTCATGCTGGTTGAGGAAACTGAACACATCCCCCACAAAGGGCAGACCCTCGGCCAGCGCAGGATTCACTGTATTGACCCCGCACAGTACGGCCATGCAGGCGGCGACTCCGGCCAGTGCCCTGCCCCAGACAGGAACGCGGCGGCGCTTGGCGGATTTTGCACGGTGTACAGATTTTTTGCGTGGTGCTTCGCCGGATTCGACGTGTACTTTTGCCAGTACAGCATCGGCCAGGCGGTCGCTTTCGGCGGCGGTCAGCGGTGTTTCCTCGGTGGGCAGGGCGTCAAGCTCGTTCCAGAATGTATGCAGATCAGCCATGTGTATAACCCCTTTCCTGTAATTGGCGGCGCAGGCGGTCGCGCCCGCGGCTCAGCCGGGTGTTTACGGTGGATACCCGCAGATCCAGCGCGGCGGCAATCTCCCTGCTGGATTGCATCAGGTAGTATTTGCGCAGAAATATCTCACGGTCGGGCGGCTCCAGCGCTGCCACCAGCACGGCCAGCTCGTCGGCGGCATCCCCGGCCGGGTCGGCGGGCAGGTCGGCGATGGTGGCGGCCAGTTCATCGGTCAGCGGCAGAGTGTCGTGCCGCTGTAAGGTGCGGTAACGGTTGATGGCGGTATTCCGTGCTGTGACGATGAGCCAGGCCCGCACCGGTGTGCCAGTGGCCTCCAGCCGGGCGGCATTGCGCCACAGCGCCACAAATACATCGGCGGTACATTCCTCTATATCCCGGTCGTGCCCGGGCAGGATGCGGCGGGCAATGCCCCGCACCAGCGCGGCGTAGTCCCGCATGGCCCACCGCAGCCCGGTATCCGGGTCCTGCCGGATGGCCTGCAACAGCGTGGGCATGGTGTTTGTTTGCATGAGTTTCAACTCCCTTTTGTTTTGGCGCCTTTCACTCTAATAGACAAGCGGGACGGAGAAAATCTTACAGGGAAATGGGGAAAAGTTTCGGGCCGATGACGAGCATCGTCCCCTACAGAAGTGGAGCGTGAGGTAACAAAAAACTCCCCGATCTTCATCGGGGAGTTTATGTACAAATTATTGGTTATCGCCCATGCGGTCGATCTGATCCTGCAATAGCTGGGATACTGGGCGGTTCACGCTGCGCAGGCGGCGTACCGGCTTGGCGGGCGCACGGTGCGGCGTTGCCTTGACCCGGAACTTCTCCGGCTTGGGCGGTGCGGCCTGGGGCTGAGGCTGCTGCGCAGGCTGGGGAGTCTGGGGTACAGGCTGCGGCACAACCGGTGCGGCGGGCGCACTTTCCGTGGGCAACGGCTCCACGGGAATATCCGTCTCCGGGGTGCCCTGGGCATAATCGCGCATTTCCACGCCCAGCTCCTTCAACTCGGCCTCGGTCTCATCCAACGCCTGGTAGATGGCCAGAGTCAGGTTATCGAGGTCCAAAGTGGCAGCGCTCAAACGCTGATCCACCCGTGCCAGGCGGTCGCGCACCAGCATTACGCCGGAGGCAATGCCCCGGGCATTCTCGGCCATGCGGGACTTCTGGGTGTCGGCCTGCTGCTTCAGCTCCTTTTCGGCGCTCTCGGCATACAGCTTGGCATCGGCCAGAATTTTCTGGGCTTCCAGCTTGGCTTCCCGCACTACATCGGGCGTGGGGGCCGGGGCTGCGTTCAACTGGCGGGCTGCAGCCAACTGCTGCGTCAGCGTTTCGTTCTGTTGCTGCAGGTCGTGGCATTTCAGCTGCCAGATGTTGGCATTTTTCTGGATCTCCCGGTGCTCGCTCTGCACGCTTTCAGCGACGGATTGTGCTTTTTGCAGCTGCTCGTCGCTTTCGTGGCGTTTGCTCTCGGCCAGGTCAGCCCGCTGGTTGGCGGCGGCTAACTCGGCTTTCAGGGCCTCGATGCGGGCTTCGGCATCACTGCGCTGGCTGCGCAGATCATCCAGCTGGGCTTGAAGCTGGCGCAGCTTTTCCTGGTATTCCAGTTCGTGCTGCTGGGCTTCGTTGGCGAGCGTGTTCATGTACGCCAGGACATCATTTTTATCGAAGCCGCCAAACATACGGGAGCGGAACCCCTGCTCCTGTATGTTCATGGAATCAGATGGCATGGCGTTTTACATCCTCTCGCGGAAAATTTAAAGTCAGGGGCGATCAGCTGCGCTTGTTCAGGATGCTGAGCAGATCGTCAAAGTAATCGCCGTCATCCTCTTCCTCGGCCGGGGCCTGCTTGGCGGCGGGCTGGGCGTCAAAGGACTGGGTGAAGATGGGGTTGGGCATGACGGGGTTGATGTCCTGCTGCGGGGCAGCGGTGCGCTGTGCGGGCTGGGCAACCTCGGCCTGAGCCGGAGCCTCAACAGGCTGGACGGCGGGGGCAGGGGCGACACCGCGCTTGGCATCGACATGGGCCTGGATGGGCTCGTCGACCTCGGGGGTGCTCTCGAAGCCGGTGGCAACGACGGTGATGCTCATCTCGTCGCTCAGGCGCTCGTCGAACGCAGTACCCCAGATGATGTTGGCATCGGGATGTGCGGACTGGGTGATCATAGAGGCAGCGGTCTCGACATCCTCCAGACCGATGTCCGGGCTGGAAGTGATGTTGATGATGACACCGCGTGCGCCCGCGATGCTGGTCTCCAGCAGCGGGCTGGAGATGGCAGCCTTGGCGGCGTTCTCAGCCTTGCCGGCACCCTTGGCGACGCCGACACCCATGTGGGCGAAGCCGGCGTCCTTCATGATGGAGCGGACGTCTGCGAAGTCCAGGTTGATGAAGGCAGGAATGTTGATCAGGCTGGAGATGCTCTCAACGCCCTGACGCAGCACGTTGTCGGCAGCCTCAAAAGCGTTCATCAGGGTGATGCGCTCCTGGCTGATGAGCTTCAGGCGCTCGTTGGGGATGACGATCAGAGAGTCGACGTGCATCATCAGGGAGGCAATGCCCTGCTCGGCCAGGCTCATCTTGCGCTTGCCCTCAAAGGCGAAGGGCTTGGTGACGATGCCGACGGTCAGGATGCCCAGGTCATGGGCAGTCTCGGCCACGACAGGGGCAGCGCCGGTGCCGGTGCCGCCGCCCATACCAGCGGTGATGAAGACCATCTGGGCGCCCTTCAGGGCGTTGGAGATCTCATCCTTGCTCTCCTCGGCAGCGCGCTGGCCGATCTCGGGATCAGCGCCGGCACCGCGGCCCTTGGTGAGCTTTGCGCCCAACTGGACCTTCTGGGTGGCCTTGGAATTCAGCAGAGCCTGCTGGTCGGTGTTCATTGCGACGAACTCGACACCGGAGAGGCCGGACTCGACCATGCGGTTGACAGCGTTGCCGCCGCCACCGCCCACGCCGATGACTTTAATGTTGGTCACATTTTGCATTTCTTCGTCAAGAACGAATGCCATGAGTGTATCCCCCTAAGTGTTTGTTTAAAGTGGCACAGGACCCAGGGCAGGCCCTGTAAATGGGCACACTGGTCCGTGGATTTTTTGCATATAACTGATTATTAGAATACCAAATTTTCCTGTCAATTTCAATACCTGAGCCAGAATTTTGCAAAAAAATGCCCTCATCACCGCAGAATCCACCAATACAGGCCGGGGGGATGCCCGGTTTTTGGCAGGAACGTAGAAAAATTATGTCTTTTCTGTGATGCAATCGGCCCCAAGGGTGCGCAGATCGCCGGGCAAATCGGCATAACCGCGGGGAATATGGCCGGGGTCCCGCAGGAAGGTCACGCCTTCGGCCCCCAGTGCAGCCAGCAGCAGGGCGGCCCCGCCGCGCAGGTCAGGGGCAGTCACCGCAGCTCCGTGCAGGGCTGCGTGGCCGTCCATATAAAGTGTACGCCCGGCGGTGCGGCATCTTGCCCCCAGGGCGGCAAAGCCCTCGGCGCAGGCAAAGCGGCGGGCAAACAGGTGGTCGTAGATCTCGCTGGGGGCGTCGGCGGTCAGCAGCACGGCGGCAGCCAGGGGCGCGGTATCGGTGGCAAAGGCGGGCCAGGCGTTGGCGCAAAGCGTTTGCCCGCCGCGCAAAGGCCGGGCGGGGCTTCGGGCCAGCGTGACGGTGGTATCCTGGCGGGCAACATCCACGCCCGCCGCCTGCAAAAAGTCGAGAAAGGCCGCATAATAGGCGGGGGCGCAGTGGGTGACGGTCACCTCTCCTCCGGCGCAGGCCAGGGCGGCGGCGTAGGTGGCGGCGGCGATGCGGTCCGGCAGGGGCGTCCAGGCGGTGCCCTGCAAAGGCTTGCCGCCCTGTATCACCACCACCGGCGTACCGGCCCCGGTGATGTGCGCCCCGCAGGCACGAAGAAAGTTCGCTAGGTCGCATATTTCAGGCTCGCAGGCAGCCCCGCGCAGGATGGTTGTGCCGCCCGCCTGGGTCGCAGCCATCATCAGGGTCATGGTAGCCCCCACGCTGGGCAGGCGCAGGGCGAAATCTACCCCGTGGAGCGGTCCGCGCCGCCGCAGTGTCACGGCGATGCCCTCCAATTCCACCTGGGCACCCATGGCCGCCAGCCCGGCCAGGTGGATGTCGACGGGACGGGGGCCCAGCTTGCAGCCACCGGGCAGCGGCAGGCGC
>ENA-OZFH01001055-OZFH01001055.1-human-gut-metagenome-genome-assembly--contig:-NODE-1055-length-9627-cov-4.792624_pt1 | contig 9627 bp, 6 predicted proteins | sample MGYA00245073_ERZ653619 | MGnify/ENA primary metagenome ERZ653619 (study PRJEB26926, sample SAMN06165178) | human gut metagenome | biome: ENVO:00009003; feature: ENVO:2100002; material: ENVO:00002003...
GGCCGGGCTGGATGCGGAGCAGCTGCGCAAAGAACAGCAGCTGCTGCTGGACTACGCCCGGATGGCCGTGACCGAGGAAAACGTGGGCCTGCTGGCAAAACAGGCCCTTGCCGCCCGCAGTGCGGTGGCCGCTTCCACGCTGGCGGAGGAATACCCACGCGATTTTGCCCGCATCATCGGCCTGCACACCTACTCGCAGTCGCCGCGCCGGGCTTACGATATCACCCTTACCGGAAACTGGGTCGAACGGGGCGGCTTCCGGTTTGAAGAGTTTATTCTGACACCCCGCAGGGAGGACGCTGACCATGGCCGAACCGAATAAAATGCTGGAAGAGACCGCAAACTATCTGCTCAACCACTGCTTTGTGCTGGGCGGCGTGGAGGATCAGCGGGCAAAATACCTCTATGTGCAGGATCATCTGCCCGAGGTGCGGGCCGTGTTCGCGCCGCTGGGCTATGCGGTAACGCTTTACCCGGCTCCGCTGCAGGCGGCGGCGCTGGTCAACGAGCATGAGGGCAGCCAGGCCCGGCTGCTGAAATACGAGAGCATCCTGCTGCTGGTGCTCCGCCTGCTCTACCTGCAAAAGCGGGAGAGTCTTGCCGCCAGTGCCGATCAGGTGCTGGTCACGGTGGAAGAGGTGCAGACAGAACTGCAGAAGATGAACCTGCCCCGGCGGCTGGACCAGCGCACGCTGGAGGAGCTGATGCGCACCCTGCGCAGGTACAATCTGGCCCGCCCGGTGGGGCGGCTGACCGGTCTGGACAGCCGCATCGAGGTGTTCCCCACCGTGCTGCTGGCTCTGCCGGACGCAGACCTTGCCGATGCCGCCGCCGAGAGCAGCCGCACCCGGGAGGAACTGGCCCTCTACGAGCGGCCTGACGGAGATGCCAGCGGGGAGGAAGAAGAATGATCGAATTAAAGCGCCTGAAGCTCATCAACTGGCACAACTTTGAAAATGTCACCTTCGATTGTGCCCGTCTGACCTATATGATCGGTGTCAACGCGGTGGGCAAGACCACCATTCTGGATGCCATCCGCTACTGCCTGACCACCAACCGCAATTTCAATGCCCTGGGCAATAAAAAGAGCGGCCGCACCCTGCAGGGCTCTGTCCACGCCAAGCAGCGCGGCGAGAACGCCTACCGCCGCCCGGGCCGCACAGTGGCATACATCGGTGCCGAGTTCTGGGATACCGTCAAGCGGACAAACTTTGTCATCGCTGTCCGGGTGGAATCCGAGGGCCCCATGCAGGAGCTTCACCCCGGCGACCAGACCTGGTACATCTCCGAGGACGGCATCACGCTGGAAAAGCTGCCCTTCCTTGATCCGCGCACCGGTGCCCCCAGCGCCAAGGAGGACTTCAAGCCCGCCGTGGGCCGCCTGTCCTACACCCGCAGCCCCAGCGAGGCCCGGGACCGCATCTGCCGTGCTCTGGGCATTGGCCGCGCCTCCAGCCCGCTGGGCAAAAAGTTCAACGAAGTGTTCCAGATGGGCACCAGCATGGACGAGATCCCCAACTTCCGGGAGTTCCTGTACCAGTACATCCTGCCCCAGCCTGAGCTGGATCTGGAAGCGCTGCAGGGCGACCGGGTGGAGCTGGAAAACCTCCACGCCGTTCTGGCCGAGGCCCAGACCCGTGCCGCCGCACTGGAACAGATCGTGGCGTATGGCCGGGAAGCTGCTGCCAAAGAAACGGATGCCCTTGTCAACCGGGGCGCGGCCCTGCTGGCCCGCGCCGAAGCGGATGCCGGTGAGGATGCCTCCTGGCAGAGCCATCTGGATGCAGGCCGCCGCCAGCTGGCCGACCTGAACGCAAAATACGAGGCCGCCAAGAACGCCGAAGCCGAAGCCCGCCGGGCCTATCTGGCGGCCCACGGAGCGGCCGGTGACAGCGGCGCGGGCCGGGCGCTGGATGCCCTGACCGAGGAGCTGGCCCGGAAAAAGAGCGCGCTGGACGCAGCGGCCCGGACAAGGAACGGTCTGGAAACAACTGCGGATACCATTACCGGCCTGCTGACCCAGCTGAACCGCAGCGGCTTTGCGGTGGAGAAGGAGCTCTGGCCCCAGCGCCTGACAGCGGAACATCTCCCCGCCCTGACCGAGGCGCTGGCCTGCATCGAAAAGCCGCTGGAGGAGCAGTATTTCGCTGCCCGGCAGGCTTCGGCGGATCTGGCAAAAGAGCAGGAGGCCCTGCGGGCCGAGCTGAACGCCGTGTCCGGCGGCAAGTGGGTCTACCCCCACGGCGATGCCGCCACCAAAGTGCGGGATGCCGTGAACGCCGAGCTGAAAAGCCGCGGCATGACGGCGGATGCAAAGATCTTCTGTGAGCTGCTGACTGTGGCCGACGAGAGCTGGCAGGACTGCGTGGAAGCCTGCCTGGGTGACCGCCGGTTCGATATCCTTGTGCCGCCTGCCCACTACGCCGCCGCCAAGAGCGCCTTTGTGGCGCTGGGCGACCGGGTGGGGCCCATCAGCCTGCTGGATACCCCAGGCATCCGCAAGGCGGACCGCCATGCGGAGACGGCCCCCGCCGACAGCCTTGCCGCCCAGGTCACCAGCGAGAACCCGCTGGCCGCACAGTATGCGGACACCATCCTGCGCCGCATCGTCTGCTGCGACACCCCCGATACGCTGGAGCATTTCCCCGACAGCGCCACCCGGGACCTGCTGCGCCACCATCCCTTCCGGCTGGAACGCCTGCGCAGGCCCCAGCGCTATATCGGTCTGGATGCCCGCAGGGAGCGCGCCGACGCGCTGGAAGCACAGCTTGCCGCCCAGGCCGACCGCTGCCGCGAAGCCGCCCAGACCGAAAAGACCCTGAAATCTGCCTACGACCAGTACCAGAACGTCCTGCGGGGCCATGCGCTGGAACAGCTGGCCGAACTCTGGGCCAGCCGGGCCGCGCTGGATGCCGCCCGTGCCGACTACGCCGCGCAGGAGCAGAAACTGGCGGACTGCCGCGAGAACCCCATGCTGCAGCAGCTCTACCGCGAGGAAGAAGCCCGGGAAGCCGCGTGGGAGACTGCCCGCAAGGCCGTGGAGCAGGTGGGCGGCGATATCCGCGTCTGCGAAAAGCAGATCGCATCCTGTGAGGCGGAACAGAGCAAAGCGGTGGAGACCGTCGCACAGAGCCGGGAGGCGGCAGAGGCATTCTTTGCACAGCATCCGCTGCTGGAGCCTCTGGCACAGGAACGCAAAAAGGGCCTGATGACGGGCGGGCGCACGGCCCGTGCCGCCGCACAGACTGCCGAAAAGGCACAGACCAGGCTGGACGATGCCCTGCGAGCTTATCTCACTTCCACGCTGGAACCTGCCCAGAGGGATTACAACGAGCACTACGTCTGTGATTATCCGCTGGGTCTGGCCGGGGTGGAGCAGTACCGCGCCCAGCACGACAGCCTTGTCCGCATTGATCTGGAACGCTACGCCGCCCGGCTGGAGCAGGCACAGCGGGACTGCAAGGATCGCTTCCGCAAGGATATCCTCTTCCGGATGAAGGATGATATTTTCAACGCCCGCCGCCAGTTCCGGGAGCTGAACAAGGTGATGGAGCAGCTGACCTACGGCGAGGAAGTCTACCGCTTTGAGCTGGAGCCCAGCCGTGACCCCCAGCTGGCCGCCTTCTATCAGGTCATTGTGGACAAGGGCAACCAGCAGATGACCGATGGCGACTCGCTGGACAACCTTGCCGCCACCGCCGACCCCGTCTACGAGCGGCAGGTGGACGCGCTGATGGAAAAGATCATGGCCGATGTGGACGAGAACACCCGGGCCCGGCAGGAGGGCCGCACCACCTCCGGTGCCACCCTCTCGGATTATGTGGACTACCGCACCTATCTGGACTATGACATCAAGGTGACCAACACCGTCTCGGGCCAGCAGGCCTATCTTTCCCGCGTCAGCCGCGATTCCTCCGGCGGCGAGAATCAGGCTCCCTTCTATGTGGCCATCTGCGCCAGCCTGCTGCAGATCTACCAGAAGAGCGAGAACAGCATCCGCCTTGTCCTGCTGGACGAGGCCTTCAGCAAGATGACCAGTGACCGCATCCGCCCCATGATGGAGCTGTTCCGCCGCCTGCAGCTGCAGGTGCTGCTCATCTCCACCGTGGAAAAGAGCACGGCCATCCAGCCCTACTGCGACATTACCTATTCCATCGTGCGCCACGGCGATGCCAACGCCATTGCGCCGTTCTACCGGGCCGGCACCCTTGCCGATGCCCCGGAAAAGGAGACTGAATATGAATAACACCCTTGCAAACATCTGGCTCTTTGCCACCCACTGGACCAAGCTGGATGCTTTTGATACCGAGGAAGAACTCAACGATGAACTGGAGCTGCTCCAGCGCCAGAGCCTGCCCACCAAAGTCCGTCAGGTCACGGACAAGGAAGGCAGGGAACAGTTCCTCCTTTACGTCAAACAGGCCGACCGCGATTACGCCCGCTACTGCACCGGCTGGCGGCCCGGCGGGATGATGTGATCCACCCCTGCAAAAAGGAGAATCCATGTCAAAACAGAAAATCCAACTTTCGGATCACTTTGATTATTCACGGCTGATCCGTTTTGTGCTGCCCTGCATCGGCACCATGCTGTTTACCTCCATTTACGGCATCGTGGACGGCCTGTGTGTCTCAAACTTTGTGGGCAAAACGGCCTTTGCGGCAGTCAATCTCATCATGCCCGTGCCCATGCTGGTGGGCACAGTGGGCTTTATGCTGGGCACCGGCGGCAGCGCCATTGTGGGCATCACGCTGGGTGAGGGCGATAAAGCCCGTGCCGACCGCTATTTCAGCCTGTTTATGTCAACGGCGCTGATCGCCGGCATCGTGCTGTCCGTGCTGGGGATGCTGCTGCTCCGGCCGGTGGCCCTGATGCTGGGTGCAGAAGGCGAGATGCTGGACTACGCCCTGCGCTATGGCTGGGTGCTGATGCTCAGCCTGCCCACCTTTATCCTGCAGAATATGTTCCAGAGCTTTTTTGTCACCGCCGAAAAGCCGCATCTGGGCTTTTACTTCACGGTGGGCGCGGGCTGCACCAACATGGTGCTGGACGTGCTGCTGGTGGGTATCCTGCACTGGAGCGTGGAGGGTGCCGCTATTGCCACCATGCTCAGCCAGGTGGTGGGCGGCCTGCTGCCGGTGTTCTACTTCCTCAACCGGAAAAACACCAGCCTGCTCCACCTCTGCCGCACGCAGTTTGAGGCCGGCGTGCTGCTGAAAGCCTGTGTGAACGGCTCCTCTGAGCTGATGACCAATCTTTCCATGTCGCTGGTGAACATCCTGTACAACTATCAGCTGCTCCGCTTTGCGGGCGAGGATGGCGTGGCCGCCTATGGTGTGATCATGTACGCGTCCTTCCTGTTCGTGGCAGTGTTTGTGGGCTACGCCGTGGGCAGTGCGCCCATCGTCAGCTACCACTATGGTGCCAATAACCGCAAAGAGGTCAACAACCTCTACCGCAAGAGCCTGAAGCTCATCGGTGTGGTTGCGGTGGTAATGACCATCGGCTCCATGTTCATCATCCCCCATGTGGCCCGCTTCTTTGTGGGCTATGATGAAAACCTGCTCATTCTGACCACCCGGGCCTTCCGGCTCTATGGCCTGAGCTTCCTCATCATGGGCTTCAACGTCTATGCGTCCTCCTTCTTCACGGCCCTGGGCGACGGTGTGACCAGTGCGCTCATCTCGTTCCTGCGCACCCTGCTGTTCCAGGTGGCGGCGGTTCTGCTGCTGCCGCTCCTGCTGGGCATCGATGGCATCTGGCTGGCCGTGACTGCCGCCGAGCTGGCCGCTCTGCTGGTCAGCATCGGCCTGTTCATCACCAGAGACCAGCAGTTCCATTACCGCAAGGCAGAATAACCGCAAACAAAGAAAGGACCCTCGGCGGGTCCTTTCTTTGTTCAGAATGTAAACTCCACGAACGCGCAGTTTTTGATGCCTGCCGCCGCGTACTCCTCGTTGGTCATATCGTAAAAATAGGACTGCACCACCCGGGCAATGCCGTTGTGGGCCACCAGCAGGTAGGTCTTATCGGTGTTGGACCGGAGCTCGTCCAGCAGGTTGTAGATGCGCTGGGCCAGCTGCATCATGCTCTCGCCGCCGGAGTAGCGGTCGGCAAAGTGGGTCTTGGAGATACGGAACTCTTCGCCGTCCCGGGGCGTGCCCTCGTAGCGGCCAAAGCACTGCTCCCGGAGCCGGGGCTCACACCGGGCAGGAATGCCGGTGGCCTCTGCAATGGCCCGGGCGGTGTCGGCAGCGCGGGACAGGGGAGAGTACAGGATCTCATCGATGCGGAGGCCGCTGGCCCGGAGTTTTTCGCCCAGCTCCCGGGCCTGGGCGCGGCCTTTTTCGGTCAGGGGGCTGTCGGTCATGCCGCAGATTTTGTTTTCCACGTTCCACACGGTCTCGCCGTGGCGGGTGAAATAGACCTTGTGCGCCGCCTTGGCCAGCCTGTGATCCCGCAGGGTGACAGTGCTGCCCTCGTTGATGTCCAGCCGGGTCAGCTCGGCATCCGGGTAGGGGAGAACCCGCTGCGTGCCGTCGGCAGCCTCCAGCAGGACATCACAGAGCACGGGCTGGCCCTCGGGCAGCTCCTCGCAGCCATAAAGCTGCTCCTCAATGCGCAGAACGCGGTAGTTTTTTTCTTCCATCCTCTTCGACCTCTTTCGGGCAGATTGTTTCTTACATTATAAAACGGCAGCGGGGCCCCGTCAACGCTTGACAGCCCCGTGTGCCGCCTGATAAACTAGGCGCAAGGGATAAAAACGCCAAAAGGAGAGAAAAAGTTGAACATTACAGAACTGCGGTATCTTGTCGCCATCATGGAATGCGGATCTGTGAGTGCGGCGGCAAAGCGGCTGTATGCCGCTCAGCCCAATGTGAGCAAGGCGCTGAAAAATCTGGAAGAAGAATACCATCTCCGCATTTTTGAGCGGTCATCCACCGGCATGATCCCCACGGAGCAGGGGCGGCATTTTATCGAGCAGGCCGAGCGGGTGCTGCGGGAGGTGGACCGGCTGGACCGGAGCGTGCAGGAGGAGCAGGAGCGCTGCGCCGAACTGCGGGTAATGATCCCCCACGCCACCTATGCCTCCTATGCGGCGGTGGATTATCTGGAGCGGGCAGCATCCATTGAGCGGCTCCACATCCACATCCGGGAGGGCGGCTCCATGGAGGCGCTGGATCATGTCCTGCGGCAGGGGTATCATCTGGCTCTGCTGCGGTACGCCGTGGAGGATGACGAGCACTATACCTATTACTGCGCCCGGCGGGGCCTGAAAATGGAACCCATTATGGATTTTGAATACAGTCTGCTGACCAACCGGGACGGCCCGCTGGCCCGGAAGGAGATCCGCGACCTGTCTGAGCTGGACAAGTATATGGAGATCCTCCACGATGATTTCCAGCTGCCCGGCGAGGAGGGCGGCGACGGTGTGCGCTGGCATGTCAACCCGGAACGCCGTATCCACGTGTATGAGCGGTGCAGCCAGTTCTCGATCCTGCAGCGGCTGCCCACGGCCTACATGTGGGCATCGCCCATGCCCCGCAGGGCACTGGAGCAGTACCATCTGGTGCTGAAGAAGTGCCCGGCCCAGCGCCAGCAGATGCGGGATGTGCTGGTCTACCCGGACAAGGGCCGCCTGCGCCCCGAGGAGCAGGCCTTTGTGGATCTGCTCCACAAGGAAGCGGCTTCCACCGTGAAATAAAGGGGCTTTCCGGCTAAGGCACGGCAAAGGTTGCTTCTTTTGAAATTGACAGAAAAACCAATAAATGGATGAAAAACCGGGCGAAAATGAGCGCCCGGTTTTATTTTTGCTGATAAATGGTCAAAAAATAAACGGAAAAGCGGCAAAAATTCTTTGCAGCTATATCGGAAACCATATGGCCCCATGCCGGAAAGATATTTCTCCGCTGGAAAAAAGTGTGCTACCATGAGGCCAGAAAAGAGCCCCGGGTATGCGGCAGAATGGGGCCGCGGCCGGCAGGGGCAAAAAGGAGGTTTCTGGTATGATTAGTTTCCTGCTCTGTCTTGCGATCCTGGTGGGCGGATACTTCGTCTATGGCAAGATCGTGGACAATACCTTCGGCCCGGACGACCGTGAAACGCCTGCTGTGCGTATCAACGACGGCGTGGACTATGTCGTGATGCCCCAGTGGAAGCTGTTCCTCGTCCAGCTGCTGAACATTGCGGGCCTTGGCCCCATCTTTGGTGCCATGCAGGGCGCTCTGTGGGGCCCTGTGGTGTTCCTGTGGATCACCTTCGGCACCATCTTTGCCGGTGGCGTGCATGACTACTTCTCCGGCATGATGAGTGAGCGCAACGACGGTGCTTCCATCGCGGAGATCACCGGCAAATACTTAGGCCCTGTGATGCAGAACGTGATGCGTGTGTTCTCTGTTGTGCTGCTGATCATGGTGGGCACCGTGTTCGCCGTCGGCCCTGCCGGTCTGATCGTTGAGCTGTGCAGCCAGAGCGGTGCATCCGGCGTGATGACTTCGCTGCTGTTCTGGCTGGTCATCATTCTGACCTACTACTTCATCGCGACCTTTATCTCCATCGATGCGGTCATCGGCAAGATCTACCCCGTGTTCGGCATCTGCCTCATCATCATGGCCATCGGTGTCATCTTTGGCATCTTCACCAACCCGGCTTATACCATCCCCGAGATCTGGGATCACTTCGGCAGCATGCACCCGTCGGGCACGCCCATCTGGAGCTTCATGTTCATCACGGTTGCCTGCGGCGCGATCTCCGGCTTCCACTCCACCCAGTCGCCTCTGATGGCCCGCTGCATGAAGAGTGAGAAGCAGGGCCACTTCGTGTTCTATGGTGCCATGGTCTGCGAGGGTGTCATTGCTCTGATCTGGGCCGCTGCAGGCTGCTCTCTGTACGAGGTCACCGATGGCCTGAACACCGGTCTGGCACAGGCACTGGCAATGGGTCAGTCCAAGGCCATCTATGATGTCTGCTCCAAGACCATGGGCGGCGTGGGCATCGCACTGGCCATGATCGGCGTGGTCGTCTGCCCCATCACCTCCGGCGATACCGCCTTCCGTTCCGCCCGCCTGACCCTGGCCGACTGGTTCAAGATCGATCAGGACAGCTACGGCAACCGCCTGAAGCTCTGCATCCCCGTGCTGGGCGTGGGCGCTTTCCTGGGCATCGGCAATGCACTGGGCTTCATCAACTACACCGTGATCTGGCGTTACTTCAGCTGGACCAACCAGACGCTGGCCATGATCGTTCTGTGGGCCGCTTCCATGTACCTGTTCAAGGAGAAGAAGAACTACTGGATCACCGCAGTGCCTGCTACCTTTATGAGTGCCGTGTCCGCTACTTACTTCGTGCTGGCTCCCGAGTGCCTGGGCGGCCTGCTGAACCATAAGACTGCTGAGGGCGCTATCGTCTATAACACCGCAGTTGCTTACCCGGTGGGCATCCTCTTTGCGATCGCCATGCTGGCGCTGTTCATCTATGCGACCAAAAAGCAGACGGTGAAAAAGACTGCATAATTGACATTTCCCCCTCTTCAACCTTCTCGATACCCATTCACAACCGCAAAAACCGCCTGCCGGGCCGTCCGGCAGGCGGCTTTTGCTTGTGCCTGTCTCTTATACACATCTCCGAGC
>ENA-OZFH01001057-OZFH01001057.1-human-gut-metagenome-genome-assembly--contig:-NODE-1057-length-9600-cov-5.129178_pt1 | contig 9600 bp, 9 predicted proteins | sample MGYA00245073_ERZ653619 | MGnify/ENA primary metagenome ERZ653619 (study PRJEB26926, sample SAMN06165178) | human gut metagenome | biome: ENVO:00009003; feature: ENVO:2100002; material: ENVO:00002003...
GCAGCGTCAGATGTGTATAAGAGACAGGTACGGCTTTGCGGTGCAGGGCGGCGACGCCACCGGCACAGGCACCGGCGGCTCCACGATCTGGAGCAACACCCCCTATCCGCTGGAGGCCGACGCCTCGTTGAAGCACTACGCCGGGGCGCTGTGCGCGGCCTTTGCTCAGGGCGGCGATGTCACCGGCGGCAACAGCCAATTTTACTTCGTCGCGGCCCTTCCGGACAGTGTAAGCAGCGACCAACAGGCCGAGCTGGCCCAGAACGGCTACACGGACAGCCAGGTGGCTGCCTACGCGGCTGTGGGCGGGCTGCCGTACCTCGATAACACCGACACGGTCTTTGGCCAGGTCTACCAGGGCATGAACATAGTGGACGCCATGGCCTGCGTGGAGACCACCAAGGACGAGGACGGCAACGATACCTGGAAACCCACCGAGGACGCGGCCATCACCATTGAAAAGGTGACCATCACCACCTATCCCGGCCCCGCGGCCGGGGACGAAGCCACCAGCGACAGCAGCGTCGGGTGATGGGCGGTTGCTTACCCCTACTATATGTAACGTGCAATCAAATAATCCCCGCAGAGCCTTAGCAGAATCGCCAGACTTTGCGGGGATTTTTTATGCAGAATACAGAATTTTACTTTTTGGTGTTGCCGCCCATGCGGCGGTCACGGCGGGCGTACTCTTCCAGCGCTTTGTCAAAGCACTCCTTGGTGAAATCAGGGAAGAGGACCGGCGTGAAGTAGAACTCGGAGTAGGCGCACTGCCACAGCAGGAAGTTGGACAGCCGCTCCTCACCGCTGGTGCGGATCATCAGGTCCACCGGGGGCAGGTCGCGGTAGAGGTGGCTCTCGATGGTCTTTTCGTTAATGTCCTCGGGCTGCAGGGTCCCGGCCTTAACCTCGCCCGCAATGGCGCGCATGGCGTCGGTCAGCTCGGCGTGGCTGCCGTAGTTCAGGCAGAAGTTGACGATGCCCTTGTCGTTGTCTTTAGTCAGATCCATCATGTAGTCCATAGCGTCCAGCACGCGCTGCTGCAGGCCCTCGCGGCGGCCGCTGAACAGCACCTTGCAGCCGCGCTCGTTCATTTCGTCGGCGATGGTGCGGAAGTTGTTGGCAAACAGGTCCATCAGATAGCCGACCTCTTTCGCATCGCGGGAGAAGTTCTCTGTGGAAAAGACGTACAGCGACAGCACAAAGACGCCTCGGTCGCCCACGGCGTAGCGGGTGATCTCGCGCAGGCGGTCAAACCCGGCCTTGTGGCCCAGGCTGACAGGCATCAGGCGCTGTTTGGCCCAGCGGCGGTTACCGTCCACGATGATGGCGACATGGGTGGGGAAGCGGGCAGCAGTATCTTGCGGCATGGTGGATTTTCTCCTTCTATCGTGTGTTTTGTATCAGACTTCGGCAGGCTGCGGACGCAGCATCTCGGGCGGCTCCTCATCCGGGTGGTGGGCACGCCAGTTTAAAAAGCTTTCCAGAATGACGGCGGCGGAAACGGAATCCAGCCGTTCCTTGCGCTTGGCACCGAAAGTATCGTTATCGGCCAGGATGGCGGCGGCGGAAACCGTGGTGCGGCGCTCATCCCAAAGCACCACCGACAGGTTCGCGGTATTTGCCAGGCGCTGGGCAAAGCGGCGGCTCTTGTTGGCGCGGCTGCCCTCGGTACCGTCCATGTTTTTGGGCAGGCCGCAGACCAGGGCCTCGGCCCCGCGGGCCTGGGCCACAGCGGTGACGGCGGCGGCCACTTTATTCATGCTTTTTTCTTCGATCTGGGGGGTGATGGGACTGGTGATTGTCTCGCCGGCATCGCAGCCGGCCAACCCCGTGCGGGAGTCGCCGTAGTCAACAGCAAGCCATTTCATACAGGTTGGGTCCTTTCATGGTTGATGGTATCAGTATACCACATTGCGGGCGCCGACGCAATAAAAAGCAGCCCGTACCGAGAGCATGAAAGCTCCCCCGCACGGGCTGCGAAAAGTTGAAACTTACAGGTTGGGCATGCGCTTGTCCAGCTGGATGGTCAGGATCGCAGCCAGGGCAATTTTAATGACGTCGCCGGGCAGGTAGGGCAGGACGCACCAGCCCAGGGCGCTGGTAAGGTCGGCACCGGTCAGGGTCATGAACCAGATGGTGCCCAGCACATAGCAGACGGCACAGCCCACGACCATAGCCACGCAGAGCGACCAGAACTTGCGGCCCAAAGCCTTGGAGATCAACGCGGTGATGAGTGCAGCCAGAATGTAACCCAGCACATAGCCGCCGGTCTTGCCAAAGATGGCAGAGGGGCCGCCCTGGAAACCAGCCAGCACCGGCACACCGATGGCGGCCAGCGCCACAAACACCAGCTGGCTGACGGTGCCCCAGAAGGCCCCCAGCATGGTGCCTGCCATGTACACGGCAAACAGTGCCAGATTGATGGGCACGCCCCAGGGCATGGGGATGGCGATCTGGCTGCACACGGCGGTCAGGGCGGCAAACAGGGCGCACAGGACCATCCGACGCACCCGCAGGTTTTCAGCAGTTTTCATAATTGTTCCTCTTTTCTTTTGTTGATACTATACAAAGACCTTTACAGGTACTTTCCCAAATGAACTTCCTCGCCGCGCAGGGGCACTAAATTGTGCTCTCCCGCAAAGCGGACGACCAGGCGGCAGTCCTCGTCGATGTCCAGCGCCTCAGCCTTGCGCGGGGTGCCGTTCCGGGGCGTTACCGTCACAGTCTGGCCCAGCAGCGCCTGGCGGGCACGGTATTCCGGCAGGTACTCCGGCTTGGGCACGCCGTGGTACAGCGCCCAAAACTCGTTGAGGAAGGCGGCTGCCAGCGCCGCACGGGCACCCGGCGGCGGGGCATCATCGAACAGCGCCCCGGCTACATCCTGCAGCTCGGCAGGCCAGCCATCGGGCGGGGCCGTGATGTTGAAGCCCAGACCCAGCACCGCATAGTCCAACATGCCGCTTTCCATGTCCAGCGCGGCTTCGGTCAGGATGCCGCAGACCTTGCGGCCATCCCGCCAGAGGTCGTTGACCCACTTGATGCGCAGTTCCGCACCGGAAACCTTCTCAGCGGCGCGGCAGGCAGCCACAGCGGCCATAGCAGTCAGCCGCACGGCCTGGCGCAGGCCGATCTCCGGCCGCAGCAGGATGCTAAGGTACAGCCCGCCCTGGGGCGAGAAGAAGCTGTGCCCACCCCGGCCGCGCCCGGCCGATTGTGCCTGGGCGATCAGCACCAGCCCTTCGGGGGCGCCATTCTCAGCGCGGGCCCGCAGAGCAGCATTCGTGCCGGGCAGGCGGTCGACGACCTCGACCTGCAAGGCTTTGGCCGCTTCTGGGGCCAGCAGCGCCGTGACGGCGGCGGGATTGAGCACGTCGGCAGCAGGGGAGAGGATGTAGCCGCGGTTGGTCACCGCCGCCACCGGGATGCCGTCGGCCCGCAGGGCAGCGACGGCTTTCCAGATAGCTGTGCGGCTCACGCCCAGCTGCTGCGCCAGCTCCTGCCCGGAAATGTATTTGCCCCGGGCAGCGTCCAGCGCGGCCAGCACGTCCGCTTTTACCATGGCGCAGCTCTCCTTTCAGCCCAACTGTCACCCAGTATAGCGCGGTTGATGATCGAATGTCAACGCGGCATACGAAAATAGGTTAACAATCGACGAAACAAAAGCCCTGCGGGCCGAAACCCGCAGGGCAAAAGTGCATATTGGGGAAAAATCAGCGCTGAATACGGCCGGAACCGTCGCCGCCAGCCAGCTTCTCGACCTCAGAAACGGTGACCATGTTGAAGTCGCCTTCGATGGAGTGCTTCAGGGCAGAAGCAGCAACAGCGAACTCAACAGCCTCCTGGGTGGACTTGCCGCTCAGCAGGGCGTAGATCAGGCCGCCGCCGAAGCTGTCGCCGCCGCCAACGCGGTCGACGATGCGCAGCTCGTACTTCTTGCTGAAGGCATACTCGTTGGAAGCAACGTCGTACAGCATAGCGCTCCAGCCGTTGTCGGAAGCGGAATGGCTCTCACGCAGGGTGATAGCAACCTTCTCGAAGTGGAATTTGTCAGCCAGCTGCTTGGCAACGCTCTTGTAGCCCTCGCGGTTGATCTCGCCAGCGTAGATGTCGGTAGCCTCGGCCTCGATGCCGAAAACGTCCTTAGCATCCTCCTCGTTGGAGATGCAGACATCAACGTACTCGCACAGCTTGCTCATGGCCTCACGAGCCTCTGCACGGGTCCACAGCTTGCCGCGGTAGTTCAGGTCGCAGCTGATCTTGGCGCCGTGAGCCTTAGCAGCCTTGCAGGCAGCCAGGCAGATCTCGACAACATTGGGGCCCAGGGCCGGGGTGATGCCGGTGAAGTGGAACCAGTCAACGCCCTCGAAGATCTTGTCGAAGTCGAAGTCAGCGACGGTAGCATCGGCCATAGCAGAATGTGCACGGTCGTAGATGCAGACGGAACCACGCTGAGAAGCGCCCTTCTCGTTGAAGTAGATGCCAACACGGTCACCGCCGCGGGTGATCTTGCTGGTGTCAACGCCGTAGCGGCGCAGAGCGTTCACGCCGGCCTGGCCGATAGCATGAGCGGGCAGCTTGGTGACGAAAGCAACGTCAGCGCCGTAGTTGGCCAGAGAAACAGCCACGTTGGCCTCGCCGCCGCCATAGGTGTACTGCAGGGTATCGGTCTGCACAAAGCGCAGATGATCGTAGGGCTGCAGACGGATCATAATTTCACCGAGAGTAACGATTTTCATGGTGGAACTCCTTTATTGTTATTTTTAATAAAGAACGGTTTATAACAGATAATCAGCCGAACTGATTATTTCTGAACGAGGTGGATAGCAAAGCCGGCGACTTCGTCAGCGAAGTAGATGGCAACAGTCTTGCCGTCCTTGACGTTCTTGCTGTCCATATCAAACTTGACGCCGCGCTGGCCCAGGTGGTAGATAGCGCGATCGACGTTGTTGGTCAGGATAGCGATGTGACCATGGGTGCCGCGGCCCGGCTTCTTCATGATCTCGAATTCCTTCTTGCCGACAAAGATGCTGCTGTTGCCGGGCTTGACAGCCATGCTCAGCAGGCTGCCGATGGTCTCAGCGGTCTTGGCAGCCTCGGCCTCATCAGCGCAGTTGATGCCGATGTGGCCCAGCTGCAGGCCCAGCATCACGTCAACAGCCTCGCGGCTCATGGCAGTGATCTCGTCCCAGGCGCCGGCCTTGATCTTGTCGCTCTTGCACATCCAGGTGCCGCCGACAGCAATGATCTGGTTGTAGCCCAGGTAGTTGTTCACGTTCTTGGCGTTGACGCCGCCGGTGCACATCCACTTGCAGGTCTTCAGGGCAGCGCCGATGTTCTTCAGCTTGTCCACACCACCGTTTGCTTCGGCAGGGAAGAACTTGACGACCTCGCAGCCCATGTTCATGGCCTGCTGCATCTCGCCGGAGGTGGCGGTGCCGGGCATCATGATGCCGCCCTTATCAATGACATGCTTGCAGACTTCGGGGTCGAAGCCGGGAGCAACGATGAAGGAAGCACCGGCAGCCATGGCGCGGTCAGCCTGATCAACGGTCAGGACAGTGCCGGCGCCCAGCAGCATATCGGGCAGTTCCTCGTGGATCTTCTTGATGCACTCTTCGGCGCAGGCGGTGCGGAAGGTGACCTCCGCAGCGGGCAGGCCGCCAGCCATCAGGGCCTTGCACAGGGGCAGGGCCTCATCCACGCTGTTGAAGGCGATAACAGGGATAATACCAATCTCGTAAACACGCTGCAAAACAGAATTCATAGCAATTCTCCTTTACTATATGTTGCAGTTTGGGGTGGGGCAGACCACCTTAGACAGTTGCCTGACCACACTCGGTTACTATAATTATAATCGGCTGCGGTTGCGCCGTCAATCGGTCAAAATGAACAGGTTACAGCACACATTTTTTGTCGTATTCGCCCAGAATTCCGCGATTCGGCATAGCGCTTGCAAAACCGGCCGAACTTTGCTATAATCGTTCCATATTGCGGAACGCAACAGTGTTTCCGTTGTACGGTTACAAATTATTAACAAATTGTAAATATTCAAGGGAGGAACCCTATTTTGACCGAAAAAGGCGGCGTGCAAAGCGTCGAGCGCATCTTCCAGCTGATCGAACAGCTGGCATCCCACCCGGCCGGGGCCAGCCTGCAGCGGCTGGCGCAGGAGACCGGCCTTGCCAAAAGCACCGTGCACCGGCTGCTGGCAAGCCTGGTCAGCCTGGGCTATGCCGCGCAGGAGCCGGAGACCGGCCGCTACCGGCTGACCTTAAAAATGTTTGAGCTGTCCAGCGGTATCGTCAACAGCATGGAGATCATGGACGTGGCCAAGGCGCATCTGGAGCGGCTGAGCCAGCGCACCGGCGAGGCCGTGCATCTGGTCATCCGCGATGCACGGGACATTGTGTACATTTATAAAACGGAAAGCGGTCCTATGCGGATGTCCAGCCGGGTGGGCCTGCGCAGCCCGCTGTACTGCACCGGTGTGGGCAAGGCTATCCTGGCCACCCTGCCCCCCGAGGAAGTGGAAGACGTGTGGAACCACAGCAGCTTAAAGAAGCTGACCAGCCGCACCGTGGTGGACCTGACCGAGATGCAGGACCAGCTGGCCGAGGTGCGCGCCAACGGCTACGCCATCGACGATGAGGAGAACGAGATGGGCGTGCGGTGCGTGGCCGTGGCCATCCCCGGGCCGGACGGGCGTGCGGAAAGCGCGTTTTCCATCAGCGGCCTGGCCCCCTACATGACCCCCGAGCGTATCCGCCGCGTAGCCGCCCTGGCACTGGATACCCGGACGGATATTTTGGCTGATCTGGGCGTGGGGCGGAAAGGGTAAACCTATCGGTAATAGGAAAGGCTCCCTCTGTGAGGGAGCCTTTTCCTATACTCTACTACTTCAAATGCTGTCCAAAATCGCCAGCAGCTTATCCAGGCTGCGCTCGTTGAACTCCAAAATCAAAATATCGCACCCCGGCTGTTCTACGACGGCCGGATCAAAGCTGTCGATGTGCTCTCGCCAGGTGGTGGCGAAGCGGGCCTCCAGATACGGCATGTAATACTCGCTGAAGGAATCGCCGATGACCCGCACCACGCGGTCATCTTTGGCAAACAGGTCAGCGTAGCCGGGCACCGTGTAGGTCTGCTCCGGCGGCAGGCTGGCGTACAGCGCGGCCACGTTGGCCATATCGCCGGTGGTGGTCCCGGCAGGCTCCACGGGATAATCCCCGGGTTGTAAAATGGGCAGGCCCAGGGCATCAAAAATGCCGTCCAGCCCATACAGCGCACCGATGGAATTCCAGTGTGTGTCGGTCTTGTAGTACAACAGCCGGTCGGGGTTCAGCCGGGCCTGGCGACGCAGCTCTTGATAGGGCCAATTCACCGGCACGGTGGTGTGGCTTTGCAGGTAGCCGACCAGCAGGTCGGTGCGGTTTTCCTCGTTGACGATGGGGTAACCGTCGGGCATATACTCGCGGTAGACGCGGTCCTTGCTGGGGGTCAGGTCCAGCACCAGCGTGCAGCCGTTTTCGGCCAGACGGTCGTTTAAAATCTGCAGCTTGGCGCTGGCCTGGGCCAGCACCTCGGGGCTGTCGTTGATGTCGGTCAAACCCTGGTAGTTGGCCACAGGCTGGGCAGCGGTGGGGCCGTCCTTGTAAAACAGCCAGCCATCCTTGCCGGGCAATACCTGATCGCTTTGGCTCGTGCCAAAAACGGCGTAGTCAATGCCTGCGTTCAGCAGCACAAACTGGTAGCGGAACGGCGAGTTATCGACAAAAAAGTTGTCCAAACTACGCGGCAGCTGGGAGAGCGGGCTTTGCAGCACCTGGGGCAGGCCTGTCATCAGACGGTTCTCGTGGCTGTCCATCGAGAGCTGCTTGGAAAAGATGTTGAACACTGGAAAGGTCAGCCCGACGGCGGCGCAGAACACGGCGATGAAGCCGATTTTGGTTGCTTTTCTCATGGTCCGCACCTCCTTTTAAAACTGGAAATAGATGAACGCGCTGTAAGTGCCCGCCGTCACCCGCATCAGCGAGAGGAAAAGCAGTACCAGCAGCCCCACCATACCCGGCAGGCCGGGGGCTTCTTTGGCGTACAGAGCCTTTTTCAGGCGGGGGAAGCAGGCCTGCAGGGGGCCGCACAGCAGCAGCGAAGCCGCCAGCAGCACCATCAGCTTGGTATCGGCAAAGGCGGCGGCCGTGTAGCCCTGCGCACCGCTCTGCCAGGACAGGATGCCCTTCCACGCGGCAAGGCCCTCGGCCAGGCCGTGGGCGCCAAAAATGATGAGGGTGAACCACAGCACCACCAGCGTGTAAGCGTGGGCAAAGAACGGCGGGATGCACTGCAGGAATTTGCGCAGGCCCAGGCGTTCCAAACACAGCAGCACGCCGTGGAGCAGACCGAAAGCCACATACTGCCACGCCGCGCCGTGCCACAGGCCGGTGAGCAGAAAGACGATCAGCAGGTTGCGACAGTTTTTCGCCAGCGAGCAGCGGCTGCCCCCCAGCGGGATGTACACATAGTCCCGGAACCAGCCCGACAGGCTCATATGCCAGCGCCGCCAGTATTCGCCCACCGAGCAGGACAGATACGGGTAGTTGAAGTTTTCCGGCAGTTCCAGCCCGAAAAAGCTGCCGATGCCGATGGCCATATCGCTGTAACCGGAGAAGTCGAAGTAGAGCTGCATCATGTAAGCCAGATACCCCAGCACCAGCGCCGGGGCAGGCACCGTGGCTGCAGGCACCGAAGTGACCCGGCTGTAGATCAGCGCCAGCTGATCGGCGATGATCGCTTTTTTGGCCAAACCCAGCACAAACCGCTTGATGCCATAACAGAAACGGTCCAGACTGACCTGACGTTCGGCCGCTTTAGCGTCGAGGCAGGGGAGCTGCTGGTCATACCGCACAATGGGGCCGGAGGGGCCGTGGCCGAAGAAGGCGAGGAACACAAAGAAACGGAAGGGACTGCGGGCAGCAGCGACCTTGCCGCCGGACACATCCGCCAGATACCCGATGGCCGTAAAAACGTAAAAGCTGACGCCCAGCGGCAGGGCCGGGGCGAACACCGGCAGCAGATCCGGCACCAGCGCATTGATGCTGCGGGCCGCGAAGCCTGCGTACTTGAACGCCGCCAGCACCGCCAGGTGAGCTGCTATTAAAAGGATAAGCAGCGGCTTTTTGCGGGGTAGTTTTTCCAGCAGCAGGCCGCCCAGCCAGGTGATAGCCGCCAGCGCCAGCAGGATGGCCGCGCCTTTCAGCCCTGCCCAGGCAAAGAACAGCAGGCTGAACGCCCCCAATGCCCCGTTGCGCAGGGCCTTGGGCAGCAGCCAGTATACCGCCAGAGACAGCGGCAGAAAGATAAACAGAAATTGCACCGAGGAAAATGCCATACAAACTGCTCCGTTTCAGGGATTTTTTCGGGGATTCACAAAAAGTTTACATGTGTTACAACTCATTATAAATGTTTCGCACAGTTTCGGCAAGATTTGCGGAGAAGTTTTTTGCCGCCCGGCCCACAGCATAGACAAAAGGGGCAGAAATGATTATAATAAAGGCAACACCGCACAATTCCCGCCTAACGGCTTAAGCACCGCTCCGGCGGCTG
>ENA-OZFH01001067-OZFH01001067.1-human-gut-metagenome-genome-assembly--contig:-NODE-1067-length-9567-cov-8.606812_pt1 | contig 9567 bp, 5 predicted proteins | sample MGYA00245073_ERZ653619 | MGnify/ENA primary metagenome ERZ653619 (study PRJEB26926, sample SAMN06165178) | human gut metagenome | biome: ENVO:00009003; feature: ENVO:2100002; material: ENVO:00002003...
GAACGTATTCCCCGCGTCGAAGAACCGGAGCAGATAACCTCCCATCGTGCTGGCCACGAGCCAGAGGATCGGGGCGACCATCGCGATGACGATGTAGTTGAGGTATTGGCGGGCGATATTGCGCGAGGACTGAACCTCCCAGATGTTGTTGAAAGCGCTCTCCACCGACCCGAAAACCCGGATGACGGCCCAGAAAAGGGTTACGACGCTGACCAGGGCGATAAGCCCGCCCTGCGTATTGGCGAGGGCTTTGCGGGCGAATTCCACCATGTAGTCCAATACTTCGACGTTTTGCGGGAAAAGGGCGTAGAGATCGTCGATCAGGCCGTCCAAAAGCCCGAATCCCTTGACTACGGCGAATACCAGCGCCAGGATCGGGACGATCGAGATGAGCGTATAGAACGTCAGGGCGGCGCTGCGCACGATCGTATCGTGGGCGATCAGGCCGCGTGCCGTGTAGAACAGCAGCTTGTACTGTCTGACGGCCCACCGGACGCGGGGATTGCGGTAGGAGTTTGCGTTGCGCCGCAGGATCGTGTCCGTGAAGTAGGTGAAGACGTTCTTGACTTTCATTTCGGGACGTTTCTCAAAGATAGCTATTTTAGACGGATCGTCCAATAATCCTGCCCGATTTTCGTGAAGGCGATCCGTCGCTCGCCGCCTTCGCGTATGCCGAGCCGTGCGGCGATTTCAGCCGCCGTGAGCGGGAAATCTTGTTTCAGAATCGTCAGTCGGCTGCCGGAAAGCTCCCGTTTCAGTTGCTTGGGGTTGTAGGGCTCGATCCGCTCGATCTCCAGCCAGCGGCCCAATGTGTCTTCGGACTTTTCCGCTGCGAATCCGTAGCCGTTCGGACTCCAGATGTCGGCGCGACCTTGCAGGTAGGTCGGCGCCAGCCGGGCTTTTTGAAGCGCTACGTCGGGGATCAGCAGCCAGCGGTAAGCGGCCGGATCGAAGGGCTTGTCGCAGGGAGTTGCACGGGCTTCGGCGGGCGGACAGGAAAATTCTCCCAGTCCGAGCGCAACGGCCGTCAGCAGGGGACCCGTGCCGTCGGCATAGACGACGACTTCCTTGCATTCGTCGTGCAGCGACACCACCTCCGTGCGGCAGGGACCGAAGAGCCGGAAGGTTTCACCGACGTCGAACAGCGGGGAGTTCTTGACGCAGAGGTTCGGGGCGATGCGACGGAGTTCCGGCAGCAGCTTCGGTATGTCGGGAGAACAATCCTCCAGCCGCACCAGCTTGCGCCCTTCGGCGCTGCGTCGGTCGGGGTCGGCGTAGATCCAGTCGAAGTGGTCCCGGGTCGAGGCGAGGAACGCCTCGGCGGAGGAGTTGATAACCCGTATGTTCGTTGCGCCCAGCCGCCGGAAATTCTCTCCGGCGACGGCCGCCAGCGTCGCATCCCGTTCGAGGGTGATGACTTCGCGGAAGCGTTTCGAGAGGTAGAGGGCATCGACGCCCAGTCCGCAGGTAAGGTCGAGCACCCGTTCCCCACTGCAACTCTTGCGGGCCGCGCACGCCTCGCTCGAGGCCTGTTCGAAAGCCAGCGGCGGGAGGATGCAGCGGGCTTCGTAGTAGGAGGGGAGTTTTGTCCGTGCCCGTGCGAGGTATTTGACCTGCGTGGCGATGAGTGCCGCATGCGGAATACGCTTGTCGAGGGCGATCGCCGCAGGGTCGCGGCCGATTTGCTCTTCGACGGTACGCCGCACTTCGGGAGTCAGCAGCAGTCGGTATTGTTCCGGAGTCATCATTCCGGGAGCGAAGATACCGATTTTTTCCGTTCGGCGCTCCATAGGAGCAGGGTTGCGAAGATGAAAAGTCCGTAAACGATCCAGCATTGGGTCGTCGTGAGCCGGATGTCGAGGGCGGCTGCCGGAAGTGCCGCTGCAGCTCGGATCAGTTCGTTCTGTGCCCGGGCTGCGAATCCTGCGACGTCCGAGAAGAGCGGTGCGAGCACTGTTCCCGGGATCACGAGCCAGAGCGTGCAGCTCCCGACCACGACGTAGGAGAGCAGGATGACGACGGGGTTGAGTGCCAGCCCGACGACCGAGATCTGGCCGAAGGTATGGGAGATAAGAGGTGCAGTCGCAGCGGACGCTGAAAATCCGATGGCGAGGGTTGCGGTCAGCATATCGATGCTTTTGCGGCGTGTTCGCAGGAGGCGGCAGAGGGGGAGTCCCCAGGCGATGATGCCGGCGACGGCGATGAACGAGAGTTGGAAGCTGATGTCGAACAGGTAATCGGGATGGAAGAGCAGCATGACGAAGGCTACGCCGGCGAGTGTGTTCATCCCGACGTATTCCGACGACGAGGCCAGGGCGAATTGCAGGACGGAGAACATCAGCGCGGCCCGGACGACGCTGGGCGGGAATCCCGTCGTGGCGGCATAGAGCCAGATGAGCAGGATGACCGCGATATTGCGCAGGATGTGTCCGTGCCGGAAGAGCGGCAGCCACCAGAGCAGCAGGTTGGCGAGCAGAAAGACGATGCCCACGTGCAATCCCGAAACGGCGAGCAGGTGCGAGGTCCCGCTGCGCGAGTAGGCCGCACGGAGTGCAGGGGAGAGCGAGCGTCGATCCCCGGCCGTCATAGCGTTGCAGAGGGCCTGTTCGTCGGGCGCCAGGGACAGACGGTCGAGCCGTGCGACGGCCCGTTCGTGCAGGAACAGGGAGAGATGCTTCGGGGGAAGCTCCCGGTGCAGGGTGTCGCGCAGCAGCAGGCTTGAGCGGTTCAGGTAGAGGGTGCCGACGTATCCCCGGCGGGTCATCAGCCGTCCGTAGCCGCCGTGACGGGCGGTGAAAGGGTAGATTTTGCCGCGTACGACGGCTCGGTCGCCGGGATTCAGCACGGTCGAAGAGTCGCATCGAACCACGAGGTTTCCGGCGGCGGGGAGCCATTCTCCGGTTTCGGAGTTCCGCAGGGCGCGGAGCGATGCGCCGGAGGCCGTTTTGCCTTCCCGTTCGGAGAGGCGTTCCCGGACGACGATTTCGTATTCGCCCGGAGTGCCGGTCGGCGGAGCGGGAGTGTGTCCCAGTTCGGTGACGGTCATGCCGAAAAGCAGAATGGCTCCCAGGGTGGCGAGGTTTGCGCCCCGGTCGTCGGCGAGCAGTGCCAGGATACCGCAGACGAGGAATCCGCCTACTAACAACCACAGCGGCAGTACGTAGTGGTCGGCCAGCAGGATGCCGGCCGTGAGCGGCGGCAATGCGCGGAGCATGGGCATGCGCCGGAGTTTCGACCGGAGGTTTTCGGACTTGAGTCGTAGCATAACGGAGCCGGATCGCGGGAAATGGACGGAGAACCGGGCTTTGACTTTGTGTTTTTTTCGTTTTCTGCGTTCGGCGGGACCTCGTGGACAATCACGGGCCTCGTCGATCGGATATTTGCGGTTTGCCTCCTTCGGATGCGACAGAATATTCCCGCCTCTTCGTTGCATCCGCTTCGAGTGTCGGTTTTCGGATTCGGCGGTTTTCCGATTCGTAAAGATAACTGTTTTTTCGGAAGAATGAGCCGTTCGGATGTATGGATAATACAAAACGACACGCATCGAATGGAATGATGCGTGTCGTTTTGTCGTATCGGAGGTTTTTTCGCCCGTTTAGAACGATGCGAATGTACTCCAGTTCGAATTTTGCTCCGCTGCGGCCTGGATGTCGGCAGGCAGGTTGGCGAAGAAATTATATCCGGTCAGCGCTTCTATTTCGGCGACCGATTTGGTGTAGCTCTGGTAGCTTTCGCCCGAATAGACGCGGTGAGGCAGCCATACACCGACCGTCGATGCCGAAGAGATCTTGCCCGAAGCCTCTCTTTTGACTTTGAGCAGTACCTTGTAATAGTAGTTCGGTACGGGACAGTTCTTGGTATCCTTGGCCGGTTTGATATATGTGATCGTTTCATTCCCGGTTACAGTCCGTAGGATGGCGCCCGTAACCACGTAAACCGTATCGGTCTGTTGTTGTGCGAGCGTCCGCACGTCACCTTCGAGCGTACTCCAGATGCCGGAGTTGAACCCGTTCTGAATCTGCGGCGTGGAATTCGTAGCGTAGAACGTCTGCGCACACATGGTGCCATAGGGATCCTTGTTGCGGTCGGCGTTCGGGATCTGGTGGCCGCGAGCGTAGATGTTCGAGGTGGAACCTACGTTCACTCCGTACGATCCGGCCCAGACATTGATTTGTTGCGAGGTCGGAATCCCGGGTGTCGCAGCCCACGGATCGTTCGGACGTCCCGATCCCAGGTCACCGGCCGCCAACGGGTAAGCTACCCAGTAGGCCGTGTAGGTCGAGGTGTCGTAATACATCGTGTAGTTGCGTGCCGTGTCGTAAAAGGTCCGCAGCAGCATATTGCTGCCTGCGTTGTCCTTGGCCGGAAGCTCGTACCAGGCGGCATGATCCGTCCGTGCTCCTTCGGTGGTAAAGGTTGTCGAAGAACTCTGCGGCGTGGAGCCGTTGGTCGCCGTTACGACGCCGTAAACCGTGTACGTCGTTGCGGGCAGAAGATCGGAGAGGTTGGCGGTCGCTTCGTTTCCGACAACAGCGGCAACGACACTTCCCGTGTCGCTGCCGTTCGTTGCGGAATAGAAGAACTGCACCTCGGTTGCGTAAGCGGCGTCGGTCAGACTACTGGAAACCTTCGCTGTACTCGAAGTTATGTCGCTTACGCTCGGTGTAGCAATTCCCGGGGTAGGGTCTGGAGTCGGAACTCCGCCTCCTGTTCACTCAAGCTGCCAAGAGAAATCACCGATAGTAGTACGGTTTTCCGTGTTTTGCTCGATCTTGATCGTTGCGTCCTGCCCGTTGCATACTATATCCGAGAGCTCGAAAACTTTTTTTGAATTTTTGGTTATACTTAATGTTCCTACGCTTTTTCCTCCGACTGTTACGGTCAAGGTTGCACTGCCTTTCGAACTTGTCAAGGCGTTGAACTTGAGTGCTGTGATTCCGCCAGGGATTGTTACGCTCAATGAACCGCTCTTACCTATCGTGAGGTAAGTTTCGCTGGAAACTGTGATCCCTGCCGTGTTGGACAATGTAGTACGGTCGGTTTTGGATTGGTTCGGATTACCACATTTTGCATAGGTCCATACCGGAGTCCCGGTTGTTACGCCGTTGAAAGTTCCATTAGAGTTGTAGGCTGATCCTGCATCGGGTTTATAGTTCTCGAAAGTTTCCGAAACCCATGCCTTTGCGCCGGCAGCAGCCTGCTCAACAGTCAGCGTCGCTTGGGCTGTACCCAGTGAAGTAGTGGCGGTAAGAACGATGCGTGCTGTACGAGGTGTTGCGACCGTATTTTCTGTGGCTGCGACTTCGAGGCGATTTTCGCTGCCGTTGTAATCACCTGTGGTGATCCAGTCCGGCTGTTCGGTTCCTTCAGTGCCGTCGTAAATAGCGACGGAAACGTCTTGCGTTTCGGCGTTCTTCAACGTAACGGGGATATAGTGAGTTTCCGTATCGTTATAAGACAGTGTCAGGGTCGTCTGATCCAACGTGATTTCAGGCAACTTGACGTATTCGGCAGGGATTAGGGTCAGATCTTTTGTCTGACTGCCGGTATAGAATCCAAAACCGAGAGCTGCTTGATCGTTTTTCGCCAAAATACGGGAAGGGGTCGCTGCCGATGCGATTTGGTAAGTGCCTTCGGACTTGTTCTTGGTAATTACCAGTTCATAAGGAGTCGTAGAGGTCGTAGCGCTGTTGTCGCTCTCCCAGGAGAGATAGTTCTCGCCTTGACTGATCGTGTAGTTGTCGCCCGATTTGGTGATTGTCCAAATGAGGGTTTCATCACCCGTTTTGTAGGGATTTGACGGTGTAATTACTACGGGGGCCAAACGAGAACCGTCAGCCAGAGAACTCATTGCATAGGTTATTTCGGATTGGGTCGCCGTGATGACGTAGTCGCCGCTCAATGTTTCGGTCGCCTCTTCCGCAGCGTCGGTCATATCGACCGCGAAAGTCGAACTGTCGCCCGCTGCGAAAGCCAGGGGCCGGCCCTCCTGAACGGTTACCGTCTTGGTGAAGATCTTCGATGCGGTGGTCACGGTAACGGTGAATGTTTCACCGGCTGCCACCTCGAACGGGAAGCAGGTGAAATAAGCCGTCATACCCGCTTCGCTATTGGCCGTGATGTTCATCTCCGAAGAGTAGTTCAACGTCACGTTATCGGCGAAATTGTTAATATAGCCATACTCCTTGATGGTACCTGCCGTCATATCGACATAGCTGCGGCCCGTGACTTTTTTGTCGGGAGCCGTAAATTTGACGCCGAGGACACTTTCCGCAGATGCGAGGTTCTTGACCGTCATCTTACCGATGGCGACGGCACGGCCGAAACTCATTTGCAGTTCGGTCAGCTGACTCTCCACAGAGATCGATTTGGCGATCAGCAGGTCCGCGTTCGAATCGAAACTCGTAGCGGTCGGCTGCTGGACTGTGGGAGTGATGACCTTCATGTTGGTGATGTCCGTATTGCTGGAGGTAACCCATGCCGAGGCGGGATAAACCGCGTTATAAACGAGCGGAGTGTTCGTATTCTCCGGGAACGATACGGCGAATTTCGCCGTGTCGTCGCTTACCGTACCTTCCTGCGAGTTGGCGTATGTGGTTTTGGAGGCGGCCGTTTCGAACACCTGAAGGTATTCGCCGGTTTCGTTCCACGAGATTTTCCCCGTCAGGGGATCATATGTAGTACGGGAACCGGATGCTGATTCGAGTTCAGACGATGCGGTGACCGTCATCGTTACTTTACGACCGTTCGACGGGTCGGAAACCGTGTCGTCTTTGGAACAGGCTGCGAACAGAGATGCACACACTGCGACAGCCAAAATGGATTTGAAAAAAGTTTTCATAGTCGTAGGATGTGTTTGTTAGTATTCTCCGTAATCGGTGTCATTAACGCTGCCGCCTGCTTCGCCGGCTCTGCCATAGTCCAGGACAGTGCTGTTGGCAAAACCTTTCTCGATCGAGATGCTGAGGATCTCAACCGAAGGAGCGGAGTACGAAGTTCCCCCCCCCTTAACCGTAGATTCGTAGTGTTTTTTCATAATCATAGAGGTATTATGTTTGAGAGTTTTTTCTCGCCCTAAAATGTTTACGCACAAATGTAGGGAATATTTATGTAAAAGAGTAGGAAAAAACTAAATTTCACAGAATCTTTATATTCCGGGGGTAGAAGGGAACGACGCGGAAAATCAATACAGGTTGTCGAACATGCTCTGGCTTTTGTCGTATTTCAGGTCGGCGAGGGAAGCCGCTTTGACGCCGATGTTGAAACTCCAGCTCTGATAGTGGCCGAAGGGGACCCACGCGAACGACATTTGCCAGCAATGCAGGTCGCGTGTAATGGTGATGGAGGCCGGAGTCAGCTCTTTGGCCTGGAAGTCGTAACCGCCCTGGATTGTTACACCCATTTTTGGCAGAATCGTAACGCTGCCGTTGATGCCGAGCGTTTGGGTGATGTTTTTCTGGTAGCCCGTCGTGCCGTTGTTGGTCGGTGATGCGGAGTAGCTGATCGTATAGTTGAATCCCAGGTTCCAGGGTAGCGAGAAGTCGTAGTAGGCCTGGGTCATGTATTGCCGTCGCAGGGCCGGGTTCATTTGCCCGTAAGGGTCGTAGAAAGGATTGGCGTAGGCCGGATCGACCGGGGCGCTGTTGATGTCGTTGATCGCCGGGGTGGAGTTGTCCTGGCGGGATTGGAACGTATAGCCGAACGAAGTGCTGGCCGATACCACACGGCCCGGGAAAAAGAGTTTGTTGATACGCTGGCCCTGCGGGGTGACCCGGTAAGGGTCGAGCGTAGCGTTGATATTGATGCCGAAATTCTGGAAAACGGTCGTGCGCAGCGAAATGGGGATGTTCGAAAGTCCCATGGAGTCGGCCAGGAAGTTATAGGATACCTGTCCGATGCGGAGTTCGTCGATCAGTTTGATCTTCTTCATACCCGAGGTATCGCGTTTGCTGAGCACCTTCATTTCGAGCGTCTGCGAGAGCGAGGCGTTGATGGCCATGGACTGACCGGAGCTGGGCACGCCGAAGATGCTCCCTTCGAAAGGCGAGTAGGTCTTGAAATTACCCAGCGTATCGCTCTGCACGGTCTTTACGTAGCCGTATTTCTGCTTGGAGAAGTCGGGGGCGTAGGAGAAGCTCACCGTCGGGGTGATCGTGTGGCGGATCGCCTGTATCTTGCGCGTTTTCTTCTTGGCCTCGTAGCGGCCATAGATGATCGTCGAGGCCTGCAGGCTGAAGTTGTAGTTGTACAGACGGTAGAACCCGTACTCCGGGTCGAGTTTGTCGATGCGGTTCAGCACCGGGTTCCAAACCTGCTCCTGTTTTTTGAAATACCACTTTTCGGTGTAGTTGATCGTAGGTCCGAAGTTGATATAGTTGAAGATGTTGTACGTCGCCGAGATGGGAATGCTATGCTCGAAGCCGTACTGCATGTTCTGGAGTGTTTCCTTGGTGAAGATTTCGGACTCTTTGGCGTTGGCCTTGTTGTTGAACTTGCCGGTGTAGCGGAGCGAAATCTTTTCGTACCACCGCTGCTTGCCCATCGCCTCCTTGCGTTTGAAGGGGTAGAAGGTCGAAACGTTGAAGACGACGTTCGGCAGGGCGATCGAGAGCGTTCCGCTCTGCGAGTTCTGCGAAACGGACATGTTGGCCGAAAGGGAGAACGGGGTGCCGAGCCAGCTTTTCGAATAGGAGATCGTCGAACTTGTCTGCGTCTGGAGCGCTTCGTTCAGGCTGGTAGCCGAATAGCGGTTGTAGCCGCTGGTACGGAAATCGACCGAAGCGGAGAAGGTCGATCCCGGATTGGCTTTGGGGTCTTGCGTATGCTGCCAGTAGAGCTGGAAGTTGTTCTGCTGGAGGAAGTCGGGTTCGCCCTTGTCGCCGACACGGACGTTCGAGTAGTTGAAATTCAGGGTGCCGTTGTACTTGTAACGCTTCATATAGCGCGACATCGCGGATGCCTCCCACGATCCGAGAGTGTAGATACCGCCCCGGATGGCCAGGTCCATGTGCTCTCCGAGCGTGAAGTAGTAGCCCAGGTCACGAATGTAGAATCCCTTGGTCGATTCCTCGCCGAAAGTCGGCATCAGCAGACCCGACTTGGGGCCGGAACTGAGCGGGAAGAAACCCTCGGGCAGCAGCGGAAAGTAGATGGGAACGTCTTCCAGGACCAGGTAGGCGGGACCCGTGACCACTTTCTTGCCGGGAATCACCTTCGCCTTGGTCATCGCCAGGTAGAAGTGGGGGTGGTCCGTCTGGTCGCAGGTGGTGTATTTGCCGTCCTGGATGTGGATGGTGTTGTCGTCCATCTTTTTGACGTTGTTGCCGATCAGCCAGCCGTCGCCCTCCTGAGTCGCCACGCCTTTGATTTTCGCCTTTTTACTGCCGATGTTGTAGGTGATCGTGTCCATCGTGTAGGGATTGGCGGCTCCTTCGGTGAAAGTGGGGTTGGTAACTGTCGGTTTGCCGTCTATCGTGTCGCGCTTGCCGTGGGCGTAGATGATCTTTTCGTCCATATTGACCCGCATGAAATCTCCCTTGAGATTCATGTTCTGGTAGTTGATATCGC
>ENA-OZFH01001087-OZFH01001087.1-human-gut-metagenome-genome-assembly--contig:-NODE-1087-length-9464-cov-14.193857_pt1 | contig 9464 bp, 10 predicted proteins | sample MGYA00245073_ERZ653619 | MGnify/ENA primary metagenome ERZ653619 (study PRJEB26926, sample SAMN06165178) | human gut metagenome | biome: ENVO:00009003; feature: ENVO:2100002; material: ENVO:00002003...
AAGGACATGAGCCGGTTAGGGCGAAACTACTTGCAGGTAGGGTTTTACACGGAAACATTATGGACAAGGACACAAAAGGCAGACCGAGGAACGGGCTGCTGACAACAAATAAAGGCTGAGTATCAAGCACCGGGAAAGTTCGAGATATTCAGCCTGTTTTGTTGTCCGGGGTATCCAAAGGGGCTTGCCCCTTGGCACACGACTTTGCTTGCAAAGTGTAGTGTGTTATACGCTCTGTCGGCGTTGCCGTGAAAATGCCGTTGCCACCGGGGAGGGCAAGGGCATTTGAAGCGGCAGGAAAACAGTCTTGGATTTGTGGGCGGGTGCTACCACAAATACGGGGCTGGTTTCATCAGCAGACGGGGCGTATATGCCCCCACCCCCGTCCATCATCTCCTGTAAAAGTTTGGGACAAAACGTCCCGATGTTGCCGCTTGTGGTCACGGTGCCCAGATGTTTCCAATGGTACCCATTCTCTCAAAATTGAAATGAGCGGGAAGCCATTTTAGGGCTTTCCCGCCTTAATTACCCATCAGCAAAGGCGGGCGGGGCTGTCAATAGCGGCTTGAAAAGTCGTTTACTTGTATTATAGGAAAGTCCTTGCTGAAATAAAGTTATGTAAACTAATGATTCTGCCAAAGGAGGGTATAGAAAACAGACGGTGATTTAGAACAGGTCGATATAGAACCCTTCTTCCCATCCATCATCGTCGAGGTCGTCATCTTCAGTTAAAAAGTAATGCATATCCAATAAATCAGAATCGGTCATATTTCTGACCAGTTTGGGTGTCATTCCTTCTGGAGGATTTTTGATGTATTTTTGTCTGAGTTCATCCACATATCTTTGATTCATTTGCAACTGCCTCCCATCTGTAATAAATGTAGTATGAAGCAGATGGGAGAGAAAGTCAAGCAGAGCGGGACCGGGGATAAAGGCCATGCCTTATCCTTGTCCTTTTGTATAATTCATCCAGAGGAACCCGTTCATGTTTATGGTACAGCTCTAGAAAGACCATTTCATGTCTGCAGTTTGGGCATTGCAGGGGGTCGTACCCCATGGTAAGAAGGAAAAGCTTACGCCAGGTGTTGAAATCGAGGAGAATCCTGTGTTTGGATTTTGGGACTGCTTTATGGAGCTGATTGTCAATCTCCCGGTGTCTGGCATAAAGCCCATAGTACCGGGTCATCTTGAAGTTTTTTTCAGGTATATGCAGAATGAGCAGCTTAATGAAATCAATGGCGGGAAGAGTCTTTTTTACAAAAGAGTTGTCTTCATGCTTATTGTAATGGAAAGTCACCATCTCCCCATCGTAGGAATCAATCCTGGAAAGAGCAATGACAGGGCGGCCAAGATAACGGCTGACATATTTAATAATGGATTCTGGGTCGCAAAGATTTGGCTTGGCATAAACGTAGAATCCATTTCTGTCCCTATGGTAAACGGCGGCTTTCATCTTTTTAAAAGAGGGACCGATGCGTTTTTCCAGTTTATTTAACAAAACAGTCTGAAAGGATTTACGGAGGTAGGAATAATTGAAATATGTGACCTTGCGCCAGACACCATCATCAGAAAACCCGCCTTCGGTAAGGAGACAGTGGATGTGTGGATTCCAACCGAGAGGGCGACCGAAGGTATGAAGGACACAGATAAACCCAGGGACAAAGTTTTTGGATTTGTTCAGGGAGAAAAAATATTCTTTGATGACATCAGAAACAGCCTCGAAAAGGCAGTTAAGCAGAGTGCGGTCTTCGAGGAAAAAGCGGCGGAGGGATTCGTCAATGGTGAAGACGAGATGGCGATGGGTACACTGTATTAATTTAAAAGACATAGCGGTAGACCTGTCATTGGAATACTTAGCGCCGCAGGAGGGGCAAAACTTGGAGTGGCAGCGGAAAGGAACGAACTTGAGGTTACCGCAATGGGGACAGCCATACATGGCGCCACCATAAGAAGGATCCCCGCAGTTAATGACCTTATCAATGTTTTCCATGACGACAGGTCTGGGTTTTATATCGTATTCAATGATTTCGTAATAGTCTCTGAGCATCTTCTGAATCACATTCATGAGATTATTATGGAATAAAATGACGCAAAAAACAAGCCCTAATTCCCCTCATGAATGAGGGGCTAGGGGAGTTGAGGTGCCGAAGGCACTTTCTTGCTATTGACCGACCCGACTGACTTTGCTATCTTCCTGACAGTCTCCAAATATATGAATTTCCATTCAACTGCATGCCCACTGAGCTAGTACCTGAGAAAAATCCAGATTTTTCAAATCTTCTTTACGAATTAAAAAATTTAATGTTCCTCCATTTAGATTGATGTCCATATTGCCAATATCTCCTGCGGGAAATGTAAAAGTATCATCATCTAACTGAAACCGTAAGGTATCCCATTTCTCCAAAGGTTTCCCGCATTCCTCACTGTATAGCCGAGGGTCATCTTGAGTAAAGCTGGGATAACCTCCAATCTTACAACCACCAATTTTAATCTGTTCTCGGATTGTATTCAAAAGTTCCCGCTCATCAGAAGTGTTATCGCGCAATCCATAGGGCATATATTTTTCCGGATTCGCATCAGGCAGATAGGATTTTAGAGTATTGGCAAAAAGAGAATCAAAGCGAAAATCATATTGATTTATCTTTTCATATTCAATGGGCAGAAAAATCATTTTCAAAGGTCGGTCAGGAGTACGCCATGGTTCTGTGTTGCTTTCCCATGTGCGCGGCATTTTCGCCAGACATTCTTCTTCTGTGACCGTTTCATCTACGAGCGGATAATAATGTAGGCACCACTGCCCCTGAACAGTACCGTCTTCTTCACTGTAAAGACCAAAGCCACCATCATAGTTAAACTCTGAAAGAAAGATTTGCAAAATACCTTTATCAGGGAAATCGTCTATGTGTGGCATTTGTGAAAAATTGATTTGAGCACATAACCATAGCATTTGACCGTCAGCCCCTATTGGGTATTTTTGATTGTGCGGCAAATAAGGGATGCCACCCAAATGGCTGTCTGCAATGTTAAAAGACTCTCTGCTAAATTGCAAATGACACACCGGCTGTTGATTCCTTTCTTGAATCTCTTTCACAATTTTTTGACAGAAACAAATTTTTTCCATATTTGTCTGTTCGTTTTCAAAACTCATTGTTCTTTCCTCCATAGTTTCATTTTCTCCCCCTCTGTGGGTTTGGATTTTTGAGCAAGTCCGACTTCTCTGCAATCTTTTTCAGCCACTTTGTTTCTTCCGCTGACAGCTTCTTCAAATTCAATTTCAGCCGCTTACAGATAAACGCCAAAGACGCTTGCTCCGGGTCGCTATCCGGTCTGGCGGTTTCTTCGACAGTCTGCAAAAAATCTTCCAGCGGGTTGTCCTCCGGGACACTAAAAAAATCGTCCCTGTGAGCTTCCCGCAGGTCAAGGGCTATGCCGTTTATATCCTGCTGTATCACATAGCGGCAAAAGCTGTCATCATCAATGTGGGCGGCGATAAGCTGTCTTAACTGCGGGTCGGTCAAGCCGGGATTGTGCTGTTTCATAATGGTTGCGCTCACAGTGTCCACAATGGCGTTTGCACTCTGCACCTGCTTCACCGCTACGCCATTCACATAGATTTCAAGGTCAGCCATGAACCGGGGAAAATCCGGGTGCGCCACCAGTTCGCACAAAAGGGAATTGTCCACCAGCCCGCTTTTCAACAGGTCAATCATATCATCATTCAAACGCAGTTCTGCAAGATCGGCGTTTGGGTGATTTTTTGTTTCCGACAACCCCAGCAGATAGTCGGCGGTCACACCGTAAAACTTCGTCAGCTTGATAAGGGCATAGTGGCTGATGTCCTTAAATTCCTCTGATTCATAGCTCCCCAGCGCAGACTTGGAGAGATGGGTTTCCTCCGCAAGCTGTTCCAGTGTCAAGCCTCGCCCCACACGCAGGTCTTTCAATCGTTCTTGTATGGATAAAGACATTCTATCACCCTCCTTGCTTGTTCGAGTGGTTAGTAAAAAAATCTTTGAACTCTGCCCATGGCTTTATAGGAAAGAGCATCCAATTTTTTTCATATTGGATTTTGGTTAAAGTATTTTCGTATGGTAAAAAAGCCTTATAAACCGAATATAAAAAAATATGATAATCAATTTCGGCTCGTAATAGTATCTCATCTACTGGAATTAAATTAGATAATTCAACAAGAGTTTTTCTGCCAGCACGCTCTATTTCCGGCCATTCATCGTCATCATACTTGGAATATCCAACGGTAAGTGTTGCTGACTGTTCCGTTTTCCGTTCTAATGTAAATAGATATGTACCTGGCTCCTCATCAAATACCACATATAGTGAAGTTGGAATATTTTCATTTTTTTGTTTTACAAGTCCCTGCAAAAGTAATGCAGGAGTATCTGTCCCCCATGCATCTGAAGCGGAAATAGCAACTTTCCAATCACTTCCTTTGAAAGACACATCAAACCATCCATGACTAACTTTATCAATAAGAAACTCCACCTGTTCCATGCCATCTGACCTCAACTTTATATTTTCAATTTAATTGCTTTATTATTTTACCACAATTCCGAGAGCGTGTAAATATCTTCTTTTTCGGGCTGATTTCCTACCTTTCGGATATACGGGACGGGCGGTCATTTAGGTGTAGACTTAGGGTAGTTCATCGATGGACAGTACCTTGAAAACAGAATGACCGTCCGAAAAGGAATACCCCGGCAAGGGAAGCACCGCAAAGAGCCAGCTTCGGGACAAGCTGTCCCGAAGTGCGGGGAGCGTGCCAACGCCGGAAATCCTTTCGGGGAGAACGGCAAAAGAGAAATGGAGGAACGCATGAGAGATAATCCATACAAACGGCTGCCGCCTTTAGAGCGCAAACCAGGCGGCAACCTCTACCGCATGACCCCTGCACAGAGAAAGCAGGCAAACGCCCTTATCCGGCGAGAGTGCTGTCATTATGATGATGGGAATTGTATCGCCCTTAATGATGGCGATACCCACATCTGCCCGCAAACGGTTTCTTTCTCGGTCTGCTGTAAGTGGTTCCGCTGGGCGGTCTTGCCGCTGAATGGAACGCTGGAAGCGGAGATATTCCGGGATAAGGACTTGAAACGCTGTGCGGTCTGCGGCGGTGTGTTCGTTCCAAAGTCCAACCGGGGGAAATACTGCCCGGACTGTGCCGCCAGTGTTCACAGGCGGCAGAAAGTGAACGGAAAAGGAGGTCGAGCGTGGACAATTAGACAGGGAAAAAGCCTTGATTTATAAGGCCTCCAGAGGGCAGAACCGGGGGAATCGGTATCAAGTATCGCCCTCCCCCGGAAATGCCGTTCTAACTGTCCACAAAGCACACTATGACAAACATGATTTATATTCACCAGCCGGAAAAGGCGTTCAGCTTCACCCGGCTTCCCAATTTCCTCTTTGAAGCCCCCACATTTACCTCTCTGTCCAACGAAGCAAAGGTGCTGTATGCCTTTATCCTGCGCCGGACAGAGTTATCCCGCAAGAATGGCTGGGCTGATGAATACGGGCGCATTTATCTGTATTATCCCATTTGCGAAGTGGTCGCCCTGCTCCACTGTGGGCGGCAGAAAGCGGTCAACACTCTGCGGGAGTTACAGTATGCGGGGCTTGTGGAGATACAGAAACAGGGCTGTGGAAAACCCAACCGTATTTACCCAAAATCCTATGAAGCGGTTTCAAATCCCGACTTCAAGAAATCCCGTTCCGGAACGCCGGAGGGCTGAAAACCGCACTCATGGAGTACGATAATCAATCCTCTTGAAGTACGAAAACCGGACGGTATATAGAAATACAGAGATAAAAACGATTTTATTTATATCTTATCCATTCCAATCCTATCAGAGATATTTTTCGCGGGATTTTCCTGTGTGAAAACAGGCTTTTCAGAGAAAAGCCAACGGATAGGAAAGGAATGGGGAAAGGAGCAGAATGGCACAACACGCAATTTTGCGATTTGAAAAGCACAAGGGCAACCCGGCAAGAGCGCTGGAAGCCCACCATGAAAGGCAGAAAGAACAGTACGCCAGCAATCCCGACATTGACACCAGCCGGAGCAAGTACAACTTCCATATCGTCAAGCCGGAGGGCAGATACTACCACTTCATTCAGAGCCGCATTGAACAGGCTGGGTGCCGGACACGAAAGGACAGCACAAGGTTTGTCGATACGCTCATCACCGCCAGCCCGGAATTTTTCAAGGGCAAGACCCCAAAGGAGATACAAGCATTTTTCCAGAGGGCGGCTGACTTCATTATCCAGCGGGTAGGGAAAGAAAATATTGTGTCGGCGGTGGTACACATGGACGAGAAAACACCCCATCTGCATTTAACCTTTGTTCCTCTGACACAGGACAACCGCTTGTGCGCCAAAGAGATTATCGGGAACCGTGCAAACCTCACAAAGTGGCAGGACGATTTTCACGCCTATATGGTGGAGAAATACCCCGACTTGGAGCGTGGGGAAAGTGCCAGCAAGACAGGCAGGAAGCATATCCCCACCCGTCTTTTCAAACAGGCGGTTTCCCTCTCCAAACAGGCGAGGGCGATTGAAGCCACCCTTGACGGCATTAACCCGCTGAACGCCGGGAAGAAAAAGGAGGAAGCCCTCTCCATGCTGAAAAAGTGGTTTCCCCAAATGGAGAACTTCTCCGGGCAGTTGAAGAAATACAAGGTCACAATCAATGACCTTTTGGAAGAAAACGAGAAACTGGAGGAACGAGCCAGAGCCAGTGAAAAAGACAAGATGAAAGGTACGATGGAACGGGCAAAGCTGGAAAGCGAGCTGAAGAACATTCAGCGGCTTGTAGAGCGTATCCCGCCGGAGGTGCTGGCGGAGTTGAAGCGGCAGCCGAGTTGCAGAAAGGAAAGGTGATTTTATCGTAAATATGAAGAATGTCAGATACAAAAAAGAAACCGAAGTCGTGACCTTTCAGGGAAAAGAAATCACGCTGGAAAATCTCTCCCCGGTGTTCACACCGGAACAGGAAGCGGCGAAACGCCGAGAACTGGAACAGCAGCTTTATGAGGTGTTCCGTAAGTACGCTGACAAGCGGCAGAGCGAGGAAGCCGGGGCGTAAGGTTTTCCAAAGCCATCGTTGATTTGCGGGGCTGCTGACGGTATAATATAAGTGTCAGCAGCTCCGTTTCTTTTTTAAGAAAAGGAGCGACAATATGAATAATCGAATAGACGCAATTTATGCAAGGCAATCGGTTGACAAAAAGGACAGTATTTCCATTGAAAGCCAGATTGAACTTTGCAAATATGAATTGAAAGGCGGCAATTGTAAAGAGTACAAAGACAAAGGGTATTCCGGGAAAAATACGGAGCGTCCCCAGTTCCAGCAGCTTATGCAGGACATTGAAAGCGGTCTTGTGCGGAAAGTGGTGGTTTATAAGCTTGACCGTATCAGCCGTTCCATTCTCGATTTTGCGAAGATGATGGACTTCTTCCAAAAGTACGAAGTGGAGTTTGTGTCCTCTACGGAAAAGTTTGACACCTCTACCCCGATGGGGCGGGCTATGCTGAATATCTGTATCGTGTTCGCGCAGTTGGAGCGTGAAACGATACAGAAGCGGGTGCAGGACGCATGGCACTCCCGCTGTCAGCGTGGTTTCAAAATGGGCGGGAAAACGCCTTATGGGTTTCGGACAGAGCCGTATGTCATGGACGGAGTACGCACAAAGAAGCTGGTGAGCGAGCCAACCGAAGCGGCGTATATCCGGCAGATGTATGAGATGTACGCCGACCCGCAGGTATCGCTGCATGACATTACAAGGAAGCTGACAGCAGACGGTATGCGCACTTACCATGGCAGACCGCTGTCAAGGGCTACCTTGAGCGTCATTCTCCGCAATCCCATTTATGTGATGGCAGACCTTGATATTTATGAATTTTATAAAAGTCAGGGGACGGATATTTACAATGACGCCGCCGACTTTGCAGGGACAAACGGCTGCTATTATTATCAAGGCAAGGGGAACACAACGGATAAGCATAAACATCTGCAAGGGCAGACGCTGGTGCTTGCTCCCAGCGAGGGCTTTATCCCCTCGGAACTGTGGCTGAAATGCCGGAAGAAGATACTTGCCAGCCACACCTACCAGCCCGCAAGGAAAGCCCGGAACACTTGGATGGCGGGAAAAATCAAGTGCGGAAAATGCGGGTATGCGCTGATGTCGGCACACTCCAACGGTATTCTCTATATGCGGTGTACCGTCCATGCGGACAGCGGAGCCTGCCCCGGCTGTGGGTGCGTGAAGCTGCACGAGTTGGAAGCAGTTGTGTATGGGGCAATGGTAAAGAAGCTGAAAGATTTTAAGACGCTGACAGGACGGAAAAAGGCGGCGAAAATCTCCCCGAAGCTGACCGCAAAGCGGCTGGAACTGGCGCAGGTGGAAAGCGAAATTGAAAAGCTGCTTGACACTTTGACGGGCGCAACCCCTGTACTGCTTTCCTATGCAAACAGCAGGATTGAGGAACTGGACGCAAAGCGGCAGACCATTTCCAACGAGATAGCGAAACTCTCTGCGGACGCTGTGCCGATGGAGAAAATGGAGAGTATTTCCGGCTATCTTGATGACTGGGAGAATGTCAGCTTTGAGGACAAGCGGCAGGTGGTGGACGCACTGATAACCGTTATCCGGGCAACCAATGAGAAAGTAGAAATCGAGTGGAAAATCTGACGGGCAACCCCCGTCCTACATCAATCCTTTTGTGCTCTTGTCTATAATAGGGAAATGCTGTTCCCTCAAAAGGGTGTGCGTTTTATCGCTGTCAACGATAATGTGGACAGTGCCAGCGAGGGCATGGACAACGATTTTACCCCGCTGCGAAATCTGTTCAATGAATGGCTGGTGAGAGATACGAGCAAGAAAATCAAGGCAGTGAAAAAGTCAAAAGGCATGAGCGGCAAGCCTGTTACCAGCAAGCCGGTTTACGGCTATGTGATGGACGAGGACGAGAATTTTATTATAGACGAGGAAGCCGCCCCGGTGGTGCAGCAGATTTACCAGCTTTGCCTTGCCGGGAACGGCCCGACCAAGATTGCCCGTATGCTGACGGAGCAGCAAATCCCCACGCCGGGGACGCTGGAATATCAGCGGACAGGCAGCACCCGCCGTTATCACCCAGGCTATGAGTGCAAATGGGCGACCAACACCGTCGTTCATATCCTCGAAAACCGAGAGTACACCGGATGTCTGGTGAACTTCAAAACGGAAAAGCCTTCTTATAAGGTCAAGCACAGCATAGAGAACCCCGTCGAGAAGCAGGCCATTTTCGAGAACCACCATGAGCCGATCATCGACAAGGAAACATGGGAACGGGTGCAGGAGTTACGCAAACAGCGCAAACGCCCGAACCGCTACGATGAAGTGGGGCTGTTCTCCGGGATTTTGTTCTGCGCCGACTGCGGCCATGTGCTGTATCAGCAGCGGTATCAGAAC
>ENA-OZFH01001089-OZFH01001089.1-human-gut-metagenome-genome-assembly--contig:-NODE-1089-length-9456-cov-8.025742_pt1 | contig 9456 bp, 7 predicted proteins | sample MGYA00245073_ERZ653619 | MGnify/ENA primary metagenome ERZ653619 (study PRJEB26926, sample SAMN06165178) | human gut metagenome | biome: ENVO:00009003; feature: ENVO:2100002; material: ENVO:00002003...
TAAGATCGTCGGCAGCGTCAGATGTGTATAAGAGACAGTTATAAAGGAGTTAAAAAATGAAATTAATGTTAATAAATAAGGATAATCCGCTTCCGAAGGACTATAAACCGGAGCTTCAGGAGGTATGCGAGGGATATTTTATGGAGGCGCATGCCGCTTGCGCTATGAAAAAAATGCTCTGCGCCGCATTAAGGGACGGAATTCGGCTTCGTGTGTTTTCAGCTTACAGAAGTATATCATACCAAAAGGGACTGTTTAATGAAAACGTTGACAGGTACATGCTTTCGGGAATGAGCTATGAGGAGGCATACGCCAAAACCGCCAAGAGCATAGCGATACCCGGTCAGAGCGAGCATAATGCCGGTCTTGCCGCTGATATATCCACTGTTGACTGGGTTGGAGAAATAACAGAGGAATTTGAGAATACCCCGGAATTCAGATGGCTGTGTAAAAATTCCTATCATTTTGGATATATTTTAAGGTATCCAAAAAATAAAACTCATATAACAGAAATTACATATGAGCCGTGGCACTATCGTTATGTAGGAAAGGTTCATGCCGGCTGTATAACGAGAATGGGCTTGACTCTTGAGGAATATTTTCAAAGACAGCGCTGCGGTGTTTAAACGGTGAATAAATTGTGTAAATTTCGTGAAAAGACTTGATTTTTTCGTAAAATATTATTATAATGTAATTAGCACTCAAATAAGTAGAGTGCTAATTTTTATAAAATTTAACGGAGTTGATAAAAATGCAGACAAAGGAATTCAAGGCCGAGTCTAAAAGATTACTTGACCTGATGATCAATTCGATTTATACACATAAGGAAATTTTTCTGAGGGAGCTTATATCTAATGCCAGCGACGCTATTGATAAGCTTTATTTCAGGTCGCTTACAGACGATAAGGTGGGCGTGAAAAAGGATGAATTTGAAATAAAAATAAGCGTTGACAAGGATTCAAGAACAATCGTTATATCCGATAACGGTATAGGAATGACGGCCGAGGAGCTTGAAAACAATCTTGGTACAATTGCAAACAGCGGATCCTTCAAATTCAAAAACGAGAATAAGCTGGAAGAGGACGTTGATATTATCGGACAGTTCGGCGTCGGTTTTTATTCTGCGTTTATGGTTGCTAAGGAGGTAACGGTTAGAACAAAGGCATACGGCGGCGACAAGGCTTACGAATGGATTTCTGAGGGCGCTGACGGCTATCAGATAGGCGAATGCGATAAGGATACAGTCGGAACAGAAATAACGCTGAAGCTCAAAGACGATACGGACGATGAGAAATACAGCGAGTTTCTGGAGCAATACAGAATTCAGTCGCTTGTCAAAAAGTATTCGGATTATATAAGATTTCCAATAAAGATGGATATGTCAAAGAGCAGGCTGAAAGAGGGTACTGAAAACGAATATGAGGATTATATCGAAACTGAAACTCTAAACAGCATGGTTCCTATTTGGCGCAAAAATAAAAGCGAGCTAAAGGACGAGGATTATAATTCGTTTTATAAAGAAAAATTTTTCGATTATACAGATCCTCTTCTTCATATCCATACTAAAACAGAGGGAACGGCGACATATAACGCGCTTCTTTATATACCCTCCAAGGCGCCTTATGATTATTACTCAAAGGATTATGAAAAGGGACTTCAGCTTTATTCAAGCGGAGTGCTGATTATGGATAAATGCGCCGATCTGCTGCCTGATCATTTCAGCTTTGTAAAGGGACTTGTTGATTCGGAGGATCTGTCTCTCAATATATCCAGAGAGATGCTCCAGCACGACAGACAGCTCAAGCTTATAGCAAAGAGTCTTGAAAGAACTATTAAGAACGAGCTTATAAAGCTTTTGAAGAATGACCGTGAAAAGTATGAGGAATTTTATAAGGCGTTCGGCTTACAGCTTAAATTCGGAGTTTATAATAATTACGGCATGGACAAGGATTTTGTCAAGGATCTGATTATGTTTTATTCTTCCGGCGAAAAGAAGCTGGTGACGCTTGATGAGTACGTTGACAGAATGAAGGAAGATCAGAAATATATATATTATGCTTGCGGAGAGTCTGTTGCAAGAATAGATTCGCTTCCTCAGACAGAGCTTGTAAAGGACAAGGGCTTTGAAATTCTGTATTTTACAGATAACGTTGACGAATTTGCAATCAAAATGCTTATGAACTTTAAGGAAAAGGAATTCAAGTCCGTTTCAGCGGGCGACTTGGATATTGATACGCCTGAAGAAAAGGAAGAAATCAAGGCTAAGGAAGAGGACGCAAAGGAGCTTTTCAAATTCATGGAGGAGAAGCTGGTTGGCAAGGTTAAGACGGTGCGGCTTTCAAAGCGTCTGAAAACTCACCCCGTATGCCTGACAAGCGACGGCGAGCTTTCAGTTGAAATGGAAAAGGTTTTAAACGCTATGCCTAACGATCAGAAGGTTAAAGCTGATAAGGTTCTTGAAATAAACCCTGAGCATCAGGTTTTTGAAACGCTTAAAAACATTTACGGAAAAGACAATGATAGGCTGGAAAAATATTGCAGACTGCTTTATAATCAGGCTCTTATGATTGAGGGACTTCCGGTTGAGGATCCTGTTGAATTTTCTAATTTGGTATGTGAGCTTATGGTATAATTTAAACAGAATAATATAAGAAGGGACGCTTTATAAAACAGCGTCCCTTCTTATATTAAAAAACCGCGGACATTTTAATGCCGCGGTTTCTTTTTTACTGATTGAATATTTCTTTGAATTTATCGAAAAACGACTGTCTTTTAGTATAGTGTTTATCAGTGGAGCTTTCACTCATCGTTTTTTCATAGTTTTTAAGGGCTTCCTTCTGCTTTTTATTGAGGTTTTTCGGAACCTCGATATTGACCTTTACATATTGATCCCCTCTGTCTGAACGTCTTAGCTTTTTGACGCCTTTGCCTTTCAAACGGAAAACCGTTCCGGTTTGAGTACCCTCCGCAATAGTGTATTTAACCTTTCCGTCAATAGTAGGCACCGTTATTTCATCGCCCAGCACCGCTTGTGTGTAAGTAATAGGTATTTCACAGTGTACGTCGTATCCGTCCCTTACGAAAATCGGATGAGGTCTTACTGAAATAACCACGTTAAGATCTCCGGAAGGTCCGCCGTTCAAGCCGCTGTCGCCCTGTCCTCCAACGCGAAGTATCTGTCCGTCGTCAATACCGGCGGGAATCTCAACGCTGATATTCTTTTCCACGCGGATTCTTGCCGTTCCTCCGCACCTTGAGCACGGAGAGCCTATAATCTTTCCTTTACCTCCGCATTTTGTGCAAGTTCTTGTATTTGTGATTCTGCCGAACGGAGTAGCCTGTGTTATGTTGACGGTTCCGCTTCCGTTACATTCGGGACAAGTCTGAGGGGATGTTCCTTTTTTTGCGCCGGTGCCCCCGCATTCCGAGCATTGTTCCATGTGATTGATCTTTATATCCTGCTTTTTGCCGGTGCAGGCCTCCATAAAGCTTATATTGATGTTAGCGGTTATATCTCCGCCTCTTCTTGGAGCGTTTACGCTTGAACGTCCTGATCTTCTCGCGGAGCCGCCGCCGAATATACCGCCGAATATATCCTCAAAGATATCGCCCATATCTCCAAATCCGCCGCCGTTGAATCCGCCTGTAAAGCCTCCGCCTCCATAATTAGGATCAACTCCGGCATGACCGAACTGATCGTATTTCTGTCTTTTTTCCGGATCGGATAGTATTTCGTACGCTTTATTTATTTCCTTGAATTTTTCTTCGCATTCCTTATCGTCCGGATGCAGGTCGGGGTGGTATTGCCTTGCCATTTTTTTAAAGGCTTTTTTTATTTCATCGTCTGATGCTCCCTTTTTTAACCCCAGCACCTCGTAATAATCTCTTTCATCAGCCATTCTGACCACACCTTTCCGGCCTTCTTAAAAGCCCATGGGTAAATTCTTGTCATGATACGACCGAAACCGTATCAGTATTGCCGGAATACCAGCCATAATCCGGCGTTAGTTAATGTCCTCAATATACAGCTTTCGGGCGGACATTTTTTATCCGCCCTGAAAGTATTTGTTTCAATAAATTTATGCTTCTGTATAATCTGCGTCAACTACTCCGTCGTCGCCTGAATTGTTTTCTGCCGCAGCGCCTGCCGCCTGCTGGGCAGCCGCCTGTTCTTCAGGACTTGCATTCTGATAAACCTTTGCGGCAAGTTCACCGAACGCCTTCTGGAGCTCCTCTGTCTTTGCCTTTATATCGGCGGTGTCGCTGCCCTTCAGGGCTTCCTTAAGCGCTTCGCACTTAGCTTCTATAGGCGCCTTTTCTTCGGAAGTAACCTTGTCGCCGAAATCCTTAAGCGCCTTTTCGCACTGGAATACATAATTTTCAGCGTTGTTCTTCGTATCTACTTCTTCTCTCTTCTTTTTATCTTCCTCGGCGAACATTTCGGCGTCTCTGACAGCCTTGTCAATATCGTCCTTAGACATGTTTGTAGAAGAGGTAATAGTAATGTTCTGCTCTTTTCCAGTACCCTTATCCTTAGCCGAAACATGAACGATACCGTTTGCGTCAATATCAAAAGTAACCTCGATCTGCGGGATTCCCCTCGGAGCCGGAGCTATACCGTCAAGACGGAAGGTACCTAAAAGCTTATTGTCCTTTGCGAATTCACGTTCGCCCTGCAGTACGTTAATGTCAACAGCGGTCTGGTTATCTGCATAGGTTGAGAAAACCTGAGTCTGCTTTGTAGGAATAGTCGTATTTCTCTTGATCATAGGAGTGCTTACGCCGCCTGCGGTTTCGATTCCGAGTGTAAGCGGTGTAACGTCCAGAAGAAGAAGCCCCTCTTTAACGTCGCCTCCGAGAACGCCGCCCTGATAAGCCGCGCCGAGAGCTACGCATTCGTCAGGATTTATTCCCTTAAACGGTTCCTTGCCCATATAATTCTTAACAGCGTCCTGTACAGCCGGAATTCTTGAAGAACCGCCGACCATAAGAACCTTATGCAGCTCGCTGGCTGATAGTCCGCTGTCAGAGAGAGCCTGCTTTACCGGTCCCATTGTAGCCTGAACAAGATCAGCGGTCAGCTCATTGAATTTAGCCTGCGTCAAAGTCAGGTCAAGATGCTTTGGACCTGTTGCGTCGGCTGTAATAAACGGTAGATTAATCTGTGAGGTAGGAGTAGACGAAAGCTCTATTTTAGCCTTTTCTGCCGCTTCCTTCAATCTCTGCATAGCCATTTTATCGTTTGAAAGATCTATTCCCTCAGCCTTCTTAAATTCCGAGGTCATCCAATCTATAATTCTCTGGTCGAAATCGTCGCCGCCGAGGTGGTTGTTTCCGGCAGTTGCAAGTACTTCCGTTACGCCGTCTCCCATTTCAATGATAGATACGTCGAATGTACCGCCGCCGAGGTCGTAAACCATTATCTTCTGATCCTCTTCCTTGTCTATTCCATAGGAAAGAGCCGCTGCGGTAGGCTCGTTAATAATTCTCTTAACGGTAAGACCGGCAATCTGACCGGCGTCTTTAGTAGCCTGACGCTGGGAGTCCGTAAAATATGCGGGAACGGTTATAACGGCCTCCGTTACTTTTTCGCCAAGATAAGCCTCGGCGTCAGATTTAAGCTTCTGAAGTATCATAGCCGAAATTTCCTGAGGCGTGTATGATTTGCCGTCAATATCAACCTTATGGTCAGAACCCATATGGCGTTTGATTGAGATGACTGTTTTTTCCGGGTTTGTTACAGCCTGACGCTTTGCTACCTGACCTATAAGTCTTTCACCTGTTTTTGAGAACGCTACTACCGACGGAGTAGTTCTTGCACCTTCGGAATTAGGGATTACAACGGCGTTTCCGCCTTCCATTACAGCTACGCATGAATTTGTAGTGCCTAAGTCAATACCTATAATTTTTCCCATAATAAATCTTCCTTTCTGTATACCCTTTAATCAGTTTGCAACCGCCACAACCGCATGACGGATAACCTTGTCGTTAAGCATGTAGCCCTTTTGGAAAACCTCGCATACTATGTTGTCGCCGAAGTTTTCGTCCTCTGTCTGTTTGATAGCGTTGTGAAGATTAGGATTGAATTCATTTCCAAGCGCCTCCATTTCCTTAACTCCTATTTTATCAAGAGATTCTATAAACTGATTATAGATCATTTTCATGCCGTTTTTAAAGGATTCGTCCGTACATTCGGCTTCAATGGCTCTTTCAAAGCTGTCAAGCACCGGAAGAAATTCCGCCACGCATTTTATTGTCGAATCGCTGAATATTTCAAGCTTTTCCTTTGACGTGCGCTTTCTGTAGTTGTCGTATTCAGCGCAAAGACGTAGATATTTGTCGTCGCATTCGCCGAGCTTTTTTTCATTTTCCTCGATTTTTTCCTTAAGCTCTTCTATTTCCTGTTTCATTTTTTCGGCGTCTCCGGAGCCGACCGGTATATCTATTTCCATATCCTTAGCCGGTTCCTTTTTATTTTTATCCTTATGCTTTTCTTCACTCATCTTCGTCTTCCTTTCCGTCGGTTTCCGTATCCTCTGAAATAAGATCGGAAATTTTCTGTGTAAAATATTCTATATAAGGTATTATCTTTGCGTAATCAAGTCTCATTGGACCTATAACGCCGAGAGCTCCGGCTGTTTTGTCGCCCTTCTGATAATTGGACACTATCATGCTTGAATTGCCTATTACAAATCCGTCGCTTTCCTGGCTGAACATAACGTGTATTCCGTTGAATGATTCATTAAGCAAACTTTCAAGTTCCTCATGATGGTCCATAAACTTTACAATTTCCATTGTGTTAAGCTCGTCGCAGGAAAGAAGGTTTTTTGTTCCGCTAACCGTCAGTTCCTTATGGAGAAGATCTTTTGAAAGCTCGTATATTCCCTCAACCAGAGGGGACAGCGTCAGCATGTAGGTTCCGAGCGCTTCGACAAGCTTTGCAAGCATTTCGTCAGAAAGCTCTGAAACTGAAACCCCCATAAGATTTTCTTCAATGTAATTCGTCAGAAACTCAAGCTGTTCATTTGTAAGATCAAATTCAAGCCTGCATGCCTTGTTTTTAATGCTTCCGTTGGAGGTTATCAATAAAATGACATATAGTCTTTTTCCGGTGGGTATTATTTCCACCTTAGAAATCACTGAAAACTTAGGAGCGGAATTTGCGGCGACCGCCGCGCATTTTGTAAGCTCTGCAAGAGCAGTCGTAGCGCTTTCGATTATCAGTTCCTCGGTCAAAGCGCCCTTTTCCTCAAGCATGCAGTCCAAACGCCTTTTTTCGTCCTCCGGGAGCGAATTGCATTTCATTATTTTGTCGATATAAAGCCTGTAGCCGCTGAACGTTGGGATACGGCCTGCCGACGTATGCGGCTGTTCAAGATATCCCATCTGTTCCAACACTGCCATATCGTTTCTTACTGTTGCAGCAGAAACTGTAATATCCGGAAGTGATGCTATCGCTTTTGAACCTACCGGTTCTCCCGTCATAACATACTCGTCAATGACAGCGGCTAATATTTTAAGCTTTCTGTCATCCACTACTCCTTCCTCCTTTACTGCTGGCAGATGTTATTTATGAGTGTTAGCACTCGATGTCTATGAGTGCTAAATATAATTTATCACTATTATAGACGAAAGTCAAGAGAATTATTCATTTTTGTATAGTTAAACAAAACGCGGCTAAAAACAAGTATGTTTTATGAGCATTTTTACCTTTGCCTTATAATTCTTGCTTCTCCGGAATGAAGGGTTTCCTCATTGCCGTCGTCATATCTTACAATCAGACCGGCATTGTCGCTTATTCCTATTGCAGTCGCCATGCGTTCTGAATTGAATTTTGACACTGCAATCCGTTTTCCTAAAATAAACGAGCGTCTGCGGTATTCATTAAGAAAATTACGTTTTTCCATATTGGACATATATAAATCAATATTTTTAAGTATTTCTGCTATAAGACGGCATCTGTCGGGGATATTTCCGGTTTCGTCCTCGATTGAAGTGGCTATTTCTGAAAGCTGCTGCGAAAACGAATTTTTGACGCTTTTTAAATTTATACCGATTCCTGCAACCGCATAATCAAGTCTGCCGTTTTCAAAATTGAGCGACGCTTCCGTCAAAATGCCGCATATTTTTTTTTCTCCGAGAAAAAGATCGTTTACCCATTTTATCTTAACGTCCGTAGAGCAAACGCGGTCAATCGCTTCTGCCGTCGCTACGGCAATACATGAGGTTATAAGCTGGCTTGATTCCATGTCTGTTTGCGGACGCAGCACTACGCTCATATAAATACTTCCGCCTGACGGCGAGTAGAAGCTTCTTCCCATTCTTCCCTTTCCGGCAGTTTGAGTTTCTGCTGTTACGAGAGCGCCGTTCTCCGCGCCGGAGGCGGCGAGGTATTTTGCATAATTATTGGTTGAATCTATTGAATCGAAAATAAAAATTTTTCGGTTATCTCCTTTAGGAAGATACTTTCTTATAACGGTTTCATTTAATACGGAAACGCTTGAATTCAGAAAATATCCTCTGTTTGGGACTGCCTTTATATCAAATCCTTCCGCCTGAAGAGCCTTGACTGATTTCCATACCGCGTTTCTCGAAACTCCGAGCTTTTCAGCAAGCTCTCCTCCTGAAAGGTGATCTTTACAGTCGAGCAGAGCTAAAAGTACGTTATTCTTAGTTGTCATATAAAAATCTCCGTTTCTTGTTTTTGCGCGCTTTAAGCAATGCGCACCGATTTGTTTTTTCCGCATACATTAATATAGCACAAAAAAATAAGAATAACAAGTATGTCATAAAATGAAAGGAGCGGCAATGGACGTACATAGTTTAATACAGGATCTGATGCTTGTATCAGCCGTTTCGGTAGACGCGCTGATAGCGGCCTTTTCTTACGGAGCCGGAAGGATCAGGATTCCGGCGTATTCCGCGTTTATTATAAGCTTTATATGCTCGCTTATTCTAACTGCTTCAATAATACTTTCCTCTCTTCTCGGAGGAATGATACCCGATAGGCTTTGCCGTGCGGCGGGCGCGGGGCTGCTTACCGTTATGGGGACCGTTTCGCTTTTTCAGAATATGCTTAAAAACGCCCTTCGCAAGCGTCAGGGGGAGGGAGGGCTGAAATTTAGTTTTTTCAATATAGACTTTGTAATTTGCGTTTATCTCGACGAAACTAAAGCGGACTGCGACAGTTCCAAAACGCTGTCCGCTAAGGAGGCGGTAACACTGGCTTTAGCCCTTTCGGCAGACTCCCTTGCAAGCGGCTTCGGAGCCGGACTTGGCGGCGCCAATATAATAAGAATAGCCCTGATAAGCCTTGCTGTGGGATTGGCTTCTATTGTGGCAGGCAGTTTTTTCGGTCAGAAGGCGGCCTGCAAAAAGCCGCGTCTTTCGTGGCTTTCCGGCGCTATACTTATAATACCTGTCTCTTATACACATCTCCGAGCCCACGAGACCGAT
>ENA-OZFH01001091-OZFH01001091.1-human-gut-metagenome-genome-assembly--contig:-NODE-1091-length-9434-cov-5.702847_pt1 | contig 9434 bp, 8 predicted proteins | sample MGYA00245073_ERZ653619 | MGnify/ENA primary metagenome ERZ653619 (study PRJEB26926, sample SAMN06165178) | human gut metagenome | biome: ENVO:00009003; feature: ENVO:2100002; material: ENVO:00002003...
AACAAAAAAATTGAAGAACTGGACACCCGACGCCAGACCATTTCAAAGGCAATCGCCGAATTGAGCGTTGAAACCATATCTCCCCAGCAGATAAAGAAGTTATCCTATTATCTCGACAACTGGGACAGCATAGATTTTGACGACAAAAGAAAAGCCGCCGATGGTTTGATCTCTACGATCAAGGCCACCAGCGACCGTGTTCAGATAGAGTGGAAAATCTGACATTTCCGCTCTATCGCCCCTCATTTCTATTTTATCTTGTTTGTACCCCTTGTACACCGATGTTTCCATTGATTTTTCTCTTTTTTTCTGCCATTGCTCCAAAAGCTGAATGATTTTATCCTCCATCTGCTTGTTGGTATAGGACTTCGGGAAGTATTTTCGCAACGAATCCGTTTTGAAGGTTACTCTGTCCAGCTCTCCCTTCTTGATTTCATTCATAATCTCGCACATCGCATCCAGCGTACACTCGCCCTCCTGTGCGAGCTTTTTAATTCGCTGTGCTTGCGAAAGGGAAGGAGCTGCTTGAGCATAATCCATTGCAGAAAGAAAATCCTTCTGTTCTTCACTTGCCAGATAGGAAAGCTCCACCGCAGGATTGAATTTGATCTGACCCGTATCTACCATATCCAGCAGTTCCGGAATCAGTTCGGTCAGACGGATATAACGGTGTACCTGATTTCTGCTTTCTCCTGCCTCCTGACCGACTATATCCATTGCCTGCAACTTCATCCCAACTTGGGATGAAGTTAAATCGGTGCGTTGACCTTGATGTTTAATCGCATCCAGCTTCATCTTATAAGCAAATGCTCTTTCACTCGGCAGGATACTCTCCCTCTGCAAATTCGCATCAACCATCAAAATAATGGCTGCATCATCGTCCAGGTCACGAACAATCGCAGGCATGGTTTCCTTACCCGCAAGCTCCGATGCCCGGTGCCGCCTGTGACCAGAAACGATTTCATAACCACCGTCGGGGTCAGGACGGACAATCGCAGGAGTGAGAACTCCGAAATCTCGGACGCTCTCTGCCGTTTTCATCATTTCTTCATCATCAACCACACGGAAGGGGTGTCCCTCAAAGGGGTGTAGCTCAGAAAGCGGAATTTCCTGCACACGCTCCTGCTGGGCTTCAGCTCTGGATTGATCGGTGGAGAAAATATCATCGTACCCCTTCAAGCTGATGTTTGCGCCTTTTTTCTGCATTGTTTAACACCTCCTTCGTCAGAATTTTATAGGCTTCGGCAACTTTGCCTTTGGGATCATGCTTGAAGATACTGGTTCCCTCTGCGCTGATTTCCTCTGCACGGACAGAGCGGGGAATGTCGGTCTTGTAAACCTTCAGCTTTCCGCCGTAGCTCTCCCGAATCAGATTGCTGATGTCTTTGGAGTAGTTGGTGCGGCTGTCCACCATCGTCAGAAGAATCCCTTCAATCCTCAGTTTCGGGTTGATTTGCCTCTTGACCTTGTTGATGGTTCCAAGCAGCTGTTCCAGACCCTTTGCAGGAAGGTATGCTGCCTGAACCGGTATCAGCACATTGTCGGCAGCTGCCAACGCATTGACGGTCAGCATACCCAAAGACGGCATACAGTCAAGAAGAATGTAATCATAATTCTGTTTGACTGTATCCAGGTATTGCCGGAGAATGGTTTCCCGGCTCATGGCATTGACCAGTGCTACCTCCATACCTGAGAGTTCGATGTTGGACGGCACCAAATCAACGCCCTCCGGATGATGAAGAATCCCTTCATCGGGAGTAATAGGGTTTTCCATCATAATCTTTCCCATCAGATCGGAAAGTGTCGGAGACAGATCATCCGGGCAGGGATTGCCCAAACTGACCGTCAGGGAAGCCTGGGGATCGGTGTCTACCAGAAGCACCTTTTTTCCTTCAAGAGCCAAGCCAACGCCCAGATTCTCGGTGGTGGTGGTCTTTCCAGTGCCTCCTTTCTGATTGACCACCGCAATGATGGTTGCTTTTTTCGACATTTATCGTCACTCTCCTTCCTCTCGCTTCATTTTCAATTTCTTAAATCCTCCTTCCAAATATCCGTGTGACATATCGTGCCGAACAAGAGCATCGTAGTAGGTGTCTATTGTCGTCGGCGCATTGTATATCGTAGTCAGCATATACTGACGGATATTTCTAATCTTTGTGGTGTTCTCCTTGAAGCAGTCCATAACATATCGAATGTGTTCGGCATTCAGTTTCATAAACCGACTGCGGACAATTTCTGCCGGACGCTCCTCTGCACCAATGCGAATCAACGGTCGCTTCGTGCAAACTGTTTCAACGATCAACTCCAGAATGTTATCCAGCATTTCGGAATCGTAAGGGTAATCCTTCTTCAACAAATCCATACTAAGCTGATCCGAGAAATAATCAAAGTATTCTTGATACCGGTCATTCTCGTCCATCATTCCACCATTTCCGGAAGGAAAGATAGAATCAGTATCACTAAATTCAGTATTTTTAATATCAGTATTATTACATTGTGATTTCGGAAGTTCTTGAGTTGTGATTTCCATTGTTCCAGAATTGTGATTTTCACAATTCAAGAGTTGTGAATCCACAGCAGAGATAAAGTTCTTCACATAGATCAGGTTGGGCTTTCCCAAACCCTGGCGCTTACGTTCAATCAATCCTGCTTTCTTCTCAAGTTCACTGAGCAGCTTGATAGCCTTTTGTTCAGCACAGTTCAGAGCCATCTTCGCTTCGTCGATTGTAAAAATGATATACACTCTACCGTTTTTATCTATCCAACCATTCTTGGCAGACAGGCTCATGCGGTCAAGCAAAATGCCATACAGCATCTTGGCATCGGCAGAAATATTCCAGAACCTCTCGTTCGTGAACAACACCTTCGGAACTCGATAGAATGTGAATAGATCGGATTGCTGACCGTAAAAATAATCAAAACTCACACGGCTTCACCACCTTCTTTCTGCGGAAAACTTTCTGTTGTCAGCGGAATGCTGCGGAAAGTCGTATCCGTCTTTTCGTAAGGACATCGGGCAAAATAGTAGAAGCGGTATTCCTGTTCATACACATCCATATCAACGAAGCCCCACTTCACGCATAACCTTCTTCGTACACCAACCAATGCACGGGTGATCTCGCCCATAGGGACAGCCATCACATTCCGACTTGGGTTTCGGCGGCAAAGAGATTAAGTAGTAGCAATTATTTCTACCCAGACGGCAGCCCTTTCTGCCATTCGTCCAGAAGTAGCAGTAATGACAGTCGCTCGGCTTGTCTGCGGTATAAACAGGCTTGCTCAAATAAAACACCTCCAATCTCTTGTATTTGCCCATGGGTTTGGGCATAAAAAAAGAGCGCCTATCCATCCCCAATGCGGGGCAAATAGACGCTCTATGTACATAACGATATTTAATTTTATCTGCTATAACTGCATGGTATTCAAAACATCCGCCTTTTTTGATTAGCTGGATTTTTGGCACGATTTTGGGGCTGATTAGCAGGAAGGGCATTTTCATTAGCAAGAACAGCCCGTTTTCTGCTAAAAATTAGCTGGCGATTTTGTCTTATAACAACCGTTCGATTCTGGAGGGGTTGTCAAAAATCAAATTTTGGAGTAGAATTTTATCTCATACAGTGAAAGAGCTTTTTCGTAGCTTTTTATATAAGAAAAGCCGAAAACCCTTGAAAACAAAGGCTTTCGGCGTTGTTCACTGGCGTCCATAAGAGGATTTGAACCTCCGACCCCACGCTTAGGAGGCGTGTGCTCTATCCAGCTGAGCTATATGGACGTGTCTGATATATGATTATAGCCCGATCAAAGTCGAACTGCAATCCCTTATTTAGTTTTTTTTGAGGTGGCCGTTGTAACGCAACCTTAGGAGGCGTGTGCTCTATCCAACTGAGCTACTGAGACAGGCAACATGCCTATTATACCGTTTTGCCACACAAATTGCAAGGGTGCTCTTGCATGCGGGAACCTGCCCTATTATAATAAAGGCAGGAGCAAAACGGCGCTGCAGGATTTCTGCCGGACGGCATGAGCACCACCCGGGCCAAGCGCGGCGCTTACAAAACGGAGCAAGGAGCAAAATGTAATGGAGCAGATGGATAAAGTGAAAAAGAATTTCGGCTTTGGCTGTATGCGCCTGCCGATGAACGACGACCAGGTGGACATTGCCGAGACCACCCGCATGGTGGACGAGTTTCTGGCGCAGGGATTCAACTATTTTGACACCGCCCACGGTTACATTGGCGGCAAGAGTGAGCTGGCCCTGAAAGAGTGTCTGACCAGCCGCTACCCCCGCGAGGCCTACAGTCTGACCGACAAGCTGACCGACAGCTATTTCAAGACCGAGGCTGACATCCGCCCGTTTTTTGAAAGCCAGCTGGAGGCCTGCGGCGTGGACTACTTTGATTTTTACCTGATGCACGCCCAGAACGCCGACAATTTTAAAAAGTTCAAGGCCTGCCGCGCCTACGAGACCGCCTTTGCGCTGAAAGCCGAGGGCAGGATCCGCCATGTGGGCCTCTCTTTCCACGACCGCGCCGAGGTGCTGGACCAGATCTTGACCGAGTACCCGCAGATCGAGGTGGTACAGATTCAGTTCAACTACCTGGATTACGATGATATTGCTGTGCAGAGCCGCAAGTGCTACGAGGTTTGCCGCAAGCACGGCAAGCCGGTGCTGGTGATGGAGCCGGTCAAGGGCGGCAGCCTGGTCAACCTGCCCGAGGAAGCCAAAAAGGTGCTGGACGACCTGCACGGCGGCAGCCCCGCCAGCTATGCCATCCGCTTTGCCGCGGGCTTCCCCGGCATGATGATGGTGCTGTCCGGCATGAGTGACCTGGAGCAGATGAAGGACAACCTGAGCTATATGCGCGACTTTAAGCCGCTGAACGAGACCGAGCTGGCCGCCGTAAACAAGGTGCAGGAGATCTTCCACAAGATGAACATGATCCCCTGCACGGCCTGCCGCTACTGTGTTGAGGGCTGCCCCAAGCAGATCTCCATCCCAGACCTGTTTGCTATCATGAACATCAAGCAGCTGCACCACGATTGGAACGCGGACTACTACTACGAGGAAGTCCACACCGCTCCCGGCCGCCGCGCCTCGGACTGCCTGAAATGCGGCAAGTGTGAGAAGATCTGCCCGCAGCATCTGCCCATCCGCAAGCTGCTGGAGGAGGTAGCCAAAGAATTTGATAAGCCAGAAGCATAATCCATAAAAACAATAAAACGCCCCTGCCCTGCGCGGTTTGCGCCAAGGCGGGGGCGTTTTGTTGTAGGGTTACAGGGCCAGCCGCATTAAGACCAGCTCTTGGTAGCCGGTGTTGCGGGAGCGGAAGCCCTTGGGGTTGCGGCCGTATTCCACAAAGCCGAACTTTTTGTACAGGGCAAGGGCGCTGGCGTTATCGGCTACCACATCCAGCTCCAGCTGGGCGTAGCCAGCCTTGCGGGCGCAGTCGATGCAGGCGGCGGTGAGTGCCTGGCCAATGCCAAGGCCCCAGAATTCCTTAGCGATGCTGATGCCGAACTCGGCACGGTGCCACTGCGCAGACAGCAGGACGCGCCGTTTTTCAGTTGGATGATTTGGTGGTAGGTCATGGAAACCTCCTGGAAACCGGGGCAAAACGGGCTTACTCCCCCATCTGCTCCTTATGATACTGCAGGGTGTACAGCTGGTAATACCGGCCATGCTTAGCCAGCAATTCCTGGTGAGTACCCTGCTCCAAAATTTTGCCGTGAGATAGCACGATGATGTTATCGGCGTGCTGGATCGTGGATAAGCGGTGGGCGACCATGAGCATGGTGCCGACGCTGCGCATTTTTTCCAGCGAGTCCTGGATCAGCAACTCGGTCTCCGTGTCGATATTTGCCGTGGCCTCGTCCAAAATCATCACGCTGGGCTTGTGGATGATGGTGCGGGCAAAGCTGAGCAGCTGCCGCTGCCCGGCGGAGAAGTTGTTGCCGCGCTCACGCACCTCTTCGTCCAGCCCGTGATCCAGCTTGTTGATGAACTTGTCGGCGTTGACGTAGCGGCAGACCTCCATGATCTCGCTGTCGGGGATACCCTCTTCCCGCAGGACGATGTTAGAACGGATGGTACCCGAGAACAGGAACACATCCTGCAGCATCTGGCCGAAGTGCCTGCGCAGGGAGGAGATCTTGATCTTGCGGATGTCGATGCCGTCGATCAGGATCTGGCCCTTCTGGAACTCGTAGTTCCGGCAGATCAGGGAGAGGATGGTGCTCTTGCCGGAGCCGGTGGAGCCCACAAAGGCCACGGTCTGGCGGGCATCCACATGGAAGGAAACGCCCTGCAGCACCCACTCGCCGGGAACATAGCTGAACCACACGTCCCGGAACTCGATCTCGCCCTTCACCTCGTCCAGCTCAATGGCATCGGGGGCATCCTGCATCTTGGGCTGGATGTCCATGATGGAGAACACTTTTTCTGCCGATGCCAGCGCCGACTGCAGCCAGTTGAACTGCTCGGCCAGGTTCTGGATGGGGGTGAAGAACTTGGAGATGTACATATAAAAGGTGACGATGGTGCCGCTGGAAATGGTCTGCCCCAGGAAGCTGATATTGTTCAGGTGACCCATGCCGCCCAGATAGAACAGGCACAGGATCGAGCTGACATAGAGCATATACACCAGCGGACGGAACACGCTGAACACGAAGATCTGCTCCTGATTGGCCCGGGCCAGCTTCTGGCTCTTCTGGCGGAAGTCCTCCATCTTCTCGTCCTCCCGGCCAAAGATCTGGGTGACCTTGATGCCGGACAGGTTTTCGGACAGATAGGTATTGATATCGGTGGTCGCGTTCTTGAGCTTGCGGTTGGCGCGGCGGGAGAACTTGCGGAAGATGACCGTGAAGATCGCGATGAAGGGCACAAAGCAGAGCACCATCAACGTCAGCTCGTAGTTCAGGCAGAGCATGGCCACCAGAATGCCCAGAATGACAAAGCTGTTCTTGGTCAGCTGGACCAAGAGGTTGGTGAACATCATGGAGATGGCGTTGGTATCGTTGGTCACTCGGGTGACCAGCTTGCCCACCGGGATCTCGTTGAGCTGCTCGTGTGCCAAAGATTCAATGTGGCTGAACAGATCCTCGCGCAGATCGGAGATGATGCGCTGGCCCACCCGCTGCAAAATCACGGCCTGCAGGTAAGTGCTGCCCATAGAGAACACCAGCACGCCTGCATACACTGACACGCCCAGGAAGAGGGCGCGGAGTTCAAACTCTCCGGCCACCAGCTCCTCGATGCGGCCCACGATGAGGGGTGAAATGATATCGTAGGCAATGGAGAAGAGCATCAGCACGCCCACGATGAGGAATTTGCTCAGGTAGGGCCGGGCATAGCGGGCAAGGCGGCGCATGATCTCGCCATCCTCCATGTTGCGCTCAAAGCCCATGGCGGTCTTTTTGTCCTTGACGGCGGCATAAGCTGCCACCAGCAGGGCGGTGATCACGCCGATGACAGCGCCCACCAGAACCAACGGATTCAGATGCATCATGCGTTTTCGCCTCCCTTCGTCTCATCCTCCAGCCGCTGCAGATCGACCATCCGGCGGTACTCCGGGCAGGAAGCATACAGCTGATCGTGGGGCCCGACGGCTTCCACCCGGCCCTCGTTGAGGAATACGATCTTATCCAGCCGCTCCACCGTGGAAATGCGGTGGGCAATGAGCAGGGTGGTCTTGCCTGCCCGGCTGTTCTTGAGGTTGTCCAGAATGATCTTCTCGGTGCTGGTATCCACCGCCGAGACGGAGTCATCCAGGATCAGGATGGGTGCGTCCTTGAGCAGGGCGCGGGCGATGGAGATGCGCTGCTTCTGGCCGCCGGACACCGTCACGCCACGCTCGCCCAGAACGGTCTCGTAGCCGTCCTTGAAGTCCACGATATTATCCCGCACATCGGCCATGCTTGCCGCCCGCTCGATGTCCTCGGGGGTGGCATCGTCCACACCAAAGGCAATGTTGTGGGCGATGGTGTCCGAGAACAGGAAATTATCCTGCGGAACGTAGGCACAGGCATTGCGCACCGAGTGGATGGAGAGGCTGTTCACATCCCTGCCGTCCACGAACAGGGTTCCGTCCGGCACATTATAGGTGCGCAGCAGCAGGTCCACCAGCGCGGTCTTGCCCGCACCGGTCTTGCCCACGATGCCCACGCTCTCGCCGGGCGCAATGGTAAAGGAGATATCCCGCAGCACATCGTACTCGCCGTCCGGGTAGCGGAAGTTCAGGTGGCGGAACTCGATGCCGCCTTTGGGGTCGGTCAGGTCGGCCACGCCGGGGCGGTCGGCCACGTCGATGGGGGCATCCAGCAGCTCGGTGATGCGGTTCAGGGAGGCCCTGCCGCGGCTGGTCTTTTCGATCAGCATGGACACGGCCATGATGGGCCAGACGATGGCCTCAAAGTAGCCGATGTACTCCACCAGCTGGCCGGCGTTGAACCGGCCCTGATAGACCAGATAACCGCCGTAACCCAGAATGATGCAGACCACGGACTCCACGAACAGGGTCACCAGCACCTCCAGCAGGGTGGCGATCTTCGTGTAGGTCACGTTGATCTCCTCGTTTTCCTTGTTCAGCTTCCGGAAGGCCTGCAGTTCCTTGTACTCCTTGACAAATGCCTTGATGACCGCAATGCCGGAAAAGTTCTCCTGCGCGAAATCGGAAAGGCCGGAGAAGGCCTCCTGCCGCTCCTCCCAGCGCCGGGTCATCACCTTGCTCATCTGGGTGCCGATGGCAAACATGATCAGCGCCGGGATCAAGGCCAGCAGGGTCAGCCGCACGTCCATGGTCCACATCTTATAAAGAGCCAGCAGACCCAGGGTCAGCGCGTCGAAGAACATCAGCACGCCGTCGCCGAAGCACTCCTGAATGGTGTCCAGATCGTTGGTGTACAGGCTCATCAGGTTGCCGACCTTGTTCACCTGATAGTACTGCTGGGACAGCCTGCGGCTGTGGTCGAACATCCGCTCCCGCAGGTCTGCCGCGACCCGCACCGCCGAGCCGAAGAAACAGATGCGCCACAAAAAGCGCCCAATGACCATCAGCACCACGATCCAGATCATGGGCAGGCAGATGTGCTGCAGCAGCACCTCTTTGGTAAAGAGCAGCGTCTCACCGTTCACCACCACCTGGCCAAGGTTCACCCCGTTGATGACCAGCCGGTAGAGCTGCGGGATCAAAAGCTGGATGTAATCCACCGTCAGCAGGGCGGCAAGGCCCAGCAGCAGTACGGGAGCATGCTTGAGGTAATACCGGTTGATGTACTTGCCGAATATCACTGCGATTTCCCCTCCTTTTCCGATTCCAAAAAGCTTTCAATGTACAAAAAAGCCGCTGCATCACATGACGAATCATGTTTTGCAGTGGCTTGTTTTGTCTGGAGCGGCCGACGAGGCTCGAACTCGCTACCTCCACCTTGGCAAGGTG
>ENA-OZFH01001094-OZFH01001094.1-human-gut-metagenome-genome-assembly--contig:-NODE-1094-length-9420-cov-4.307314_pt1 | contig 9420 bp, 5 predicted proteins | sample MGYA00245073_ERZ653619 | MGnify/ENA primary metagenome ERZ653619 (study PRJEB26926, sample SAMN06165178) | human gut metagenome | biome: ENVO:00009003; feature: ENVO:2100002; material: ENVO:00002003...
ATGCCAAGGCCTCCCCTACTAGGCAACAACGACGACCGCCGCCAGCGGCGGAAACAGGGAGGAGTTGTTGGGGCAGCGGCCAGCAGGACACGAGTGCTCTGCACGAAGTGGACGCTGGGTGCCGCAACCCGGACAGGTGGCATCGAGCAAAGCGAAGATGACGGAGAGGTTTCACAACGCTGCCGGCTTCTGCGCTGCACCCTTAAAATACCAAGCCCCCGCGCCGCTGTCAAGGCTTCCCGCTGCGACCTTATTTCACATATTCTTCACCCGGTCAGCGATTCCTTTTCACAATTACCGGATACAATAGAAACAGTTCCAAGGAGGTGCGGCAGAAGCGCCCCCTCCGAACCATTCCCTTTGAGAAAGGAAGTAACCAGTATGGATAACGAGAACAAGTGGGAATACGATTATTCCTCTGAACATAGCCAGACCGGCGAGACCGGCTACCCCAACGTCGGCTCCTCCGGCATGAACACCGCCAACACGGCAGGTACCTACGGCGAGGCCGCACAGGCTGCCCCCCAGGCCGAGCCGAACAGCGGCAGCGATGGCGGCGCGGTGCCGCCTCCGGAAGGCCCCCGGTATCAGGCCGCACAGGGAAGCCCCAAACAGCCCCCCAAGAAGCGCCGCCGGAAAAACGGCAATATCGCCCGCAGTGCAGTTGCACTGGTGCTGGCCGCAGCCATGGGCTTTGTCGGCGGCTTTGTGGGAGCCCAGGTGGGCAACACAGGCGGCAAAGTGGTCATTCAGCAGGTGGCACCTTCCTCCACGTCCAGCAGTGATTCCGGCTCTGCCTCCGCGGTGAACACCGCTTCCGGCATGACCACCGCTCAGGTCTCTGAGATGGTCAGCCCCAGCGTTGTGGTCATCACCACCGAGCAGGTGGTCTACTCCCAGTGGTCCTGGTACGGCCAGAGCCAGGTGGAGAGCGGCGCAGGCAGCGGTGTCGTGATCAGCTCCGACGGCTATATCCTGACCTGTGCGCACGTTGTGTCCGGCGCGTCCAACATCACCGTGACCATCGGCGATACCGATTACCCCGCCACCGTAGTGGGCGAGGATGACACCAGCGACGTGGCTGTCCTCAAGATCGATGCCACTGACCTGACCCCCGCCACCGTTGGCAACAGCGACAGCCTTGCCGTGGGCGAGAGCGTGCTGGCCGTGGGCAACCCGCTGGGTGAACTGGGCGGCACCGTGACCAGCGGCATCGTCAGCGCCCTGAACCGCAGCGTGACCATCCAGGGCACCAGTTCCACCAACACCATGTCCCTGATCCAGATGGATGCCTCTGTCAGCCCCGGCAACTCCGGCGGCGGCCTGTTCAACATGAACGGTGAGCTCATCGGTCTGGTCAACGCAAAGTCCTCCTCCAGCGATGCGGAGGGTCTGGGCTTTGCCATCCCCATCAACGATGCCATCAAGGTGGCACAGGATCTGCTGGAGAATGGCTATGTCTCCGGCCGCCCCTACATGGGCATCACCTATCTGGCTGTGACCGATGCCCAGACCGCCGCACAGCTCAACGTCAATGCCTACGGCGTTTACGTTGTGGATGTTGTGCAGGGCGGCCCCGCCGACAAGGCCGGTCTGAAGACCGGTGACCGCATCGTGAGCATCGACGGCACCGAGATCGCCCAGAAGGACGACCTTGGCACCCTGATCCAGCAGCATGCCGCCGGTGATACCCTTTCCATCACCGTGGCCCGGGAAGGCCAGATGCAGACCGTCAGCCTGACCCTGGGCGAAAAGAACGCCCAGACCCAGCAGGCACAGAAAAACTCCTGATTCTCCCCAATTTTTTCCTGATCCATAAATCAAAAATCCCCTGACCGGCGTGAACTGGTCAGGGGATTTTCAATTGCAGGTTGTCAAGCAACGGCAGACCGTATTTTTATACCTGCCCGAACACGGTGGCGCTCAGGGGCAGGAGGACGGTCTGGCCGGTGCAGATGCGGCTGCTGCCCCGCCACAGGCTGGAGGAGATGCCGTCGCTCAGCAGCTTCCAGCTGCCGCCGGGCAGGGTGACGACCTGCGCCGTCTCGGTGGGGTTATAGTAGACGCACAGGGCGCTCCACGCTGCGCCGTCGCCCCACTGGGCGGGGAGCCGCCAGCCCACAAGAGGCTGTTCCAGCGAGAAGAACTCGATGGCGGAAGGGCCGGCCTTGTCCAGCGCGCCCAGCCGGGGAAACGCCGCCCGCAGACCAATGAGCCCGCGGTAGTAATCCACAAGGCTGTGGAACTGTTCGGCCCGGTGCCAGTCCAGCCGGTTGAGGGCCGGGCTGGAGTGGTAGCTGTTGCCCTGCCCCTTCTTGGTGCGGGCAAACTCCTCGCCCGCCTGCCAGAAAGGCAGGCCCATGCTGGTCAGGTAGATGCCCGCTGCCAGCCGGTTCTGGGCCAGCGCGGTCTTGTCCACAGCGGCAAACTCCGGGCGGGCGTAGCGCACCATCAGGAGCTTATCCCACAGGGTGAAGTTGTCGTGGGCCGAAACGTAGCTGATGATCTGCCCCGGGGCGTGGGGCGGCAGCTTTTCACTGCGGCACCACGCCGCCACCGAAGCACCGATATCCCAGAAACTCCCGGGCTTGCCCTCCACATAGCCCGGCTCCCGGGCATCGAAGCAGCCGCCCTTAATGGCATCCCGGGTGTTGTCGCAAAAGATGCCGATGCGCTCGTTCAGCATGTTCAGGTTGTTCTTGTTGGCCTCGTACCGGTGCAGGGCGCTGCAGCCGCCCTGCCACGGCTCACCGTACATCAGGATATCCCGCCCGCCGGGCAGCTTGTCCAGTTCAGCCCGGAGGAGGTTCATGGTCTCCACGTCATACAGGCCCATCAGGTCAAACCGGAAGCCGTCGATGTGATATTCCCGTGCCCAGTAGAGCACCGAATCAATGAGATAGCGCCGGGCCATGGGCCGCTCGGAGGCAAACTCGTTGCCGCAGCCGCTGCCGTTGGAGAGGGAACCGTCGTCGTTCTGGCGGAAGTAGTAGAGGGGCACCACCCGGTTCAGCACATTATCGGAACGATACATGTGGTTATACACCACGTCCATTACAACGCCGATGCCCGCCGCATGGAGGGCCGCGATCATCTGCTTGCACTCCCGCACCCGCACCTCACCCCGGGTGGGGTCGGTGGAGTAGCTGCCCTCGGGCACATTGAAGTTGGTGGGGTCGTAGCCCCAGTTATACTGCCGGGTCAGGGGGCGGCTCTCATCCACGCTGCCAAAATCGAAGATTGGCATGAGCTGAACATAGCTCACCCCCAGCCGCTTGAGGTAATTCAGGCAGGTGGGGTGGATGCCGTCGCTGCTCAGGGTCGTGCCCTGCTGGGTAAAGGCCAGAAATTTGCCCCGCCAGGCTGTGTGCACACCGCTGGCCGGGTCCTGCGAGAAATCCCGGACGCTGACCTCCCACACACTGCGGCGGGCCGGTGGGATCACTGGCCGCACATCCCGCTCCCAGCCCTGCGGGTCTACCCGGGCCGGGTCAAAGATCATGCTGCGCACCCCGTTCACCCCTGCCGAGCGGGCGTAAGGGTCCGCTGCATTGCAGGTGCCAAACGGGGTGGTAAGGGTGAAATCGTAGTATTTTCCGTGCTGGTCGCCGGGCAGATAGATGCTCCACACACCCTTGTCCTGCTGCTGCAGGGGCAGGGTGCCCACACAGGCCCCGCCGGTGCCCCGGCGGTACAGGTTCACTGCTGCCTGTTTTGCCGTGGGAGCCCACAGGCGCAGGTGTGTCCCGGCGGGGGTATACTCCACCCCCAGCGGGCCGTAGTATTCCGTCTGGCGGGCAAAGGCTTCGCTCTCAAACAGCGTCTTCCATTCAGCAGGTGTTCTTGGCTCCATGGCAATTCATCCTTTCGTTTGACAATAGTGTAACGAACTTTGTCCTTTATTTCAACCCTTTCCTTGCAAAACGTACCAGACTCCACTATACTGAAAGAAAAAGCACTGCACGGAGGGAAGTTTTATGGCATACACCGATGATTGGGAAAGTCTGATGAACGGCGTGTTCGGCCCGGGGGGCAGATTCAAGGCTGCCCCCGGCACTTCTGCACCCAAAACAGGCGGCAGCGCCGCCCTGCCCGACCTGAACGCGGCGCTTCTGGAACAGCAGAAACGGCTGGACGAGCTGTTGAAGCAGCAGAACGCCCAGCTCAAAACCCAGAGCGATGCCACCGCCGCCGCGCTGGAAAGCAGCCGCCAGATGCTGCGGGACATGGAGGACGAAGGCCTGCTGGCCAGGGGCACCACCGACGTGAAGCCGGAGCACCTGGGCAGCTTTGAAGGCCTTGCCGCCGAGGTCAAGCAGACGGTGCTGGGGCAGGATGCTTTTGTGGACAGCGTGGTGCGGGCCATGCGCCGCCCCTTTGTGCTGGGCACCGAAGCCCCCGCCGCCCGCAACGTCATCCTGCTCACAGGCGGGGCAGGCACAGGCAGGCATTTTGCACTGGAAGAAACTGCCCGCTGCATGGCGGCCCGGGGCCTTTTGCAGAGCGACAGGATCGCCACGCTGGATCTGGCCCTTTACCCCAATTCCGGAGCCGAGAAGCTCTTCCTGCAGGACCTCTACGCTGCCCTGCACGCGCCCGGGGAGATCCTTGCCTTTGAGCACTACGAGAGCTGTTATCCTGGCTTTCTGAAGACCCTGTCTGATCTGGCCGTCAAGGGCAGCGCCCCCCTGTCCAGCCGGTATCTCGTGAACAAAGAGGGCATCCTTGTGGATGCAGGCACGGCGCTGGCCCCGGGAGCCGTCAGCCGTATCGACCCCTGCGGCAAATACCTCATCTTCTACTCCCACAAGGGCCGGGAGGCACTGGCTGACAAATTCGGCGCGGCGCTGGTGTCGGCACTGGGGGATGTCTGCGAGACGGCCTCCTACACCCGGGAGGATCTGGCCGCCCTTGCCGCACAGCAGCTCAACGCGCTGGCCCAGAAGATCCGCACCCGGCTGGGGCTGACCCTTTCCGCCGGGGCCGACGTGCGGGACTATGTCGCAGCCCAGTGCACCGCACAGAAGGGTGCGGCAGGCCTTTCCGCGTGCACTGACCGCATCTTCCGCGCCCTGAGCGAATACTGTCTGCGAACCGATGAAACCCTTACCGGCACCGTGACCCTGACCGCCGGGCCGGAAGGGGTGCTGTTCCGCCTGAACGACGACGCAGACCAGCCCCTGTTCGACCTGCTGCCTGCCGCCTACACCGGCGCGCTGGATGCCATCCGCGCCGAGATCAACGAGCTGGTGGGCCTTGCCCCGGTCAAGGAATATGTGTTCGGTCTGGCCGACAACCTGCAGGTGCAGCAACGCCGGGCCGCCGCCGGGCTCAAGACTGCCAGCCTTTCGATGCACATGATCTTCACGGGCAACCCCGGCACCGGCAAGACCACCATTGCCCGGCTGGTGGCACGGTATCTGAAAGCCATCGGTGCCCTCAAAGGCGGCCAGTTGGTGGAGGTGACCCGTGCCGACCTGGTGGGCCGCTACACCGGCCACACCGCCCCCCTGACCAACAGCGTCATCGAGAGCGCGCTGGGTGGTGTGCTTTTCATTGACGAGGCATACAGCCTTTACCGCGGCGAGCAGGACAGCTTCGGGCTGGAAGCCATCGACACGCTGGTGAAGGGGATGGAGGATCACCGGGATGAGCTGGTGGTCATTCTGGCAGGTTACACCAGGGAGATGGAGACCTTCCTCACCGCCAACAGCGGCCTTGCCAGCCGTTTTCCCAACCGGATCGAGTTCCCGGACTACACCGCCGTGGAGCTGCTGCAGATCACCCAGGTCCTTGCCAAAAACAAGGGCTACACCCTGGCCGAAGCCTGCACCGAACCCCTGCTGGGCTATTATGCCCGCTGGCAGGCAGCCGATGCCCGCACCGCCGGCAATGGCCGCCTTGCCCGCAACACACTGGAAAAGGCCATCTTCCACCAGAGCCGCCGCCTTGTCGCCGAGCCCGCCGCCGCGCTGGATCTGATCCTGCCCAGTGATCTGGAATTGAAGGAACCGTAAACATGCAAAAAGGACTGCTTTCGCAGTCCTCTTTGTGTTATTGATGCTGTTCTGCCAGCCGGGCGGTCATTTCCCGCATTCCCTGCCGCACTTCGGGCGGGGCAACCACTTCTATCTTGCCGCCAAAGCCGCAGACCCAGCCATAGAACTGGTCACTGACGCAGATGGGGACATCAAAATGGAAGCAGCCATTCTCCTCGGGCAGGAACATAGGCGTTGCGCCAAAGCGCTCCCGCATGGCACCTTCCAGATCCGCGGTGCACCGCAGGGTAACGCGATGCTCCGGCCCGCCGTACATTCCAAAGTGCTTGCGCAGATAGGCAGGCAGGTCAAGATCCGCAAACTGCTCCTGACCCCGCCGGGGCGCATCCAGCACCCGGACCCCGCTCATCTTGTCCACCCGGTAATGGCGGATGCCCTTTTCATCGGCAAAGGCAATGAGGTAGTAGCACCCGTTCTCCCAGGCCAGCTGCCACGGGCTGACGATCCTTTTCTCTTTCTCGCGGCTGTCGGCTTTTCTGTAGAGGAACTCCACCATTTTACCGTTGTTGATGGCCTCGTGCAGGGCATCGATGCTGTACAGCAGGCTCTTGCTGTCGGTCTTGGGGCGGCCCTCCACATAGACCTGACGCTGCAGCTGGCTGCCCTCGTAGTTGGAGCAGAGCTTTTCCAGCTTGTGGATCAGCCGCCTGCTCGTGGTACCGGATACCACCCGGCTTGCCTGCACGGCATCCACCAGCAGCTTGAGCTCCGCCAGATCAAAGGTGCGGCTGGCAAGGAAATACCCGCCGCCCCGGCCCCGGCGCAGCTTGATATCATAGCCCAGCGCACCCAGTGCCTCAATATCGCTGTACACGCTCTTGCGCTCGCAGCGGATGCCCTGCGCCTCCAGCAGCTCCACCAGCTGCGGCACGTTCAGCAGGTGGTTTTCATCGGTCTGCTGCTCAAAAATGCGCAATAGCGCCAGCAGCTTGGATTTCTGGCCTTCCTGTTTGGGCATTCGGTACACCTCATTTTTTCGTGTTGTGCCAAACCTCTCAGTCTCGATTCCAGCTCTCCCCAGCAGGGGAGCTGAAAAAAAACAGCAGTGCTGTGTGCTGAAAAGGTTACGGCGCTTTCTTATCAAACGCCGCGCGGCGCTGGGTGGACAGGCGGAACATCTCCTCCAGCTTTTCCCGGTCATCGGCCACAAGGGCGTTGCGCATCTCGTTCAGCGCCCCGCTGAACTGGTCGATCTCGGAGATGAGGTTTTCCTTGTTCCAGAGGAACAGCTCCGCCCACATCTTATCGTTGATGCGTGCAATGCGGGTCAGGTCCCGGAAGGAATCGCCGGTGTACTCGCACAGCGAGGTATTGTCGTTGGCGCACATCAGGCTGACGGCGATGGCATGGCAGAGCTGGCTGACATAGCCGATCATCCTGTCATGCTCCTGCACGGTCAGGGTGCAGATATGCTTGAAGCCCAGCACCTCGGCCAGCTCCCTGGCCCACTGAATGGCCTCCGGGGTGTTCTTTTCCGTGGGGGTCACAATGAAGTTGGCCGGGGCAAAATTCACCTCGGCGGCGTGCTCCACGCTGGAGGTCTCACGGCCCGCCATGGGGTGGCTGGCAATGAACTCCACGCCCGGCCTGCACATGGCCTGGATGGGCTCCACCAGACCGGTCTTTACGCCCGACACATCGGTAAAGATGCAGCCCTCCTTCAGCAGGTGGCCGTAGGTCCGGAACCACTCGAGCAGGGCCGTGGGGTACAAACCAAAGATGATATGGTCGGCCTGACGTACCAGATCCTCAAAATCGTGGGTCTTGCCGCTGGCGATATAGCCGTGGTCGAGGGCATACTGCAGATGGCCCTCGCTGCGGTTGATGCCGTCCACATGGAACCCGGCCCTGCTCAGCTCCAAGGCGTACTTGCCGCCCAGCAGACCCAGGCCCACAATGAGATAACGCTTTGATTTATCCAACATGTTCCACCTCCGCGCCCAAAGGCTTGATGGCTTCCAGAAAATCCGGCCAGCTCTTGGCAACGGCCTCGGCCCCGCTGATGGGCAGGGTCAGCCCGGCGGCCAGCGCCAGCACCGCAAGGCTCATCACCACGCGGTGGTCGTTGTGGCCGGAAAGCGGCTGCTCCGGGGCATGGAGCGCGCCGGCACAGCCATGGATGGTAATGGTGCCGCCCTCGCTCTCCAGCTGCCCACCGCAGGCCCGCAGCTCGGTCTCCATGGCCTCGATGCGGTCACTCTCCTTGATGCGGAGACGTTCGGCGTTGCGGATGACCGTTGTGCCCTCACACAGCAGGCCCAGCACCATCAGCACGGGGCCCAGGTCGGGGCAGTCGGCAAGGTCGATGTCCGTTCCGTGGAGCGGGGCCTTTTCAAACACCAGGCCCTGCCCGGTGCGGGTAAATCTTGCGCCGCACCGCCGGAGGATCTCCAGAATGGCCGCATCGCCCTGCAAGGTCTCCTCAGACAGGCCGGTGATGGCCACACCGCCGGTCACAGCGCCCAGCACGGCAGGAAAAGCCGCCTGGCTGTAATCGCCCTCCACGGTGTAATCACCGGGAAGATAGTGCTGCCCGCCGGGAATTTCCAGCGTGTTTTCATCCAGCCAGCGGCTCTCCACGCCAAAGGCGTGCTGCACCGCGCGGGTCATATCGATGTAGCTCCGGCTCTCCACAGGCGGGATGAGGTGCAGGGTGCTGGTGCCGCCCAGCAGGGGCAGGGCAAACAGCAGCCCGCTGATGAACTGGCTGGACACGTTGCCCGCCAGCTCGTATTCGCCCGGGGTCAGGGCACCTTCCACAGTCAGGCGGTCTGCACCCTGCTCAAAGCGCAGGCCCTGCTGCTGATACAGCGTTTTGTAGACCGACTGGGGCCGCTCCATCAGCCGCCCACGGCCTGTAAAAGTCACTTCCTGCCCGGTCAGGCTGGCCAGTGGGATGAGGAAGCGCAGGGTGCTGCCGCTCTCACAGCAGTCCACAGGGGCATCAACCGGCAGAAAGCGGCCAAGCCCCTCCACCACCGCGTCGTTTTCACCGGTGGTGACACGGGCGCACAGTCGGCCCGCCGCGCCCAGCGTGGCGGAGATATCCTTGCTGAAGGCAAGATGATGGAGATGGGAGGTCCCCTTTGCCAGCGCCGCGCAGAGCACCGCCCGGTGAGCCATGCTTTTGCTGGGCGGCGCGGCGATCCTGCCCGCCACTGCGCTGGCGCGTTTTACCACAACATCCATCTTACATATCCCGGCCAATGGCCCATGCGACCTGACGGCACTTTGCCATGGCCTGTGCAAAGGCATCCGGGGTCAGGCACTGTGCGCCATCGCTCCATGCGTGGCGGGGATCATAGTGGACTTCCACCTCCAGACCTGTCTCTTATACACATCTGACGCTGCCGACGATCTT
>ENA-OZFH01001100-OZFH01001100.1-human-gut-metagenome-genome-assembly--contig:-NODE-1100-length-9391-cov-4.528920_pt1 | contig 9391 bp, 7 predicted proteins | sample MGYA00245073_ERZ653619 | MGnify/ENA primary metagenome ERZ653619 (study PRJEB26926, sample SAMN06165178) | human gut metagenome | biome: ENVO:00009003; feature: ENVO:2100002; material: ENVO:00002003...
CAAACACCGGCACGCCCTGCGCCGCCATTGAACTGGAAAACGGCGATTTGATCACCGGCAAAACCACCGAGCTGCTAGGCTGCGCCAGCGCTATGCTGCTCAACGCCTTAAAGCACCTGGGCGGTATTCCGGACGAAACATTGCTGATCTCGCCGCAGGTGATCCGTCCCATCCAGGCGCTAAAGACCCGCCACCTGGGCAGCCACAACCCTCGGCTGCATACGGACGAGGTGCTCATTGCCCTGTCTATGTGCGCGGTGACGGACCCCAACGCCGCCCTGGCGCTGGAACAGCTGGGCAAGCTGCGGGACTGCGAAGTGCACTGTTCCGTTCTGCTGTCCTCCGTGGATGAGAACACGCTGAAAAAGCTGGGCGTGCACCTGACCTGCACGGCAAAAAGCGACAAAAAGGTCATTTACTGATCAACCCAATATCATTTTTATATACAGACTACAACACAGAAAGGGTGATTTCATTGGGCAAAACCAAGTATATCTTCATTACCGGCGGCGTTGTCAGCGGGCTGGGCAAGGGCATTACCGCCGCTTCCCTGGGTCGACTGCTGAAGTCCAGAGGGCTAAAGGTCACCGCACAGAAGCTGGACCCGTACCTGAATGTGGACCCGGGCACCATGAACCCGGTACAGCACGGCGAAGTATTCGTTACCGACGACGGCGCGGAAACGGACCTGGACCTGGGGCACTACGAGCGCTTTATTGACGAGTCCCTGAGCCAAAACTCCAACTTGACCTCCGGGCGCGTGTACTGGAAAGTGATCACCGACGAGCGCAAGGGCGTGTATGGCGGCCAGACCATTCAGATCATTCCCCATGTGACCAATGAGATCAAGCGTTCCATCTCCCGCAACGCAGACACCGGCGCCGATGTATGCCTGGTAGAAATCGGTGGCACCGTAGGCGATATTGAGAGCCAGCCGTTTTTGGAGGCCATTCGCCAATTTGCCGTGGAGGCCGGGCGAGAGAACTGCCTGTTTATCCATGTGACCTTGGTGCCCTACCTGGCAGCCTCCGATGAGCTGAAAAGCAAGCCCACCCAGCACAGTGTAAAGGAAATGCTTTCCATCGGCATCAATCCGGACATTATCGTTTGCCGCACGGAGCACCCGCTGACGGATGAGATCAAGCACAAGATCTCCCTGTTCTGCAATGTGGATCCGGAATGCGTTATTGAAAATAACAACTGTGACATTCTCTATGCCGTGCCCATCATGCTCCACCAGCAGCACATGGACGATGTGGTGATCCGCAAGCTGGGCATTGACTGCCCCGGTGCACCGGATCTTGCCGACTGGCAGGAAATGCTGGACGCGCTGCGCCACCCGGTACAGACGGTCAAAATCGGTCTGGTGGGCAAATATGTGGAGCTGCACGACAGCTATATCAGCGTCAACGAGGCGCTGAAGCACGGCGGCATTGCCACCCACAGTGCCGTGGATATTCACTGGATCGACTCGGAGACCCTGGAGGGCGATGATGTGGATCTGGACGCCATCTTGGGCGATATGGACGGCATTTTGGTACCCGGCGGCTTTGGCTCCCGTGGCATAGAAGGCAAAATCAACGCCTGCCGCTACGCCCGCACCCACGGAGTGCCCTACCTGGGAATCTGCCTGGGTATGCAGATTGCAATTATTGAATTTGCCCGGGATGTGCTGGGCATGGCAGACGCCAACTCGGCAGAGATTGACCCGTCCACCACCCACCCGGTGATCGACATTTTGCCGGAGCAAAAGGATGTAACGGACATGGGCGGCACCATGCGCCTGGGTCAGTACCCCTGCACCTTGAACCCGGAGTCCAAGGCCTATAGCCTGTACGGTGCCTCTATGATCTATGAGCGCCACCGCCACCGCTATGAGGTAAACAATGATTATCGCCCGGACCTGCTGAATGGGGGCATGATCTTTGCCGGTACTTCACCGGATAACCACATTGTAGAGATGGTGGAAATCCCGGATCACCCCTGGTTCGTGGCCGGCCAGTTCCATCCGGAATTCAAGAGCCGTCCCAACCGCCCGCACCCGCTGTTCCGCGGTTTCGTCACCGCTGCCGCAGCGCGTATGAACAGCAAGAAATAAGCGCAATAAATATGCCAAACGCCCCTATGACCCGCAAGAGCCATAGGGGTGTTTTGCGTAAAAAGGAGCGGCGGGAGCAAGCCCCCGCCCTACGGTAGGGGCGGCAATCTGCCGCCCGCAAAAAACAGGGAACGGTACACACCGTTCCCTGTTTCCATTTTTATACCCATTTATCTGTTTATTTCTGCACGGCAGACACAACGCCCTCTGCCAAACCGGCAAGGCCTTGAATTTCCGACGGAATGATGATCTTGGTGGCCTGACCGTCGGCAGCCTTGGAGAACGCCTCCAGCGCTTTCAGCTTAATCACCGCATCACCGGCGTTGGCCTCATTGAGCAGGCGAATGGCGTCTGCGGTGGCCTTTTGCACCGCCTCAATAGCCGCAGCCTCACCCTCAGCCTCGCGAATTTTCGCTTCTTTCACAGCCTCGGCGTGAAGGATGGCCGCCTGCTTTTCTGCCTCTGCTTCCAGGATCTTGGACTCCTTGTGTCCCTCGGCCACCAAAATACGGCTCTGCTTCTCGCCCTCGGCGGTCAAGATGGCCTCGCGGCGCTGGCGCTCCGCTTTCATCTGCTTTTCCATGGCGTCCTGAATTTCCCGGGGCGGGATAATGTTTTTCAACTCCACCCGGTTCACTTTAATGCCCCAGGGATCCGTGGCCTCGTCCAAAATCACCCGGATCTTGGTGTTGATGGTGTCGCGGGAAGTGAGGGTGCTGTCCAGCTCCATCTCGCCGATAATATTACGCAGCGTGGTGGCAGACAGGTTCTCAATGGCAGAAATGGGGCTTTCCACACCGTAGGTGTACAGTTTGGGGTCCGTGATCTGGAAGAACACCACCGTGTCGATCTGCATGGTCACATTGTCCTTGGTGATCACCGCCTGCGGCTTAAAGTCAACCACCTGCTCCTTAAGAGAAACGGTCTTGGCAATCCGGTCAATGAACGGAATTTTTACATGCAGACCGGTCTGCCAGGTGGCGTAGAAAGTGCCCAGCCGCTCCAAAACGAATGCCTTAGACTGAGGCACTACACGAATGTTGGCCAGCACCAGCGCAATCAGCGCCAGAATGACCACAGCTAAAATAATCCACTTTAACATACAAATTCTCCTTTTCTTTCATTCTATATAGATAAAAATGGATAACAAAATTAAACTTTGCCCGCCGGAGTTTTGGCCGTGCGCACCATCAGCTTCACGCCCTCAATGCGATCCACCACCACCGTGGTCCCGGCGGCAATGGGCGCGCCGTCCGTACTGCGGGCAGACCACACACTGCCGCACACTCTCACCTGTCCGGTGGCGGCTAAATTGTCAATATCTTCCAGAACCACGCCGGTTCGGCCAACGCAGCGGTCCGCGTTGGTGGCCTGAATACGAGGGCGCAGGTACTTCTTCACCAGCGGTTTGGTGGCCAGCAGTGCCACCACGGATACCGCCACAAACAGCACCCCCTGGAGCCAGACAGCCCCGCCGCAGGCTGCCGCAACAGCCGCAGCCACCGCGCCCAGCACAAACCAAATGGACACCAGTTGGGCGGTAATCCCCTCCAGCACGCCAAATACTACGGCGGCAAGGATCCATATATACAGCATTTGCATGGGCTGCAACCTCCTCTCGGCGCAAAAAGCGGTAAACCGCCCCGATTTTCTATTCTCAGTATAGCATACGCTACACCCCTTTGCAATACACATTCTATTTTAATCGACGCGTGCCCAGCAGGGGGATGCGGCGCTATCCATTCGCTCAAAACAAAGCAGCTCCCCTTGTTTCCAAGGGGAGCCGTAAAAGGGTACTATATTTACGCTTCTTCCTCGCTGATCTTCTTGCGGGTTTTCAGAATAGAAGCGGCAGACACGGAAAATTCGTCCAGTCCCCACGCCAGCAGATGGGGGATCAGCCGGGGGTCCGCCGCCCCCTCGCCGCACATACCCACCGGAATACCGGCGGCCTTGGCGGCCTTAATGGTCATTTCAATAGCAGAGAGCACTGCCGGCTGCATAGGATCGTACAGCCGCGCCACCGCCTGATTGCCACGATCCACGGCCATCACATAGCCGGTCAGATCATTGGTGCCGATGGAGAAGAAGTCCGATTCCTTGGCCAGCTCCGCTGCGGTCAGCGCCGCAGCCGGGGTTTCTACCATAATACCTACCGGCACCGGGTGCACATCCTCGCCGGCTTCAATCAGCTCCCGCAGGCACTGCTCAATCAGCTTTTTAGCTGCCAGGATTTCTTCCTTGCAGGTGATCAGAGGCAGCATCAGCTTTAAGTCGCCGAACTTGGCCGCCCGCAAAATGGCGCGGATTTGGTCGCAAAACAGATCCGGGTGGTCCAGGCAGTAGCGAATGGCCCGGTGTCCCAGGAACGGATTGTCCTCTTTTTCAATCTCTAAGTAGGGAATTTCCTTATCACCGCCAATGTCCAGCGTACGGATGATGACCTCCCGGCCGTTCATGGCCTTGGCCACCGTGGCGTAAGCCTCAAACTGCTCTGCCTCCGTGGGGCGGGACATCCGATCCATAAACAGGAATTCCGTGCGGAAAAGGCCGATACCCTCACCGCCGTTTTGCACCACCGCCTGCACATCCTCCGGCTTGCCGATATTGCCGTACACGGCCTTTTTCACGCCGTTCTTGGTGACGGTAGGCAGATTACAATAGCGGCTGAGCGCCTCTCGCTCTGCCAAATATTCCCGCTGCCGCCGCTTAAATTCCGCCGTCTGCTCCGGCGTAGGCTCCGGCAGCACTGTGCCGCGAAAGCCGTCCACCGCCACGCATTGGCCGGTGTGCAGCGCCTCTACTGCACCGCTGACGGACAGTACCGCCGGAATGCCCATGGCCCGCGCCAAAATGGCACTGTGGGAGGTCATACCGCCCACCTCTGCCACAATGGCTGCCACATGCTCCCGGTTCATTTTGCCGGTCATAGAGGGGGTAAAGTCGTGGGCCACCAGTACCGTGCCCGGTTCAATGGCACCCAAATCCACCTGCTCCGCACCCAGCATAATACCCAGCAGATCCTCTCGCACATCGGCAATATCGCTGGCTCTCTGACGGGTCAGCTCGTCGTCCATGCCGGAAAACATGGCGATAAATTGGTTGCACACCCCATCAGCCGCCGCTTCCGCCGTGGCGCCGCCGTCGATCATCTCCTCCATTTGGGAGAGCATAAACGGATCCCGCAGCATCTCCATGTGACCGTCTAAAATCGCTGCCTCTTTCTCTCCGGCAGAGGCTTGCAGACGATCCCGCAGCTGCTCCGTCTTTTGCATAAATGCGTTAATGGCTGCCCGAAGCCGCTCTTTTTCCTGCTGGGCGCCGCCAAAGACCACGCCGCTGTAATCCAGCGACCGGTGCTGAATGATCAAGGCCTTGCCGATGCCGCAGCCCTCGCTTACGCCTGTTCCTCTTAGCATGGTATCGCTCCCTCTCCTTGTTCAACTTAATAAACACAGCCAGGGAACTGCCCCAAAGAGCCGTTCCCTGTGTGCAAAATTTCTTATGCCTCGCCTAAGCCGGACTCAATCAGACTGACCGCCTTGGCCAGCGCCTCATTTTCGTCCGGACCGTCGGCCCGCACTTCCAGCTGGCTGCCGCACTTAATGCAGCCGGCCATAATGTTCATAATGCTCTTGGCGTTAATGTCCTTGCCGTTTAAGATCAGATGCACATCACTTTGGAATGCAGTCATTTCCTTAACGAACATATTTGCCGGGCGCATATGGAAGCCCTCTTTATTGATCACCTTTGTTACCTGAGATACCATTATGCTCTCTCCTTCTCTGTTTTATTCTTTTTCAACAGGGCCAGCATCAACGCACCGACCACAGAGCCTGCAACCAGAGCCACAATATAACCCAGAGGATGATCCACAACTGCGAAAGTGAAAACACCGCCGTGGGGTGCCGGGCAAGCACAGCCAAACAGCGCGCAGACCAAACCGGCTACGGCAGAGCCAACCATACAGGACGGAATCACGCGCAGCGGATCAGACGCCGCATAAGGAATCGCGCCCTCTGTGATGAAGCACAGACCCATCGCATAATTGACCGGACCGCTTTTCAGTTCCTCTTTGGTCCACTTCTTCTTGTTAAAGGTGGTGGACAAAGCGATGGCGATAGGCGGCACCATGCCACCGATCATCACCGCCGCCATGATCCAGGTATCGCCGGTGGCGACGGAAGCCGTACCGAACACATAAGCCGCCTTGTTGAACGGGCCGCCCATGTCAGTGGCCATCATAGCCGCCAGAACAACGGACAGGAGAATGCGGGAGGTTTCGCCCAGACTTTTCAGTCCGGCAGACAACGCCAAGTTGATATACCCCACAAAGGGATTGATCAGCAACATAAACAGACCGATCAACACAGTGCCGAACAGGGGATACAGGAACACCGGCTTAATGCCGTCCATGCTCTTGGGCATCCAAGAGAAGGCCTTTTTCAGTCCGTTGACCAGCAGACCGGCCACAAAACCGGCCAGCAGCGCGCCCAAGAATCCGGACACAGCCTTGTCATCGCCGGTAGGCGACTGCAGCGTGGCGCCGATGGTGGCCAAATAACCGCCAACGATACCGGGCAGCAAACCGGGACGATCTGCAATGGACTGGGCAATATACCCGGCCAAAATGGGAATCATAAAGCTAAATGCCGCTTTACCGATCCAAAAGATCACCGCCGCTACCGGGTTGGTCTGGCCGAAGTTGCCGCCGGCATTGGCGTTACCGGCCAATGTATCAATCAAGAAGCCCAGAGCAATCAGCACGCCGCCGCCGACCACGAAAGGCAGCATATGGGATACGCCGTTCATCAGGTGTTTATACACCTTGTGGCCGAAGCTCTCTTTCTCATCGTCATCCCCGACGGGGGCTGCGCCGCCCTCTGCGTGGTAAATGGGAGCCTTACCGTCCAGCACCTTTTGGATTAACTCCTGCGGTTTGTTAATACCGGCAGAAACCGTGGTTTGCAATACCGGCTTGCCGTCAAAGCGGTCCATCTCTACATTTTTATCCGCCGCAATGATAATACCGTCACAGTCAGCGATCTCTCGGCGGGTGAGTACATTTTTAGCGCCGCCGGAGCCGTTGGTCTCTGCCTTCAAGGGGCAATTCATGGCCGCGCCGGCCTTTTCCAGCGCCTCGGCAGCCATATAGGTATGCGCAATGCCGGTGGGGCAGGCGGTCACTGCCAAAATACGATAGCCTTTCGGAGCCGCCGGTGCGGTTACCACCGTATCCTCCGGGGTCTCCTCCGGGTACTTGGCCCGCTCCTGGGCGTCAATAATTTCAATAAATTCCTCTGCCGTTTTGGCGCCACGAAGCCGATCGCAAAATTCCGGATCCATAAGCATCACCATCAGGCGAGAGAGAATTTCCAAATGCACATCGCCGTCCGGCGGAGCCGCGATCATAAACAGCAGCGAACTGGGCTTGCCGTCCGGGGCGTCATAATCCACACCGCCGGGCACGGTCATCGCCGCCAGTGCCGCATGGGCCACGCTGTCGCTCTTCGCATGAGGCACCGCAATGCCCTCGCCGATGGCAGTGGTGCCCTGTTTCTCCCGCGCCAGGATCGCCGCCTTGTAGGCCGACGGGTCCGTTAGGTTGCCTGCTGCCGCGTGCAACTCTACCAGCGCGTCGATGGCTTGGCTTTTGCTTTCAGCCGGGGCGTTCAGCCGGATCGCCCGAGGAGACAGCAAATCTTTAATCTTCATAGAGAACCCTCCTTATACAGGGCGTCGCCCTGCACATTTAATTATTCTCCGACTGCTCTCAGTCGGCAAAATACTGTGTCTTATACCGGCGAATGGTATCGCCGTCTGCCACGCCCTCACAAAAGGCGGAGGCATTACCGGCGGCGGAAGCCCACTGGAGCGCCGTCTTGTAATCGCCGCTGTCTGCGTACCCGGCCAGGAACCCGGCCACCATTGAGTCGCCGCAGCCTACATTGTTCACCGGTTTGCCGGGCACCACGCCCACGGAGTGGGTGCTGCCGTCCTCTGCCAGCAGCGTGGCGCCGTACTTGCCACGACTCACCAGCACATTGCGTGCGCCTTTCTCTTGCAACTTGGCTGCAAAGAAGCGAATCTTCTCTTCATCGTCCGGGCGAATGTCCTCGCCGAAGATCTCGCCCAGCTCGTGGTGATTGGGCTTAATAAGAAACGGGTGGTAATCCAGCACCGCCAGCAACGCATCGCCGGTGGTATCTACCACAATATGCACGCCTTTATTTTGCAGCTTGGCGCAGATTTGCTCATAAATGGAGCCGGGCATTTGGCTGGGTACCGCCCCGGCCAGCACCAAAAAGTCGCCGGGCATCAGTCCCTCCAGCTTGTGGAACAGAGCCTCCACTTCCGCCTCTGCCGGCTGGGCGCCTGGGGCGTTAATATCCGTTTGCCGATCGGCAAAGATCTTAACATTGATTCGGGTGTTGCCCGCTGCCAGCGGCACAAAATCCGTTTGGATTCCCTGGGCCTGCAGCATCTGCTCCAGTGCCCGACCGGTAAATCCGGCCACGAACCCCAGTGCCCGGGTGGGCACCTCCAGTCCGGACAGCACCATGGACACATTGATTCCCTTGCCGCCGCACAGCAGTTGGGCGCTGTCCGCCCGGTTTACATCCTCGCTGCTCAACCGGGGCAGGCGCAGAATGTAGTCCAGCGCCGGGTTCAACGTTACGGTATAGATCATAACAACGCAACCTCCTTTACCACCGTGCGTTCTCCGTACTCCGGGTCCGGCAGCCGATCGGTGATGATAGCCGCCTGATCCAGGGGCGCAAAGCTCACGGTAGATACTTTGTCAAACTTGCTGGCGTCTGCCAGCACATAACTGACGAAACTGCGCTCCATGGCCGCCGCTTTTAAGTAGGCCTCGTCCGTGTCCGGCGTGGTAAATCCCTGACGAATGGCAATACCGTTGGTGCCGATGAAACACTTGGAAAAATTGTAGTTATGCAAATTCTTGGCTGCCGCCAGACCGATGATGGCATCGGTGGTGTGCTTTAACTCGCCGCCCAGCACATAGGTTTTCATGCCCTTAGCCACCAGCCGCTGAGCGTGAAGAAGACCGTTGGTCACAAAGGTGGCACCCGGCTGCAAGTGGTCGATCATTAACAGGGTGGAGCTGCCGGCGTCTAAATATACAAAATCTGTATCGTCCACCTGGGCAGCGGCGTAAGCGGCGATCATCTCTTTTTCGTCCATGTGCAGCTGCAGCTTTTCGTCCAGCTTCTCTTCCCGGCGAATAAAATCCCGCCGGGTCAAAGTGGCGCCGCCATGCACCTTGTGCAG
>ENA-OZFH01001109-OZFH01001109.1-human-gut-metagenome-genome-assembly--contig:-NODE-1109-length-9340-cov-3.670113_pt1 | contig 9340 bp, 7 predicted proteins | sample MGYA00245073_ERZ653619 | MGnify/ENA primary metagenome ERZ653619 (study PRJEB26926, sample SAMN06165178) | human gut metagenome | biome: ENVO:00009003; feature: ENVO:2100002; material: ENVO:00002003...
GTATAAGAGACAGCCATAACAGCGACCATGCCCAGGCCCGTTTTGGCCTGGCAGACGCCGGCAACATTTACGGCCGTCTGACCAACTCCACCCAGGATGTGTTTGAAAAGCGCATTGCCGCTTTAGAGGGCGGCGTAGCCGGTTTGGCTACCGCCAGCGGTGCGGCTGCTTTGGCTTACACCTTCCAGGCACTGGCCAAGGCCGGTGACCATATTGTCAGCGCCAAGACCATTTACGGCGGCACTTACAACTACCTGGAACACACCTTCCCGGAGCACGGGGTCAAGACGACTTTTGTTGACCCGGACGATCTGCAAAATTTTGAGGATGCCATTCAGGACAACACCAAGCTGATCTTCTTTGAGACCCTGGGCAACCCCAATTCTAACTTGGTGGATATTGAGGCCCTGGCCAAGATCGCCCACAAGCACGGCATTCCGCTGGTGGCGGACAGCACCTTTGCAACGCCCTATCTGCTGCGCCCCATTGAGTACGGCGTAGACATTGTGGTCCACAGCGCCACCAAGTTCATCGGCGGTCACGGCACCACCCTGGGCGGCGTGATTGTAGACAGCGGCAAGTTCGATTGGGAAAAGAGCGGCAAGTTCCCGCAGCTCACCGAACCCAACGCCAGCTACCACGGCATCAGCTTTGTGCAGGCTGCCGGCCCGGCTGCGTTTGCCACTTATATCCGCGCGATTCTGCTGCGCGATACCGGCGCTGCTATTTCTCCCTTTAACGCATTCCTGTTGCTTCAGGGCGTAGAGACCCTGTCCCTGCGTGTGGAGCGCCACGTGGAGAACACCAAGAAGGTGCTGGAGTACCTGCAAAATCACCCGCTGGTCGAGCATGTGAACCATCCGTCCTTGGATCCCAAATATCAGGATCTGTACAATAAATATTTCCCGAGCGGCGCCGGTTCCATCTTCACCTTTGACATCAAGGGCGGCGAAAAAGAGGCAAAGGCCTTTATCGACGCGCTGGAGATCTTCTCTCTGCTGGCCAATGTGGCAGATGTAAAGTCCCTGGTGATCCACCCCAAGACCACCACCCACTCCCAGCTGTCTGAGCAGGAGTTCAACGAGCAGAAGATTTTTGACAACACCATCCGTCTTTCTATCGGTACAGAGAACATCAACGACATTATCGCCGATCTGGAGCAGGGATTTGACGCTGTAAAAGCGCTGAACGCCTGATTTGACCGACAATTTCATTTGAATTTGACAAGGAGTTATTATCATGGCAATTTATAAATCTATCCTGGACCTGGTTGGCGGCACCCCGCTGGTGGAGCTGACCCAGTTTGAAAAAGAGAACGACCTGAAAGCAACTGTTTTGGCCAAGCTGGAGTATTTTAATCCGGCCGGTTCCGTGAAGGACCGTATTGCTAAGGCCATTGTAGAGGACGCAGAAAAGTCCGGCAAGTTGCAGCCCGGCGGCACCATTATTGAGCCCACCTCCGGCAACACCGGCATCGGTCTGGCAGCCGTTGCTGCGGCCAAAAAATATCGCCTGATCATCACCATGCCGGAGACCATGAGCGTAGAGCGCCGCAACCTGATGAAAGCCTATGGCGCAGAGCTGGTGCTCACCGAGGGCGCCAAGGGCATGAAGGGCGCCATCGCCAAGGCAGAGGAGCTGCACGAGCAGATCCCCGGCTCCATCATCGCCGGTCAGTTTGTAAACCCGGTGAACCCGGCCACCCATAAGGCTACCACCGGCCCGGAGATCTGGAAGGACACCGAGGGCAAGGTTGACATCTTTGTGGCAGGCGTAGGCACCGGCGGTACGGTGTCCGGCGTGGGCGCGTACCTAAAGAGCCAAAACCCCAATGTAAAAGTGGTTGCCGTAGAACCTGCTTCCTCCCCGGTGCTGTCCACCGGCCAGGGCGGCGCCCATAAGATTCAGGGTATCGGCGCCGGCTTTGTTCCGGATACGCTGGATACCAAGATCTACGACGAGATTATTACCGTCACCAATGAAGATGCTTTTGCCACCGGCAAGCGCCTGGCCAAGTCTGATGCGGTGCTCACCGGTATCAGCTCCGGTGCAGCCGTTTGGGCGGCCGAGCAGCTGGCCAAGCGCCCGGAGAACGCAGGCAAGACCATCGTGGCCTTGTTGCCGGATACCGGCGACCGCTACCTGTCCACCCCGCTGTTCCAGGACTGATTTTAGCCCCCAAAGAATACCACCGCCCCGGCGTGAGCCAAAGCGGTGGTGTTTTTCTTTGCGTATGCATAAGTGCGGATGGAGCAGCCACAGTTGCCCGTCCAATCACCCGCTTGACAAACCCTGCCGGATATATTAAAATAACACAAGTGCCGTGATCGGCTTGTGTTAGCCGTATGGCGGGCGGACAAAGCAGGGAAGCACGGAAAATTTTAAGAAAAAAGCAAAATAAAAAATCGGGGTGTAGCGCAGTTGGTAGCGCGCCTGCTTTGGGTGACGAAGGCGACCGCTGCCGGTGGCAGATGCAGGGAGCCTGAGGAAGCGCAGCAAAACAGAGCGCATGGCGTTGCATAGCGGCGCCATGGGCGACAATTTTGCAAGAGGGCGGACAAAGCAGGGAAACACGGAAAATTTTAAGAAAAAAGCAAAATAAAAAATCGGGGTGTAGCGCAGTTGGTAGCGCGCCTGCTTTGGGAGCAGGATGCCGCAGGTTCGAATCCTGTCACTCCGACCATAAGTCCACCGTAATTTCAATAGAATTGCGGCGGACTTTTTCTACGCCCCAAAACCGCTTGAAACAAGGCATTCAGGCTTATAACAAACCCCATCATAGAGTACTTCTGCGGAAGAGTGATCCTGCCACACTGAACATGGCGGTAGAATTTTTCATAATTCGGTGGTATAATTAATTCCGATCCGACCAATTGAATAAAACACATACATAGCTGCTTGGTTTTCTTTTGAGAATCAGGCGGCTTTCTTATTTCCGGAGGCGATGAAAAATATAATTGCAAAAGTAAAATTTTGTTGATAAGGGTACTGTTTATGATATTAACTCTGTTTTGTGTTTTTCTTTAGCACCGCTCTTACACGAATCGTCAAGGGTATCATGACAACATAAAACAGTATCAGGTAAAACGGGAAAATAACCATACCGAATGTCTGACCGAGTAATCCGCAAAGTGCGGGAGCGAGCATGATTCCGATATATGCCGATGCCATTTGAATTCCGATGACAGACTGTGAAATATCGCTGCCGAAGTTTTCGGGTGTAAGGTAATTAAAATTCGGGAACAGCGGACCGTTTCCGAGTCCAATTAAAAACATTCCGGCGGCGCACAGATATACATTGCTCGGAAGAACCAAAAGCAACAGGGCTGCACCTAATACGATCTGCCCCAGCTTTAGTATTTTCCAGCTATGCAATCTTGTTGCCAACACGCCGGACAAAAACCGTCCGAGAGTCAACCCGACATAGTATATCATTATAATTCGAGCTGCCTTTTCCGGGGACAAATGCTTGTATTCCACAAGAAATGTACTGCCCCATCCGCCGCAGGTGCATTCTATTGCACAGGAGGTGATAAACAGTCCGCACATCATTTTTACGCCCGGAATTTTCAATATGCTTCTAAGCGATAAGCTTTTAAATTCGGCTTCATCCGTGCTTTTTTCAGCACCATGCACTTTATGCCATAAAGGAAGCGATATAAACAACAGCGCAGCTATGGCAAGCTGAATGATAAAAGTAATTCTGTATCCGCCTCGCCAACCGGATTTGCCTGCAATAACAAGTGATAAAATGTAGGGGCTTACGGATACGCCGACGCCGTAAAAGCAATGCAGAAAGCTCATATGTGTTGCGGAATAATGCAGAGCAACATAGTTATTCAGTGCTACATCTATTGAGCCGGCACCGATGCCGAGTATAACAGATAAAAAGCACATCACCCATAAATTCGGCGCAAAAGAATAGCCAAGTAAGGCAATCGCTGTCAGAAGCGTGCTGTATGCCGAAACCTTATTGGTTCCGAGCTTGGCGATTACTTTAGAGCTGATAATGCTTGATATAACAGTTCCGCATGACACTATGACCGTAACAAAGCTTCCGAATGAAAAAGGCAGACCGAAGTCGGAGTATATGGCAGGCCAAGCCGTACCGAAAAGCGAGTCCGGTATCCCCAAGCCGATAAAAGCGATATATATTATAATCAACAATACTGTCGCCATAGAATGCACCCCTGCAGCTTGCAAAAAAATTATGTTTTTTGAACTCTGAATATCAAGAATTATACTACAAGTCAATCAATAAATCAATAAAAACGAATAACAATGAAAGGACTGAACGATATGAGTAAAAGGAAAATCAGACTGCTTGCCGATTATGTCGTCCGGCAGATATTCGATTGCGTAGCGGTAGAGTCAAAAGCGAAAATCAAGGTGGTCTTTATCGGAGGCACCGAAATCGAAATTACGCTGTAAAAAAACTTGAAAACAGAAACGGAGTAATGTAAAATGATTGTGCCGAGAGTGTTCAAATCAAGACAGCGAAAACGCAAAAACATCTCTATTGTCCTGTCTTCACAAGAAACCACCGTAATTTTGGTAGAATTACGGTGGCTTTTTGTTGTTGATTGTTGACAGGTTGCCTTATACTATAATGACCCTGCAAATCGAAATTTGATAACGGTAATAATGAAAACGGAGGACTTGCAAGCGCCTGGATGGATACGGGCTATTTGTTAAAAGACGGAACGCTTTTTTGCTTTATGGAAGTAACGATTTTGAAAAGCGCACAAGCAAAAATTACGAGTATCCACAAAAGGCTGCTGACTTTTGCGCCGGACATTGACAAATCATAAATTTATCTTTATTCCATATAAGAGCCGCCACGACTTCTGTCATTATCCAACCACCCTTGACGAAAAAGGGGGAATGGGTAGAGTGAAACCGATTGGAAAGTTTTTTAGAGAGACAAGAGGAAGAACAGCAAATCAAGGATTACGACGAATAGCAAAGCAGAAAGCCACCGATCATCGGTGGCTTTCTTATGTTATACGGGGGAGTAAATTGCTGCCTTCGTGGAATAAAACAGGGGAAATTGTGGGGAAAGGGGGCACTTTTTGCCGGGGACGGCGAGTGACAGGATCTGCTAATTTTATAGGTTATACTGGTTCAAAAAGACCGTTGAGGACAAGCTTATGAAATTACTGGAAAAGCCAAAATTCACCACCGCCCACAGCCGCGCCGGGACCAAGCGCGCGCTGCTGGGGTGCGCCGGGCACTTGCTGGGTGGGTTTGTACTATCCGCCGGGGCGGTAGCCGGCGGGTGCAGCCCCTTTGCGGTGGCACTGGTGGCGGTATCCGGGCGGCGGGATTTTCTCTTTTCCGCCCTGGGTGCCGGGTTGGGATATATGATCTTTGGTACCGGCACGGCTCGTGTGCGGTACTTTGCGGCAGTGCTCATCGCCTTGGTAGGCGCGCTGGCAATGGCTGCCTTTCTCCCCCGGCGAGACGCCCGGCTGCCCATGGCGCTGTCTTGTCTGGCAGTGGGGCTGACCGGGGCGGTGTTGCAACTGCGATTGGGCGGCGGCGCGGCAGATTATGCGCTGGTGCTGGGCGAGAGCATTTTGGCCGGTGGCGGCGGATATTTCTTCTTCCGCGCAGAGCACTGCAATTATCGCCGTCTGCGGTGCAAGGCTGCGCCTACCGGCGACTTGGTATGCGTGCTCATTAGTGGTTCGCTACTGTTAATGAGCCTGTCTCGATTGACGATTTTCGGCATTGCACCGGCGCGGATTGCGGCCGTGCTGCTGATCTTGATTACCTTACGCTTTGGCTCGTCTCGGCTGGGGGTCACCCTGGCCCTGTGCTTGGGATTCGCCTTGGGTCTGGCCGGGCAAGACACCATGTTTTTGCTAGGGGCCTACGGCTTTTCCGCCCTGCTGGCGGCGCTGTTTGATCGTTTTGCCTCCCTGGGCTGCGCCGGGGCGTTTGTGCTGTCTATGGGCTTTTTCTCTGTGGCGGCCAACCTGGGGCATTTGAGTGTGTGCACCTTTGTGGAGAGTGCGGTGGCCGGCGTGCTACTGCTTCTGCTGCCTGCCGCCTGGGGCGATCGGTGCACTGCCTTTTTTGAAAACGGTGCGGATATTGCCCCGGAGGGCTCTCTGCGCCAAAGCCTGGTGCTGCGGCTGCGATTTGCCGCCTCCGCCATGGCCAGCGTCAGCGACAATGTGCGGGAGGTGCGGGAGAAGATCGACCGCATTAACGGCAAAAGGGGGTTGCCTCCGGATCCGGAAAAAAGCGATATGCGCATGGTGGCGGCGGACCAGTTTTACTCCATCTCCGACATGCTGTCCGATTTGGCCTTTGAGTTTGATCAGGCGGAGTGCTTTGACGCCAAAACAGCCGGAAAGCTGCGGCGGCTGCTGGGCGAGAGCGAAATTTATCCCAAAAATATCTCTGTGATTTTAGACAAATTTGACCGTATGCGCGTGGAGATCGCTTGTGACGATCCGGCACCGGGATTGTCCAGTCCGGTGCTCCAGGCCAGGATCAGCAAGACCTGCGGGCGCTCGTTGGAGGCAGGCCAGGTGACCCGCTACGGCAGCGAAAGTCTGTTGACCTTTAACGAAAAGCCCCTGTATTGTCTGTCTGTGGGTTACGCCCAGTACGCAGCGGAGGGACGGCTGTGCGGAGACACGGTAAAGGTCGCCCGGGACGGTCGTGGTCACCAAATTCTGATTATCAGCGACGGTATGGGCCGCGGCTCTCGGGCAGCGCTGGACGGCGCTATGGGCGCCGGGCTGCTGAGCCGTTTGCTCAGTGCAGGCTTTGGCTTTGATGCGGCGCTGAAAGTCGTCAACTCTGCGCTGCTGGTCAAGAGCAATGAGGAGAGCCTGGCTACCCTGGACTGTGCTTGCGTAGACCTGTTTACCGGTCGGTGCGCCTTTTACAAAGCCGGCGCACCCCGATCCTATGTGCTGCGCCACGGGCGGCTGACCCGGTGCGAGCTGGCCAGTATGCCGGCGGGCATTTTGCGGGGCATTACCTTTGCCAAGCGCACGGCGGTGCTGGGCGCCGGGGACACGGTGGTGCTGCTCAGCGACGGCATTACAGACGCGGATGCGGTAGGGCTGGAGGCGCTGCTTTGCCGCTTTCAATCCCAGGATCAGCAGGAGTTGGCAGATACGGTGCTGGCCTATGCCAAGGCCCACACCCCAGCGGATCGACGAGACGATATGAGCGTGATCGTGGCCCGGTTGCTGCCAAATTAAGGAGGAGCGAATACCATGTTTCTATACGGATTTGTCGGCAACGCCCCCTGTGGCGGGCTGCTGCTGGAGAAGTTGCAGGCCTGCACCCAGCCGGGGCTGGACGGTTACGGCGCCGCCCTAATGCAAGGAGGCCAGCTGTTGTGTGTTAAAAGCAAAGAAAGCGTGACGGCATTGGCACAGCAGCTGCCGGAGAGCGCAGCGCCCTGCGGATTGGTACACGCCCGGTTTGCCACCTGCGGCGGGCGCACCGCAGAGAATGTGCACCCCTTTGTGACCGATGATTATTGCCTGGCGATGAACGGCACGGTGGAGAACGCCGTTGCCTTGCGCAGTGCGCTGAACCTGCTGCCCTACCCGGACAGCGACGGTGCGGTGCTGGCGGCGCTTTTGCAGGCGTATGCAGACAGCGGCACCGTTGCCGCTTTGCGTCTGTGCTGCCGTGAGGCTCGGGGCAACTATGCTTTGGCCGTGCTGCGTCGGGGTGAGGAATGCCTGTTCGCCTGTGCCCACGGGGCGCCGCTGTATGCGGCGGTAGGCGGCGGCAGCGCTTGCGTTTCTTCAGATTTGGCGGCACTGGAACCGGATCAAATGAAAATCTATGTCCTGTCTGCCGGGGAGTGCGTGCAGCTACGCCCGGGCAAGCTGCAGTTTTGGAACGCCAAGGGCAAGAAAATCAAAAAATCCGCCTGCGCGGTGACTTTGCGACGGCCGCCGGCAGCGGGCTTTGCAGACCCGGGAGAGGCGTTACAGGCGCTGCCCGGAGATTTGGAGCTGCTGCTTCATCGCTTTGTGCGTGGGGATCAACCTCGGTTGGGCAAAAGCCGCCTGCGGCCTCGGGGCATCAGCCGGGTGCTGCTGGTAGGCTGCGGCACTTCCTATCAGCTGGCGCAAGCGGCGGCTTGTAATTTTGAGTCGGTGTGCGATGTGCCTGCTTTTGCCTATTCTGCCGGTGAGTTCTGCGCCGGGGGCGTGGTGTGCGACCGAGGCGCGCTGGTGGTGGGCATTTCTGCCAGCGGCCAAACGGCAGAGGTGGCGGAGGCGCTGCAAAAGGCGGCGGCCTTCGGTGCCCGCACGGCGGCGCTGACCGGCGACCCGGACAGCCCCTTGGCTCGTGCCGGGGGCACGCTTCTGTCCCTGCCTTGCAGTCTGCCCGGCGGGTTGCCGCCGGTGACCCACTTTGTGCTGGGCTATGTGCTGCTGGCGCTGGTGGCGGTGGACTGGGGGCTGCGCCAAAAGACCATTACCCCCTTGTTCGGCCGCATGGCGGTAAAGCTGTGCGCCACCCTGCCGGACAAGCTGCGGCTGATCTTAAAAAGTGGCAGCGAACTGGACGCTTTGGCGGCGTACCTAACCGGCTATGATCGGCTGCTGTTTGTGGGTCAAAACATTGACCTGGCGGCAGCGGGCGCGATGGCCGGCGTGTGGAGCCGTACTCTGGGCGTGCCGGTGGAGACGGTGCCTGCGGCGGAGCTGCGCCACACCTTGCTACCTACGGTGGACAGTCACACGGCGCTGGTGGCGCTGATCAGCAGTCGGGAACTGACGGAAAAAACCTGCGCTGCCCTGCAACTGGCGGCTATTCGGGGCGCGGGTACGGTGGCTTGCACGGTAGAGAGCCTGGCAGGGCAGCTGTCCGGCGCACGGCAGGTGTTTTTGTTTCCGGACAGCCTGCCTTTACTGGCGCCTGTGTGCCAGTGCGCTACCCTGTCTATGTTGCTTTTGCGGCTGTGTACCGCCCGGGAGCAGGCCGGGCGACCGGTGGAGCAGCCGCCGGTGCTGCCCCGGTATTTTGCCGGATAGGGCATGTTTAGACCCAAGGGGCGCTTTTTCGCTATTTTCCTTGCAAAGCGGCGGGCTTTTCGCTATAATAGACCCGTATGAACGCGCGTTGCGCTTTGGAGGAATAGTATGGAAAAAATTCTTGTTTTGGATTTCGGCGGTCAGTACAATCAGCTGATCGCCCGCCGTGTGCGTGATCACGGCGTGTTTGCCGAAATTCTGCCTTATACCACCTCGCTGGATACCATTCGGCAGGGAAATTATAAGGGCATTATCTTTACCGGCGGTCCCAATTCCGTGTATGACCCGGCCTCGCCCCATTACACCTGTCTCTT
>ENA-OZFH01001121-OZFH01001121.1-human-gut-metagenome-genome-assembly--contig:-NODE-1121-length-9270-cov-4.975041_pt1 | contig 9270 bp, 4 predicted proteins | sample MGYA00245073_ERZ653619 | MGnify/ENA primary metagenome ERZ653619 (study PRJEB26926, sample SAMN06165178) | human gut metagenome | biome: ENVO:00009003; feature: ENVO:2100002; material: ENVO:00002003...
GGCAGCGTCAGATGTGTATAAGAGACAGTATCAAAGCCCTGCTTGAGGAATGAATCGGAAAAACAGAACAATATTTTCATAATCGGTCAAAAAAATTACGGGGTCTATAATTTTATAACAAGAAAAATAGAACAAATGTCATGTCAATGCACATGATACCCATCAAATCGAAAAGACTATGGCTGGATTGCATTTTGATATAACTGGGGATAACTCCAACTTTTTACGCAAGCTAGAGGAAGCACGCAACGGAGTACGCAACACATCAAGACAAATTGAAGAAAGCGGGCTGAGTATTGAGAAGATATTCGGAAGACTGACCACGGCCGCAGCCACTTTCGGAATCAGTCTTGGAGCGCAGCAGCTCATCAGTGACATAGCTCGTGTACGTGGCGAGTTCCAGCAGCTTGAAGTGGCATTCCAGACAATGCTTGGAAACAAGGGACAGGCGGACACACTAATGTCCCAACTGGTACGTACCGCCGCCATCACTCCATTTAACCTTCAGGATGTAGCCAATGGTGCGAAACAACTGTTAGCCTATGGTACGGAGGCTAAAGATGTGAATGATACGCTTGTCCGGCTTGGGGATATCGCGGCAGGACTATCCATCCCTTTGAACGATCTGGTCTGGCTGTATGGTACCACCATGACACAAGGAAGGCTCTTCACACAGGACCTACGTCAGTTTATGGGACGTGGAATTCCATTGGCCGATGAACTTGCCAAACAATTCGGAGTAACCAAAGACAAGGTAAGCGAACTTGTGACAGCAGGAAAAGTAGGATTCCCCGAAGTGCAGAAGGCCATTGAATCCATGACCAATGAAGGCTGCAAATTCGGCGGTCTGATGGAAGCACAATCCAAAACCATTACCGGACAAATAAGCAATATCGAAGATGCAATTGACACCATGTTCAATAAAATCGGAAAACAAAACGAGGGTGTCATCAACAAGACCTTGTCCGGCATGTCTTATCTGGTGGAGAACTATGAGAAGGTAGGTCGGTTATTGACCGGACTTGTTGCTACATACGGTTCATACAGGGTTGCAGTCATGGTCGTAACAGCCATTCAGTCGCTTCAAACCTCCGGCATAGCGGCCCTGACTGTAGCGGAACGTGCCCACTACGGATGGCTGGTCTTGCAGACAACAGCACAAAAAGCGTTGAACGCTGTCATGCTTACTAATCCGTATGTGTTATTGGCAACGGCAGTTGTAGGGCTTGGAGCTGCCATGTGGGCATTATCCGACAGCACAACATCTGCTGAACGTGCTTTGGACTCGTACAACAAGAAAATAGAAAAACTCGACACGGACGAAGAAGATCGGAAACGTACTTTGGAAGGTCTTGTTAGCACCATTAATAGCGAGGTGGAAGCCGAGACCACTAAACTTAAAGCCTTAAAAGACATTGAGAAACTATATCCTGTACTCTTTAAGAAGTATGTCGATGAGAAAGGTCATATACATGACTTGACTGGGTTTTGGAAGGCATATAATGAAGAGGTTTCAAAATCCAGAACACAGTCAAAACAGGCTATAGTCGAATCTTTGGAACAACAAATAAAAAGTGCAGAATGGGCTTATAATCTGGCAAGGAAAGAGAACAACCGTTCCGAAATGAAGGTTCAGGCACAGCGTATCGAAGACCTGAAGAATGAATTGGCAAACGCAAGAAAAGATGTCTTGTCAGAAATCAATACCCAATTGGAAGTTGAGAACAGACAGGAAACACAAGAAACTACATATCAAGAGGATTTGGCAAATGCTAAAGTCGAATGGGAGAAAGCGAAAAAAGGGTACGAGGCCTTAATCAAAGATCAGACGGCTACATCGAAACAGGTGAAAGAAGCCAAAGATAAGATGGAGGCATCCGAAAAGACATACAAGGAGCTGGGCGGAGTAACCGGAAGCGCACTGACCAGACAGGAAAATCTAGCAAAAAAGCAAAAAGAAAATCAGGAAAAGCTGGACGGGCAACTTCTTTCACTTCACCGTCAGAACCAACAGGATGAAATCAACCTGATGAGAGAAGGCACGGAAAAGAAGTTGAAACAGATTGACCTTGATTATCAGAAACAGATTGATGCGATAAGAAAACAGGAGGAAGAATGGAGCAAAGCCGGTAACGGTAAGCTGACCGACAAGCAGGCACAGAAAATTTCAGAAGCTTATACCAATGCCGAAAGTATGAGAGATAAAGATATTTCCGATGTAACTGAAGGACAGCTGAAAGCCGAACAACAGGCTTTGAACGACTACTTGAAAGAATATGGCACGTTCCAGCAGCAGAAATTGGCTATCGCCCAAGAGTATGCGGAAAAAATAAGGAAAGCACAGGAAGAAAACGGTGTTAATAGTGCACAAGTAAAGTTACTGGAGAAACAACGTGATGTTGCCATACAGAACAAGGAAACAGAAGCCATAAAAGCCAATATAGATTGGGTTACTGTGTTCGGTGAGTTTGGTTCCATGTTTTCCGACATGATAAAGCCTGCCTTGGACGAAGCAAAAAAATATGTACGGACTGACAAGTTCAAGAACTCCGATCAGGCAAGCCAGAAATCATTGATTGACGCCATCAGCCAGATGGAAAAGTCTTTGGGTGGTACAAGTGGAGTCAACTTCAAGAAACTTGGAGAGGATGTAAAAGCCTATCAAATAGCAGAACAGAATCGTATCAGTGCCATAGGGATTGAAACAGCTGCTTTGGAAAGACTAAAGAAATCACAGGATGATTACGCCAAAGCACAGAAGAGTGGAACAGAAGAAGAAAAGCAGGTTACAGCGAATGCCCTTGATATAGCACGACAGAATGCTGACATTGCATCCGCCAATGTGAAGACACAGACTGATATCGCCAATCAGGCCCAGCGTAATGTGACTGATACTGCCACCATATTGAAAGCAAGCATGGAAAATTTGTTGGGAGGCTTGCAGCAGATTTCATCCGGTGGATTGTATAACGCATATAGCGGAATTATCAAAACCGTGAACGGATTCAAGGATGTCATAGGAAAAACGTCAGAATCTCTTAAGGAGGTCCCCATTGTCGGATGGATTCTGTCCATCATTGACGTACTCAAAGACGGATTAAGTGATCTTGTCGGTGGTCTGCTTGATGCTGTTCTGAACGCTGTCAGTGGAATTATCGGTGATGTCTTGTCAGGGGATTTGTTTGTCACAATCGGCAGGTCATTGAGGGACGGCATAGGAAACATCCTGAACGCTATCTCATTCGGAGGCTTCAACTCCCTGTTTGGAATAGGTGGAAACGCCAAGGAAGTACAGGAAACGATAGACAGGCTGACGGACAGGAATGGAACTTTGCAAACGGCCATCGAGGATCTGACTGACGAGATGAAGGCAAGCAAGGGAATGAAATCGGTTGAATCTTACAGGGAAGCTGTAAAGTATCAGGAGGAAGTCAATAAAAACTATCTGCAAATAGCAAAGGAGCAAGCCGGATATCATAAGAGCCACGGCAGCTGGCAGCATTATCTGAAATGGACGGATGAAATGCTGGAACACGCAAGAAAAGCTACCGGCATGCAGGATTTCTCCGGCACTGATTCCTTGTGGAATCTGACCCCCGAACAGATGAAGGCTCTACGGTCGGACGTATGGTTATGGGATATCATGGAATCTTCCGGTAAGGGAGGTTACGGTGAGCGTGTTACCGACAAGCTGGATGATTATATAGAGCAGGCAGGAAAACTGGAAGAACTGACCGACAGTCTTTATGAGGGCCTGATCGGAATGTCATTCGATTCCATGTATGACAGTTTTATAAGCAGTCTGATGGATATGGAGAAGAGTGCGGAGGATTTTGCTGATGACATATCCAAATATTTCATGCAGGCGATGCTGTCAAATGCCATCGGTGAACAGTTTAGTGACAAACTGAGAGCATGGTATGACAGATTCGGCAATTCCATGAAAAATGACGGTACATTGGATTCTGATGAAATGGATAAACTGCTGAATGGTGACGGTGATTTTATGGGTTGGAACGAAATGGTGGACGAAGCCATGAAGCTCCGTGACGAGCTTGCCGCAGCAACCGGATATGACAAGATTTCGCAAGAATCAACATCCCAGTCAGCTTCATCCAAAGGTTTTCAGGCAATGAGTCAAGATACTGGCGAAGAGTTGAACGGTAGGTTTACAGCATTGCAGATTGCAGGAGAAGAGATAAAGAATCAGAATATTATTCAATCTCAATCACTTAATCTACTGACAGTAAAAGCAGATGCTCTACTTTCCATAAATACGGAAACAAGGAATATCGCTGATGATACGCGAGATTTGATAGCACAATCTTATCTTGAATTGGTACAGATTTCAGAAAATACAGGGGCAATCGTCAAACCTATTCAACAGATGCAAAGAGATATAGCAGAAGTTAAAAAGAATACAGCAAAATTATAGTCTATGGATGAATTATTAATTAATGGCGAAAACGCTTATACAACATGGGGTGTGAGAATGGGAGAGGGGTTTCTTGATGTTATTGGGGCATCCGCTTCCATGAAGGATTTTATTGAGAACAAAAGCCGACTTGAACATGGGAAACGGGTAATAATCAATAATCCTAAAGTCGATGAGAGGGAAATAACTCTTTCGTTCACTATCGAGAGTAATTCTCAGTCTGATTATCAAGCAAAGAAGAAAGCTTTCTTTGATGAGCTGTATAAAGGTGTGGTTGATATTCAGATTCCTGCTAATAGTAGCGAGGTTTACCATCTTATTTATACTGGCAAGAGTGTCACTTACGCACAGAGTTTAGACCGAACTTTCGGAAAAATTTCAGCCAAGTTTAACGAGCCAAATCCGGCAAACAGAAGCTAATTCACGACATTGGTTTTATTGTCGTGTATGTGAGTGCTCAAAATTGGGCACTCTTTTTTTTATCCCCGAACTTTGAAGACATGGAACAAATCGACATCAAAGACATATCCGGTGCTATCCTGCTTACAACTTTGATCAATGAAGGCTGCAAGCGTAAGTTCACTCTGATGAAGGAGGACTACATCATGTTAAAGTTCTCCTTAGAGAATCCCATATATTTCAAACTTGGCTCATACGTGGAATGTAACTTCGGATTGTTCGAGGTGTGCGACTTGCAGAAGCCCGCATTCAACACCAATACCGCCGGCTACGATTACGAATTAAGACTTGACGCCTACTACTGGAAATGGAAAAACAAAATCTTCAAATATACCCCGGAGACGGCCGGACAGGAAGCGTCCTGGAACCTGACCGCCCCGCTTGACGTACAAGCCGGTATAGTCCTTAGAAATTTGAAAGCTCTTGGTTACACATACAAAGGACAGGATTTTGTTTTCTCCATTGACAGCACTGTAGAGAATAAGGCACTACTGATGACTTATGACAACATCAACATCCTTGACGCCTGCTTCTCTATGGCAAAGAAATGGGATTGCGAATGTTGGGTGACTGAAAACATCATCCATTTCGGGCGTTGTGAGTCCGGCGATGCGGTGATTTTCGAGATCGGGAAAAACGTGCAGGAAATGTCACAGTCAGAATCCCGGTCCACCTATGCCACCCGTATCTACGCTTTCGGCTCAACAAAGAATATCCCATCTGACTACCGTCCGGTTGACGAGACCGTGGTTGTGAACGGCGTGGTGCAAAAACGCTTAATGTTGCCCGAAGGCACTCCTTACATTGACGCTTATCCTGATATGACTACCGAGGAAGCCGTCGAGCAGGTGGTTATCTTCGATGAAGTCTATCCCCGAAGAACGGGCATCATGTCGGATGTCACCACTATCGAAGTGACGGACAAGGTGGAGAATGAGGACGGCACAACCACCGAGGAAAAATGGAATGCCTACCGCTTTAGGGACACGGGTGTTAACTTTTCCGAGAAATATATCCTCCCCGGTCAGGAGCTGAGGATACGTTTCGCGTCCGGACTTCTCAACGGTTTGGAGTTTGCCGTGAAGTTCAATCCTGAGGGAAAGCCGGAGATATTGGAGGATGGCGGATGGAACCCTGAGGCACAGCTTTGGGAGATAGTCAGGAATGAGGACTATGGCAGACCGCTTCCCGGTGATGTGCTCTTTCCCCAGGATGGAGATGAATATGTGCTTTCCGGCTGGGACAGCACGAAAATAACCGAACTTGGGCTTGTGGGTGCCGCCGAGCAGGAGCTGAAGGAAAAGACTGAAAAGTACGCTGCCAAATCCAAGATAGACCCGAGTACCTATGGCTGCACGATGATGTCAAATGACGCATACCGTGAGGATGGCATTCACAACCTCTACAGCATCGGTCAAAAGGTCAACCTTATCAACAAGGCTTATTTCGAGAACGGAAGGCAGTCAAGGGTTATCGGATTTGAATTCAATCTTGATTTAGCTTATGATTCCCCTATATATACTGTCGGGGAAACCGCCGCCTATTCTCGTATCGGGGAGCTGGAGGAAAAGGTTGAGAGCCTTACCCTAAAGGGACAGACCTATACGGGCGATGGTGGCAGCGGTGTGTATGTGATAAGAAGGAATGACTCTACACCGGCCACGGATAGTAACGTGTATTCCGCATTGCGCTCCTTAGTAATGTTCCTTCGTAAGGATCAAGCGGACGGAACAAATTTCTTATTGAAGTTCGGCGAGTTCATCGACTCCATGATTGCCGGTAAAGGTGCCGGTATCTATCCTGACGGGCGCGGTCAGTTCGAGCGTCTTGAGGTACGCGGCTCCGCAGTGTTCAAGGAAATCATCTATAACCGTCTGAACGCACAGGAAGGCGACACCTCATATTCCGAGAACGGAGTCATTGAGTCCGTGGCTTTAGAGAGCGACGGAACTTATACCCTGAAATTGCGCAAGCGCTGGGAGAATGACTTCACCGCATTCCAGGAGGGTGATATAGTGTACGGGATTGTAAACAACCTCTTTTCAACGGGGGAGTATTACGCCTCGTGGATGCGCGTGCTGTCCAAGAATGTCCCGGCCAACTCCATCTCGGTGTTGTCATACCCGGACAGTGAGGTGCCGGGCGGTAAAAACTATCCTCCCACAGAGTTGACGATCATTACCAGAAGAGGAAACGCCTTCAATGAGGACAGGCAAAGCTACTGGTATTTGTCCGCCACCACGGATAAATGTCTTGTCTGGCTGGAAGGAGTAACGAAGCCTGTCTTGGAACAGAACAACTATTACATGATATTGGGGCGTTTGCCCAATTTGGATTTGTTTGACAATCTCCCCGTCAACTATAAGCACTCGTACATATTCGCCCGTGCCGGCATCTTCGGTGAACTTTACCGTGTGGACTGGCAGGGACTGCCCGTACAGGAACTGGTGGACCGTGGCTTTTGGTCGGCCGAAGTCGCGTCCTCTGACAATCCTTACACCAATACGCAGGAGCGGGCGGACACGGTTTGGCACTACGGCTGCAAATGGAAGTGCCTGATGACGGGAACAGCCGACGAACCGCAATATGCGGCGGCCGGATGGGCGATGCTGGAAGGGAACCCGGAATTTACGATAGAGATCGGCAGCACAAAGGGGTGGTATTTTGATATCGAGACTTTTTCCACAACGCTATATATTACCGGCAAGCTGTACAACCGTGACGTGACAGATCATATACTTGACGCTGATGTGAGCTGGACGCGTGATACCGGGAATGTATCAGAAGATAACGCATGGGCGGTGAAGCGTGCCGGCGCCGGGAAAAATCTTCCTCTGACGATAGATGATCTCGGACCGAATTATACCAACATGCGGGTGTGTACGTTTAAAGCACAGGCGTTATTGCGTGACGGGCAGCAGTTTGAAGTGGCGGAGAATTTTGTAACATTTTAAAAATATAAGATTATGGGTAAAGTATTAGTAAAAAAAGTAAGGTTTGTGCAAAAAGAAAGTTCTCCCCAAGAGTGCTGCAACACTTCGGAGAGAACATTCAGTGAAAGAATTTGTACAATTAGATTTTCAAGAAGAGAGTCTTGCCTCAAATTAAAGTGTGTTACATAGCGACACTTGGGGCATATATTGACGATTACAGGTATATAAGACGCCTTATCGGAGTCTGCCTTTACCTCACAAAAATCATGATTAATAGGAACAATGGCAACAAAGCAACGAAAAATAGAAATCAACTACCGGCTGTTACAAACCAGTTGTAACATCGAGGTGGTGGGCAGCGTGCCGGACATGCAGGTCTACCAGGCTGACAAAGCTGAATACACTCCGGACTATACGCTGACACCGCTGGTCCTGTTTCCGCGGTGCAACGCCACCGATCCGGAAGCGGTGACTAAAATCGGGGCGGTCAACTCCAGGCTGACCAACATGAAGTGGTACGAGCGCATCGGAACCACACGCACACTTATCACATCGACAAACACAGGCTACAGCATTACGGAGTCCGGTGACAGCAAGGGACAGATCACAATGAAAAAAAATGTCACCGTCCTAAAACCCGTCACGCTGGAGTTTTACGCGGAATATGCCGACACACGTACCGGACAGCTGTTTACTTTTCAGATGAGCTGTCTTGTCCGCGCGGTTGACGGTACGGATGCGATCCCCGTATTGACGATAGACAGCCCGTCCACGCTGGACTGGAACCCGGTGCGTGACATCACCGCACAGACCATCACGGCTAAACTGATGGTAGGCGACACGGACGTGACGGCTACGGGCAAATGCAAGTTCTTCTGGTACCGTCTGTTGTCTACGGGAGCGCTGGAGGCGATAACCACAGGAGCGGGTGACAACGACTGGGAGTTTGTATCACTGAACAAGAATGTATATAAGATTGACCGCAATTATATAGGTGATGACATCACGATTGTCTGCAAGGCCACCTATGCGGCTTCCGGGACTCCGGCATCAACCCCGGGCACATCGGACCCGGCAGTCTCTACGGTGATACGCCGCAGGATTCCGAAGATTGAAGCCGACTGGGAGGGCGTACCTACGGGTGTTCCGGATGGGACTTACGCCATCTTTCCCAGACCCGTCATTCGGGATACCATGGGGGTTATCCCGAATCCATCCGCCATGTTTAACTGCCACTGGTACGTCAAGAAGAGCGGAGATGCCGGATATGCCAAGGTTGCCGACGGATACTCTCCCAGGATACCTTTCAGCAACGGCATGATGTTAAAGCTGGAGGTGGAGGACAGAGGCCCTTACGTGGCGCTGACACAAGGCGGCAAGGTGCTCACACAGGGGGGCAAGGCGGTAGTAGTAAGAAAATTTGGATAACATTAAAAACAATAG
>ENA-OZFH01001138-OZFH01001138.1-human-gut-metagenome-genome-assembly--contig:-NODE-1138-length-9169-cov-5.273425_pt1 | contig 9169 bp, 8 predicted proteins | sample MGYA00245073_ERZ653619 | MGnify/ENA primary metagenome ERZ653619 (study PRJEB26926, sample SAMN06165178) | human gut metagenome | biome: ENVO:00009003; feature: ENVO:2100002; material: ENVO:00002003...
TCTACACGCGTAAGATCGTCGGCAGCGTCAGATGTGTATAAGAGACAGGGTCTGCGGTGAGGGCAGCGTCACCAATGTGGCGGTGGATCCCACCTATCGCCGCCGGGGTATTGCACGGGCGCTGTTCGGTGCCTGCTTTGCCGCCGGGGAACTGGATTTTCTAACTTTGGAGGTGCGGCCGTCCAATGCGGCGGCGCTGGCACTGTACCGGGAACTGGGTTTTCAGCCGGTGGGGCGGCGCCGGGACTTCTATACGGACCCGACGGAGGACGCGCTGCTGCTGACAAAAACCTTTAAGAAAGAGGAACCGGATGGGTAAAAAGAAAGACAAGCTCTATAAATTAGAGCCGGAAACCAAGGCGATGATCGCCGCTGTGCGCAGCGCCGTGGAGGACTGCGCCGCCACCGGGCTATACGGTCGGTTTATGGGTTTTGAGGAGAGTCACACGACAGATGATTACCGGTTGACTGCCGTGTTTGACTGCGGCGAATACCGGCTGCGGCTGCGGTATCTGCCCTCGGTGATGCTGCTGACTGACAATTTTTTGGACATAGACCTGGACTACGGCGACGCCGGGCGCTTTACACTCTATGATGTGTTCAATGTGCTGGAGATCGAGGACTTTAACCAGTATTACCACAGCGGTTTTTCCACCACCGGCGAGGTGCCGGGCCTGGTGCGGGAGCTGCTGGAGGCGGTACATAAGTACGATTACGACTTGCGCCGAGCGGCAGAACCGCAGCTTTTGGCGCAGATGAAAGCCAATCGCCTGGCGGATATGAAAGCCGTGCGGGGCAAGCACTTTGACCCCAATGACGCGGACGGGGAAGAGCAGGAGATCTTGGGCATATTGCCTACGCACCCAATGGTCACCGCCGTGTCCGGCGCAACGGACAGTGCCAAGCTGCTGCGGCATTTGGAAAAGGCGGAGGCTAAGGGCCGACTGGACACCCTTTATGAACGCCGCCTGCTGGACTATATGCGCCGGGGCAATACGGTGGTGGACCAAACCGAGCAAGCCAAGCAGGATTTTGAGCGGCAGTATAAGCGCTGCGCCCGCAAGGTGAATGGGATTATTGCCGTTGTGGGGCTGATCGTGGCCATGGTACTGGTGTTCGGCCTGCGGGCCCTGCTGTTCCGGGGCACCCGGCTGGTGGAGTACACGCTGCCAATCGGTGGGTTGGAGATCAGCGTGGGAACGGCCAAGTGTGTTCTTTTCGGACTAATCAGCGCTCTGGGCGTGTATAGCGCCGGCAAGGTGCTGCTTGGCACGCCCTTGATGAAGCGCTTTTATCCCAAGGACGAAAAAAGCCGGGCCTATTATGCTCGGGAGAATGAGAGTGCCCGCACCGGCAAGCAGGTAGCAGAGGCTGTTGTAGGTATGCTTTTAATGGTGCTGCTGTCTGTGTATGCGGCTACCAATCATTTTGGCATTGGTGGGGAATATGTGCGCTATTCCCCGGACGGCAGTCTGTTCCAAGTGGTGCAGGTGGAGAACCGGAACCTGCAGGTTTACAGAGTCGAGGGGGAGACGGACGAGGACGGCACATTCGCCCCGGTGGAGAACGGCTACGCCATTTCGGACGGCAAGGATCATTCCTACTATGTGGGCGAGTTGGTGCCCGGCGGCCCGACGGAGAAAAAGCTGCTGGCTATTGCGGAGAAAAACGGCCAGACCATACCGACGGTCAAGACCCAAGAGGATATTAAAAAATGAGAATTTTAGGAATTGAAAGCTCCTGCGACGAAACGGCGGCAGCCGTGGTGCAGGACGGACGGCAGGTGCTGTCCAATGTGATCGCTACCTCGCTGGAGGAGCATAAACTGTACGGCGGCGTGGTGCCGGAGATTGCCTCCCGCCGCCATGCAGAGAGCATCAGCGGCGTGGTGCGCCAGGCGCTGGCGGACGCCAATTGCGATATGGCCGGGATCGACGCCATTGCGGTGACCTATGCCCCCGGGCTTATCGGCGCCCTGCTGGTGGGGGTGAACTTTGCCAAGGGGCTGTCTATGGCTACAAATACGCCCCTGGTGCCGGTGCACCACCTGCGCAGCCATGTGGCAGCCAATTACATTACCGGCGATCTGCAACCGCCGTTTCTTTGCCTGGTGGTCAGCGGCGGCCACAGCCACATTGTAGCGGTGGAGGACTACACCACTTATAAAGTGCTGGGCAAGACCCGAGACGATGCTGCCGGCGAGGCGCTGGACAAGGCCGGGCGCACCTTGGGGCTGCCGTACCCCGGCGGGATCAGCATAGACAAGATCGCCCCCACCGGGGACGAGAATGCCTTTGCCTTTCCCCACCCGCGGCTGGACACGCCCTATGATTTCTCGTTCAGTGGACTAAAGACTGCGGTCATCAACACCGTGCACCGGATGGAACAGAAGGGGGAGACCCTGCCGGTGGCCGACCTGGCTGCCTCGTTCCAAAAGGGCGTTACCGATTGCCTGGTGGAGAAGCTGGAAAAGGCCGCCACGGACTACGGCTACACTTCCATTGCCCTGGCCGGCGGTGTGTCCGCCAACTCCCGCCTGCGCCGAGAGACGGACCGCCTGTGCCGCCAAAAGGGCTGGCAGCTGCATTTGCCGGCGCTGAAATACTGCGGTGACAACGGCGCCATGGTAGGCGCCCAGGGCTACTATGAGTATGTGTCCGGCGTGCGCGCACAACCGGATCTGAACGCTTATGCAACTATGCCAATTGATCGGCCGACTTTTTGAAAAAATTGTGAAAAAGTTCTAATTAGAAGCCGTATCTATTGAATTTTTTGCCGCTTTTGGTATAATGATAGTAACAAAAAATGCACTGATTTTTTGGATTTTTTGCAAATAACTTAAAGGAGAATAGAGTTATGGAAACAACTTTGACTTCCAACAAGTCCCTGCTTGCGTGGCTGGACGAAAAAGTGGAACTGACCAAGCCCTCTAAGATCGTTTGGATCGACGGTTCTAAGGAACAGATCGACGCCCTGAAGGCGGAGGCTGTGGAAACCGGCGAGATGATCAAGCTCAATGAGGAGCTGCTGCCCGACTGCTATCTGCACAGAACCGCAGAGAACGACGTGGCCCGTGTGGAGGACAGAACTCTGATCTGCTCCAAAAAAGAAGAGGATGCCGGCCCCACCAACCACTGGATGGAGCCCTCTAAGGCTTATAAAATGCTCTATGACATCGCTGCCGGTGCTTACGAGGGCAGAACCATGTATATCATTCCCTATTCCATGGGTCCCGTTGGTTCTCCCTTCTCCAAGGTCGGTATCGAGATCACCGATTCTATCTACGTTGTGCTGAACATGAACATCATGACCAGAGTGGGCAAGGCTGTTTTGGATGTACTGGGCGACTCTAACGACTGGGTGCGCGGTATGCACTGCAAGTGCAATGTGGATCCGGAGAAGCGCTGGATCTGCCAGTTCCCGGAGGACAACACCATCATTTCCGTGAACTCTGCTTACGGCGGCAATGTGCTGCTGGGCAAAAAGTGCTTCGCTCTGCGTATCGCTTCTTACCTGGGTAAAAACGAGATGTGGCAGGCTGAGCATATGCTGATCCTGGGTCTGCAAAAGCCCTCAGGCGAGATCAAATACCTGTGTGCTGCTTTCCCGTCTGCTTGCGGCAAGACCAATTTGGCTATGCTGATTCCGCCGGAAGGCTATCAGAAGAAGGGCTACAAGATCTGGACCGTTGGCGACGATATCGCCTGGATCCGCAAGGGCCCGGACGGCCGCCTGTATGCCATCAACCCGGAGAACGGCTTCTTCGGCGTGGCTCCCGGCACCAATATGAAGTCTAACCCCAACGCACTGAAGTCCACCATGAGCGGCACGATCTTCACCAATGTTTGCCACAATATGGACAACAACACCGTGTGGTGGGAAGGCCTGGATAAGAATCCGCCTACCAATGCCATTGATTGGAAGGGCAATCCCTGGAACGGCCAGACCAGCGACGAGAAGGGCGCACACCCCAACAGCCGCTTTACCGCGCCTGCAAAGAACTGCCCCTGCATTTCTCCCGAGTTTGAGAACCCGCAGGGCGTGCCGATCTCCGCTTTCATCTTCGGCGGTCGTCGTGCAAAGCTGACGCCTCTGGTGTACCAGTCCAAGAGCTGGAACCACGGCGTGTTCGTGGGCTCCGTTATGGGCTCTGAGACCACTGCTGCCGCTACCGGCGCTGTTGGTGTGATTCGTCGTGACCCCATGGCTATGCTGCCCTTCTGCGGCTACAACATGGGTGATTATTGGAAGCACTGGATCGAGATCGGCCAGACCCTGGATCCCGATAAGGCTCCCAAGATCTTCAATGTAAACTGGTTCCGTAAGGACGATGAGGGCAACTTCCTGTGGCCCGGCTTCGGCGACAATATGCGCGTTCTGGACTGGATCGTTGACCGTTGCGAGGGTAAGGTGGATGCGCAGGAGACTGCGATCGGCTACCTGCCTTATGCCAAGGATATCAACCGGGAAGGCCTGGATATGACCGAGGAGCAGCTGGACAAGATCCTGGATGTGGATAAGGACGCTTGGGAAGAAGAACTGAAGGGCGTTGAGGAGCTGTACGCAAAGTTCGGCGATCATCTGCCTAAGGAACTGGCCGACGAGCTGGCTACCGTAAAAGCCAACCTGGAGAAATAAGTTCCGATGATCAATCAAAAGAACGGGTACTTCGGTATCCGTTCTTTTTGCGTTTGTAAGCCGATTTGCCTCCCTTGTAAAGGGTGACTCCCCGCTGTGCGGGGAGATGTCGCGCAACGACAGAGGGGACGGGCGCCGGTTAGGCGCTATCGTATTTTTGCCACTGAGGGGATAAAAATGACCGGCGGTCTCTACCACCAAACCATTCTGAATTCTATTCACCTTGCACAAGATTTTGCATAGCGGCGGGCAAGTTGTGAATAATATAACAAATCTGCTGACAGAGACCAATTTTTTCTTGCAATATAGGGGCAAATCGGCTATAATTGTATCGGTAAAAATATCAGGCTTTTCTAAGAAGACAGATTAACTTGAAGGAGTTGTTATTTTATGAACGCACTGAACAAAAAATCCGTTGAAGATTTGGATGTTAAAGGCAAGCGCGTACTGGTACGCTGCGACTTTAATGTTCCGCTGAAAGACGGCGAGATCACCAATGACAAGCGTATTGTGGCTGCACTGCCCACCATTAAGTACCTGATGGAGCAGGGCGCCAAGGTGATTTTGTGCTCCCACCTGGGCAGACCCAAGGGCGAGTATAAGCCTGAGTTCAGCCTGGCTCCCGTGGCCAAGCGCCTGAGCGAGTACCTGGGCGTGGATGTGCCGCTGGCTGAGGACGAGAATGTAGTTGGTGACAATGCGAAGAAGATGGCTGCCGACTTGCAGGACGGCCAGGTGATGCTGCTGGAGAATGTGCGTTACCGTGCAGAGGAGACCAAGAACGAGGAGAACTTCTCCAAGGAGCTGGCTTCTTTGGCAGACCTGTTTGTGAATGACGCATTCGGCACCGCACACCGTGCCCATTGCTCCACCACCGGTGTGGCTTCTTACCTGCCGGCTGCCTGCGGTTATTTGATCCAAAAGGAGATCCGGTTTATGGGCGGCGCACTGGCAGATCCCAAGCGCCCGCTGGTTGCCATTCTGGGCGGCGCTAAGGTGTCTGACAAGATTGGTGTGATTTCTAATTTGATCGACAAGTGCGATACCATCATCATCGGCGGCGGTATGGCTTATACCTTTATGAAGTACCTGGGTCACAACATCGGCACCTCTCTGCTGGAGGCTGATTGGGTGGACAAGGCCGGCGAGATGATGCAGACTGCCAAGGATAAGGGCGTGAAGTTCCTGATTCCCATAGACAATCGCTGCGGCAAAGAGTATAAAGAGGATACCGAGGTTTTGGTTTGCAAGTCCGACGATATTCCGGACGGCTGGATGGGCCTGGACATCGGTCCCAAGACCGAGAAGCTGTTTGCTGACGCCATTGACGGCGCAGGCACTGTGATTTGGAACGGCCCCATGGGTGTGTCCGAGTGGGACAATTTCGCCAGCGGCACCATCGCTGTGGCTAAGGCTATTGCAGACAGCGGTGCCATCTCCATTATCGGCGGCGGCGATTCTGTGGCTGCTGTGACCAAGCTGGGCTTTGCCGATCAGATGAGCCACATTTCTACCGGCGGTGGCGCTTCTTTGGAATTCCTGGAGGGCAAGGAGCTGCCCGGTATCGCTGCATTGCAGGATAAGGACTAATTGCTAAATCTATTTTTTCTATAAAAGAGGTAAGTGAATTATGAACAAAGCACTTCGTAAGGCCGTCATTGCCGGCAACTGGAAAATGAACAACACCCCCGCAGAGACCACTGCTCTGCTGGAGGAGATGAAACCCCTGGTGGCAGACGCGGATTGCGATGTAATCATCTGTGCACCCTTTGTGGATCTGCAGGCTGCCCTGGACGCCACCAAAGGCTCCAACATTCAGGTGGGCGCCGAGAACTGCCATTGGGCAGAGAAAGGTGCTTTCACTGCTGAGGTGTCCGCTCCCATGCTGAAGGCCATGGGCGTGCCCTATGTGATCATCGGCCACAGTGAGCGCCGCCAGTATTTTGGCGAGACCAACGAGACCGTGAACAAGCGTGTGCGCGCTGCCCTGGACAATGGACTGAAAGTGATCCTTTGCGTTGGTGAGGTGCTGGAGGAGCGCGAGCAGGGTGTCACCTTTGAGGTGGTCGGCATGCAGACCAAGATCGCTTTGCAGGGCGTCAGCGAGGAAGAGCTGAAGAATGTGATCATCGCTTATGAGCCGGTATGGGCCATCGGCACCGGCAAGACCGCTACGGCGGATCAGGCTAACGAGGTGAACGGTTACATCCGTTCCGTTATCGCTCAGCTGTACGGCCAGGCTGCTGCAGATGCTTTTGTGGTGCAGTACGGCGGTTCTATGAATGCCGGCAACGCAGAAGAGCTGCTGGCGAAGGAGCATGTAGACGGCGGACTGATCGGCGGCGCTTCTTTGAAGGCCAAGGACTTCTCCGTGATCGTGAAGGCTGCTTCTAAATAAAAAATCAATGGCTGGGGGGAGTTGCGGCGACGGTCGCTGCTCCCTCTTGCTTTGTCACTTTATCCTTGAAAGGAAGTTATTACTATGTCTAAGAAACCTTATGTGCTTTGCATTATGGACGGCTTCGGCAAGAACCCGTCCCAGCATGGCAATGCCATTGCCATGGCCAAGAAGCCCAATTTGGATAAGCTGATGGCCGAGTGCCCTTATACCTATATCGGCGCTTCCGGTATGGATGTGGGTCTGCCGGACGGCCAGATGGGCAACAGCGAGGTGGGCCACACCAATATGGGCGCCGGCCGCGTGGTGTACCAGGATTTGACCCGCATTTCCAAGGCGTTTGCCGACGGCGAGGCCTATAAGAATGAAGTGCTGGTTGGCGCTATGGAGAATGCCAAGGACAAGGCCCTGCACCTGATGGGTCTTGTGTCTCCCGGTGGCGTACACAGCCATATGACCCACCTGTATAATCTGCTGGAGATGGCCAAGGAACAGGGCGTTTCCAAGGTGTATGTGCACGCTTTTCTGGACGGCCGTGATGTGCCCCCCGCTTCTGCAGCGGAGGATTTGGAACAGCTCCAGGCCAAGATGAACGAACTGGGCGTTGGTAAGATCGCCTCTGTGATGGGTCGCTTCTACGCCATGGACCGTGATAATATTTGGGACCGTGTGGAGAAAGCCTATGCCGCTATGGTGTATGGCGAGGGCGTGCAGGCTACGGACGCGGTGGCGGCCGTGCGTGCGTCTTATGAGACGGTGGACGAGGACGGAAAGCACCTGACCGATGAGTTTGTGTTGCCCACCGTTGTTGGCAACGAGGGCCGTGTACAGAGCGGCGACAGCGTGATCTTCTTTAACTTCCGGCCGGACCGTGCCCGGGAGATTACCCGCGCCTTTGTGGATCCGGCATTCACCGGCTTTGACCGCAAGGGTGGCGCCTTGAACCCCTATTTTGTGTGCATGACCCAGTATGATGCGGAGATGCCTTGCGTGCATGTGGCCTTTGGTCCGGAGAGCCTGGAGAACACCTTTGGCGAGTACCTGTCCAAGCAGGGCAAGACCCAGCTGCGCATCGCCGAAACCCAGAAGTATGCCCATGTGACCTTCTTCTTCAACGGCGGCGTGGAGACCCAGTTCCCCGGCGAGGACCGGGTGCTGGTGCCCTCTCCCAAGGTAGCGACCTACGATCTCCAGCCGGAGATGAGCGCCTACGAGGTGTGCGACAAGTGCGTGGAGCGGATTGAATCCGGTGCGTATGATGTCATCATCCTGAACTTCGCCAACTGCGACATGGTGGGTCACACCGGCGTCTTTGACGCGGCGGTGAAGGCCGTGGAGACCGTGGATGAGTGCGTGGGCAAGGTGGTGGACGCCACCATGAAAATGGGCGGCATCGCCATGATCACCGCCGACCACGGCAACGCCGAGACCATGACCCAGGAGGACGGCTCTCCCATGACCGCCCACACCACCGATCTGGTGCCCTTCATCCTCTGCGGCGCCGGCTCAGAATTGCGTCAGGGCCGTCTGGCGGACATCGCTCCCACCATTCTGGATGTGATGGGCCTTGCCGTACCGGAGGAGATGGACGGCCAGACCCTGATTGTGAAATGATCCGGCAAAACCTCCTGCCATAGGACGGCTGGCTTCCCTCGCAAGGGCTGAACGTAAGCCGTACCTAAATGCAGCCTCAACCGCGTACGATCCGGAGAAGCCCCATTCCATGGGGCTTCTCTTTTTTACTTTGCCCTCGTGTGAAAATGCCAAAATCCGAGGCTGTCTTCAAAGTGCAAACGTTATCGTTACTTTTGTCTTTTATTTGAAAAATTATTTTTTAATGATCGTTATATTCGCATAAACAGTCGAAAAATTCCACATAAAGATTTTGTAAATATTGCAAACGTTTGCATTGATTTTATAAAAGCCAAGGTGTATACTGATGCAATCAAATGCAGGAGAGAAGGATTCATTCACATGTCTACACTCTTATCTGTTTCCATCGCGGCTCTGGCGGGACTTCTGATGACGCGTGTATTCAACCTGTGGCGATTGCCGGACGTAACTGCGTATCTGGTGGCCGGTGTACTGATCTGTCTCTTATACACATCTCCGAGCCCACGAGACCGATCAGTA